>Ga0247843_1002034_pt1 | contig 38400 bp, 28 predicted proteins | sample LaCruzMarch2017__FD_192420 | JGI IMG/M metagenome (GOLD analysis project Ga0247843, IMG submission 192420) | Freshwater microbial communities from meromictic Lake La Cruz, Castile-La Mancha, Spain - LaCruzMarch2017_8m | ecosystem: Environmental > Aquatic > Freshwater > Lake | place: Spain...
TACAGCTGGAGCCGAATACGACAATAGCTCACTTCTTCCTCGTTTTTCAAGTGCCGATGCCTTTCAAACAAATTTACCAAATGCAGATTCATTGCAACAATTTTTCGAAAGCAGGCAACCTTTACTTACAAGTAATCCAAACACACCGATTGGTTTGCCATTAGGGCTCGACAAGAGAATTGAAGATGAGAATATTACAATTGCTGTAGTTGCTGCAAGTTTTAAACCCGAAAGGGCCACTTTGGCTGCGGCGCTCAACATTCCATTGTTCGGTTTAAGGTCTCTGTTAGATACCAATGGCCTGGGAATAAATAATTTAACTTTTGGGGCATCAGATATTTGTTTTCATCCTTTTGGATTAGCTGGTGCTTCAATGGGCACACTTTATATGCCCGAAAATGTTGATTATGTATTTGCTCCAGGGCAACGCATCTTGCTTAATGGCACTAAAACAAATTTGGCAACTGGTGCTGTTGCAGATTCTGGTTGTTATGTAAGCTGGGATTGTGATGGATTTAGAGCATTGAACATTAAAGGAGCTGTAAATTTTGATACAACAATGTTGATTGCAGAAAACCTTGTCGGAAATAGCGACAATACAAAAAGAGTAGAGGCAAGATTCGCTTTTACTGTTAGGAAAACCGGCAATTGGATGGCTGCCTTAGACTTTGATAAATTTCAAATACCAGGAATTAAAGGTTGGGGCTTTGATGTGCAAGAAGCTACTTTAGATTTTAGTGATCTAAGTAATCCTGTTGGCATGCAATTTCCCGCAAATTATGCTGGCGATAGGTCTGTTTTATGGAATGGATTTCACTTAAAAAAATTAAGTGTTTCATTGCCAAAAGAGTTTGGTGAAGATAAAGCTGCGGAAACAGACACAGCTGAATCGCAATTACTAGCTTCTTCAAAGAGAATTAGCTTTGAGGTAAACAATTTATTAATAGACAATAGCGGAGTAAGTGGAAAATTGCAAGCATTAAACCTACTAAAACTTGAAAATGGTTCAATGGATGGTTGGGGCTTTTCTATTGATTCGATTTTATTAGAAGTGGTTTCAAACAGTTTTGTAAATGGAGGTTTCAATGGTGAAATGGTAGCTCCAATTAGTCCTGATCATCTTAAATATTCAAGCGTTTTAAGCCAAGGTCCTGCGCAAAGTGGTTTACGTTACGAGTTCAGAGTACTTCCAAAAGACACTATTACAGTTCCGCTCTGGCATGCCAGTGTTGAATTGTTGCCCACTTCTTTTATCAGTATTTTGGCAGATACCGGCGGATTTAAACCAAGTATGAGTTTAAATGGAAATATAGGCATCAATACTAACATTGGTGAAATACCAGTGCGATTTGTTGGGGTTCATTTTCAACAATTAAAAATAGAAACAAAAGCTCCTTTTATAAGCTGCAATACATTCTCATTCGCGAGTCCTGAGAAGAAAATGGCAGGATTTCCAGTTTCTGTTACCAACATTACATTGACCAAACAAACCTTTCATGGTATGTTTAGTTGGGATGATACCGAAGGTGATAGAATAGCATTAAACTTTCAAGTAAATGTTAATTTTACGGGTGAAAGTAACACATTTGGAGGAAGCACAGAATTAGCAATTTTAGGTAGAATAGATTTGGGCGATTTAAAAAGAAGTGCTGACGAACCTGACCCTCATCCTAATAGTTTCGATTTTCCAGCATTAATTCCAACTGGTGTTGACCTTAAAGCTATCCTAATAAATGCAGATATGGGATTTGTTAGTGTAAAAGGCTTCTTTAGGTTTTTTGCAGAAGATAGTATTTTTGGAAAAGGATTTATGGGTGGACTAGATGCTACTTTCATCAAAACCATCACCGTAAAAGTTGTGGGCGGTGCTGGTGAAATAAACGATCATAAATATTGGTATTTTGATGCTTCTGCTAAATTTACACCAGGAATTCCGATTTATTCTGGCCTCGAATTATTTGGTTTTGGTGGTGGTGCATTTTATGGAATGAACATAGCCAGTTTACCTGTTTCAGCAGCTGAATTAGTGCCAAAAACTCCTACTGAAACTCCGCCGCCAGGTTCTACTCTGAGCAGCATCAGATTAATTCCAGATCCAATTGCAGGTTTTGGTTTTAAAGCTACCATTATGTTTGGTTCTAACGGAGGTGGGCAAGTATACAATGCTGATGTTACTTTGTCGGGAGTATTTAGTACTTCAGGAGGTCTCGCTACAATGACACTCGGAGGAAATGCTTATTTTATGACCAATCCAATAGACAGAACTTTTCAAGCTGTAAGAGCAGAAGTTTTGCTGAGGTATGATTTTACACAGAATATTCTTGAAGGTTTATTTTCAGTAATGATAAATGTTCCGATGACCATTGTTGGTCGACAAGCAGGAAACTATGCAGGTTCTGCTTATTTATATGCAGGACCAGACAAATGGCAAATTTTGGTTGGTCAACCAGATTTGCCAAGCAGAGTAGGGGTGCGAGTAGCAAATATGTTCGACTTTAGTGCATATTTAATGGCAGGTCAGCAACTTCCTGCTCCTCCAGACCCACCAGAAATCATTGAAGAAATTCTAGGACCAGGAACAATTGTAAGAAGTACTGGTATTTCGAGTGGCACAGGACTCGCTTTTGGAGCTTCTTTTATTCCACCCAAGTTTGACCAAAAATACCTGGTTTTTTCAGCAAAATTAGACGCTGAAATTGGCTTCGATATGAACATGTTCGACTATGGTGCTACCAGTTGTGATGGAATACCCGAAGGAGAAAGACTCGGTATAAATGGTTGGTATGCAAAAGGTGCAGTTTATGCCTACTTGGTTGGAAGTATTGGTATTGATGTAAATATGTTTGGAGAAGTAGTAAATTATAAGATTGTAGACGTTGCAGCTGCTGCATTGCTTCAATCTGGTTTTCCAAATCCTGCATGGATGAAAGGTACTATTGGCGGACGATACAATATTCTTGGTGGTCTTGTTAAAGGCGATTGCAGGTTCGAGTTAATGATTGGAACCAAATGCGAGCCTCCTGTAGAAAGTCCATTAGCTGGAATCAAAATGATTGGTGATATTTCTCCACAAGCTTCCACCACAGGTGTAGATTGCGGTGTGGCTCCTCAAGCAGCTTTTAATGTAGATTTAAATACTGCATTTGTTTTACCAAAAAACAATTCAGATGGCAGTGTTACCAACGAAAATTTTAGGTTTACAATAGAAATATTCACCCTTAAAAAAGGAACTGTGAATGTTCCGGTAACACTTAGCACAGCAACAGATAACACCAGGGCCATGATTACTCCAACTGCTTTGCTAGAGCCGTTTACAAATTATAAGTTAAGTTTGAAAGTAAAAGCAGAGAAATTTCAATCTGGTACATGGGTGCAGGCAAAAAGAATAAATGGCACTGATATCAGCGAAACGCTCGATATTTCTTTTACTACGGGAGATTTACCAGACAAAATAAGAGATCAGGACATTACCTATTGTTTGCCATTAAACAGACAAAGGTTCTTTGCTCAAAATACTTGCGAAAGCGGATTTATTCAACTTAGATATTCTATGGCATATTTGTTTAATGCGGCGCCTGCAAGTGGCTATCAGAGAACTTATTATGCTCGATTCCTTCCTCAGCCTTCTGGCACTCCTATCGAAACGCAAGTAACTTATCTTTCATTACTTAATCGTGTAAATTTTGTGCTTCCTACACTTTCTACCAGTAAAATGTACAAAGTGCAAATTATTCACCGCGATGTGCGTGTTGCAAGTAGTTCCAATACTCAATTTGGTGGGGTAAATTTAGCCATGCAAGGCGTTTCTTCTCAATTTACTACCTTGTTAAATAATAATGTTGAGCTCCGCAGAAGAATGTTATCGGGGGGTAACTCTATTGCGAACAACGAGTTTTTGTATTATGAGTATTTCTTTAGGACCTCTATGTACCAGAATGTTTCTGATAAGATTAATGCTTTATCAGCCTCAAGTACAGTCTATGAAAGAATCTCTCCTTACGAGAATTTAGGATTAAATTTAAGTGGTGCTGAAAAATTAGAAAAGTTTGAAGTAGAAGGCTTCAGTTACACAGTTGGATTAAGCACTCAAAAATTTAGGATTCTCAATATCAAAGACGCCTATTCAAATTTATGGCACACCTCATTTGTGCAACCCGTTATTTATGATTTGTACAACAGAATTGTAAACAATAATTACTCTACAAGAAGATTTTTCCGTTCTTCTCCCGACGAATATGGAATACCACCAACCAGTATTCTCTATGGGAATTCAATTTCAGGCCCTTTGTCTGATAGTGAAGTAAATCCGGGAATGGTAAGTTCCTCTTCTACTAGCTTTTTAGGTTCTACTCTAATTACTTCATCTTCGGGCATATCTGGTGGTGGTTTTTCATCAGGATTATCATTTAATACCAACAGTCAAACAAGTATGCTCGTGTTAGAAACAGGTTGGTTTGCGAGAGATGATTACGATAGAATGGGAACTATCATTGCCAATGTAAAAAGCAGGTATGGAAATAGCCTCTCTGGAGTTGACGTCACTACAAAAGCGTTTATTAATCGTTACCTCAATACACCATATAAAAATATGTTTCGTGGTGCATATCAGATTAGGTTTACTACAGTTCCCGTAAGTAATTGCGGAAATCCTGCACCAAGCCTGAATACACTTAAATCATTTACTTACTAATGAAATCAGCAATTTTTATACTCGTATTAATTTTCAGCACTCAATTTCTAAAAGCAGAAGATACTTTGCGTGTTAGAGCTATTTCAAAAGTGTATAACGACAGTGTTGTGTTGCGTTTAGCTCCAGAAAATGCTATGACTTTTGATGCTTTTCGTACTTTTGGAATTAAAATAGAAGCTGCAGATTTTACTGCAGACGAGAGCAAAGAATTGGTTTTCAAAACCATTGCAGCTAATTTAAATGTTCAGCCAGAAACATATTGGAAATCAACCTTTACCATTAAAGATACGCTTGCCGCATTAGCCGCACAGTTACTATTTGTAAAACCAATTCTTCCATCTAAAGGCGATGAAGCACTCGACATTCAGCAACAAAAAGATTTACGAAATAGCAGTTTCGCTTATTCCATGATTACTGCAGACCAAAGCGCTAAAGTTGCCAACGCCATGGGGCTGAGGTTTAAAGATGTTAAGCTTAACAAAGACGCTAAAAGAATTTATAGAATAATGCTGAACAATGTGCCCGTTGGATTTAAAAATGACACTACTTTTTTGCTCGTAAGTCCAGAAATAACTCCTAACCGAATTCCTCCAGTTCCAATTTGCGAATCGGGCGATAAAGTATTGCAGCTTTCTTGGCGTACACAATCAAATGCTGGCTTTACTGGTTTTCACCTCTATAGAAACGATGGAAATACAACTATTAAGTTAAACCAAGCCTTAATAGTTCCGGCAGACCAAAACAATACATCTTATCAATTGTACGTGTTTCGCGATTCTGTGTTAAACTATAAGAAATACAATTACAAAATTTATGGAGTAGATGCTTTTGGCGAATATTCTGAAGCATCAATAGAAATTATTGGCATGGCGCGCGACTTTACACCACCAGCAGCTCCGCAGTTAAATATTGTTACAGACAATGGTAAGCATCAATTACAATTAAAATGGAATTATCCTAACGAAACACTCGATTTGAAAGGTTTCTTAGTGCATAAATCTGAAAATATAGATGGACCTTATCAACCAATAAGTTCCATGTTGCCAGTTTCGGCTAGAAATTTTACTGATGAAAATTCATCTATTTATAAAGGCAGTTTTTATAAAGTTCAAAGCTTGGATACCGCATCCAATGGCGCTTTTTCGATGCCTATGTATGGCTTTGTTGCCGATAGTATTGCACCAGCTTCACCAATTGGATTAAAAGGAACACTCGATACCAATGGAGTAGTTACTTTAATTTGGAATCCAGGAAATGAACCAGATTTACAAGGTTATCGTGTTTATTTTGCCAATGCTGCCGACCACGAATTCAGCATTTTAACAGGAAAAGTACTAATAGATACAGTTTTTAGAGATACCATTCAAAAACGAACGCTTACGCGTGATATATTTTATAGAATTATTGCTGTAGACAACAATTACAACCATTCTAAGCCGTGCCAAATGGTAAAAATTAAAAGATTAGATGTGATTCCTCCTCAACAAGCAGTTTTTAAAGATGTTTTAGTTAAAGATACTACCATAGAAATTCACTGGATTAATAGTCAAAGCATTGATTTAGCTAGTGTTAAATTGTATATGCAAGAACAAAATTATACCGATTGGGACTTGCTAAAATCATGGTTGGTAAAAGATACCACAGGAGTTTTCGTAGCCAAAAATTTAAAGAAAAAAACTTATTACAGTTTTAAAATAGAATCAATAGATAGCACAGGTTTAGTTTCAACAACACAAACACCGCTTCAGTTGCGCACTTACGATACTGGCATTAAACGAGGCGAGCATAAATTAGATGTGAACTACAATGCAAAAGAGAAAGAAATATTGTTGCAATGGGAAGGTAATTTCCCAAAAGGATGTAGCTTTTTGCTGTACAGAAAAACGCCTAATTCAGAAGGGCTTACAAAATACAAAGTAATCAATAATAGCAATCAATTTAGCGACAAAACGCTTGCTGGAAAAGGAACCTATCAATACACTTTAAAAGTAATTTATCCTGATGGAAGTCAATCTGTACCGAATGTTGCAAAAGAAGTTTTAGTAAATTAACATAATCATTTAAAATATCTTAATTACTCATTAAAAATTCATCAACAATATTTCCCAGTAAATTTCCAAAAAACTTTAACCTTAAACCCTTCAAATTTTTTCTAACCATTTAATTAATAAATTATGAAAACAATTTTACAAATTATCTTTTGCCTTTTGTTTTTAAATACAGCAAAAGCACAACTCTCATGCAATTCAGTTCGCCTGGCTGATGTTCCTGGTCCCGGTCGATTTTGGGCTACTGCTTGTTCTAATAATCAATTTGCTTTAGTTGGAGGCGGAAAACTATCGTTTAGTGGAGCTTCTACGGCAGATTTTTATCTGTACAATATTGCAACAGATAGTTGGACACAAGTTCAAGACTATCCTGCAGGAGTGCACAATGGCATGATTTCTTTTGAAGTTAACGGAAGATTTTTTGCAGGCATGGGAACACCATTCATCCAATCAAGCGCTCAATTGTTCGAATTAGATTTAACCACATTAACTTGGATTCCACGTGCTTCAGCTCCAGGTTCGCATCTATTGATTGATGCCTATGTTGTGAATGGAAAAGTTTATGTAATTCCGGTGTATGTTGGAGATAATGGTAAAATTATAGAGTATAATCCAGCACTCGATACTTGGCGTGTTGTAACAGATTTTAATACCATAGATAATGTACAGTATCCTATTGGTTTTGCAATTGACAATAATATTTATTTCGGCATGGGACCGGGCGCTTTTGGTGGCGGAAATCAAGCCAAATGGTTCCGTTTCGATACCCAAACAGAAACTGTAGTTCAGTTAAATGATGTTCCCGTTGCTTCCGACCAAAGTAGTGCATTTAAAATTGGAAATACAGGCTACGTATACAATGTTGGTCAAAACAATAAAGACATGTACCGTTACAATCAAGACTCAGACACTTGGGATTTAATGTGCTCTTTTGCAGATGCCCGTTTGTCTAATGCTTCCGCTTTTGGCACTGATAATTTTGGGTATGTTGTATTTGGAGAAAACACAGATGCTCAAAACACTCCTTCCAATGAATTATGGAGGTTTGAGCCACTAGATTTAACCTCAAATAATGAAATAAATAAAGCCGAAAAAAACATTCAGTTATTTTCAGATGCTGATGGAGCCATTCATATTAATTTCCCTTTACCAGAAGTTTATTCTATTTCGGTTTATGATTTAACAGGAAGATGCATCAGCTCAGAATCAATAATGGTAAGCGAAAACTATTTTAATAAGGTAAATAAATACACCGCAAATGGATTGCATTTTATTCAAATAAAAAATTCTAAAAACGAAATTTTATTGAATAAAAAAGTAGTGTTATAATTTTTATACAAATCGTTTTTTTAGTTAAAATTTGGGCGTTCCCTTTGCGCTAAAATTGCTTCCCGCATTTTAGCGCAAAGGTCAGGCTTTCAGCGCCACAAGGTGGCTGCTTCAATCCTTAACGCGGGCATTTTGCACATTTAAACTTCATCTTTCTCGGTTTTCATCCTTTTATAAACTTGCTTTTGCCAATAGGATGAAGCGAATGTATTTTATTAAATCATTATTAAATCCTTGTTTAATTGTTATTTCCATAATTTTATTGTGCTTGTTGAATGTGTAATTAACAATTTTAGATTTTATTATCCGAGATAATGCATTAGAATCATTTAAACTTTTTTAATAGCCGATATTATTATCTTAGAATCGGATTTATCTCACACCAATATGGTTAAAGAAATACAAGTAGAATTTACCGATAAAAAAGTAACAGCATGGGGCGGAATGAAACTGATGAAGGATATGTTGGACGGCATTGGCATCAAAGAATTTATGAGTACCTTGGATTTGCCTGAAAAAGGTTCGAATCGTGGTTATGAATCCATTCAAATCGTAGAATGTTTTTGGGCAAGCATATGGATAGGAGCTGGCAGATTTAGCCATTCAGCCTATTTACGATTTGATAAAGTTTTGCAAGAGATATTTGGCTGGAAGCAAGCTCCATCACAAAGCACGTATAGCAGGTTTTTTCAAAAATTTAGTTGGAAACGCAATACCGAGGTCTTTGTGCCACTTCAAAAATGGTTCATAGATAACCTGAAGATAAAGAACGTTACTATCGATTTTGATAGCAGTGTGATGACCCGATACGGAGAACAAGAAGGTAGTAAAGTAGGCTATAATGCGAGCAAGCCAGGCAGGGCTTCCTATCATCCACTTATGGCATTTATAGCCGAAACCCGTATGGTTGCAAACGCTTGGCTAAGGCCCGGAAACACCTCTGCTCTGAGTAATTGTAAAGCATTTATAGATGAAACTTTTGAAATATTAAAAGATAAAAAAGTGGGATTAATAAGAGCTGACAGCGGATTTTATGGTCATGATTTTCTGAATTACTTAGAAACAGAAAAACAAACCAATTACATTATAGCTGTAAAAATGTATCCAACTATAAAACGAGAGTTGCGCTATTTAGAGGGCTGGGTGAAATTAAAAGACGGGATGGAAATAGCCGAATTTGAATACCAATCATCCGAATGGGAAAAGCCAAGACGAATGGTTGTTGTAAGAAAAAACATTGAAATACTTACCAAAGCAACAGGTAAACTGTTGCTGTTTGATAAACCAGTGGGCAAATACCGATACAGCCTATATGTAACCAATCTTGATTTACCCGCAGAGCAAATTTGGCTCTGTTATAAAGACCGTGCAGATGCCGAGAATCGAATAAAAGAACTTAAATACGATTTTGGGTTAGATAGTTTTTGCATGGATAAATTTTGGGCAACAGAAGCGGCATTTAGAACAATAATGGCTGCTTACAATCTAATGAGTTTATTCCGACAAGTAGTGTTGAAAAGTAAGTCACAAGCCACTTTAAGCACCCTTAGGTTTAAATGCTTTGCATTAGGAAGTTGGATAAGTAGGCATGCTGGAAAAACAACATTAAATATCTCTGCAATGGGTGAAAAAAGAAAGTGGTTAGATGGTTTGTTTGATCTCGTCAAGCAAAAAGATAAGTCTTTTTATTTTTCTAATGCATAATCTGGTTTAAAACAATTTCAAGGAATTAAAGCTGGGCAATTGTTATTTAACAAAGCCATATCATTAGCAAAAGAATTAGCTGCTGATTATTTATGGTTGGGTGTTTGGGAAGAAAATGTAAAAGCTATCAACTTTTATAAAAAAAACGGTTTAATACCGTTCCATAAACATATTTTTATGTTAGGAAATGATCTACAAACCGACATTCTAATGAAATTATTCATAAATTCTTCGTGCAACAATTCATCAAACTAAAATTAACTTAATTCTTTATCAAGTTATTTTAAGAAATTTTAAAACATTTTCCCAATACTAATTCCTCCAAAAGGGAAGAAATCACTGCCTAAATCGTCTGAAAATGTATTTACGAGTGGAGTAAAGGATAATCTAAATAAAAAACCATTTGGAGAAATAAACCGATAACCTAAGATAGGATTTCCAATCCAAGTGATATTTCCTTGTATGCTGAATAAATCGATTCCATAGGTGCGGATAGTATTAAAACCAAGCTCTAAAAAGTGTTTTTCTTTTCCTATTAATGTATTTAGTCCAAAAGCAGGAAAAGCATTTACTAAAATTAGTGAACCAACCCCAATTCTTGCATTAAGAGCAAGCATTGGAGCATTTATAATTCTTCGCTCGTAATTTATACCAATACCAAAAGTGGAACCTAACAATTCGAAATAAACGGCATTTTTTGAAGAAGATCGAGCAGATTCTTTGTGAATTTGAGGAGCTGGTTTTATGTTAATGTAATTGGTATCCTGAGCATTTACTTTACTTGCCAAAAATAGGAGGAAGAATGAAATAATTTTTTTCACAAATACGAAATAACATTCGAATGTATAAAATGATTGAGATAAATCTAAGATTTATTTTAAAACATTTTCCCTAAACTCAGTCCTCCATAAGGAATAACATTTACATTATTTCCTTCTATAAAATTAGTTATAAATGGGGTTATGCTTATTCTAAAAATAACGCCTTTAGATGATATGAGTCTGTACCCCAAAACAGGATTGGCCAGCCAATTGGTCTCCCACCCATTAGAAAAAAATACTACGTCATAAGAGCGAATGGCATTAAATCCTATCTCAAGGAAACTCTTTTTTTTTCCAATTAATGCGTTTAAACCAAATGTAGGAGCTGCATTTATAAAGATTAAAGAACCGATACCAATTCTTGCGTTTAACATAACATTAGGTGTATTAGCTAATCTTAATTCATAACTCACACCTAGACCATAAGTAGAACCTAATAATTCGAAATAATAAGAGTTTTTTAGATATTTAGGTGTATCGCCTGATTTAGGACCTTTTGAAGGTTTTACATAAACAAAATTCGTATCAACCTGCCCAAAAGTCATGTGGCAACAAATTAATAAACCTGCTAAAATGCCCAATAATCTTATCATACCTGAATCACACCAACATTATATGGTTTTAAAATAGGAGCGTGATTGGCTGCTTCAATGCCCATTGAAATAACTTTTCTGGTTTCAATCGGGTCGATAATGGCATCAATAACCAAACGTGCTGCTGAGTAGTAAATACTGGTAGTTTCTTCGTAATGCGCAAAAATCCTATCGTACAATTCTTTTTCAACCTCGGGCGTTATGGTTTGTCCTTTTGCTTTTAATGCACCAACTTCTATTTGTACCAATACTTTTGCGGCTTGTGTGCCGCCCATCACAGCAATTTGCGCTGAAGGCCATGCAACAATTAAACGTGGGTCGAAGGCTTTTCCGCACATGGCGTAATTGCCAGCTCCGTAGCTATTACCCAGAATAATGGTGAATTTTGGAACCACGCTATTGGCCATGGCATTTACCATTTTGGCTCCATCTTTTATAATTCCACCTTGCTCAGAACGAGAGCCAACCATAAAGCCAGTTACGTCTTGTAAAAAAACCAATGGAATTTTTTTCTGGTTACAATTCATGATGAATCGTGCTGCTTTGTCAGCAGAGTCGCTGTAAATAACGCCGCCAAACTGCATTTCACCTTTTTTACTCTTCACTACTTTTCGTTGATTGGCTACAATTCCAACTGCCCAGCCATCAATTCTACCTAAGCCACACACAATGCTTTGACCGAATTTTTCTTTGTATTCTTCAAACTCAGAATTATCAACAATACGGTGAATGATGTCTAAGATATCATATTGCTTATCTCGTGTTTCGGGCAAAATGCCATAAATTTCGTTTTGATCTTTGGCAGGAAGCTGAGGTTTGGTTCTATCGAAACCAGCTTTGTCGAAATCGCCCACTTTGTCCATAATGTTGCGAATACGGTTGAGGCAATCTGCATCGTTTTCGCATTTGTAATCGGTAACACCACTAATTTCACAATGGGTAGTTGCTCCGCCGAGCGTTTCATTGTCTATATCTTCGCCAATTGCAGCTTTTACCAAATAAGAACCTGCAAGGAAAATGGTTCCGGTTTCTTTTACAATCATGGCTTCGTCGCTCATAATTGGTAAATATGCTCCACCAGCTACACAACTACCCATTACTGCAGAAATTTGTAAAATTCCCATTGAAGACATCATGGCGTTGTTTCTGAAGATACGCCCGAAATGTTCTTTATCCGGGAAAATATCGTCTTGCATGGGCAAATAAACGCCCGCACTATCCACCAAATAAATAATTGGTAATCTGTTTTCAATGGAGATTTCCTGTGCCCTTAAATTCTTTTTAGCCGTGATTGGAAACCAAGCTCCGGCTTTTACTGTTGCATCATTGGCCACCACAATACACTGGCGTTTTTTAATGTAGCCAATTATAACAATTACACCACCGCATACGCAACCGCCATGTTCTTTGTACATGCCTTCACCTGTAAACGCTCCAATTTCTACTTGAGGAGCATCTTTATCTAACAAAAAAGCAATACGCTCTCTTGCCGTCATTTTACCTTTGGCGTGTTCTTTTTCTATTTTGGCTTTTCCTCCACCTTGCATTACCTTATCTAATTTCTGCCGCATTGCAGAAACCAATAATTTCATTTTGTCTTCGTTGCGGTTAAATTCGATGGAAGTTGCCATTTTTTTATAATTCTATGAATGAACCCATTTTAGAAAACTTTTCGATGCGTTCATGCACACGTTTTTCGGGTTTCATTTTGTTAAGTTTGGAAAGGTGTTTTTTAATTTCTGTTTTTACATTTCTGAAAATCTCATCGTAATTGCTGTGTGCTCCACCTGTTGGTTCTGGAATCATACCGTCGATAAGTTTATTTTTCATCATGTCTTGTGCGGTCAGCTTTAATACGTTAGCAGCATTTTCTTTAAAATCCCAGCTGCGCCATAAAATAGAAGAACATGATTCAGGTGATATAACTGAATACCATGTATTTTCTAACATCAACACTTTGTCACCAATTCCAATTCCTAAAGCTCCTCCAGAAGCACCTTCGCCAATAATAATACATACTATTGGAACGCGTAATTTTGCCATTTCGAATAAATTACGGGCAATGGCTTCACCTTGACCGCGTTCTTCGGCTTCTAAACCAGGAAATGCGCCAGGTGTATCAATAAAAGTTACTACTGGAATATTAAACTTTTCAGCCAATTTCATCAAGCGTAATGCTTTTCTATAGCCTTCAGGATTAGCCATTCCAAAATTACGGTATTGACGTTGTTTGGTATTTGCTCCTTTTTGTTGCCCAATAAACATTACCGATTGCCCGTCCATGCAGCCCAAGCCACCAATCATCGCTTTGTCATCGCCAACGGTTCGGTCACCATGCATTTCTACAAAGTTTCCATCGGTCATATAATTGATATAAGCCAAAGCATATGGTCTGTCGGGGTGCCGACTTACTTGAACCCTTTGCCAAGGTGTTAAATTTTTGTAAAGTTCTTTGCGCTCTTTATCTATTTTTTTTTCAAGTTCTTGGATGGCCGAGCTCATGTCCACTTGGCTTTTATCGGCCAATTCGCGGGCTTCTAGGAGCTGAGAAAATAGTTCTTCTATGGGTTTTTCGAATTCTAAAAAAGTCATTTTACTACCATTTTTGCGGGCGTGCAAGGTATTAAATGTTTCATAAATGTAAACGCATTGTTACGAATGTTAACATTCTGAAAATCAATCGGAGAACTCTTCGGTTAAAATTTCTTTGAGCTGTTTAGGTGTAATATTGGTTTTAAGTGCTCCGTTTCTGGAGATAGAAATTTCTCCTGATTGCTCAGAAACGGCAATTGCAATGGCATCGCTTTGTTCGGTAATTCCTACGGCAGCTCTGTGGCGCAAACCTAATTGAAAAGGGAAAACGGTATTCTCGGTCAATGGCAAAACACATTTTACTGCTCTGATGCGGTTATCGTATATAATTACAGCTCCATCGTGCAAGGGATTATTTTTAAAAAAGATGCTTTCTAATAAGTTGCTCGATATTTCTGCATCAATTCTTTCGCCTGTGTTTACGTAATATTTAAGGTCCGATTTTCTCGCAACTACTATTAAAGCGCCAATTTTTTGCAAGGCCATTTTTTGGCAAGCCATAACGATATTTTCTACATTCAAATCAATAAAATTACTGGGTCGCAAACCTGAAAGCGATTTAAAATTGTCTTTATTGAAAATGCCTTTGGAACCTACCATCAATAAAAAGCGCCTTAATTCTTGCTGAAAAACTATGATTAAAGCAATAACGCCCACACCAATAAATTGGCCTAAAATGGTTGAAAGCAATTGCATATCAAGTGCTTTTACAAACAACCAAAGCAGGTAAAAAATGAGTACACCAAAAAATATATTAATGGCAGAAGTGCCTTTTACCAAAGCATACAATTGGTATAAAAGAACGGCAACGATAATGATATCGGCCACATCAATCCACCTAATGTTTATAAATAATTGTAGCATTAATTGGTATTATTTTTTGCAAATGTAAGTAAGTGTATGGCCTCTTTTGCTTGTTGCACATCGTGCACCCTCAAAATATTTGCACCCTTTAGAATTGCTAAGGTGTTGAGCACTGTTGTTCCGTTTAAAGCATTGGCAGCATCTACATTTAATACTTTTGTAACCATAGATTTACGCGAAATGCCTACCAGTATTGGTGCATTTAAGTTTTTAAATAGCGGCAATGCATCAAAAAGCTGGTAATTATGGGCTTGCGTTTTTCCAAATCCAAAACCAGGGTCTACAATAATATTGGAAACACCTTTTTGCCTCAACGTTTGAATTTGTTGCGAGAAAAATAGCAAGACTTCTTTTGTAACATCTTCGTAATGAGGTGCATTTTGCATGTTTTGAGGATTGCCTTGCATGTGCATCAACACATAAGGAGCATTGAGCGCAGCAATTGTGTCAAACATTGTATTGTCAATGCTTCCAGCCGAAATGTCGTTTACAATGTCGATTCCCATTTCAATGGCATTTTTTGCCACCAAAGCATGGTATGTATCAATAGAAAAATAAGTGTTTGGAAATGCTTCCAGCAATTCAGGAATAATTCTTTCCAGCGTTTTCCATTCATCTTCAGCATTGCTAATGGTTGAACCTGGCTTGCTGCTGCTGGCGCCAATGTCAATAAATGTGGCACCTTCTGTAATGTGTTTTTCTGTTAATTTTAAAATGGCATCCCTTTCAGTAGAGCGACTTCCGGCGAAAAACGAATCCGAATTAATGTTTACAATACCCATTACTTGTGTTTCTTCGAAAGTTATGATATTTCCCCTCAATTGAAGTGTAGGAATTTGAGAAGATGGGTGTATTTTCGCGCTGTTTAATTCAAGGTTCATGCAGCAAACATCGGTACAATTTGACAAAGTTATATCACAATGTAAAGAAATATTTCTAAAGAAAACGGCAGATTATGGCACTTCTTGGCGAATATTTAGAACAAGTTCTATTACCGATCAGTTGTTCATTAAAGCTAGCCGCATTAGAGGAATTGAAGAAAAAGGCACCCATTTAATTGAAGAAGGCATTGAACCTGAGTTCATTGGAATTGTTAATTATGGCATCATGGGCCTCATTCAATTGGAAGGGAAAGACATTGATAAATTAGAACTTGATTTAGTAACTACAGAATCTTGGTACACTGCAACTGCTCAATCTATTAAAGATTTAATGCTGCTCAAGAACCACGATTATGGGGAAGCCTGGCGCGATATGCGCATTAGTTCTTTTACGGATATGATTTTGGTGCGTTTGCTGCGCATCAAGCAAATTGAAAATAACAAAGGCACCACTTTGATTTCAGAAGGAATTGATGCCAATTACATGGACATTGTGAACTATGCTATTTTTGCGCTCATAAAAATTGATGAACAAAAGGCTTGATTTTTGTCGTGTTGGGCACCGCGATTTTTAAAAAATAAAATTCAACATTATGAAATATTTAGTATTCATTTGCCGCATTTTAGTGGGCGTTTTATTCATCATTTCAGGTTTAATAAAGGCCAACGATACAATAGGGTTTGCTTACAAACTTGAAGAATATTACCAGGTTTTTGGTACCGAATTTTTAATTTCAACAGCAGTATTACAAGCTTCACTAATTTGCATAGTTGAGGTAGCGCTCGGCGTTTTGTTATTGCTAGGAAGTCGCATTAAACTAACGCTTTGGTTGTTAATGCTGATGATTGTATTCTTTACTTTCCTCACCTTTTATTCTGCCTATTACAACAAAGTTACAGATTGCGGTTGCTTTGGCGATGCCTTAAAATTAAAGCCATGGGAATCTTTTCAAAAAGACGTCGCTTTGCTTGTTTTAATTGGAATTCTGTTAATTGGCCAAAAGTACATTCGTCCATTGGCAAGTGCTAAAGTGTTGAATGTGTTGTTTTTAGTTTCGTTGGCATTTACCATTTATTTCCCATTTTACACTTATAACCATTTGCCAGTGATAGATTTCCGTCCTTATGCTGTTGGTAAAGACATTCAAAAAGGCATGCAAGGCGGAATTCCACCCAAGTTCGATACTAAATTTTTATACAAAAACCTGCAGACAGGCAAAGTAGAAGAATTTGAGCAACCGCCTTATCAAGACACCATTAGTTGGGAAGTAGATACATTAAAATACCAGTTTGTAGACCAAAAACAAACCGAAATTACGCCTGAAGTAAAAGCTCCCATTCACGATTTTAATATTTCAACAGTAGAAGGAGACGACATTACCCAAGACATTTTCGCTTATAAAGGTTACCAGTTTTTATTGGTAAGTTATAATTTGGCCAAAGCCGATCGAGGTGTGCAGCCACAAGTAAACGATTTTGCTAGTTTATGCGAAAAAAACAAGATTCCTTTTTACGGATTAACTTCCGATATTCCATCAGTTATAGATGATTTCCGCCACGAAGTGCAAGCGCCTTATAACTATTACATAACAGACGCAACTCAGCTTAAAACCATGATTCGCAGCAATCCAGGACTTATGCTCTTAAAAGGTCCTGTTGTAGTAGGCATGTGGCATCATAACGATTTTCCAGCTTTAGATGCGGTGAGGAAAGCGTATTTTAATTGATAATTAATTCCTTTCAGAATTAACATGATTAAAATTATATATTTTTCTAGTGGCTTGATTATTGTGGAAAGTCTAAACAAATCATGCGCTTAATCTTCGTTTTATTTCTTTTTACAGAAACGGCAAGGGCCATGGCTTTTGGCGATATTGGCGGTGAAATTGCTGCTGCTATAAGAGGTGGAAAAGCTCAGGAAGTAGCAAAATGGTTTAGTAATAATGTAGATTTAACTGTTTTAGGAAAAGAGGAGATGTACAGCAAAGCGCAAGCAGAGCAAGTACTACGTGATTTTTTTGGAAAATATCCTCCCCTGAGTTTCGAGTTGAGTCACAAAGCCAATAATCCAGCATCTGCTCAATATGGAATAGGTACTTATAAATCAACTAATAGGTCAAAATTTAGGGTGTATTTCTTAATAAAAAAAATAGGAAATCAGCAATTTATTCAACAGCTTAGTATAGAAAATGAACGTTAATATGAAGTTGAATGCTTTTCAATTAGAATTGATAGATGATTTATTGAATCTGGCACTCAAAGAAGATGTATATACAGGCGATCATACGAGTTTGGCTTGTGTGCCTCAACAAGTCATTCAAAAAGCCAAATTATTGGTAAAAAGCGAAGGTGTAATTTCTGGGATTGAAATAGCAAAATTAGTAATTAACAAGGTTGATAGTAATTTGCGTATGGAGCAAATTATGTATGATGGAGATGCAATTAAATATGGAGATATAGCCTTTTTTATAACCGGCAATCCTGTTTCAATTCTCACTGCTGAAAGATTAATTCTGAACATTATGCAAAGAATGAGTGGCATTGCAACATTTACTAATTCACTGGTTCAAAAAATTAAACATACCTCTGCCAGAATTTTAGATACAAGAAAAACAGCCCCTGGAATGAGAGTTCTTGAAAAAATTGCGGTTGTTAATGGCGGAGCTCTAAACCATCGTATGGGTCTTTATGATATGATTATGATAAAAGATAATCACATTGATTTTGCTGGAGGAATAGAAAAGGCAATTGATAAAGTTCATGCTTATTTGTTAGATAAACAATTGAATTTGAAAATTGAAATTGAAGCAAGAAGCCTAGATGATGTAAAAAGTATTATAAAGAAAGGCGGTGTAAATCGTATTATGTTAGATAATTTCTCCCCATTACAAATTATTGAAGCTTTAAAAATTATAAATGGCAAATATGAAACAGAAGCTTCTGGCGGAATCAATGAGCCTAATTTAGTGGAATATGCAGAAACTGGTGTTAATTTCATTTCCATTGGAGCCTTAACACATCAAGTAAAAAGCTTAGATTTGAGTTTGAAAGCTTGTTAAATGATTAAGAGAATCTCTGATTTTGTGTTGAATCTTCCAATAGTGAAGCAACTTTATCATTTTGCATCACACAAAACACTACCAGGATTACATGGTATTACTATATTGGTAATTGCTCAACAATTTAAGAAAAGTTTAGTTAGTTCAAGATTAAGTATGCGTGCAGCAGCTGTGTCATATAATTTTTTTATGGCGCTTTTTCCAACTATCATTTTCCTTTTTACATTAACAGCCTATCTTCCTATCGATAATTTCGATCAGCTTTTATTAGATTCATTAAAAGATGTTTTGCCTACTTTTTCCTACATGGCAGTTAAAAATACACTTTTAGATATTATCTCGATTAAAAGAGATGGATTGCTTTCTTTAGGTTTTTTTGTAGCACTTTTCTATGCTACTAATGGCGTTTCTTCTATTATTTCTTCATTCAACGCTAGTATACTTATTCATGATAAACGCCCTGAGTGGAAAATTCTTTTAGTTTCACTTCAATTGACGATTATTGTTACCATTTTGTTAGTTTTAGCTATTAGTTTGATGCTATTTGCCAACTTCGGATTAGGGTATTTAATCAGCAAAAAAATTATTACCTACCAATTTGATGACATTATTTTATGGGTAACAAAATGGGTGATTTTTTATGGCTTTATATTTTTTATAATTGCTTTTCTGTATTATTTAGGGCCATCTAAAGAGAATAGAATAAAGTTTTTTTCCTTAGGCGCATTTGCTGCAAGTTTTATTATTCTTTTATTACTGATAGGCTTCGCTTTTTTTGTAGGAAATTTTGGAACTTACAATACGCTTTATGGCTCTGTTGGTGCGCTTATAGCCGTGCTTGTCTTAATCAATTTGAACGCTTTAGTTTTATTAGCAGGTTATGAATTTAATGCCAGCGTTTATCATATCAATAAAATGCAAACTAAAACAAAACAAGAAATATTAAATAAGATGCCTGCGTAGTTTTTGTTAATTTCGGCCTTTAATTTTATAAGAATGAGGTCGATTCTACTTTTAAGCTTTAGCATCCTATTAACTTTTAACATTTCCATTTTTGCGCAGCAATACGATCCACTGCATCCGCCAAATTCTTATCAATCAAGTCAGAATCCTAATTACTGGAAAAATAAAATGCCTTTTCCTGGATATTGGCAACAAGACGTGCATTATACTATCGATGCAATAATTGATGAACAAACTGATATCGTTACAGCGAAAGAAAATTTGGTCTATTCTAATAATTCACCTGACACACTTAATTTCGTTTATTTTCACTTATATCAAAATGCTTTTCAACCCGAGTCTTACTCAGACGATTTGCAAAAAACTAATGGTTACCCTGCAAGATACGGAAGATATGAATCTCAAAAACTTGGGACAGTTATAGATAAAATAAATGCAGATGGCCAAGAGGTAAAAATTCAACTCGATAATACAATTCTTAAAGTATGGTTGCCAAAGCCGCTATTGCCCAATGAAAATGTAGTTTTTAACATTAACTTCAAAACTTACTTTGATATGGGCGGTAATGTACGCCGGCGTATGAAAGTATTTCCAGCTTATGGTTTTAAGCATTTTGATGGAGTACATTGGTATCCACGTATTTGTGTGTACGATAGAAAATTTGGTTGGGAAACAGACCAGCATTTAGGAAAAGAATTTTATGGCGATTTTGGAACTTATGATGTCTCTTTAAATTTTTCAGATAATTATGTGGTCGAAGCAACTGGATTTCTCCAGAACAAAGAAGAAGTGCTTCCAAAAGAATTACGAGAAAAATTAGATATCAAGAATTTTGCAAACAAACCTTGGGAAGAAAAACCTTCCGTAATTACTCCTTACGACCCTAAAAAAAGGAAAACATGGAAATACCATGCAGAAAACGTACACGATTTTGCTTGGACTGCTGATCCTACTTACCGCATGGGTGAAGCATTCTGGAATGGAATTCAGATGGTGTCCTTAGTGCAAGAGCCGCACGCAAGTCGCTGGCAAAATGCAGCTGAATACACTGCCAAAGTAATCGAAACATATTCAAAAGATTTTGGGATGTATGTGTACAATAAAATGGTAGTTGCCGACGCCCGCGATGGAATGGAATACCCAATGTTAACTTTAGATGGTGGAGGAGATCCTTCTTACCGTGGTTTATTGGCACATGAAGTTGGTCATAATTGGTTTTTCGGTATGGTTGGAAATAATGAAACATACAGAGCTGCTTTAGACGAAGGATTTACACAGTTTCTAACCGCTTGGTCGCAAGAAAGCATTGATGGGCTTTATCCAGTTCGGGGAGCAGTAAAGCAGAATTACACAGAACGCTATTACAGACCAGAACGTATTCGCTATGCAAGCGTTTACATGGGTTATTTGAGAGATGGAGTAAAAGAAGATGAAACAACACTCAATACACATTCTGATGACTTTGGTGGAGCACTCAGTCACGGTGGCGGTTATGGTAACGTTTACTATAAAACAGCAACTATGTTATATAATCTTCAATATGTTTTAGGTGATACCTTGTTCCAGAATGCCATGAAGCATTATTTCAATACGTGGAAAATAGCACACCCTTATTTGGAAGATTTTAGAAATTCTATTATTCATTACACCAAAACTGACTTAAATTGGTTTTTTGACCAATGGCTTGAAACTTCTAAAACCATTGATTACAAAATAGGGAAGGTTCGGAAAATGAAGGATGGGCAAGTGAAAATTACTTTCCATAGAAAAGGGAAAATGCAAATGCCCATTGACTTTTCTGTGTACGATTTAGAAGGCAAAAAAACAGATTACCATATTCCAAATAACTGGTTTGAAAAAGAAACAAATGCCACCATTTTGCCAAGATGGATAGGATGGGGAAAATTGAAAGAAAAGTACACAGTTACAATCAATTGTCCAACAGGTTTTTCAAATGCAATTATCGATACAACTTACAGATTGGCCGATATCAACTTGATGAATAATGCACATAAAACACCAGTTACCGTAAAGTTTGATTCACGTATTTATAATGTGAGTGATTGGAAAAATTATGAAATCTTTGCCCGTCCTGATATTTGGTATAACAGAGTAGATGGATTTAAATTCGGTTTTCATTTAAATGGAAACTATATGCAAACCAAGCATATTTTTGATTTTACATTCTGGGTAAATTCTGGTCTAAGACTTATAACAAATAATAATGAAAATATTTTTAATAGCTACAATCCAGTATCTTTTAAAGGAAGTTACAGAACGGCAACTAACAGAATTATAAAAGGCTCTTCGATTAATTTATCTGTTCGATATTTAGATGGATTAGTAGCTGGAAACATTGGTTTTGAATTTAAAAATAGAAAAGAAACAACAACATATTATGCTTTTTTCAAAGCAATGTATCGCAGTGATTCTACAGACTTAGGATATTTAATGTACCCAAGTGATTGGAATATTAAAAAATGGAACAATACTGTAAATGCTGGGCTCAAGCATGCATACGATTACCGAAGGGGAGAAGGTGTTATAAAATTAAATATACGTTCAACGGCCATTGGTTCTGATTATGATTATGCTCAAATAAATTTAAGTGTAGTAAATAATAATTACATCAGCCGTTTTGTAATAAAGACACGTTTTTTTGCACAGTGGGGTACAGGCAACGATGTAGCACCAGAGTCAGCATTATATCTTGCTGGAGCTAATCCAGAAGAAATGATGGAAAATAAATACGTTCGTTCAGCAGCGTTTTTCCCTCAACAATTTAATGGGTATGGAAACACTACTAATAATTTTCAGTTTGGTGGAGGTTTAAATTTACGAGGGTATAACGGTTATTTAACACCTTATGAGCGTTCAGACGGTTCTGTAATAGCAGCTTACAGAGGAAATTCAGGAGCAGCGGGTAATATTGAAATAGAGTTCGATCAATTGCTTCGTATCAGACCGAAGTTCACGCGAAAATGGTTAAAACTTAACACTTATTTGTTCGGTGATGTTGGAGTAATAAATGCAAATTTGCTTAACGAGAAATTAAAATTTGCAGAACCGCGCGCAGATGCAGGATTAGGTATCGCAGCTACTATTAAGAAATGGGGGCCACTTGCATTAGAAAAACCATTGACTATTCGTTTTGATATGCCATTTTTATTGACAAGGACTCCGAACGTTTCCCCAGATTTTGTACAGTTTCGTTGGTTAATAGGAGTAAATCGTGCTTTTTAAAACAAAGGTTGTAGCAACTCGAGTTGATTAGCCCTAGAACCTTTAATTAATATGGTACAATTCTTAAGTGGGGCATTTTCAAAATGTGAAATAGCAGCTTGCACATTATCAAAAACAGTAATTGTATTGTCGCTAACAATTTCTTTATAAGGTTCTCCAACTAGGAAAACTTTATTGAAACTGCTTTCTTTAATCAGCTGAACTAATTTTTGGTGTTCTAAAGTTGATGTTTCGCCCAATTCCATCATTTTTCCAATTATAACAACTTTGTTTTCAGCGCGTAACGATTTAAAGTTTAAAATTGCGGCTTCCATACTTGTTGGGTTGGCGTTATAAGCATCTAATATCAAAGAATTGTTCGTTGTCTTTAAAAGCTGAGAGCGGTTGTTTGTGGGTGAATAGGAAGAAACAGCTTCCGAAATTAAGGTTGCAGGAACTTCAAAAAAAACACCAACAGCAATAGCTGCCAATATATTTTCATAGTTATATGCACCCATTAATTGCGTGTTAACTTCGTGTTCTACTGAATCAATTTTTGTTTTCCATTTCATCTGAACAAATGGTGAAGAACCTAAATAAGTCCCAATAACATCGTTATTTGATGAGTTTCCAAAAGTAATTTGTTTGATTCCTTTAGATTTTTCTTCAAATACAATGTGATTTGTATTTACAAATAGACTTCTTTTTGTATTGCGAATAAAGTCATACAGTTCAGTTTTTGTTTTTATAACCCCTTCATATCCCCCCATTCCTTCTAAATGCGCCTTTCCAATATTGGTAATAAGTCCAAAATCAGGTTCTGCAATCTCCACCAATTCTTTAATATCTCCTTGTTTACTTGCCCCCATTTCAATAATTGCTATTTCATGACTTTTTGTTAATTGAAGCAAAGTAAGTGGAACTCCAATATGATTGTTGAGGTTGCCAGCGGTTGCGAGGGTCTTGTATTTTTTGCTAAGCACTTGATAAAGCAACTCTTTTGTAGTGGTTTTACCATTACTTCCAGTTACTCCAATAATTTTTGCATTCAATTGCTTTCTATGATGAAGGGCAAGATGCTGCAATGATTTTAAAACATCATCAACAAGAATATACCTATCATTAAGCTTGTATTCAGCTTGGTCGATAACCGCATAAGCACATCCGTTTTCAATGGCCGTTTTTGCAAATTGATTTCCGTTAAAGTTCGGGCCACTTAATGCAAAGAATATACTATCATTAATCAGTTTTCTTGTATCGGTTGACACAAAAGGATGTTTAACAAATAGTGAATAGAGTGTTGTAATGGATGTATTCATAAGCAATAAAAAACCCCGTAAAAGTAAATTTACGGGGTTAATAATTTATATTTTAGGTTTTATTTTTTCTTACCACCACCTAAACCAACTGGACTTCCAACTCTCGTCATTGCGCATCTAAAACCAATATGCTCAGTTGCTAAACGTTCGTCAAGAAATCTGCGTGTACCTGGAGACATATAATAAGCTCTATCTTTCCAAGAACCGCCTTTAAATACGCGGGAGCGATTATTAATCATTGAAGTAGCTCCAAACTCATACATCATTTTACTTAAAGCTTCATCTTCATTATCTTCAGATTCATAAGATGTAGACGATTCCTTATCACCATCGAGGTAGTTAATGTTATCTGATTTTCTATAATTGCGACGTTCAGCACTTTCAGCCTCTGTTACATTACGGTACTTAATTCTTCCCAAGCTATCTTTTTCAGCTACTGTATTGTCTTCGTTTCTTATAACAGTTTTGTAAACATTACCTCTAAAAGCGCGGAAATCAGAAACATCTTCGGGAGTTAATGGTCTGTAAACATCCATTACCCATTCATTAACATTTCCAGCCATATTATAAAGGCCATAATCATTTGGCCAATAAGCAGTTACCTCCGAAGTAATATCAGCATTATCATTCAATTTTCCTGATGTTCCCATATTATCCCCTCTTCCTCTTTTGTAATTAGCCATCATTTCGCCTTTGAAACTATCATCTGCATTTCTTAAAATATGACCGTTCCAAGGATACAATCTACGTTCTGTTATTAATTCTTCTGTTGTATTTCCAATTAAACCTAAGGCTGCAAATTCCCATTCAGCTTCTGTTGGCAACCTGTAACGAGGCAAGAAAATACCATCTTCCATTTTTACTTTTCTTGTTGCTCCATCACCTTTTGAAGGATCTAAATCTTCTAAGTCGCTTTTTACTAATCCTTCATATTGAGCTGATAAATAAGCATCTGTATTAAAATTGTTATCTGCAGTTTGACCTACAGGATCCATTTTTAATATTCCTTCTCTAACTAAAATATTTTCATTTACTCTATCTGTTCTCCAAGCACAATAATCATTAGCCTGTAACCAATTTACTCCAACTACAGGATAATTTTTATATGCTGGATGCCTAAAGTAGTACTCAACATAAGGCTCCATGAAAGCAAGTTTATCTCTCCAAACTAATGTATCAGGGGTTGCTTTTCTTGCTACATCTGGAAAATCAACATCGTAAATGCGTTTTAGCCAATACAAATAATCTCTGTAAAATTGATTAGTAATTTCTGTTTGGTCCATATAAAAAGACGAAACAGTTACCCTGCGAGGCATATTATCCCAATCATATTGAATTTCTTGTTCTGTTCTTCCCATAGTAAAGGTACCACCTTCTATGAGCACTAAACCAGGACCTGTTTCTTGTTCTGTATAATCAATGTTGAGGTAACCTCCGTTTTTGGGATTATTATATTCCCAACCAGTAGCTCCAGAACTATCTTTTGAGCAAGATTGAACAATAAAGAGCGAACTGCCGATTATTCCTAAAGACAAAAACTTGATTTTTGTAGAAAGCATGTTTATTAAATTAGGGTGTAAGATTTTGTTGAATTTTAAATTCATTACATTAAATAACTAAAACGATGGACAATTTATTGTGCGGTAACGTTTCTTTTTAGGTTTACATTCCAATTGCATAGCAAAAGAAATTTCGTGGGCACCTGCAGTAGCATTAGTTAATCTTGAGATAGTAATGTCATAACTGTAACCAAATTTAAACACACCTTGCTGTAAACCAATAAGAGCAATAAAAGCGTCTTTATTTCTATACCACAATCCAGCAATAAAAGGATTTTTTTGGAAGTACATTCCTATATTAATTTGTCTAAAATCTTGTTGTTGTTGGAAAAGGATATTTGGAGAAATTTTTGCTGGGTCATTAAACCTAGTTTTTCTTCCTAATGGGATCACAGCTCCAGTATGAGCAGTTATTTTCATTGGAAGTTTGCTTGTTGGTACTAAGAAAGATTGATCTGGCTGAGTTAAGTGATGCGCTGCAAAACCAAAATAAAATTTATCGCTGTAAGCTAGTAAACCCGCACTAAAATCTACATAAGATACAGATTGACCTGGCTGTTGTTCAGCAGTTTGGTATACAAACCCAAATCGAGAATCAATTTGGTCACCAAAAGTTAATTTTGACCAATCTAAAGTCCTTTGAGCATAAGTTGCTTGAAAACCTGCTTTGATTGAAAAATTTCTATTTACCTCTAAATGATAAGAATAAATTCCACTTACGTTAGTAGAAACTAAAGTTCCCTCTCCAGCAACATCGTTTGTAACTAACACTCCTAGTCCACCGCTAATACCATCAAAATGTTGGTCGTAAGAAGCACTATATGTAACAAAGTTTCCTGGAATAGCTGGCCATTGGTTACGGTAATTCAATATAAACCTAGGGCAACGCGCAGACCCAGCAAAAGCAGGATTGAGGTACAATGGGTTTGCATAGAATTGTGTGAACTGAGGATCTTGTGCATGAACCTCTGGAACTATTGCTGTGAGTAGCAGCAAAAATGGAATAAACCTTTTTATCATCATCACGAATTTAGGTCAATTAACGGCATTAAACAATAGTGTGTTACAGTTATTTTTTTCATTCTGCTCACAATAATGTAAGAAAGCTGCCGTTTTTTGGCTCGTGAGCAAATGTATGAGAATTTTTATTTTGTAAAAAACATTATTTAAAAACTTCATAAGCATTTAACGGTTAATATCTATAATCATTGTGTACGTTCTTTTTAATGTTCTTCGATAAATATCACGTAGATTTGGCACCAAATATATGCTAAAACCCTTTAAATGTATCAATTAATTATTAATTTCGTTTCAAACTTCCAATAATCACAATTAATGAAAAATATTCTTTTTATAATTTCATTCTTTTTTGCTGCGTATAGCGCAATAGGTCAACAAAATCAAAGTATTTCGCGTACGATAGTTTGGAACAAACTTCAAGAAATAAAAATTTCTAAATACGATACCAAAAAATTAATTCATTTTGATAAAGCACAATACACTGACCAAAATTCTGATTTACCGATTTATACAGAAGCAATTCCATTAAAAAGTGCAGCAAGTTCAGTTTCTGCAACTATTACCAACGCTTCTTACGGGCCTCTTTCTCCAGAAGAGCAAAAAATAGCTCAGAATTTTGTTGGATTAACTTCTTCTCCGCAATTGGAAGCTGTAGTTTTATTGGAAATGAAAAAGCCTATCCTTCAATATAGTATAGTACCATTTCGAAAATATGGCAATTTTATTGAAAAGTTAATCACTTTTACTGTTGAATATACCACCGTTAATGCTGTAAATACTTTCAGGGCTACAAATACTACAGCACTAAACTCAGTGTTGGCTTCTGGTAATTGGATAAAAATTGGAATTGTAGAAACAGGTTTATATAAGTTAACTCCCGCTCAATTAATTAGTTTAGGATTTAATGTTAATTCAGACCCAAGAAATTTTAGAATATATGGGAATGGTGGACTGCAATTACCTGAGAGAAATAGCGATTATTATCCTGACGATTTATATGAAAATGCAATTTTAGTAAATGGAGAATCTGATGGTATTTGGAACGATGGAGATGCAGCTTTCTTTTATGCAAAAGGAAATACAAGGTGGACATACGATGCTGTTAAAGGGATATTTAAGCACTCACGAAATCTATATAGCGATACTTCTTGGTATTTTATTACTGCAGATTTAGGACAAGGAAGAAGAATCAGTTCACAAGCACAAACCTCAGGAGTTTCATCATTAACGGTAAATACTTTTGATGATTATAAATTTATAGAAAATGATGAAGAAAATTTTCTAAAATCAGGAAGAAGATGGTTTGGTAATAAGATGGAAGTTGTAAACAGCCATACATTTAATTTTTCTTTTGATAATTTAACAGGAGGGCAACATAAAGCCATAATAGGATTAGCCGCAAGAAACACAACTCCTAACAACTTCTCTATAAATATTAATGGCCAAACATTTACCCAAATTGTCCCAGCATTGAATTCAACAGGCTACCTTGATACTTATGCTAGAGAAAATGAAAGTATTTTCAACTATACTGGTAACTCTAATAATTCATCTGTAAATATTACCAAATTAACGGGCTCGAGCATTGGCTGGGTCGATTATGTGATTTTAAATGTAAAACGCAGTTTACAATTTAATGGAAATCAATTGTCATTTAGATCTAAAGAAGCAACTACAAATGGAGGTGTAGTAAAATACGAATTAGGAAATGTGAATGGAGATGTGAGATTATGGGATGTAACAGATTATAGAAATCCATTAAATCAGCAATTTACTTTAAATGGCAGTACCTTGAACTTAACCATTCAAATGGATTCATTGAAAGAATATCTTGCTTTTAATCCTTTTGGAACAGCATTCCCAACGCCGTTTTCAGGAGGAAACGTTAATAATCAAAATTTACATGCAACTGCACAAGTTGATATGATAATTGTTGCTCCTTCTCAATTTTCAGGGCCTGCAAATCAATTGGCAGAACACCATAGAAAATTTGATAATATGACTGTAACGGTTGTGAATCCGAAACTGATTTATAACGAGTTTTCTTCTGGAAATCAAGATATAGCAGCCATTCGTAATTTTGCTAAAATGTTTTACAACAGGGCGGAAACAATTGATGATACTCCCAAATACTTGTTGTTATTTGGCGATGGTTCTTACGACCCCAAAAACAGAATATCTGTTAATACCAATATAATTCCTACTTATGAATCTGTGGAATCAATTAATCCAATAGGTTCATTTTGTTCTGATGATTTTTATGGACTGCTTGACCCAAATGAAGGAAGCAATATTCATCTTGCAAATGGGGGAGCGTTAGATCTTGGTATCGGAAGGTTTCCAGTAAATACAGTGGTAGAGGCACAAGCAATAGTGGACAAGACAATACACTATGCTACATCTAGAGAATGTTTAAATGACTGGAGAAACGTTATTACATTTATAGCAGATGATGAAGATAGTGCAGACCATTCTGACCAAGCTGAATCAGTTTCATCTATTGTAAATCAGTTTCATCCTGAATATACGATTGAGAAAATATATTTAGATGCTTATCAGCAAGTTACGGGTACAGGAGGGCAAACATATCCACAAGTTAATACAGATATTACCAATAGAATTGAAAGAGGTACTTTAGTTATGAATTATGCGGGACATGGTGGTGAACAAAGTCTTGCTTTAGAACGGGTAATTACAATTCCAGAAATTAATGACTGGGAAAATTTTGACAACCTTACCTTATTTATCACAGCAACATGCGAGTTTAGCCGATTCGATAATCCAGAATTTACATCAGCAGGAGAATATGTTATTTTAAACCCCAGTGGCGGAGGAATAGGATTGTTTACTACTGTTAGATTAACTTTTTCTTCTTCAAATCAAGCGCTCAATCGCAACATTATGGATACTTTATTTACAATTCAAAACGGTAGTCATTTAAGACTAGGAGAAATCTTAAGGGTTGGAAAAAATGCTACAGGCTCTTCATTTAATAACAGAAGTTTTGCATTGCTTGGCGATCCAGCGATTATGTTATCATTTCCAAAGTATAATGTACAAACAATCTCAACGAATGCTGTTCCTGCTACAACTAGTGGTATTCCAGACACCTTATCAGCCTTAGAATATGTTACTATAAAAGGATTTATAGCTGATGATAACAACAATCCTGTTACAACTTTTAATGGGGTTTGTGTTCCTACAGTTTATGATAAAGCAGTAACTGTTAGTACTTTGCAAAACGATTCAGACTCACCTTTTAGACAGTTTCAAGTAAGAAGAAATGTTATTTTTAGAGGACCTGTAACTGTTACAAACGGCTATTTTACTTGCAATTTTGTGGTTCCTCAAGATATTCAGTTTAATTATGGGTATGGTAAAATTAGCTATTACGCTTACCAAAATAACAGTTTAGTGGATGCTGGTGGTTATTTTAACAATATAATAGTAGGTGGAATTGCAGACAGTGCGGTAACTGACAATGAAGGGCCTCAAATTCGTTTGTTTATGAATAATGAGCAGTTTGTTAATGGCGGAATGACCAATGAAAGTCCAGATTTCTTAGCGTTAGTAGAAGATGATATTGGTATTAATACAGTTGGAACTGGTGTTGGCCATGATATAACTGCTGTTTTAGATGGAAATACTACCAATCCAATAGTCTTAAACGATTTTTACGAAGCAGCTCAGGATAACTTTAGAAAAGGAAAAGTAATTTATCCTTTTAGAAACTTAGCAGAAGGCAAACATACTATTGTTTTCAAAGTATGGGATGTGGCTAATAACTCTGCTACTGCATCTATAGACTTTGTAGTGATTAGGTCTACAGATTTAGCTTTAAATCATGTATTGAATTACCCAAATCCATTTACTACAAATACTCAGTTTTTCTTTGAATACAATCAACCAGGAGTTCCTGTTAATGTAGATGTTCAAATCTTTACTGTTTCGGGTAAGCTAGTAAAAACTTTAGAATCTAACTTTGCAAGCACAGGTTTTAGGTCCGATCCTATTGCATGGAACGGGTTAGATGATTTTGGCGATAGAATAGGTAGAGGTGTTTACGTTTACAGGTTGCGCGTAAGAACATCAGATGGAAAAAGCGCTGAAAAATTCGAGAAACTTGTTATATTAAATTAGCGTAAACATCTGCATTCAAGAAATACTATATTTGCCTTCAATTTTAACCATATCAATGATTAAAAATCACACAACCAAAAGAAAGCAAGGTTTAATTACAACCGCGTTTGCAATTTTTACGATTAGCAGTTTTGCTCAGTCTTCCATTTCAACCAACGATTTAACTGCAGGTTCTATCAATACGATTACCACAGCCGTGCCTTTGTTAATGATATCACCAGATGCCAGAGCAGGAGCATTAGGAGATGCTGGTGGAGCGCTTTCTCCTGATGCAAATTCCATTCATTGGGGAGCAGCGAAATTAGCATTTATTGAAGGAAAATCTGGAATATCGCTTTCCTACATTCCTTGGCTAAGGAATTTAGTGCCTGATATTAATTTAGGCTATTTATCTTTTTATAAAAAGATGAAAAAGGGTCAAACTATAGGAGGTTCATTGCGTTATTTCTCTCTTGGAAATATTATTTTTACTGATATTGTTGGAAACACTGTTGGACAATTTAATCCTAACGAGTTTGCTATTGATGGGGCTTATGCACGTAAGTTTAGCGACCGCTGGTCTGGAGGTTTAGCACTTCGTTTTATATATTCTAATTTAACAAATGGAATAGATGTGCAAGGAACACCAAGTTTTGCTGGAACAACTGTATCTTCAGATATATCTGCCTGTTACCTGAATCCGGATTTAAAAGTTGGAGGAAAAAAATCAACTTATATGTTTACAACCGCTATTACTAATATCGGCGGTAAAATTTCCTACACAAAAACTGCTGATAGAGATTTTATTCCAATTAACCTGAGAATTGGAAATTCATTGAAAATGAAGATAGATGATTACAATGCTTTTACATTCTTGTTAGATGTAAATAAATTAATGGTTCCAACGCCTCCTGTGAGAGTGGATGCAACAAATCAACCAGATTTCCCAGATAAACAAATAGGTGAAGTTGGTGCAGGTAAAGAAAATAGAGTTCCGATTGTAACTGGTATGTTGCAATCTTTTGGCGACGCACCTGGTGTTTTAAGAGCAGATGGAACCAGAAGTGTATTTAAAGAAGAAATGAGAGAAATTATACTTTGTGGAGGTGTAGAATACAGTTACAACAATATTTTCGCAATCAGAACTGGATATTTTCATGAACATGCTACAAAAGGAAACAGAAGATATTTCACATTAGGAGCAGGTATTAAATTCAATGTATTTACACTTGATTTAGCTTACTTAATACCAACACAGCAAAGAAATCCTTTAGAAAATACTTTGCGTTTTACATTGCAATTCGATTTTGGTTCTTTCCAATCTCAGGGAGCTGCAAAAGAATAAGAATGAATATTAGAGTTGGGCAGGGTGTAGACATACATCAATTGGTTGAAGGTCGTGATTTTTGGTTAGGCGGAATATTAATTCCACACCATAAAGGCGCACTTGGACATTCAGATGCAGATGTATTAATTCACGCGATATGCGATGCAATTTTAGGCGCAGCGAACCTTGGTGATATTGGAGTTCATTTTCCAGATACAGATTCAAAATTTAAAGGAATAGACAGTAAGATATTGTTGCGTCACGTTACCGATCTTATGAAATCTAAAGGTTGGAAAATTGGAAATGTTGATTCAACATTAATCCTAGAAAAGCCAAAAATTAAACCTCACATAATTGCCATGCAAGAAATTCTTGCACCATTGATGGATATTGAGGTAGATGCCGTTTCTATAAAAGCTACAACCAACGAAAAAATGGGTTATGTGGGCCGTGAAGAAGGTATTTTAGCATTTGCAAGTGTACTTATTTATAAATAGTATTGTTTCCTATTATTGGTTTGTATATTTACCGCAATGCAAGAAAGAGAATTTATTACCAAAGTAAAAGAATTTGATTCGATAGAAGAATTAGATTCTAGCCAGCATTCCTTAATGGAATCAGCCATTGAAGCACGTTCTAGGGCGTATGCACCTTATTCAAATTTTTATGTTGGAGCAGCCGTTTTGTTAGAAGATGGTACTGTGGTTCTCGGTAATAATCAAGAAAATGTTGCCTATCCTTCAGGATTATGTGCAGAACGAACTGCATTATTTGCTGCCGGAGCTAATTTTCCAGGAAAGGCAGTTAAAAAAATCGCAATTTCTGCCTTTTCTGGCGACTTTGATGTGAATTCTCCTGTTTACCCTTGTGGAGCTTGCAGACAAGTGATGTCTGAATATGAACAACTCAGCAAAGGCAATATGGAAATCCTCATGATGGGCGCCACAGGAAAGGTGCATGTAGTTGAAGGATTGATAAATATATTGCCTGTTGCATTCAATGCCGATAACTTAAAACGAAAAAAATAATGATTTTGATAAAAAAATAGGTTAAATACTGTTTTTTTATAAATTTGCGAACCGAAAAATTAAACATGGCTCAAAAGAAATTTTCTAAAGAACAATACATTAAGTGGTACGAAGAGATGCTTTTATGGCGTCGATTTGAGGAAAAAGCAAGTCAATTGTATATCCAGCAAAAAATTCGTGGATTTTGTCACTTATATATAGGTCAGGAAGCTGTTGTAGCGGGAGCTGCCAGTGTTATAAGACATTCTGATAATATGATTAGTGCATACCGCGACCATGTGCACCCAATAGCAAAAGGAGTTCCGCCAAGAGCAATTATGGCTGAATTATTTGCTAAAGAAACAGGTTGCTCTAAAGGTAAAGGTGGTTCAATGCACATGTTTTCTGCTGAACATAAGTTTTTCGGTGGTCATGGAATTGTTGGTGGTCAAATTCCTTTAGGAGCAGGTATTGCATTCGCAGATAAATACAATGGTAACGACAATGTTACTTTATGTTATATGGGCGATGGTGCTGTGCGTCAAGGTGCTTTGCACGAGGCGTTTAATATGGCAATGCTATGGAAACTTCCAGTAATTTTTATAATTGAAAACAACTATTATGCAATGGGAACTTCTGTAGAAAGAACAACCAATGTATTAGAATTGCATAAAATTGGACTTTCTTACGATATGCCAAGCCGTGCAGTTGACGGAATGAGCGTAGAAGCTGTGCACGAAGCAACGGAATGGGCTGTAGATATTGCAAGAAATGGAAACGGGCCAAGTTTATTAGAAATTAAAACTTACCGTTTTAGGGGCCATTCTATGTCGGATCCTGGAAAATACAGAACAAAAGAGGAAGTTGAAGAATACAAAAAGCAAGATCCAATTGAACAAGTGCTAGAAACACTTAGAAAGAAAAAATGGATAACTGAAGCAGAAATTGAAGCAACAGAAGATAGAATAAAAGCAGTAGTAGAAGATGCTGTTCAGTTCGCTGAAGAATCAGCTTATCCTGATGTTTCGGAGTTATACAAAGATGTATACACGCAAGAGGATTATCCTTATATAATGGACTAAACTAATAGGAAATTAAAGAAAATGGCAGAAATTATTAGAATGCCCAAGTTGAGCGATACCATGACAGAAGGCGTGGTAGCTAAATGGCATAAAAAAGTGGGCGACAAAGTTAAATCTGGAGATTTATTGGCTGAAATAGAAACCGATAAAGCAACCATGGATTTCGAATCGTTTCAAGATGGAATCTTATTGCATATTGGTGTAGAAGAAGGTAAGGGTGCAGCAGTTGATTCTGTTTTAGCAATTGTTGGGAAAGAAGGCGAAGATTACAAAGCTTTATTAGCGGGCGATTCAGCTCCTGTTGCGGAAGCTCCTGAAGTGAAATCAACTCCTGCTGTTGCTGTTGCTAGTCCGGCTCCAAGTCCTGCAGCGGCTCCTGTTGCTATTGCGGTAGCAAGCGACGAACGTTTAAAAGCATCTCCTTTAGCAAAGAAAATTGCTTCAGATAATGGAATAGACATTCGTCAGGTAGAAGGTTCTGGTGAAGGCGGACGTATTATTCGCAAAGATGTAGAGAACTTTAAACAAGCTGGCGGTGCTGCAGCTCCTGCAAAACCAGCTTACGTTTATTCTGGTACAGAAAGTTTTACAGAGGAGAATGTTTCTCAAATGCGTAAAACAATTGCCCGCAGATTGGCAGAAAGCAAATTTACTGCACCGCATTTTTACTTAACTACTGAAATTAATATGGAAAATGCCATTGAGGCACGTAAATCCATCAATGCAAGTGGGGAAGTGAAGGTTTCTTTTAATGATTTTGTGGTAAAGGCAGTTGCAGTTTCTTTGAGAAAACATCCAAAGATTAATTCTTCTTGGTTAGGCGATAAGATTCGTTATAACCAGCATATTCACATTGGTGTGGCTATGGCTGTAGAAGATGGATTATTGGTTCCGGTAGTGAGATTTGCAGATAACAAAGGACTTTCTGAAATTTCAGCTGAAGTGAAAGCATATTCAGTAAAGGCTAAAGCAAAGAAATTACAACCTGCTGATTGGGAAGGTAATACATTTACCATCAGTAATTTGGGAATGTTCGATATCGATTCATTTACCGCCATTATTAATCCACCAGATGCATGCATTCTTGCCATTGGAAGTATACAAGAAAAGCCTGTTGTTAAAAATGGAGCTATTGTGGTGGGAAATACCATGAAAGTAACTTTAAGTTGCGACCATCGTGTAGTTGACGGAGTAACAGGTTCTGAATTCTTGAAAACTCTAAAAGATAACTTGGAACATCCAGTAAAGATGTTGGTCTAAAAGCTCACTAAAATTGCAAAACAAAAAGGCTTGGATTAATGGTTAATCCAAGCCTTTTTTTATTTTGATAAAGAGTTTTTTTAAAACAATCCATTCATTTCGGCATCTACGCGGTTTATTATTTCACCAAGATGTTCCGGATTTTCACTGAATTTATTTTCATCCACATCAATCACTAATAATTTACCAATGCTATAGTTAGAAATCCATGCTTCGTAGCGTTCGTTCAATCTTCTTAAATAATCAATTCTTATTGAGTTTTCGTATTCTCTTCCTCTTTTTTGAATTTGATTCACCAATGTAGGAACACCAGCTCTTAAATAAATCAATAAATCTGGAGGAGCAATAAAGCTCGACATTAAGTTAAATAGCGTGAAATAATTTTCAAAATCGCGTGTGGTCATCAAACCCATCGCGTGGAGATTGGGAGCAAAAATGTATGCATCTTCGAAAATGGTGCGATCTTGAATTACCTTTTTGCCACTTTTTCTAATTTCATTTACCTGATTGAAACGGCTATTTAAGAAGTAAATTTGCAAGTTGAACGACCAGCGTTGCATGTCTTCGTAAAAATCATTTAAATATGGATTGTCGTCGGCATCTTCAAAATGAGCTACCCAATTGTAATGTTTAGATAAAAGCGAGGTAAGTGTAGTTTTTCCTGAGCCAATATTTCCTGCTATAGCGATGTGCATGTGTGTAAAATAAAGCGTCTAAAATACACAAACCAATGAAGGTATGCAGTAAAAAATGAAATTCTGTTTAATTGATTTGCAATGACTTGAAATTCAAGCGCTAAATCTCACCTAAAAGAAGCTTATTTAGACCTGTATATTAAGGTAGAAAGTTGATCTTCTAAAAATATTTCGTTGGCAATAGCTTGAAGGTCTTTTGCTTTGAGCGATTCAATTTTGTCTGTTATTTCTTTGAAAGTATCAATTTTATTGAACAACAGGAAAGTTTTTGCAAAGCCCAACATCAAAGAAGCGTTGCTTTCTTGCGCAATGGCAATTTGACCTATGATTTGTGCTTTTGCTTTTTGCAATTGAATTTCACCTAATGTATTTTCTCTCAATTTTTTTAATTCCTTTAGAACTAATTGCAAGCATTTGTCGGCAGTGCCATTTTCGGTACCTAAATACACATTCCACAAGCCTGTATCGCTGTAAATAGAGTAAGAGGACTCAATGTTATAGGTGAAGCCATATTTTTCTCTGATTGACAAATTAAGGCGACTGCTCATTCCTGGTCCACCTAGTAGATTGTTCAACAAAATAAGCGCAGTTCGCTTTTTATCTCTCACATCATAAGCTCTGTTGCCCAGCACCAAATGCGTTTGGTGAATTTTTCTTTTAATATCGTTTTGAGTGGGAATGTATGCAGGAACAATTTCTCGTTTATATGCCCTTTCATTTATTGGAATTTGGCCTAAAGTTTTTTCTAAAAGGGCTAAAAGTTTTTTCAAATTGATATTGCCCACAGAGGAAAATACAATTTGGTCTGTATTGTAGGTTCGCTGAATGAATGCACGAATTTTATCGGCATTAAATTGCTTTAAATGCGCTGGTGTGCCTAAAATATCATGTCCTAAAGAGTGATTTGGATACATAATATCTTCAAAGCGGTCGTATATTTCTTCAGAAGGACTGTCTTTGTAAGAGTTTATTTCATCAATAATTACCGATTTTTCCTTTGCAATTTCTTTTTCAGGGAAAGTAGAATGAAAGGTAATATCTGAGAGCAATTCAATAGCACGGTTATAATGCTGGTGCAAAAATGTAGAGTAAATGCAAGTTTCTTCTTTACTGGTGTAAGCGTTAATTTCTCCACCCACATCTTCCATACGGGTGAGAATGTGAAAGGATTTTCTTTTACCTGTACCTTTAAAAATGGTATGTTCAATGAAATGTGCAAGGCCATGTTCGTCGGGCAGTTCATCGCGAGAACCGGCATTAATAAATATGCCACAATGCGCTACATCATTTTTTACAGGTAAATGCACTACACGTATTCCGTTAGAAAGTGTAGCATATTGAGGTTCAATCATGCTGATTCAGGAGCTTCTTCTAAAATTATTTTTTGTACGCGACCAACAATTCTATCGTCGAGCATTACTTTTATTCCACGTGAATGATATGGCGCGCTGGTCAATATCCAACGGACGTTTCCGCGTGTTAATGCACCTGTTTTTTGGTCGCGTTTTGTAACAACATCTACCAGTTGACCTAAGCGAATGTTATGACGGAAACTACCATCTGTTTTATTTGCAGTCGCAGGTTTTGGGGGCATCTTTTTCGGGTAAAACGGAAATTAATTTGGTGGTAAGGTATTCACTTTTGAACTTCATTTTATAAGTTTTTCCGTTCAATCCTTTGCCTTCAATTACGTATTCTGGTATTTGTTTCCCACGGATATCGCTTTCATCGAAAAGCACGTCCATGGTATTGATTACCGAAAGAATATCATCGTTTGCAATGTTATTACAAAGCAACATGCACTTTGCTTGCGCAGAAATTTTAATAGCATTTGCTTGTAAACTTTCTTTGATTTTCCCTTCGGGTGTCCATGCGGGGAAATCTCTTCCGCGCATTAATGTTACATACACTAAACCGCATCCAAGTAAGGTTCCAAAAATAAAAAGTGATATACGACGATAATTAGGCATGCGCAAAGATAGTTACGTTTGGGAACAATTGAGCTGATTTTTTAGTATAGCAGCATACAAGTTAGCATCCTTTATTTATCTCTATATTTAAAAATTAACAATGTCGTTAATTAAGTTGAGAAATTGGAAAATAATAATTTGAAGTAAAAGTTTTTACATTTGTTTATTAGATTTAAAGGGTTAAGTTCTAATAATAACTGCATTTTGTTTAAACTGCCAGAATAACTCATACCCTTGATTTGCTGTTGCAATGGTAACAAGCCACATGTAAATTTT
>Ga0247843_1002037_pt1 | contig 38386 bp, 27 predicted proteins | sample LaCruzMarch2017__FD_192420 | JGI IMG/M metagenome (GOLD analysis project Ga0247843, IMG submission 192420) | Freshwater microbial communities from meromictic Lake La Cruz, Castile-La Mancha, Spain - LaCruzMarch2017_8m | ecosystem: Environmental > Aquatic > Freshwater > Lake | place: Spain...
CAGGATCACGCCCGAGGCCAGGATCAGCCCGACCGCGATCGGCACCAGCCCGGCCTCGGTCAGGCGCAGCCACCGTGCCCCGGCGAGGCGCCGGCGGAATCGGGAAAAGCCATAGGCGATCAGCCCGGCCGGGCCGGTCATGGCCAGGGTCGCCACCAGCATCCCCTTGAGGCCCGCCACCTGCCAGCCGATCAGCCCGACCACCAGCACATTCGGCCCCGGCGCCGCCTGGGCAAGCGCAAACAGCTGCGCGAATCGTGCATCATCCATCCAGCCATGCACGTCGACGGCCAGGCGGTTCATCTCGGGCACCACGGCGATGCCGCCGCCGACCGCGATCAGCGACAGGGCGACGAAGCCCAACGCCAGCTGGAACAGCGGGCTGTCATTCATCGGCGTGCGCCCCACCAGGCGGCGGCGATGCCAAACGGCGCCAGCCCCAGCACGATCAGCGGCAAAGGCAGCCGCGCCAGCGCGCCCGCCAACGCCAGCCCGCCCATCAGCAGGATCGGCCAGGAAGGCCGAAGCTTCGTGATCATTTTCAGCGCGGTGCCAAGGATCATCCCCGCCGCGGCGGCCGCGGTGCCGGCCAGCACCGCCTGCACCAGCTTCACCTCGCCATAGGTGTCATGCAGCAGGGCGAGCCCGACCAGCACCAGGAGCGGCCCGCTGAACAGCGCGAACGCGCCGACCAGCGCCCCGGCCGCACCGTGCCACCGCTCGCCGAGCTGGATCGCCACGTTCAGGGCATTCGGCCCCGGCAGCACCTGCGCGATGCCGAGCACCTCGGCATATTGCTGCTCCGTGATCCAGGCGCGTTCCTCGACCAGCACGCGCCGCGCCCAGGCATTCACGCCGCCAAAGCCGATGAGGCCGATCCGCACATAGGCGAGGGCGAAGGCGGTGAGGGAGGGCATCGGCGCCAATGCAGCCCGGGCGGCGGGCGCCGGCAAGGGGCCCTGGCGCATGGCTGCACGGGGCGGGCCTTAGAAGGGCCTTCATGGAATGGCGTCATGATCACGGGCCATGCCGCTGCTCGCCCGCCGCCCTTTCCTGTCGCTGCTCGCGATGCCCTGGCTGGGGGCGGCGAAGCCGGCCCGCGCCGCCATCGCGCCATCGGACTGGCAGATCTTCCTGCACCGCCACCTGCGCGACCAGGGCCGGATCGTCGACGATTCGAACGGACAGATCTCGCACAGCGAGGGCCAGGGCTTCAGCCTGCTCTGCGCCGAGGCGGCGGATGATCTCGGCTCGTTCCTCGCCATCCTCGACTGGACCAACCGGGTGTTGCAGCGGCCGGGCGATGCCCTGTTCGCCTGGCGATTCCATCCGACGCGCGGCGTGGATGACCCGAACAATGCGACGGATGGCGACCTGCTGATCGCCTGGGCGCTGTTGCGCGGGGCGGAACGCTGGCGCCGGGCGGATTTTGCGGAACAGGGGCGCGCCATTGCGCGGGACATCCTCAGGCTGCTGGTTCGTGACGTCCAGGGGCAGATCATCCTGCTGCCCGGCCATCGCGGCTTCGAGCAGCCGCACGACATCATCATCAATCCATCATATTATGTCTTCCCGGCGCTCAGGGCGCTGGCGCGCGCCGTGCCGGACCCGGCCTGGCTGCGCGTGGTCGGTGACGGGCTTTGGCTCATGCGGCGGTCGCTGTTCGGCCGCTGGGGCTTGCCGGCGGACTGGGTGGCGCTGCCGAGAAATGGCGAAAGGCCGCGCCCGGCGCCGGGCTGGCCCGCCCGTTTTTCCTATGATGCCGTGCGTGTGCCGCTCTATCTCGGCTGGTCTGGGCTGACGGCGGAGCCGCCCTTGCAGGCCGCGGCGCGGTTCTGGGCGGGCGATCTGGCGCGTGCGCCGGCCTGGGTGGACCTGGCCACGGATGCCCCGGCGCCCTATGGCGCCTCGCCCGGCGTGCGGGCGATCGCCAGCTTTTCAGTCGCCACCGGTTCCGAGGCAGCCAGGGCCACGCAGGTGGCCTTCCCCCCGATCCGTGAATCACAAGCCTACTACTCCGCAATTTTGGGCCTGCTGACGCGTCTCGCCTGGCGGGATTTCTTGCAGAATCGCGCATAGCGCGCCGCGGCCCCGACTATTTGGGGCTTCCCTGTCGACAGGTCGCAAGGCATGTTGTGCTGCAACACGGGGACCGACGGATGGCTGAAGATACCGACGTTGCGCGCGTAGCCGCTGTCCTGCGCGCCCCGTCCATTCGCTATCGCAGCTTTGGGAATGCACCGGTGCGCGCGCCTCTCGCGGCCGAGCCCCCGGCATCGGCCGAACCTTTCGAGGTCGAGGCGGCTGTCGAGCCGCAATGGGCTGACGCCCAGCAGACCCCGTGGCCCGCGAGCGAAGCCCGTTGGAGCGTCGAGTCCGCCGAAACCTGGGCGGAACCGGCCCCCGCGCCGCAATAGGCGGAGCCGGCGCGTCCCCCGGCGCCGGCGCCGGTGGCGACCGTTGCGCCCGCCGCTGAACCCTTCCAATGGGCGGATGCGCCGGCCCTGGCCGAGCCATCGCGCGAATGGGCGGTGGCTGCCCCGCCCGCCTACCATAGCCAGGGCGAGTGGTCCGAAGCGCGTCCCGACATGGCCCCGCCCGTGGCGGCACCTGCCCCGCCGCCCGTGGCGGCATATGCCCCGCCGCCCGTGGCGGCATATGTCCCGCCGCCCGTGGCGGCATATGTCCCGCCGCCCGTGGCGGCATATGTCCCGCCGCCCGTGGCGGCATATGTCCCGCCGCCCGTGGCGGCACCGGCCGTCATCCGGCCGCAGGGCGAGCAGCCTGCCGCGCCGCCAATTGCCGCACCACCCATCCAGCCGGTGGCCGAACCGGTGCCCGCACCCGTGCCGAGCCAGGCCGTGCAGCGGAGCCTTGGCATGTCGCCCACCCTGCTTGAACTCGGCAGCATGCCACCACCGCCGGTCGAACAGGCGATGCCGAGACCGGCCAGCAGCCCATTCCCGCTCATCGCAGCCCTGGACCTGCCTTCGGGCAGTCGCTCGGTGCTCGCGGCGACGCCCGGCGCGCCTGTCCGCAGCCTCGCCCCCGCCGCGCCGACGGTCCCGCCGACGGCGTCGAAGGCAGATGAAGCGATCGTTCCCGCGGCACGCCTGAAGATGCCGTTGGTCGAATTGCTGCAATTCGTCGCCGCGATTGACACCGCATCTGCGGCTGTGGCACCGCGCTGAACCGGAGGCCAAATACCCATGCCCCTTATCTGTTTTGCCTCGCCGAAGGGTGGGGTCGGCAAGACCACATTGGCGGCCAACCTTGCTGACGCTCTTCAGCGGGCGGGGCGTAAGGTTCTGGTTGTCGACTTTGATCCCCAGAACACGCTTCGGCTGCATTTCGGCATTCCGTTGAGCGAGATTGCCGGTTTCACTGCGGAATTGCCGCGCCGTCCGGACTGGCGCGCCTGCGTGCATCAGACGGCGTCGGGGGTCATGGTGCTGCCGCACGGGCAGATGGAATTGCGCGGTGCCCTCGGCCTGTCGGCCGCGCTTGAGCGGGATCCGGAATTGCTGGCCGCCCCGCTGCGGGCGATTCTCTCCGACCCGGGGCTGACCGTCATTGCCGACACCTCGCCCGGCCCCTCGCATGCGCTGGCGGTCCTGGTGCCGATGGCATCGATGGTGGTGGCGGTGCTGCAGGCCGAGGCGATCAGCGCGGCCCTGATCCCGGACATTGATTCCGGGCGTTTCCTGGGCTCGGGCACGATGGCGGCGCTGTTCGCCGGGCGGCTGCGCGTGGTGCTGAACGAGGTCGATCTGAATTCCCGCCTGTCCCGCGCTGCGGCCGACGCCGTTGCCCGGCACCTCGGCCCGCGCCTGCTTGGCGCTGTCTCGCGGGATGAAACCCTGGCCGAAGCGCTGGCCATGCAGAAGCTGGTCAATGAAATCGCGCCCGACAGCCGGGCTGCGGAGGATATTCGGGGCATTGCGCGCGCCATCGAGGCGGCCGTCCCGGCCAGCCCTGAGCCCTTCGGCATCGCGGGCTGGGGCGCGCGGTGACAAAGACACTGACCGCCGATCGGCTGTTTCGCGGCGGCCTGTTTGCCAAGCGGTGGGTTGCATGGCCCTTCATGCTGCTCGCGGCTCTTCTGGGCGTAACCTTCATCATGGCGCCGCTGGACGCCGAGCAGCAGAGCTGGCTCGCGGTGGCCGGCTTCCTGCTGTTCATGGTGGCCAACCGCATCCCCGGGCGCGGGGTGACCGTGTTCCTGGTGTTCCTCTCCTGCCTTGTGTCGCTGCGCTACATCTATTGGCGCCTGGTCGAGACGCTGGAGTTCGGCAACTTCATGCAGACCTTTCTCGGGACAGGTCTGATCCTCGCCGAGATCTACGCCATCATCACCATGCTGCTCGCCTACTTCCAGGCGATCTGGCCGCTCGACCGGCAGCCGGTGCCCATGCCGGACGATCCGGAGGAGTGGCCGGTCATCGACGTGTTCATCCCGAGCTACAATGAGCCGTTGGAGATCGTGAAGCCCGCCATCTATGGGGCGCTCGCGATCGACTGGCCGCCCGAGAAGATGAACGTCTATGTGCTGGACGATGGCCGGCGCGACGATTTCCGGCGATTCTGCGAGGAAATCGGCTGCGGCTACATGATCCGACCCGACAATAAGGGTGCGAAGGCCGGCAACATCAACCACGCGCTGACCAAGACGAATGGCGAGTTCATCGCCATCTTCGACTGCGACCATGTGGCGACCCGCGCCTTCCTGCAGCTCACGGTCGGCTGGCTGCTGCGCGACCGCGACCTCTGCATGGTGCAGACGCCGCACCATTTCTATTCACCCGACCCGTTCGAGCGGAACCTGGCGTCCGGCCAGCGCGTGCCGAATGAGGGGCTGCTGTTCTACGGCATGGTGCAGCAGGGCAATGATTTGTGGAACGCGACCTTCTTCTGCGGGTCCTGCGCGGTGATCCGGCGCGAGGCGCTGCTCGAAGTGGGCGGCGTGCCGACGCAGACGGTGACCGAGGATTGCCATTGCAGCCTGAAGATGCAGCGGCGCGGCTGACGCACCGCCTATCTGCGGCTGCCGCTGGCGGCCGGTCTCGCGACCGAACGGCTGATGCTGCACATCGGCCAGCGCATGCGCTGGTGCCGCGGCATGATCCAGATCTTCCGGGTCGACAACCCCTTCTTCGGCCGCGGTCTCAATCTCGCGCAGCGCTGCTGCTATTCGATGAGCCAGTTCCACTTCCTGTTTCCGCTGCCGCGCTTCGTCTTCCTGACGGCGCCGCTGGCCTTCCTGCTGTTCGGCGAGAGCATCATCGCGGCCAGCCCGCTGGCCATCCTGGCCTATGCGGCGCCGCACATCCTGCACTCGGTCGGGGCGACCAGCCGCCTGTCGGGCCATGTCCGCCACAGCTTCTGGTCGGAGATCTATGAAACGGTGCTGTCGGTCTATCTGATCCCGGTCATGCTGGCGACGCTGCTCGACCCGAAGAAGGGCAAGTTCAACGTGACGGACAAGGGCGGCACGCTGCAGGAAGGCTTCTTCGACCTGCGTGCCGTGGGGCCCAACATGGTGCTGGCCGCAGCGCTGGTCGCGGGCGTGCTGGCGGGCATCTACGGGCTCAGCACCAATCCGGTGGAAAGCCTGGACTTCCAGGCCTTCGCGCTGAACATGCTGTGGTGCGTGCTGTCCTTCGTCGTGGTGCTGGCTGGCCTGGCGGTCGGCCGGGAACGGCGGCAGGTGCGTGAACGCGCGCGCGTCGGCGCGATCATCGCCGCCAACATCGTGCTCGGCGATGGCCGCGTTGTCGAAGGTGAGACCATGGACATGTCGCTCGGCGGCGCCGCGGTGGCGGCGGAACGGCCCGAGGGTGTGGCGGACGGCGCCGAGATCACGATCGAACTCGATGTCGGCCCTGAATGGGTGGCGATTCCCGCGCAGATCCTGCGCTGGCAGTCCGGGCGCATGCAGGTGAGGTTCGCCGCGCAGACCCTTTATGATGAAGGAAATATCGTGCGCGCGGTGCTTGGTCGGGCAGATGCGTGGGTGGACTGGGACGATGTCCGCGAAGACAAGCCGCTTCGCTCCCTTGCCGAGGTGGCGCGCTCGATCGGCGGTCTGTTCCGTGGCGACAGCCAGTTCGCCTTCTTCGTGCGCCGCGCGCGCCAGCGCGGCATCAGCCGGCCGGCGCCACCCCGGCAGGCGGAACCCGCCGCCGTGGCGCCCCTTGTGGCGGAGGAACCTGCGGCGGCGCCCTCGACCCGGCGCGGTCGGGGTGAGAGCGGCTTGCGGCGTGCGGCCGCAATCGCCTTCCTGCTTGCCCTCGCCGCGCCCGGCATCGCGTTCGCCCAGGTGAACCTGCGCGGCGCACCCGCACCACCGGCACCGCTGCAACCGGGGCCCCAGGGCTTGCCGACGCCAACGGGCTTGCCGACGCCAACGGGCCAATCCCCCGGAATCGGCACCTTCGGCGCACCGGCCTCGCAGGGTGCGGCCAATCCGCTGACGGGCCCCCTTGTGCCCGCGCCCGTCCCCTCCAGCCCGTTCCTGGCCCCCGCGCCGGGCGGCCCGCCCACACCGTTCGGCCAGACCAGCTTCCCGAGCCAGCCGGCCGGCGGCGGGGCGCCGCTGCCGGCGGCGCAGCCCGGCTTCTTCGGAACGGGTCCGGTTGTCGGCAGCTTCGGGTCCCCGACCAATCCAGTCGGGACCACGCGGGTGGAGACGCGCACGCTGCGTCAACTCGGCCTGCGCTCACCCATGCAGTTGCGCGGCACCTCGGACTTGCAGGGCGTGCTGTTCGGCGTGCGTGGGGATGAGGTCGTCACCGGCGCCCGTCTCGTGCTGCAAGGCGCAACCAGCCCGGCGCTGATCCCGGAATATAGCCAGATCATGGTCGCGCTGAACGAGCAGTTCGTCGGCGTGATCAACCCCGACCGGGCGCGGCCGGCCTTCGGCCCGCTGGAATTCCCGATCAACCCGGTGTTCTTCGCCGACCTGAACCGGCTGAACTTCCGCTTCACCGGCCGCTACACGATCGAGTGCAATGACCCGCTGTCAGGCCTGCTCTGGTCGAACGTGTCGGACCTCTCGACGCTTGAGATCACGCTCGAGCGCCTGCCGCTCAGCCGTGACCTGGCGCGCCTGCCCGAGCCCTTCTTCGACCCGCGCCTGCTGCGCGAGCCGCTCCGCCTGCCGATGGTGCTGGCCGATGGCGCCGGGAACGACGCGGTGAAGGCGGCTTCCATCGTGGCCTCCTGGTTCGCGGTACAGGCGGATTACCGCGGCGCCTCCTTCCCGGTCAGCTTCCGCGTGCCGGCGACGGGCAACGCCGTGGTCATCACCTCGGGCACGGACAGCATCCCGGGCCTTGCGCTGCCGCGCTTCGAAGGCCCGACGCTGGCCCTGGTGCCCAATCCCGGCGACCCGCTGGGCCTGCTGCTGGTGATCGGTGGCCGGACGGGCGAGGAAGCCGCCGCCGCCGCGACCGTCCTGGCCGGCAGCAAGGAAGCGCTGGCGGGCGAGATCGCCGTGGTTCAAGCGCAGTCACTGCCGCGGCGCGTTCCCTATGATGCGCCCCGCTGGGTGCGCAGCGACCGGCCCGTGCGCTTCGGCGAACTGGTCGATCCATCCGAGCTCCAGGCCTATGGCTATGCGCCCGGCCCGATCGCGATTCCGTTCCGCACCGCGCCCGACCTCTACACCTGGCGCGGGCGCCCGCTGCCGGTGCAGATGCATTATCGCGCCCCGCCGGGGCCGATCATGGATGTCGCCGTGTCGCGGCTCGACGTCGCGATGAACGACATCTACCTGCGCAGCCTGCCGCTGCGCGAGATTGAACCGGCCTGGCCGATCAGCCTGGTGTCCCGGCAGTTCGTGGACAGCGAACGCCAGTCCGCGCGGTTCGGCCTGCCCGCCTATCTCGTCTTCGGCATGAACGAGCTGCAGTTCCGCTTCGACATGCGCCCGCTGCATCGCGGCGACTGCATCGCGGTGCCGGCTGACATCCGCGCGACCATCGACCCGGACAGCACGCTCGACCTGTCGGACGCCTATCGTTTTGCCACGCTGCCGAACCTGGCCTTCTTCACCGGGTCGGGCTTCCCCTTCACGCGGATGGCGGATTTCAGCGAGACGGCCGCGATCCTGCCGGAGCGTCCCAACACGCAGGAACTCAGCGTGTTCCTCACGCTGATGGGGCGCCTTGCCTCGCATGTCGGCCATGCCACCACGGGCATCACCGTCGCCCGGCCGGGCGGGCTGGATGCGGTCGCCGACCGCGACCTGCTGGTGATCGGCACGCTTGGCCGCCAGCCGGCGCTGAATTCGCTGCTGAAGGATGGCCCGGTGACGCTGGAGGGCAACCGCATCCAGGTGGCCCTGCCGGATGCGCTGGAGCCCTTCCGTAACCTGTTCCTGGGCGATGACCCGGCGGTGGCCCGCGAACAGGCCACCGCGATGCTGCAAACGACCGGCGATGGGATCGGGCTGCTGATCGGCTTCGAAAGCCCGCTCCGCAGCGGCAAGTCGGCCGTTGCGCTCACCGGCACGACTCCGGATGGCCTCGAAGCCATGCTGGTGGCACTCCGCGATCCTGAGCTGTCGCCGCGCGTCCAGGGTGACCTTGCCATCCTGGCGGGGGGGCGGATGAACGCCTTCACGCTGGGCAGCCGCTACACGGTCGGCACGCTGCCGCCGCATGTCTGGCCGCAATATTTCTTCCAGACCCGGCCGGACCTGCTGCTGCTGCTGCTGCTGGTGTCCTGCGTGATCGTGGCGATTCCCGCCTACTGGTTCCTGCGACGCCAGGCGGCCATGCGCCTGCGGACGAGGACACGGTGATGCGGCCGGCGGCGCTGCTGGCGATTGCGCTGACCACGGTCGGGGCCCTGGCCCCCCCGGCCCCAGCCCAGGATTCCCGCGCCGTCACGGCGCTGATCGACCAGGCGAACTATTGGAAACTGCAGAACCGGCCCGACCAGGTACTGCGCATCCTTGAGCGGGTGCTGCAGGTTGACCCGCGCAATGCCGAAGCCCTGTCCGGCATGGCCGAGGCGCATGCGCAGCTTGGCAATGCGTCGGAAGCCACCGAAGCGCTGGCGCGGCTGCGCGCCTCGGCACCCACCGATCCCCGGACGCAGGCGGCCGACGTCGCGGTTCGGACCGCCACGGTGGATGCGGGGGCCTTGGCCCAGGCGCGGCAGCTCGGCCAGTCCGGCCGCGCGGCGGAAGCCGTGCAGCGCTACCGCGCGCTGTTTCGCGGTGGTGTGGTGCCCGACAGCCTGGCGCTGGAATTCTACGGCACCCTGGCCGGCACCGAGGGTGGCTGGGTCGAGGCGCGCGACGGGCTGCAACAGCTGGCGCGGCGCAACCCCTCGAACAGCGCGGTGCAGATCGCCTATGCGCAGGTGCTGACCTATCGCGAAGATACGCGCGGTGAGGGTATCGAGATCCTGCGCCGCCTGTCCGGCCAGCCGAACACCCAGCAATCCGCCTCCGCCGCGTGGCGCCAGAGCCTGACCTGGCTCGGCACCAGCCCGGAAGCTGCGCCAAGCTACGAAGCCTATCTCCGCCAGTTCCCGACCGACGCGGACATCCAGCGCCGGCTGGAGGAAGCCCGCACCACCAACGCCGCCGACCAGGTCGGGCAGGAACGGTTCCAGGGTTGGGACAATTTGCAGCGCGGCAATGTGCGTGAGGCGGAACGCCGCTTCCTGGCAGCGCTGCAGGCCAACCCAGAGGATGGCGAGGCGTTGGGCGGGCTCGGCCTCGTGCGGCTTCGCCAGAACCGCGTCGCGGAAGGCCGGCAATTGCTGCAACAGGCGCTGGCCGCCGATCCGGGGCGCGCAGAAGACTGGCAGCGCGCCATCGACTCCATCGGGAGAGGCGGTGGTGGGGCCGGCCCCGCGATCCGCCGCCCCGGAACCGGTGGAACGGGCGGCGGCGGCGGAGGGCCCGCCCAGACGCCGGACATTCAGCGCGCCCGTCAGCTGGTAGGGGAGCAGAAATTCCTCGAGGCCGCGCCTGTTCTTGAGCAGATCGTCCGCCGCAATGGCGGCGATCGTCCGGACGCCGAGGCGCTGCAGGGCGACATCGCGCTGGCGCAGGGCAATGCGGTGCTGGCCGAGGAACGTTATCGCGCTGCCCTGGCGCGCCGCGGCAATTTCGGCGCCGCCCTCTCCGGCCTCGCCAATTCGCTGCAAGCGCAGGGGCGCTTCACCGAGGCGGAGGAGATTCTCCGGCGCCTTGGCACCGGCACCTCGCCCGCCGTCCAGGCGGAGGCGCTGCGCGCCGAAGCGCAGCGGACCAGCGATCCGGTGGCGGCCGCGGCGCTGCTGCGCACCGCCATGCAGGCCGAGCCGAACAATCCCTGGCTGCGCACCGACTATGCCCGCCTGCTCGCCCGCCATGGCCGCGCCGCCGAGGCAAGGCAGATGATCGAGCAGAGCGTGGCCGGGCCGACCTCGGCCGAGGGGCTTTTCGCCGCCTCGATCTTCGCCAGCGAACAACGCCGCTACGCCGATGCCGTGCGCTGGATGGAACGCATCCCGGCCAATCGCCGCACGGCCGACATGTCCCGCTTCCTGACCTCGACCAAGCTTCAGGCGGATGTGAGCAACGCGCTGGCGCTGGCCGCCCAGGGCCAAAGGAGCCAGGCCCGCAGCCAGCTGCAGGCGATCGCCGCACGCCGCGACCCGACGGGCGAGAGCGCGCCGGCCGCGGTGCGGGGGCTGACGACGCTCAATGAAGCCACGGCTGCCCAGGCCGCCGCGCGGCAGGCGGCCCTTGCCGCCCGCGGTCAGCCGGCGGCGGCGCAGCTTGGCGCGGCCGGGGCGCTGGCCGAAGCGGGGCTGAACCGTGAGGCAGGCGAACTGGCGGCCAGCCTGAACCTGGCTTCCCTGTCGGCCCCGCAGCGGACCATCGCGCGTGACCTGCAGCGCGGCCTGACGATCCGCGCCAGCGACCAGCTCAACCAGCGGGGCGACCAGGCGACCGCCTTTGACGTGCTGGCCCCGGCATTGCAGCAGGCGCCGCAGGACCCGGCCGCCAACCTTGCCCTCGCGCGGCTCTACCAGGGGGCGGGCGATCCCAGCCAGGCCGGGCGCGTGGCCGAGGCCGTGCTGAGCCGCGTCCCGCGCGACACCGATGCGCGCACGGCCGCCGTGGATGCCGCGATCGCCCGGCGCGATTGGGGCCGGGCTGAGGCGCTGCTGGCCGAAGGCCGGGCCCTGATGCCCGGCGATGCGCGCCTGCCGCTGCTGGATGCCCGGCTGGCCCGCGCCATGGGCGATTCGCGGCGGGCCCAGGCGGCGCTTGAGGAAGCGGCGCGGCTGCGGCGCGCCCAATTGGGCGGCGAGCCGCGACCGGGCCTGCTGGGTGGGGCGGGTGCCGCCCCGACCGCGCCGGAAGCGGCGGGCTTCGAGAATCCCTTCCGCCGCGTGCCGCTCTCCGGCCATCTGGAAAACCCCTTCGCCGCGCAGCGCACCAATGCGGCGCCGCGGACCGGCGCGGCGCCGGCCCCGGTCCCGACCGCGGCACCGCCTGATCCGCTGCTCAACGAGATCAACCGGCAGCTGGTGGAAGTGCGGGCCGAGGCCGCGCCACGCATCTCGCCCGCCTTCAGCCTGCGCTCGCGCGGCGGCGATGACGGTCTCGACAGCCTGACCGAAACCAGCGCCGGAGCTGAGGCCAGCACCGCCATGCCGGGCCTTGGCGGCCGGGTCGCGGTGCGGGCATCGCTGGTGAACCTTGATGTCGGTGAAATCGCGCAGACCGAATCGGCGGCGCGGCGCTTCGGCTCGGCCGCCGCCGTGCTGCCGGCCACGCCCGGCACGGCCACCGCGGCGCAGCTTCGCGCCGCGACGGCGACCCAGACCAGCGTCAGCGGCGTGGCGCTGGGTGCGGCCTACATACGGGGCAATTTCGGCGTGGACATCGGCACCACGCCGCTCGGCTTCCCGATCGAGAACATGATCGGCGGCATCGAGATCGCGCCCGAGATCAGCACCGGCGTGCGGCTGCGCCTGATCGGCGAACGCCGCGCGATCACCGACAGCCTGCTCTCCTGGGGGGGGCGGACCGACCCGACCAGCGGGCGCACCTGGGGTGGTGTGACGCGAACCGGTGGCCGGGCGCAGCTGGAATTCGCTTCCGGCGAGACGAACTTCTACGTGGCCGCCGGCTATTACCGCATCACCGGTGAGGGCGTGGCCGAGAATAGCCGCGTCGAGGCCGGGGCCGGCTTCGCCACGCCGATCTGGCGCAGCAACCGCGAGGAACTCGTCTCGGGCCTCGACCTTGTCTACTTCGCCTATGACCAGAATTTGCGGTTCCAGACGCTGGGCCATGGTGGCTATTACAGCCCGCAGGGCTTCATCGCGGCCAGCGTACCGCTCGACTACCGGGTGCGGAGCGAGAATTTCGTGTGGCGCGTCGGCGGTTCCATCGGCATCGCGACCTTCAACGAGGATCGCGCCGACGTCTTCCCGAACGATGCGGCCTTGCAGAGCGCGCTGGCCGCCAGCGTGGCCGGCGTGACCGGGCAGTCGGCGACCTATCCGGCGCAGAGCAAGACCGGCATCACCGGCGGCCTGCGCGGTGACATCGAATATGCGGTGAATGAGCAGCTTCGGCTCGGCGGCGCCATCCGCTACGATCTCGCCGCGGATTGGAGCGAATTGCGTGCCCTGCTCTACGCCCGCTACCGGTTCGAATAGGGAAGCTCGCACATGAATGTCGCAGCAGGGCCCGATGCGGAAGCCTATTTCGCGCGGAGCGGCGTCTCTCCGCAGTGGCGCGCCTTCGTCCAGGGCGTGATCGCCACGCTGGACGAGCATCTGGACGCCGAAGGCCGTACCGCGATGATGCGCGCGGTCGGGGCGCGCATGGCGGAAGCCTCGCCCATTTCCTATGCGGACACGCTTCTCGGGCTGGAAAGCGCCATGAACGATGCGCTGGCGGCCATTGGCTGGGGTTATTGCGCCCTGTCGGTGGACATGACCGAGCGCGTCCTGATCATCCGGCACGCGGTGGCGCCGCTGGTTCCGGCGCAGAGCGATCGCGACGGGGCCTGGGCGGGGGCGGTGCTTGAGGGGCTCTACGGCTCCTGGCTGCTGGCGCAGCAGGGCGCGGATGCGGCGCTCAGCGTGCGGGTTGAAAGCTGGTCGCCCGGGCTCGCCATCCTGCACTATCGGCGCTGACGGCCACGCGGCTTTGCTTTGAGGCTTTGCACGTCACGGCGCCGCTGATTCGGCGGCAATCCTGGCATGTGCGCTGGCCCGCCTTGGCGAGTGCGAAAGCGCGATAGGTCAGCGGGTTGCGCGGCGGAATTTCCGTCATGTCAGTTCTGTGAATGTCGCAGGCTTTGCTTGTTCGTGGTGGAAAAGTGACATAGCCTTCCCCGAATGGAGAGGTTGAACATCTCCAGGAGGAGGGGTCATGTCAGAAGAACGTCGCAATCAGACGGCCGACGCGCTCGCGGCCGAAGCCATTCGCAATGGCGCGTCGCTCGATCGACGTCGCATGTTCCAGGTGGCCGCATGGGGTGCCACCACCGCCATGGCCGCGGCACCCGCCGGTGTCGCGCTGGCGCAGGCCCCGGCAGCCCCGGCGCGCCGCATCCTGCAGAAGGATGACAGCCGCGTCCTGAACATCGGCGCCACGGTGCGCACCGGCCGCTTCTGGGAATTCAACACCTGGCAGACGCCGGTGGAGCAATTCTACGTCCGCAACCATTACCCGACGCCGATCCCCGAGACGCACCCGGTGCTGGCGCGCGAGAGCTGGAAGCTCAAGGTCCATGGCAATGGCGTGGAGCGCGAGCTGGAGATCACCTACAACGACCTGATGCGCATGCCGGCACGGTCGATCTTCTCGATCATGCAGTGCCACGGCAATGGCCGCACGCTGTTCTGGGAACAGCAGCAGATGCGCGACGTCTCGGGCGGCAACTGGCTGCTCGGCGCGGTCGGCCTGGCGGAATGGCGCTATGTGCCGATGAGCCACATCATGGGCCTGGTTGGCGTCAAATCCTCGGCGCAGCATGTGCTGTTCTGGTCGGGGGTGGATGGCCAGGGCGATATCGGCCGGCCGATGCCGATGAGCCAGCTGCGCGAACGCGGCGACGATATCGGCCTTGCCTTCCAGATGAACGGCTCGGACCTGCTGCCCGACCATGGCGCGCCGGTGCGGCTGGTGGTGCCGGGCTGGGGTGGTGCCGCCAGCACCAAGTGGATCACCGAGATCAAGATCGCCGACCATGAATTCTGGGTGCGGCTCAACACCAAGGGCGAGGTCTATATCGGCCCGACCTATGCCGCGCCGCGCCCGGCCGCCAACGCCGAATATCGCGGCGCCACGGCCGAGGATGTGAAGGGCCCGCCCGTCGAGTGGATGCCGCCCATGTCCACCCTGACCGTGCCGCTGGTGCTGCAGCATGCGCCGAGCATTCCGGCCAACTACCCGCTCCAGCGCGGCCAGCTGCCGATGCTGACGGCGGGGCGCCAGACCATGACCGGCTATGCCTGGGGCCCGCAGCATGGCGTGCGCCAGGTGGACTACCGGATCGATGGCGGCGCCTGGATGCCGGCACGGATCCAGATGCCGAATCTCGGCCGCTACACCTGGGTGCGCTTCGACTTCCCCTGGGACGCGCAGGCCGGCGACCATGTGATCGAGACGCGCACCACCGATGGCGCCGGCGCGATGCAGCCGGCCGAGGTGCCATTCAACCTGTTCGGCATGGCCAACCACGCCATTCCGAAGTTCCGCATTCGGGTCGCCTGATCCGATGGGCGCCGCCATCGGCAACAGGGACGGCGGCGCCCGCAATTCACGTCGCAGGATGGCCGCATGATTCGCCTTCTCTCGCTCGGCGCTGCGCTGGCAATGGCCGTGCCGGTGCTGGCTTCCGCGCCCTCGGCCCAGTTCCAGCGGGGGCAGGCCGCCTTCGTCGAGAATTGCGCTGCCTGCCATGGCGAGAATGGGCGCGGCGGATCGGGCTATGCGAACCCGATCTGGGGGCAGGGCGCGCAGCTGGCCAAGTACCGCAACGCGGCGGCCCTGTTCGAATATCACCAGCTGATGATGCCCTTCGATGATCCGACACGGATCACCGATGAGCTGAAATGGGACCTGACCCTGTATGTGCTGGTGCGCCACGGCACCCTGGCCGAGGGGGCCGAGCTTGGCGCCGCGAACGCGGCAAGCGTGCCGATCAGGTAACGCTGGCCAGCGCGGCGTCCACCGCGGCGCCGAAGCGATCGACGATCAGGTCGATCTGCGCTGGCGTGACATTATAGGCCGGCGCCAGCAGCACATGGTCGCCCTGGCGGCCATCGATGGTGCCGCCCATCGGGTAGCAGGCGAGCCCGGCTTCATAGGCCGCGTGCTTCACCCGCTCATGCAGCTTCAGCGCCGGGTCGAAGGGTGCGCGCGTGGCGCGGTCGGTGACAAACTCGGCGCACCAGAACAGGCCGCGGCCGCGAATGTCGCCGACATGGGCATGGTTGCCGAGCCGATCCTGCAGCCCCTGTTCCAGCCGCGCCCCCATGGCGCGCACATTGGCCAGCAGACCTTCCTCACGGATCACCTGCTGCACGGCCAGCGCGGCGGCGGCCGCCACCGGATGCGCCTGGTAGGTATGGCCGTGCAGGAAGGCGCCGGAACCATCGCGCAGCGCCGCCACCACATGCCCGGCGACCAGGATGCCGCCCACCGGCTGGTAGCCGCCGCCGAGCCCCTTCGCCACCACCTGGATGTCGGGTGTCACGCCCTCCTGCTCCCAGGCATGCATGGTGCCGGTGCGGCCCATGCCGCACATCACCTCGTCCAGGATCAGCAGCGCGCCGTGGCGGTCGCAGATGGCGCGCAGCCCCGGGAAATAGCCGGGCAGGGCGGTGACGCAGCCAAGCGTGGCACCCACCACCGGCTCGGCCAGGAAGGCCGCGACATTCTGCGGGCCCAGGCGCTGGAATTCCCCCTCGATCTCGGCCAGCAGGCGCGTGACATACTCGGCCTCGGTCTCGGCCGGCCCCTGGTCGCGATAGGCGTAGCAGGGGGCCACATGGCTGAAGGCATCGGACAGCAGGGGCAGGTGTGGCGCGCGGCGCATGGCGTTGCCGCTGGCTGCCAGCGCGCCCAGCGTATTGCCATGGTAGCTCTGGCGGCGGGCGATGAAGCGGCTGCGCTGCGGCTCGCCGCGTTCCAGATGATATTGCCGCGCCATCTTCAGCGCCGCTTCCGTGCCCTCGCTGCCCGAGGAGCATAGGTAAAGGTGGGTCAGGCCGCCCGGCTGGTCGGCCAGGATCAACGCCGCCAGCGCCTCCGCGCTCTCGCAGGAATAGAGGCTGGTATGCGCGTAGCAGAGCTGTTGCATCTGCGCGGCCATCGCCGCCAGCACGCGCGGATGGCCATGGCCAAGGCAGGCCACGGCGGCGCCGCCCGAGCCATCCAGGATGCGCTTTCCATTGGAATCCTCGATCCACAGGCCCTCGCCCCGCAGCGCGCGGGGCGGGTCGGCGCGCAGGCTGCGCTGGATCAGGCGGGACATCGGGTTACCCCTTCAGCGCGATTCAAGCGACCAGCGCGATGCAGGCAAAGCCCACGCGCGCCTCGGTGGGCACGCCGAAGCGTGCGGTGTGGCGGGCCGGCAGGCCGCCCGGGAAGTGCCGCACATATTCGGCGTTGCACTCATGGTAGTCAGCCGGATCGGTGATCAGCATGGTCACCTGCACGACATGCTCCAGGCTGCTGCCGGCATCCCGCAGATGGCCCGCCATCGCGGCGATCGCGTTGCGCACTTCCTCGGCCGCGGTGGCCCCGCGATGGATGCCGCGCGCCGGGTCATGCGGCGCCGTGTGGCCCGAGACGAAGATCATCCCGCCGGCACGCGCGGCATGGCTGAAGGGGCGCGCCTCGCCGGGCGCGGGCTGGCCCAGGAACGCGATCATCGGCGCATCGTGGCTCATGGCGGCGTCAGCATCCCCACAACCGCGCCCGTCATGCAACAGGCGATGGTGGCCGAGACCAGGGCCGGCAGGCCCATCTTCACGATATCCGCGCGCCGTTCCGGGCACATGGCGCTCATGCCGCCCAGCATGATGCCGACCGAGCCGAAATTGGCGAAGCCGCAGAGCGCATAGGTCAGGATCAGCCGCGCCCGCGCATCCAGCCCAAGCCCGCCACTGGTGCCGAGTTCCAGATAGGCGACGAACTCATTCACCACGATCTTGGTGCCGAGGCTGGCAGCGGCGATGCCCGCCTGCTCGGCCGGCACGCCCATCGCAAAGGCCAGCGGCCAGAGCAGCACGGCGGCGACGCGCTGCAAGGTCAGGCCGGTCAGCGGTTCCAGCGCCATGTTCACCAGCGCCACCAGCGCCACGAACACGATCACCATCGCCATGATGCCGAGCAGCAATTGCAGCCCATCCAGGGTGCCGCGCACCAGCGCCTCCATGGTGCTGTCATAGAGGCGGGGCGGCGGATCGGTCGCCTCGGTCACGGGGGACGGCGTCTCGGGCGGCACCATCAGCAGCGCCACCAGCACGGCGGCGGGCGCGGAGATCAGGCTGGCCACCAGCAGCTGCCCCGCCGCATCCGGCACCACCGGCGCCAGGAACAGCGCATAGAGCACCAGCGTATTGCCGCTGATGGTGGCGAGGCCCGCCGTCATCACCACAAACAGGCCGGACCGGCTCATGCCCTTGAGCCAGGGGCGCACCAGCAGCGGCGCCTCCACCATGCCGACGAAGACGTTGGCCGCCGTGGCGAAGCCGGTCGCGCCATCCAGGCCGAAGGCGCGGCGCAGCAGCCGGGACAGGGCGCCCACCAGCAGCGGCAGCACCCGCCAATGGTACAGCAGCGCGGAGAGCGCGCCGACCAGCAGCACCAGGGGCAGCCCCTGGAAGAACAGGATGAAGCTGGCGCCCGGATGGCTTTCCGTGAAGGGCAGGGGCCCGCCGCCCAGATAGCCGAAGACCAGGCTGGTGCCGGCGCGCGTGGCCGCCGCCAGCGCATTCACCCCATCGCCCAGCAGCGCGAACAGGAAGCGCAGCGCCGGCACCTCCAGCAGCAGCGCAGCCAGGCCCAGTTGCAGGCCAAGCCCCGCCACCACCACCCGCCAGCCGGTGCCGCGACGAAACCCGCCCAGCGCCCAGGCCAGCAGAGTGAGTGCCAGCAGGCCAAGCCCGGCCTGGAGTTGCAGCGCGCTCATTCGCCATCCTCCTCGATCTCGGCGGCATCCGCCTCGATGTCCAGCAATTGCTCCGAGCGTTCAAAGCTGACCGAATCCACCCCGCGCAGCTTGCGGCCGATGGCGCGGGTGCGGGTGCGGGCGCTTTCGATGGTGCGCCCGAAGGTGCCGGCCTGCTTGCCGAGCTTCTTCAGCACCTCATCCATCTTCTGCATCTCGGCCTTGGTGGCGCCGAGCAGCTCGCGCACCGATTGCGCATTCTGGCTGAGTGCGAGGCTGACATGGCCAAGCTGGATGGTGCGCAACATCGCCGGCAGCAGGCTCGGCCCCAGCACCAGCACGCGCTGCACCCGGCCGATCTCCTCGACCAGGCCCGGGATGCGCGCCACCTCGGCGAACAGGCTGTCGGTGGGCAGATAGAGCACGGCGAAATCCACCGTGACCGGCGGGTTGATGTATTTCTGGGCGATGTCGGCCGCCTGCCGCCGCACCCTTTCGCCAAGCGCGCGCCGTGCCACCCGCTCACCCTCGGCATCGCCGGATTCGGCAGCCAGCAGCAGGCGGTCATAATCCTCGGCGGGGAATTTGGCGTCGATCGGCAGATAGAGCGGCGCGCCGCCGGGATTGGGCATGACCACGCCGAATTCCACCGCTTCGGTCGACTCCTCGCGGGTCCGCAGGTTCTGCACATAGCCGCCCTCGGGCAGGATATCGTCCAGCAGCGCGCGCACCTGCGCCTCGCCCCAGCCGCCGCGAATCTTCACGTTGCTGAACAGCCGCTTGAGGTCGCCGATCTGCGCGGTCACGGCCTGCACGTCGCCCATCGCCTTCTGCACGGCCGCGAACTGGTCGATCACCCGGTTGAAGCTTTCGGCCATCTGCTTCTCGACGGCCGATTGCAGCTGCTCGTTCACCGATTTCTGGATGTCGGCCAGGCGCTTGTCATTGGCCTCGCGCATCTCGGTGAGCTTGGCTTCCACCTGCGCGCGGCTTTCATTGGCCTTGCGGTCGATCAGCTCCCGCGCCTGGGTCATCTCGATGGCCAGCATCTGCTGCGACTTCACCTGGCCTTCGGCCTGGGTGGTCTTCACCGCCTCCACGCCCGCCTTCAACTCGCCCCCGATCAGGGTCAGGTCCTGGCGGAGCGCGGCGGCGGTCTGGGCCTGTGTCGCGCGATGTTCCTCCCAGCGGGCCTGCGCGGCCTGCCCGTCGGCGACCAGCCTTGAGTCTAGCGCCTGCTGTGCCCGGGCCTGCCCTTCGGCCAGCGCCGCGCGCAGCGCTTCCGCGTCGAGCTTCATCTGCGCCGTCGCGGCCAGCAGCTCGGCCCGCAGCGCCGCCGCCTCGGTGGCCTGTTCGCGCAGCGCCAGGTTGAGCGCCTTGGTCTGGTCCAGGATCGGGGCGTTCAGCCGCTCCCCGATCTCGGCCGGCAGGGCCGCCAGCCGCTCGCCCTGGCGGTCCTGCGCGGTCTGGAGCAGCGCCAGCCTAGGGTCGGCCGGCGCGCGCCGCAGCAGCAGCAGCGCCAGCAGCACAATGACCAGCAGCAACAGGCCAAGCAGGATGGGGTCCGGCATCGATTCTCCGCGGCCCGGGCAGCGGGCGGTTCAGTGCCGGAAGTGGCGCATGCCGCAGAAGACCATGGCAAGGCCCGCCTTGTCTGCGGCTGCGATCACCTCGGCATCGCGAAGCGACCCGCCGGGCTGGATCACCGCCGTGGCGCCGGCCGCGGCCGCGGCCTCAAGCCCATCGGCGAAGGGGAAGAAGGCGTCCGAGGCGACGACACTGCCCTCCGCCAGCGGCCGGTCGAGCCCGGCTGCGTGCGCCGCGGCCTCGCTTTTCCAGGCGGCGATGCGGCTGCTTTCCAGCCGGTTCATCTGCCCCGCGCCGATGCCCACCGTGGCCAAGCCCTTCGCATAGACGATGGCGTTGGACTTCACATGCTTGGCGACGCGGAAGGCGAAGATCAGGTCGGCGATCTCGGCCGCGGTGGGCGCGCGCCGCGTCACCACGCGAAGGTCGGCCGGCATCACGCGGCCCGCATCGCGCGACTGCGCCAGGAAGCCGCCGGCGACCGACTTCACCAGACGACCGGGCGCGGCGGGATCCGGCAGCGCGCCGGTCAGCAGCAGCCGGAGATTCTTCTTCCGCGCGAAGATGGCGCGCGCGGCCTCGTCCGCGTCCGGCGCCACCACCACTTCGGTGAAGATCGCCGTGATCCGCTCGGCCGCGGCCGCATCCAGCGTGCGGTTGGCGGCCACGATCCCGCCAAAGGCCGAGACATTGTCGCAGCGCAGCGCGAGATCCCAGGCGGCGCCGAGATCGGCGGCCTCGGCCACGCCACAGGGGTTGGCGTGCTTCACGATGACGATCGCCGGATCGGCGAATTCCGCCACGCATTCGAAGGCCGCGTCGGTGTCGTTGAGGTTGTTGTACGACAGTTCCTTGCCCTGCACCTGCCGCGCCGTCGCGATCCCCGGGCGGTTCGAGCCATCGGTGTAGAAGGCCGCCTGCTGGTGGGGATTCTCGCCATAGCGCAGCGTCTGGCGCAGCACGCCCGGCACGCTCAGCCGCTGGGGGAAGGGCTCGTTCACCTGCGCCGCGAACCAATTGCCGATGGCGGCGTCATAGCCAGCGGTGCGGGCATAGGCGGCGGCGGCCAGGCGGCGACGGAGCGCGCGCGTGGTGCCGCCTTCCTCCAGCGCCACGCGCACTTCCGGCAGCTGGTCGGGCTCGGTCACCACCACCACCCAATCATGGTTCTTGGCGGCGCTGCGGATCATGGCGGGGCCGCCGATGTCGATATTCTCGATGCAATCGGCGAAGCCAGCGCCCTTCGCGACCGTCGCCTCGAACGGGTAGAGGTTCACGCAGACCAGGTCGATCGGCGCGATGCCGTGCGCAGCCATCTCGGCCACATGCTGCGCCACATCCCGCTGCCCGAGCAGCCCGCCATGCACCTGCGGCACCAGCGTCTTCACGCGGCCGTCCAGGATCTCGGGGAAGCCGCTATGCTCGGCGACATCCTTCACCGGGATGCCGGCCGCGCGAATCGCAGCGGCGGTGCCGCCGGTGGACAGGATCTCCGCCCCCTGCGCCGCGAGGAAACGGGCGAACGCCACGATCCCCGTCTTGTCGGAGACGGACAGCAGGGCACGGCGGACGGGCAGGCGATCAATGTCGGTCATGGCGGCGCCGATAGACCCGCCCGGGCGCGCCTTCAACCTTCCAGCAGAGCGATCGTGCGGCCGACCACCCGCGCCTCATCGAACAGGTCGCGCGCGCGGGCGAGGCCGGCGGCCCCCAGGGCGGCGCGGCGCGGCGCATCCCGCGCCAGCTCGGCCAGCGCGGCGGCCAGGGGCGCCACCTGCATCGCGGGTACCAGCAACCCCGTCTCCCCCTGGACCAGCTGTTCGCGTGGGCCGCGAATGTCGGTGGCGACCACCGGCAGGCCGGTCAGCATCGCCTCGATGATCGACATGGGCAGCCCCTCGAAATGCGAGGGCAGGGTGAAGATGTCGGCCGCCGCCAGCAGCGCCGGAATGTCGTGCCGGTAGCCCAGGCGGCGCAGGCGCGGGCCGAGCACCGCCTGCGCGCGGGCAAAATCCGGCTCCAGATCGGCGCCATGGTCGCTGGCCAGCCGCTCGCCCACCACCCACAGATGGCAATTGGGTGGCGTGGCGGGCATCGCCGCCAGCAGCTCGGCATAACCCTTGTGCGGCACCAGGCGGGAGACGGCGATCACCACGCAATCGCCCTCGGTCACGCCCAGCGTGGCGCGCAGGCGGGCGCGGGCTTCGGCGTCCGGCCGGAAGCGCGCCGGGTCGCGGCCATTCAGCACCGGCACCGGGCCAGGGTGGATGCCAAGCCGGCGGGCATCGGCGGCTTCCTCGGCGCTGACGGTCAGGTAGGTGTGGGTGATGCGCCCGGCGGCGCGCTCTAACGCCAGCGCCAGCGCCCCGCGCCACCAGGGGCCTGGCTGATTGAACAGGAAGCCGTGGCAGGTATAGGCAATCCGCGGCACGCCGGCCGCCCGTGCCGCCGCCCGGGCCAGCAAGCCGCTGATCGGCATATGCGCATGCACCAGGTCCGGCTTTTCGCGCCGGATCAGCGCCAGCAGCGCGGCGAAGGCGCGGGCCTGGGCGCGGGGGTTCAGGCTGCGCGCCATCGGCACCGGCTCGATCCGGAAGCCCTCGGCGCGCGGCAGGTCGAGCAGCGGGCCCTCGGCCGAGACCCCCACCACCTCATGGCCCCGCGCGCGGAGCCCGCGCATCAGGGGCAGCAGGAAGTGCCGCAGCGCGAAATCGACATTGGTGACTTCGAGGATCTTCAGCGCCGCCTCACTCGCCACACGTCATTCGGGCGTGGCGCTGCCGACACGCTGGAACTGCCAATTGACCCGTTCGGTGCCCGCTTCGGCCAGCAGCACAACCTGCTGGCTGCGGCGCGGCGATTGGCCGAGATAGACGCTCTCCTCGATCGCCACGCGCACGCCGGCGGCGCGCAGGCGCCAGCCCTGGCCGGTGGGCAGGCGCAACAGCGCGCCGGCCTCATCCTGTTGCAGGCTGGCCGCCACATCCGGGTGCAGGTGAAACCGCACGGCGAAGGCGGGCAGGCTGGCATCGCCCTCGGCCTCCAGCGCATCCTCGCCGATCAGCATGTCGCCCGTGTCGGACAGGTAGTAGCGCCGCAGATGCCGCACGCCGAAGGGGCGCAGCCAGCCATCATGGGCGGTGTCCAGCCATTGCTGCCCGCCATCCTCGGACCGCGTGCCGCGCGCTTCCTCAACCCGGCGGCCGAAGCCTTCGGGGCGCAATTCGCTGGAATTGGTGTCCGCCAGGATCAGGGTGGAATGGGCGGCGGTGGCGCGCAGCGCGTCGCGCCAGGCGCCGTCGGCGGCCGGGGCGGCGCCGCAATTCACCACCAGCCGGTCGCGGCCGATCGACATCTCGAAGCTGAGCGTGCCGGCATGGCCCAGCCGGTCGGCGCCGCGCGGCAGGCCGCCGGGCGCCATGTCCCGCCGCGCCTGGGGCGGGGCGCCGGCATCGACGATCACCAGGGTGCGGTGCGCCGCCAGCCGGTGAAAGCCGCTATCGGGCAGGCTGCCGGGCGCGCGGCCGCGGGCGTGGCTTTGCGTCAGCGCCACATCGATCAGGCTGGCGGGTTCCTCCCGCGTGCCGTTGAACAGGGCCAGCGAGCCATCGCCATGCTTCATCAACCGGAGCGCCGGGGCGGCGCGGTCGATGGCCTGCGCCAGGCTCGGCGGCGCTTCCACGCCGGTGCCCTGCAGCAGGTTGCGGATTTCGATCAGGTCCTGGAGCGCCAGGAAGTGCTGTGACGGGCTGCGTTCCACATGGAAGCCATCGGCCAGGAACTGCCGTTCCAGCTCGGCCGGCAGGAAGCGCACGCAGCGGGCGAGCCAGGTTGCCTCCTCCAACGCCACGGCCGCGGCCATGGCGCCCTTCAGCGCCACCAGCGCGCCGCGATGCGCCGCCTCGGCCGGCAGGGAAGCGGCCAGGCCGCGCGCATCCTGCACCAGCCTTGCCATCATCTCCCGGCGGAATTCATCCTCGGCGGTGGCGGCCACGAAATCCCAATGGCCGAGCCAGGCGGACAGGCGCGCGCCCGTGACCTCCGGTGCCTCGGCCAGCGGGTCGCCGGGGGGCAGGGCCAGCCAGTCGGCGGTCAGCGCGCGGGCGCGCAGCCGCGCCGGATCGCTGCCCAGCGCGCGCAGGTCCCGCGCCCAGGCGAAGCCATGCGCCGCCGCGCGCCAGGCGGGCGTGCCGGCATCCGGGCCCCAATGCGCCGGGGTTTCCGGCAGCAGCGGGCGGGCGGTGCCTGCCACCTCGAACTCGCCGCGCAGCAACCGGGCCCCGCGCGCGCCGTCGCCCGGCCAAAGGTCCCGGAAGGCGCGCGCCGGCGCGTCCGGCACCTTGACCGGCTTGAGGTTGGCCAGGATGCGGCGGGCACCGCGCAGCACGCCTTCGATCATGCGCCACCTCTCAGTGTGGCGATCGCCGCCGCATAGTCGGGCGCGCCGAACACCGCCGTGCCGGCCACCAGGACATCGGCCCCTGCTTCGATACATAGCGGCGCGGTGGCTGCGGTCACGCCGCCATCCACCTGCAAGGCGATATCGCGGCCGGTCGCATCGATCATCCGCCGGAGCGCCGCGATCCGCGGCAACTGGCTGCGGATGAAGGCCTGGCCGCCGAAGCCCGGATTGACCGACATGACCAGCACCAGGTCGATCTCGTGCAGCACTGTCTCGACCATGGACAGCGGCGTCGCCGGGTTCAGCACCACGCCCGGGCTGCAACCCAGCGCCCGGATGGCCTGGAGCGAGCGGTGCAGATGCGGGCCGGCTTCCGGATGCAGGCTGATCCGCTGCGCGCCGGCCTCGGCGAAGGCGGCCAGGTAGGGGTCGGCCGGGGCGATCATCAGGTGCACGTCGAAGGGCAGGGGGCAGGCCGGCCGCAGCGCCTTCACGAGGCCCGGCCCGAAGCTGATGTTGGGCACGAAATGCCCGTCCATGATGTCGAGATGCAGCCAGTCCGCCCCGGCGGCCGCAACCGCGGCGACTTCCGCGCCATAGCGCGTGGCATCGGCGGCAAGCAGCGACGGGGCGATGCGGATCGGGCGACTCATACCAACGGTCACTTACGGTGACTCGCTGGTATTCTTTGCGCCCTCAAGTGGCGGGCGCGGCCATCCGGCCGCTTGCCTCGCGCCACTGGGCGCGGCGCCCATCCGGGCGCTCGGGCGGCTGGCGCCGTCCGCGGGTCATGGCGTCGGGGCATTGGTGTCATGAGTGCATGCTACAGCAGGTTGCGGGTGGCTTGAAGCAAGGACGCCTGGGCTGCGGGGCGCAATTCGCCGGCTCGTGGCGGCGGCGCCTTCAGGCCGGCTCGCCGCCCAGCGCCAGCAGCAGGCTTTCGCGCAGCGCGGCCAGCTTCCGGTCATTCTCGACCTTCAGGCCGAACACGTCCTTCACGTAGAACACGTCCACCGCGCGCACGCCGTAGGTGGTGATGTGCGCCGAGCCGATCTGCAGCCCATGCCCGCTGATGGCCGCGCCCACATCATGCAGCAGCCCCGGCCGGTCGCGGCCATTCACCTCGATCACGGTGTGGCTGTTGGAGGCGTGGTTGTCGATCACCACGCGCGGCGGCACGGTGACGGCGCGCAGCCTTGCCGGTTCGCGGCGCACCTTCGCGATCTCGGCATCCAGGCGCAGCCGGCCCGACAGCGACTGCTCGATCAGCACCGCCAGCCGGGCCAGGCGATGCGGCGCATCGAAGGCGCCGCCGGCCGCGTCCTGCACCCAGAAGGTATCCAGCGCCATCCCATTGGTCATGGTGTGGATGCGCGCATCCACGATCGAGGCGCCGGCAACCGCCAGCGCGCCGGCGATGCGGCTGAACAGGCCGGGATGGTCGCTGCAATAGACCGTCACCTCGGTGACGGCGCGTTCCTCGATCACGCGGGAGCGGACGGTCAGCGGCGCGCCATCGGCTTCGGCCGTTCGGATCATGGCGGCGTGGCGCGCATGTGTTTCGGGGTCGAAGGAGAGCCAATAGCCAGGGTAGCCCAGCGTCAGGAAATGCTCGACCGCGGCGGGCGGGAGGCTCTCCAGCAGGCTGGCCGCCGCCGCGCGCGCGCGGGCCACGCGGGTGTCGCGTTCCGGCACGCTCAGGCCGCCGGCCAGCACTTCGGCCACGCGCCAGTACAGTTCGCGCAGCAGCGTGGCCTTCCAGCCGTTCCAGACCTTGGGCCCGACGGCGCGCATGTCGGCCACCGTCAGCACCAGCAGCAGGCGCAGCCGTTCAGGTGATTGCACCGTCTCGGCAATGTCCAGGATCGTCTTCGGGTCGTCGATGTCGCGCTTGAAGGCCGTCGCGCTGATCAGCAGATGGTTCAGTACCAGCCAGGAGACGGTCTCGGTCTCCTCCGGTGTCAGGCCGAGGCGCGGACAGATGTCGAGCGCCACTTCGGCGCCAAGCTCGCTATGGTCGCCGCCGCGGCCCTTGGCGATGTCGTGCAGCAGCATCGCCACGAACAGCGCGCGGCGTGACTGCACCTGCCCGATCAGCTCGGAGGCCACGGGCGCCACCTCGCCCAGCTCGCCGCGTTCGAGGGCGGCCAGCACGCCGATCGCCTCGATCGTGTGCTCCTCCACGGTGAAGACGTGGTAGGTGTCGAACTGCATCAGCCCGACGATGCGCGCCCAGTCCGGCATGAAGCGCGAGAGGAAGCCGACCTCGTTCAGCACGCGCAGCCATCGCGCCGGCTCGCGGCCGGTCAGCAGGTCGAGGAACAGGGCGGCGCCTTGCCTGTCCTCGCGCAGGCGTTGGGCGAAGCGGGCGTTGCGGATCAGCGCGCGGTGCGCCAGCGGATGGATCTCAAGCCCCCGGTCCCTGGCCGCGCGCAACAGGCGCAGCATGATGGCCGGGTCGTCGCCCACCTGTCGGTCGGGGGCGAACAGCACCTTGCCATCCGCCAGCGCCACGCCCGCCCGCGACAGCTCGGCATCGCCGGCCGGCACCACGGCGGGCGGGCCGAGCGCCGCGCGTTCCAGCGCCGGCTCCAGCAGCCGCGTCAGCCGCACCACGTCGCGCGCGGTGAGGAACAGATGCTTCATGAAGCGCTCAACGCCATCCTGCTTGCCATGGCGCGTGTAGCCCATGCGGGCGCCGACCACCGGTTGCAGGTCGAAGGTCAGGCGTTCCTCGGCCCGGCCGGTGACGTAGTGCAGGTGGAATCGCAGCGTCCAGAGGAAGTTCCAGGCGCGGCGCACGGCATGCGCCTCCTGCGGGGTCAGCAGGCCGCCGCCCGGGCTGTCGGGCCCGACCAGCTCGGGCATGCGCTGCACGCCAAAGGCATGGCGGGCCAGCCAGTACAGGGTCTGGAGGTCGCGCAGCCCGCCGCGGCCTTCCTTCACATGCGGCTCCACCAGGAAGGGGCTGTCGCCAAAGCGTGCGTGGCGGGCCAGGCGTTCCGCCCGCTTGGCCGCCAGGAAGGCGGCAAAGCCCGAGGCGGCGCGGCTTTCCGCGAAGGCCATGTCGAAGCGCGCATGCGCCGGCTGCGCGCCGGCCAGGAAGCGCGCATCGATCAGCGCGGTCTGGATCGTGACGTCGCCCTTCGCATCCTCCAGACACTCGGCGATGGTGCGCGTCGCGTGCCCCACCTTCAGGCCCAGGTCCCAGAACAAATACAGCATGAATTCAACGCGGCGGCGGCCTTCGGGGCCGAGCGGCGCGTCGGTCAGGAACAGCAGGTCGATGTCGGAATAGGGGGCCAGAACCCCGCGGCCATAGCCGCCGGTCGCGACCAGCGCGAAGCCGGCTTCCTGCTGGGACGCCGGCACGGTGGCCGCGGCATAGTCATGGATGCTGGCGACGATCCCATCGGTCAGCGAGGCAAGCCAGCGCGCGGCCCCAAGACCCGAAAGCTCATGCGCCTCAAAGGCGCGCTGCACACGGCCCTGGACCCGGCCGAGCTGCCGGCGGAGCAGGCCGAGCGCCGCATCGCGCGGCACCGGCACGCCATCCTCGAACAGCTGCTCCATCCGTTCGTTGAGGCCTTCGGGCCCCTCGGACCGGGCACCATCGGCGCGCATCGCCGCAGGTTGTCCAGGCTCTCTTTTGCCAAAGCTGACACTCATGCGTGTCAGAGTATCGTGTCAGACGTAAGTCGGACAGGGCGTTTTTGCTGCGCTGCGAATGTCTCGTTCGCCACGATCTCATTCGCCAGGGCCTTCAGCCGATAGAGCGCCTGCTGCGCCTCGCGCGGCGACATGGCGTCAGGATCGATCGCGGCCAGCGCCTCGCGCAGCGGGTCATCGACGGTGCGGGGGGCCGGTTCCGCGGCCTGCACGGCGAAGAGCGGCAATTCCTCGGCCAGCGGCGCCGCCCCGCCGGCGCGCGCGCGGGTCTCCAGCGCGGCCAGCACCGCCTCCGCCCGCGCCAGGATCGGGCGCGGCACGCCGGCCAGCTTGGCCACATGCACGCCCCAGCTGCGTTCGGCCGCACCCGGCGCCACCTGGTGGCGGAACACCACGCTGCCGCGATGCTCGGTGACCTTGAGGTGCATCAGGCGCATCTCCGGCAGCCGTCCGGCCAGGGCGGTGAGTTCATGGAAATGCGTGGCGAAGATGGCGCGGGCGCGAATCCGGTCATGCAGCGCCTCCAGCACCGACCAGGCGATGGCCAGCCCGTCCCAGGTGGCGGTGCCGCGCCCGACCTCGTCCAGCACGACGAAGCTGGCGGCGGTGGCCTGGTTCAGGATGGCGGCGGTCTCGGCCATTTCGACCATGAAGGTCGACCGGCCGCCGGCAATGTCGTCGCCCCCCCCAACGCGGGAAAACAGGCGATCCGCCACGCCGATCCGCGCCTGATCGGCCGGCACGAACAGCCCCGCCTGGGCCAGCACCAGCATCAGCGCATTCTGCCGGAGCCAGGTGGATTTGCCGGCCATGTTGGGGCCGGTCAGCAGCGCGAGCCGCCGGCCGGGCGACAGGTCGCAATCATTCGGCACGAAGCCGGCGCCGCCACCCCGGCGCATCGCGGCCTCCACCACCGGGTGGCGGCCGCCCGCGATCTCGAAGACCGGGCGTTCTTCCAGGATGGGGCGGCACCAGCCTTCGTGGGCCGCCAGCGTCGCGGCGGCGGCATGGACGTCGAGGTCAGCCAGCGCGGCGGCGGCGGCGGCGATGGGGCTGGCCGCGGTCAGGATCAGGCTGCGCAGGTGGCGGATGCAGACGCGCTCGCGCGTGGCGGCCTGGCCGGCGGCCTCATTGATCCGCCGGTCGAGCTCGGCCAGGGCAGCGCAGGTGAAGCGCATGGCGTTCGCCATGGTCTGGCGATGCACCGGGGCCAGGGGGCCGGCGGCGGGGGGGGCGGCGACCAGCTTCTGGCCGGCCGCGGCCGGCAGCTCGGCCAGATAACCAAACTGCTGGTGGTGGCGGATCTTCAGGCTGGCCACGCCCCAGGCCTGCGCCAGGTCGGCCTGCATCGCCGCCACCGCGTCCCGCGCATGGTCGCGCAGGCGGCGCAGCGCATCGAGTTCGCCATCATAGCCCGGGGCCACCACGCCGCCATCTTCCAGCCGGGCGGGCAGGCGGGCGGGGTCGATCGCGCGGGCCAGTTCGGCGGCGGCCTCCGGCGCCACGGCCAGGGCCCGCGCGGCCTCCGCCAGGGGCGCGGGCGGCAGGGATGCGGCGTTCAGCGCGCCGGCTGCGGCCGCCGCCCGCTCAAGCCCGAGGCGGATCGCCGCCAGGTCGCGCGGCGCGAAGCGATCGACGGCGATCCGCGCCAGGGCGCGCGCCATGTCGGGGGCGCCCTTCAGCGCGGCGCGGAGGGCCGCGCGCAGCCCCGCATCCTCGGCCAGGAAGCCGACGGCCGCGTGGCGCGCCAGGATCGCGGCGCGGTCGGCGAGTGGCGCCGCGAGGCGGGAGGCCAATTCGCGCGCCCCGGCGGCCGTCAGCGTGCGATCCACCGCACCGAGCAGGCTGGCCGCGCTGCCGCCCTGCTGGTCGCGCAGGATTTCGAGCGAACGGCGCGTCGCCGCATCCAGCAGCAGCGCCGCCCCCGGCGCATCGGCGCGCGGCGCATCCAGGCGCGGCAGCGCGGCCGGATGGGTTTCCTGCACATAGGCGATGGCCAGCGCCACGGCGGCGACACCGGCCGCCGGCAAGGGGCCGAACCCGTCCAGCGTTGCCACGCCATAGGCTTCCCGCAGCAGGCGCGGCGCGTCCCGTGGCGGATCCCGCCGCGCCAGGCGCCCGGCCAGGCGCGGCTGCAGCGCCTCGGCCAAGGCGGTGGGCGCCACCGCCTCGGCCGGTTCCAGCCGTGCCAGCAGGGCGGGCAGGTCGGCCTCGGCAAGGGTGGCCAGATGCACCGCGCCCGTGGAAATATCGATCCAGGCGGCGCCCAACACATCCGCGCCCGGGGCCAGGGCCAGCAACCAGGCGGGGCGGCCGGCCTCCAGCAGCCCTTCCTCGGTCACCGTGGCGGGGGTGACGATGCGCGTCACCTCGCGGCGCACGGCGGGGGCCCGGCGCTTGCGGGCTTCCTCCGGCGTTTCCATCTGTTCGACGATCGCGACGCGGAACCCCTGGCGGATCAGCCGCGCCAGATAGGCCTCATGCGCATGGGCCGGCACGCCGGCCATGGGCACCGGCCGGCCCTGATGCTCGCCGCGATGGGCGATGGCGATGTCGAGCGCGGCGCCCGCCGCTTCCGCATCCTCGAAGAACAGCTCGTAGAAATCGCCCATGCGGAAAAAGACCAGCGCATCGGGATGCGCGGCCTTGGCGGCGAACCACTGGGTGAGGGCAGGGGTGGCGCCTTCGGTCACGTGGCCTGGATAGCCGGCCGCGTCGCACCTGCGAAGCGCCCGTCTTTGCGGAACCCTCGCTGCCCGCCATAAGGGTCGGGAGAAGGGGAAAACAACCATGGATGAAGGCCGCAAGACCGAGCCGGGGCGCGACACGCGGACCGCGCGCATCACCGCCGAGGAAGCGCTGGCGATGCACGCGGAAGGGCGGCCGGGCAAGCTGGAGATCCGGCTGACCAAGCCGCTGATCACCGCGCGTGACCTGTCGCTGGCCTATAGCCCGGGCGTGGCCGAGCCCTGCCTGCACATCCATCGCGACCCGGCCCTGGCCTATGATTACACGACCAAGGGCAATTTCGTGGCGGTGATCAGCAACGGCACGGCGGTGCTGGGCCTTGGCAATCTGGGCGCGCTTGCCTCGAAGCCGGTCATGGAAGGCAAGGCCGCCCTGTTCAAGCGCTTCGCCGATGTCGATTCCATCGATCTGTGCGTCGACACCGAGGATGTGGACGCCTTCGTCAATGCGGTGCGCTACCTCGGCCCCTCCTTCGGTGGCATCAACCTTGAGGACATCAAGGCCCCCGAATGCTTCGTGATCGAAAGCCGCCTGCGCGAGCTGATGGACATCCCGGTCTTCCATGACGACCAGCATGGCACCGCGATCGTCGCCGCGGCCGGCCTGATCAATGCCTGCCACCTGACCGGCCGTCAGCTGGCCGATGTGAAGCTGGTGATCAATGGCGCGGGCGCCGCCGCGGTGGCCTGCGCCGAACTGGTGAAGGCCATGGGCATCCGCCCGCAGCATGTGATCCTGGCCGACACCAAGGGCGTGATCTGGCGCGGCCGGACCGAGGGCATGAACCAGTGGAAATCCGCCCATGCGGTGGAAACCAAGGCGCGCACCCTGGCGGAAGCCATGGAAGGGGCGGACTGCTTCATGGGCCTGTCGGTGAAGGGCGCGGTGACGCAGGCGATGGTGCGCAGCATGGCCGCGCACCCGATCATCTTCGCCATGGCCAATCCCGACCCCGAGATCACCCCCGATGAGGCCCGCGCCGTGCGGCCGGACTGCATCATCGCGACCGGCCGTTCGGACTATCCGAACCAGGTCAACAATGTGCTGGGCTTCCCCTTCATCTTCCGCGGCGCGCTGGATGTGCGGGCCAGCACCATCAACGATGCGATGAAGGTGGCCGCCGCCGAGGCGCTGGCGCTGCTCGCACGGGAAGATGTGCCGGAGGAAGTGGCGGGTGCCGGCGCCGGCAAGTCGCTGCGCTTCGGGCGCGACTACATCATCCCGAACGCCTTCGATCCAAGGCTGATCAGCCGCGTCTCGCCGGCGGTGGCCAAGGCCGCCATGGATAGCCGCGTGGCGCGCAAGCCGATTGCCGATCTCGCGCGCTATGCGCGCGACCTGGCCGGGCGGCTGGACGCGACGGCAGGCGCCATGGAGGCGATCGCCGACCGGGTGCGCGCCAATCCGCGCCGCGTCGTCTTCGCGGAAGGCGAGGAGGAGAAGGTGATCCGCGCCGCCATCGCCTTCCGCAATGCGGGCTATGGCACGCCCGTGCTGGTCGGCCGCGAGGACCGCATCCAGGCCACCGTCGCCGGGCTCGGCATTCCGATGCCCGATGGGATCGAGATCCGCAACGCGCGTATCAGCGACAATACGCGCGCCTATGCCGATTTCCTCTACGCCAGGCGCGCGCGCGAAGGCTTCCTGCTGCGGGACTGCCAGCGGCTGGTCAATCTGGACCGCAACGTCTTCGGTGCCTGCAAGGTGGTGATGGGTCACGCCGATGCGATGGTCACGGGCGTGACGCGCAGCTACGCGGCCACGCTGGAGGGGGTGCGCACGGTGATCGACCCCGCGCCCGGTTCCGTGCTGTTCGGCATGACGGTGCTGCTGGCGCGCCGGTCCGGCACGGTGATCGTGGCCGACACCGCCATCCATGAACGCCCCGATGCGGCCACGCTGGCCGAGATCGCGGTGCGCGCGGCCGCCGAGGCGCGTCGCCTTGGCCAGGAGCCGCGCGTGGCCTTCCTGAGCTTCTCCACCTTCGGCGACCCCAAGGGCAGCATCCCGGGCAGCGTGCGCGAAGCGGTGCGTCTGCTGGAGGGGCGCGGCGTGGACTTCGAATTCGATGGCGAGATGGCGGCCGACGTTGCGCTCGACCCCGATCTGCGGGCGCGGCTCTATCCGTTCAGCCGCCTGACCGGCCCCGCGAATGTGCTGGTGATGCCGGGCCTGCACGCTGCCCACATCCTGACCAAGGCGGTGCCGCGCCTGACCAGCGCGCAGACCATCGGCCCGCTGCTGATCGGGCTGGCGGCGCCCGTCCAGATTGTGGGGATGGATGCGAGTGTCACGCAGATCCTGGACATGGCCTGCCTGGCGGCACACGCCGCGCTGCCGAAGTAGGCGGCGCGGGGCTTCAGCGGAAATTCTGCTGCGCGATCCAGAAGAGCTGACGGTCCAGGTCGGTCACGCGGCGCAGCAGCTTTTCGGCCAGCGGCGTGACCACCGGCGGCGGCCGCTTTTCGAGGACGGGGCTGACCAGTTCGCGCGTATTGACCTGGCTGAAGGGGCCGGGATCGGGCACGCCGAGCACGGCCATGAGCTTCGGCCTGTCCTGTTCCAGCCGCTGGGTGAATGTCACGAAATCCAGCGCGAACAGGTTGCGCAGTGCGATCAGCAGCAGCTGCCGCCCATCGATCGTCCGGTCCTTCGGATCGCCGGCGCGACGATAAAGGTCATTGCCGGCAACATGATAGTCACCGGCCAGGGCGCGCGTCATGTGGTTCGTCACCACGCTGCGCACCTTGCTGTCGCGGTTGGCCAGGAATTCCTCCAGCGTCTGTTCCCGCGCGATCTCGGCATCCCTGAGGCCTGTCGGGTGGGTCAGGCGCCATTCGGCGATGAAATCCAGCCGGTGGCGGTGGAGAAAGAAATAGTGCGACACGACGCGCTCCACCGGGTCGCGCAGCACGGTGAAGACGCGCTTCGGCCCCGGGATCATCAGCGTGTCGGCGAAGTTCATGTGGCCCATCAGGATGCGGGCGGCGGCGAGGTCGGCGACCTTGGCCTTGTGCGGACGCCCGACCTCATTCACGCGCCACACGGGTGCGCCCGCCGCCACCTCCTCCAGCCTTTCGCGGACCGAGCTGCCGGCGGTCTTCATGATGTGCATGAACACGATGCGCGGCTGCGCCGCCGGGATATCGGCCACGTGGCTGGTGGGGCCGCCGCGCACGCCGGCAACCAGTTCGGCCAGCAGCCCGGCCGGCGCTTCGCGCCGCAGCTTTTCGGCGAATTCGCTGCTGGCCATGATCGCGGCGCGCAGGGTTGCCCGGTCGCCGAACGCGTCGGCGCTCTCATACGCCTTTTCCCCTTCCGGCTCCCGGCCCAGCAGCATCCGGTAGCCCCAGGCGATCTCCTCGCGTGAGAGCGGCACGTCAGGCGCCCGCCAGGGTCAGCCCGTCGATGCGCAGCGTCGGCGCATCGGTGCCCCGGCGGAAGCGCAGATCATTGGCTGGCGTCAGATGCAGGAACATGTCCTTGAGGTTGCCCGCGATGGTGATTTCGCTGACGGCTTCCGCCAGTTCGCCTTTCCGGATCATGAAGCCGGCGGCGCCGCGCGAATAATCGCCCGTCACCCCGTTCACGCCCATGCCGATCAGGTCGGTCACGTAGAGCCCCTCATCGATGTCGGCCATCAGCACGGCGGGGGTCAGGCTGCCCGCCTCAAGCCAGAGATTGCTTGCCCCCGGCCCGGGCGGGCCGCCGGTGCCGCGGCTGGCATGGCCGGTCGAAGCCAGGCCAAGCTGGCGGGCGCTGCGCCAATCCAGCAGCCAGCTGGTCAGCACCCCATCCTCGACCAGCGCGCGCGGCGCACCCGCCATGCCCTCGCCATCGAAGGGGCGGGAGCGCAGGCCACGCGGGCGCGTCGGGTCGTCGCGCACGGTCAGTCCGCGCGCCAGCACCTGGGTGCCCATGCGATCGCGCAGGAAGGAAGTGCCGCGCGCCACGGCCGCGCCATTGATCGCGGCCGACAAATGGCCGAGCAGCGAGGCGCTGACGCGCGGATCATAGACCACCGGCAGCCGGGCGGTGCGCGCCCGCACCGGGTTCAGCCGCTTCAGCGTGCGTTCCGCGGCGCGCCGGCCGAGCAGCGCCGCATCCTCGAGATCGGCCGCATGCACGGTCGAGCTCCACTCATAGTCGCGCTCCATCCCCGTGCCCGTGCCGGCCAGCGCCGTCACCGAGACGCTGTGCGAGGAGCGTCCATAGAAGCCCGCAAAGCCCAGCGAGGAGACCAGCGTGATGGCCACATGGCCATAGCCCGCCTCGGCGCCCTCGCTGTTGGTGATGCCGGCAACCGCCAGCGCCGCATCCTCGGCCGCGGCGGCGCGGTCGATCAGCGCCTCGGCCGTGGGTTCCACCCCGTCATCCAGGTCGAGCGGCGCCACGGCGCGCAGCGGATCATGCGCGTCCGGCAGGCCGCCATGCGGGTCCTCGGGCACGGCGCGCGCCATGGCGACGGCGCGTTCGGCCAGGGCGGCGAAGCCGGCCGGGTCGGCGTCGGTGGCGGCGACCATCGCCTGGCGCCGGCCGACGAAGACGCGAAGGCCGAGGTCGGTGCCCTCGGCGCGTTCCAGCTGCTCCAAGCGCCCAAGCCGGCGGGTGACGGACAGGCTGCGATTGGCGACATGCAGCGCGTCCGCGCTATCGGCACCGGCGCGGCGGGCGGCGGCGACCAGGTCCGCCAGGCGATCCTGCATGCTCATGCGGCAAGCCTTTCAGACATCTCCGCCAGCCCGGGCACGCGGCCCGCGGGACCCAGCGCGGTCAGCGTCAGGGGCGCGCGGAAGGCGCGGGCCGCCGCTTCCTGCACCTGCGCCACGGTCACCCCGGCGATGCGCGCCTTGGTCTCCTCGAGCGGGATGATGCGGCCATGGACGTGCAGCTGCCGCGCCAATTGTTCGCAGCGGCTGCCGGTGGATTCGAGGGACATGAGCAGGCTGGCGCGCAGCTGCGCCTTGGCGCGGTCCAGCTCCTCCTCGGTCACGTCCAGCTGCACGCGGCGCAGCTCGGCCAGCGTGGCGGGGACCAGTTCCGCCGCCTGTTCCTCGCCGGTGCCGGCATAGATGCCGAACAGCCCATGATCCTGGAAGGGCGAGGCAAAGGCGTAGATGGAATAGACCAGCCCGCGCTTCTCGCGGATTTCCTGGAACAGGCGCGACGACATGCCGCCGCCGAGCAAGGTGCTCAGCAACTGCACCGGCATGTTGCCCGGATCGGTGGCCGCGACCGTCGGGAAGCCCAGCACCAGATGCACCTGGTCCAGGTCGCGTTCCTCGCGGAATTCGCCGCCGGTGTAGCGCGCCGCCTCGGCGATCGGCGGGACCGCCGGGTGCAGCGCGCCAAAGTGCCGGTCGGCCAGGTCCAGCAGCGCCTCATGCGTGATGGCGCCGGCGGCGGCCAGCACCATGCGGCTCGGCCCATAGTGGCGGCGCATGTAGGCCATCAGCGTCTCGCGCTTCATCTCGGCGATGCTGCCCTCGCTGCCCAGCACCGGCCTTCCCATCGCCTGGGTGGCGTAGGCGGTCGCCTGGAAATGGTCGAACACGATATCGTCGGGCGTGTCGTTGGCCTGGCCGATTTCCTGCAGGATCACGCCGCGCTCGCGCTCCAGCTCCTCGGGCGCGAAGACGCTGTCGGTCAGGATGTCGCCGATGATGTCGGCGGCCAGGCCCGCATCCTCCTTCAGCACCTTGCAGTAATAGGCGGTGTTTTCGCGGCTGGTGTAGGCGTTCAGGTGGCCGCCGACATTCTCGATCTCGCGCGCGATGGCGGCGGCGTCGCGGCGCGAGGTGCCCTTGAAGGCCATATGTTCGAGGAAGTGGGAGACGCCGTTCTCGGCCTCCGTCTCATGCCGTGTGCCGGCATTCACATAGGCGCCGATCGAGACGGTCTCGACCCGCGGCATCGTCTCCGACACCACGGTCAGGCCCGAAGGCAGGCGCGTCAGGCGGATCGCCTCGCTCATGCGGCATTCCTCAGCACATGGGCGCGCACGAAATCCTGCACGGCCGAAAGTTGGTTCGGGACAATGGTGAAGCGCTCGGGCCGTTGGAACAAATCGGCCAAATGCGGCGGCAGGGCAGGGGCTGCGCCGGTGGCCGCGCGCACCGCATCGGGGAATTTGGCGGGGTGGGCGGTGGCGGCGATGATCATGGGCACGGCCGGGTCGCCCGGCAGGGCGCGCGCGGCGGCGGTGCCGACGGCGGTGTGCGGATCCGCCAGGTAGCCTTGCGCGTTCAGGCGCCGGATTTCCGCGAGCGTGCCTTCATCATCCAGCGTGAAGCCGGCGAACAGGCGCGTTGCCTCCCGCCAGGCGGCATCGGGCACGGGCATCCGCCCCTCGGCGCGGAAGCGCTGCATGGTGGTGGCGGTGGCGGCGGCGTCGCGGCCCAGCAGTTCGAACAGCAGGCGTTCGAAATTGGAGCTGACCTGGATGTCCATGGATGGCGAGAGCGAGGGCTCGACGCCCCGGATCGTCATGTCATTGGCCGCGAGGAAGCGGGCCAGGATGTCGTTGCGGTTGGCGCCGACGAGGAACCGCTCGATCGGCAGCCCCATGCGCCGCGCGGCCGAAGCCGCCAGCACATTGCCGAAATTGCCGGTGGGCACGCTGAAGGCCACCGGCCGGTCCGGCGCGCCCAGCGCCAGCGCGGCATAGGCGTAGTAGGGGATCTGGAGGGCCACGCGCGCCCAGTTGATGGAATTCACCGCGGCGAGGCGCATCTCGGCGCGGAAGGGCGCGTCGTTGAACATGGCCTTCACCAGATCCTGGCAATCATCGAAGCTGCCCTGGACTGCCAGGTTGGCCACGTTGGGCGCCAGCACGCTGGTCATCTGCCGGCGCTGCACCTCGCTGGTGCGGCCTTCTGGATGCAGGATCACGATGTCGACAGCCGCGCGGCCGCGGCAGGCCTCGATGGCGGCCGAGCCGGTGTCGCCGCTTGTGGCGCCGACGATGGTCACGCGTTCGCCGCGCCGTGCCAGCGCATGGTCGAACAGCGGGCCCAGCGCCTGCATCGCCATGTCCTTGAAGGCCAGCGTCGGCCCGTGGAACAGCTCCAGCGCGAATTGGTTGGTGTCGAGCTGGACCAGGGGCGCCACCGCCGGATGGGCGAAGCCGGCATAGGCCGGCGTCAGCAAGCTGCGCAGCGTTTCCAGGTCCGGCTGGCCGCCGGTGAAGCGGGCCATCAGCTGGGCGGCCAGTTCGGCATAGGGCAGGCCGCGCAGCGCGCGCCATTCGGCGGGCGAGAGTTCGGGCCAGGTATCGGGCAGGAACAACCCGCCATCCTCGGCGAGGCCGGCGAGCAGCACGCCTTCGAAGTCGCGCGCGGGCGCCTGCCCGCGGGTGGAGATGTATTGCATGGCGGCGGAAACTAGTGGCTTCGCGCCGGCCTTGCGAGAGGGGGGTCAGCGCCGTTGGGAAGCGGCTTCGGGCGAGAGGATCTCCTCCTCCGCCAGCGTGCGGCGGAGGAAGGTGGGCCACAGCGCCCGCGCCGTGGTCGGCTCCGGCGCGCGGGCGGGCGACTCCGGGCGGGGGGCGGCCGGCGCTTCGGGCCGCGTCAGGCTTTCGGTCTCCATCGCGCAATCCTTTCTGGGTTGCGTTCGGCCTGAACAGAATTTTGCACGTCTCATGCCAGCAATGCAACCAGAAGATGTGGCGATGCGCAGGCTTGACCCGCGCCCCGCCGCTGCGGCTTGCTGGTCCCCAGAAACCAAGGAAACGCCCCATGCGCCTCACCCGCCGCACCCTGGCCGCGCTGCTCGCCGCCCCCAGCCTTTCTGTATCCAGTGGGGCGCGCGCCCAATCCGACCGGCC
>Ga0247843_1002041_pt1 | contig 38320 bp, 34 predicted proteins | sample LaCruzMarch2017__FD_192420 | JGI IMG/M metagenome (GOLD analysis project Ga0247843, IMG submission 192420) | Freshwater microbial communities from meromictic Lake La Cruz, Castile-La Mancha, Spain - LaCruzMarch2017_8m | ecosystem: Environmental > Aquatic > Freshwater > Lake | place: Spain...
ACCCCCCCGCCGCCCGCCCCGGAGCCCGTGCGCATCACCGCGGGTGAGCGCCGCGCCACGCCCACCCCGTCGCCCCGCGTGGCCATCAGCGCGCCCCGCAACGGCGTGACCGTCCGCGAAGACCGCGTCGAGGTGCGCCTCGCCATCCAGAACTGGCGCGACGTCAACAACGCCGACGACCACCGGCACATCCACCTCGTGCTCGACGACGAGCCCTACCGGCGCATCGACGACCCGCGGCAGCCCATGGTGCTCGAGCACCTCTCGCCCGGCACCCACGTCCTGCGCGCCTTCCCGGGCTGGGAGACGCACGAGACCGTGAAGGACGCCGGAGCCTTTGCGGTGACGGTGTTCCATGTGGGCCGCGCCGCGCAGAACTTCACCTTCAACCCCCGCTCGCCCCTGCTCACCTACTCGCGCCCCAAGGGCGCAGTCAACGGCGCCGAGGCCGACCGCATCCTGCTCGACTTCTACCTCGCCAACGTGCCCGCGGCGGACATGGGCGCGCAGGGCTTCCGCGTGCGACCCAGCATCGACGGCCACGCGATGGACGACCTCCCCGCCTGGGTGCCGTACTCCATCGAGAACCTCCCCGACGGCCCGCACACCATCGGCCTCCAGCTCATCGGCCGCGACGGCGCGCCCGTGGCCGGGCCCTTCAACACCACCGAGCACCGCATCACCGTGAACCACGCCGCCGCCGCCACGCCGCATGCGCACCCGGCGCCCGCCGCGGGCGCGCCGAGCCCCGACGGCGCGGCCGCGGTACAGCGCCCCCCGACCGGGGCGACGGCGCCCAACCCCTCCGTCCCGCCTGCCGCAGCGCCCACCGCGCCGCCCTCGATCATGCCCGCCCACCAGCACTGAATCCCCGGGCGCTCCCCTCGATCGGCGGGGCCGGTGCTCGCACCCATGGGCGGGCGCCAGGCCCACAGCGGGCCTATCGGCTCGCCAGGAGCTCGGTCTGCAGGGAGCGCAGCGCCCCGTGCGCCGCCCCCTCGATGGCCCGCCGCCGGAGCAGGGGCATCGGGTCGGGCAGGTTGGGCAGCACCGGCCGCGCCTCCTGCGCCGTGGCCGACCCGGCGAGCGTCGCCGCGATGCTGTGCGACGGCTCCAGCAACAACACCAGCGACACCTCCGCGCGCACCGACAGGCTCACGCCCGTCTGGGCCTCGCGCAGCGTCGTGAGCGAGCCCTCCAGGGAGTAGGTGCGCAGGGTGCCGCGGCGCACCCGCGAGGCCGCCGCCGCCGGCAGCGCCCCGGGGTGGATCGCGTAGCGCTCGTCCTGGCTGACGGCCAGGCGCAGGGCCTCGCGGAGGTGCGCGACGTGGTTGGGGTCGCGCGTGACGTTGTTGGCGAACGTGCCCAGGGTGATGAGCACCCGCACCCGCCGCCAGTCGACGGCCGGCGCTGCCGCTGCGGGAGCGGGAGCGGGAGCGGTAGCAGAGGCGGCGGCGGAGGCGGGCGCGGAGGTCCACCCGCCGGCGAGGACCGTGGTCGGGCGCCGCAGGAGACCCTGGCGCGCGCGCACCACCGCCTCGCGGGCGCGGCGGTGGGGGTCGAGCGCGTGGCGGTCGAGCGCGGGCAGCGCCGCAAGCTCGCCGAGGGCCTCGAGCGCCTGCGCGGCGGCGATGCGCACGGCCGGGGCGCGGTCGTCGAGGGCGCCCTCGAGCGCCGCCCGAGCTCCCACCGGGCGGAGGCGGCCGAGCGCCTGGGCGGCGCGGGCGCGTGAGCGCGATCTGGACGATCGCCGCAGCAGCTCGATGGGCGCGGAGGTCTGCGCGAGGGCGGGCGGCGGGTGCAGCGCGAGCGCGGCGGCCACGAGCGCGGCCAGACGCAGGACACGGAGCGGTCGATCGACAGGGTGCACGGGCGGTCTCCTCGAAGCGATCGACGCGGCGCCAGGTGCGCGGGCCCACCGTTCTACGCGAGCGACGGACCGATCGCCAACGGCCCCGGACGACCCCCGGGCCGCGGGAGGCCCGGATGCCCCCAATCGGTCATCGCCCCGACTCAGCCCGCGGCAGCGTCGTCCTCGTCCGGCCCGAAGACCATCTCGTAGTACGCGTCGAGGCTCCGCTGGTCGTCGACCTTCGTCGCCTGCGCCATCATCGACTGCAGCTCTTCCTTCGCGCCCAGCACCGACTCCGCCAGCGCCGTGCCGCCCCACCAGCGCCCCGTCGTCTCGCACCAGCGCAGCCACGCCGCCACGTCGTCGAGCGCCGGCACCAGCTCGTCGGGCACCACCGGCACCTGCTCCGCCACCTCCGCGAACCACCCGCCCACCTCGGCGTCGTCCCACGCGCTCAGCTTCACGGCCTCGTCGTCTTCGAGCCCGCCGCACAGCACGTCGGCCAGCACGTTGAACCCGCGCAGGGAGCGCCGCGCCCGCCCCGCCGCGAGCTGCTCTTCGAAGAAGGCCTCCGTGGAGAGCCACACCTCCTCGGCGTAGGCCTCGGCCTCCGTGGGCGGGCGCTCCTCGCCCTCCGCGTCCGTGGCCTCCTCCTCCAGCAGCGGCGTGACCTCCACCCGCGGCAGCCCCGGGATCATCGCCGCCACGAAGGTCACCGAGGCCTCGCGCTCGGCCAGCGCGTCGAAGCGCAGGGTCTTGCCGTCCTCCTCGCGGCCCGCGACCCAGGTCACCGCCTCGGCCACCGCCCACGCCTGCAGGATCTGCCGCGGCGACGCCTGCCCGGGCCCCTCGGCCAGCTCCGGGCCCGTCACGAAGACCGCGCGGCCCTCGACCACGGGCAGCCCGTGCTGCGCCACCTCGCGCACCACCCCTGGCGACAGCGTGCGCGGCGTGAGCAGGTTGATGACGAAGCGCGGGAGGTTCTCCGTCGCCTCCTCGCCCTTCTCCTGCACCTCCGCCTGGAACCTCCGGAACACCTCCGCGCTCGCGAAGCACGCCACCCCGCGCGTGCCGTCCCCCGGCTCTGGCAGGTTGAACACCGAGGCCACCATGTCGTCGATGCCCAGCGCCGGGCAGCGCACCCGCACCAGCTCGGCCTCCGAGAGGTGCCGCCACGGCGAGGCCATCTGCATCCGCGCCGCGGCCTCGTAGAGCCCCGCCAGCACGCCCACCGGGATGCGCCCGCCGCGGGTGAGCGAGGGCTCGCCCGTCGTCGGCAGCGACGCATCATCGTCGATCACGGCCTGCAGCCGGGCCACCTCGGGCACCTCGCCCGCGACCACCTCCACGCCCGCCACGGCCGCGCCCAGCACCGCCGCTACGGTCGCCTCGACGCGCGCCCGCGTGGGGCGCCGCGCCTCGTCACACCCCTCCAGCAGCGAGCCCAGGGCCTCGGCCAGCGTCACGCCCTCGAGCGCGCGCTGCGCCGCGGGCCTGCCGCGGTGCACCCAGATGGCCACGGCGTGGCCGTCGATGGTGGTGAGCTGCCCGCCGATCCACTCGGTGAGCACGGGCGGGGCGTTGCGCTTGCGACGGTCGACGATCTTCTGGGCCATGATGGCCCGCGCCTACCACGGCCCGCGCGCGAAATCACCGCCCCTGGAAGCTGCTGCGCCCCTTCGGGAGCGCCGGCATCCGCGGCGGACCTACCGGGGCCGCGGGCTTCTTCGGCGCAGCGACGGCGGGCGCGACCACCGGCGCCGCGAAGGCCCGCATCTTCGGCGACGGGGGCGGGGGCGGGGCCGACGGGGGGGCTGCCGGGGCGACGACGACGGGCTCGAGCGCGCGGGGCGCCGGGGTCGACGCGGGCGCCCCGAGCCGCTCGCGCGCCGCGGGGGGGGCCAGCGGCGCGGTCGAGGGGGTGAGCACGGCCTGGAGGTCGCCGCGAAACACCGCGCCCTCGGCCACGGCCAGGCGGGAGGCCCGCACCCGGGCGTCGACGTAGCCGCCGGGCTGGATGCGCATCTCGTCGTGCGCCGTGACGCTGCCCGAGAGCATGCCCGCGACGACCACGCTGCTCGCCTCGACCTCGGCCTCGACGACGCCGCCCTCCTCGACCACGAGCGTGCCGTGCAACACCAGCGCGCCGCGGAGCCGGCCGGCCACCACGAGCTCGCCCTCGCCGCGAACGCTGCCCTCGATCGTCAGTCCCGATTCGATCCTGCTGCTCATTGGGCCGCGGACACTACTCCCATTGCCCGGCGCCCGTCACCGCCCTGCGGCGTGAGAGGCGCATTGCCCTGGAAGCCCCGCAGGGTATCTTCGCGCGCGATGACAGCCACCGGCCACGACGATTTGCTGCAGGGCGAGGGCGACCTGCTCGCGGTGTTCGAGCAGTCCTTCCGCCCCGCCAAGCGGGCCGTGGGCATTGAGTCCGAGCGGGTCGCGCTCTTCGACGACGGCGCGCCGCTGCACTACCGCTCCGAGCCCGGCCGCCCGGGCGTCGACGCCATCTTCGCGCAGCTCATCGAGCGCCACGGCTGGACGCCCACCGCCCCGGAGAGCGACGGCGGCCCGGTGCTCGGCCTCGAGCGCGCGGGGGCCAACATCACCCTCGAGCCGGGCTCGCAGTTCGAGCTCTCGGGCGCCCCCCACGACACCCTCCACGCGCTGCACCGCGAGCTCAGCGAGCACCGCGACGAGATGCGCGCGCTCGACCTGTCGCCGAAGCTCCGGCTGCTGGGCCTCGGGTTCCAGCCCTACGCCCGGCAGGACGACCTCGACTGGGTGCCCAAGTCCCGCTACCCCATCATGCGGGCCTACCTCCCGACGCGCGGCCCGCGCGCGCTCGACATGATGCGCCGCACGGCCACGGTGCAGGCCAACTTCGACTTCGCCGACGAGCGCAACGCCATGCGCAAGCTCCGCGCGGCCCTCGGGGTCTCCTCCGCCGTGTCGGGGCTCTTCGCCAACAGCCCGCTGAAGGAGGGCGTGCGCCAGGCGGTCAAGAGCGAGCGCGCCCTGGTGTGGCTGGGCATGGACCCGGACCGCAGCGGGCTGCTCCCCTTCGCCTGGAAGAAGGGCGCCTCGCTCGGGGACTACGCCGCGTGGGCCCTCGACGCGCCGATGTTCCTGCTGAAGCGCGGCGGGGTCGCGACGCAGGCCACCACGCACACCTTCCGGCGCTTCCTGGCCGAGGGCATCGACGGGCAGCGCGCCACGCCCGGCGACTGGGAGACGCACCTGAAGACGATGTTCCCGGAGGTGCGGCTCGGGCGCACGCTGGAGGTGCGCGGGGGCGACTCGGTCCCGCTCCCCTACGCCGCCGCGCTCGCGGCCCTCTGGACCGCCGTCCTCTACGACGACGCCGCCCTCACCGCGATCGAGGAGCTGTTCGTCCCCTACGGCCACGACGCCTGGCAGGCCCTGCGCCCGCGCATCGCCGCCGAGGGCCTGCTTACCCCCATCGGTAAGACCACGGTCGGGGCGCTGCTCCGCGCGCTGCTCCCGGTGGCCGTCGAGGCCCTCGGCCGGCGCGCCCTCACCGACGCCGACGGCGCCGACGAGCGCCGCTACCTCGACCCGCTGCTCCCCCTGGTGGCCGACGACCGCTCGGTCACCGACGCGCTGCTCCAGGGCTGGTCGCCCGGGCAGCCCGGCGCCCTCGCCGACCTCATGGCCCGCTGCGAGTTCTGACGCGGGTCTCTCGGGGCGCGTTCTTTACTTCCCTTCCCGGGGCGCTTCGTCTAGTCGCGGGGGTTTATGGAAGCATGGCACTTCATCAAGCAGCTGGTGAGCATCCCCGGGCTCACGGCGCTCACCCACCAGTACGGCACGGCCATGTACTGGATCCTCATCGTGATCGTCTTCGCCGAGACGGGCCTGGTGGTGACGCCCTTCCTGCCCGGTGACTCCCTGCTCTTCACGGCGGGCTTCGTGGCGAGCAGCACCGGCGAGCTCAACGTCTTCCTGCTGGGCGGTGCGCTCATCACCGCGGCCATCGTCGGCGACACGGTGAACTACCACGTCGGCCGCGCGATCGGCCCGCGCGTGATGACCAGCGAGAGCTCGACCTTCTTCAACAAGAAGTACCTCGACAAGACCCACGCGTACTTCGAGAAGTACGGCGGCAAGACCATCATCCTCGCGCGCTTCGTGCCCATCGTGCGCACCTTCGCGCCCTTCGTCGCGGGCGCCGGGGCGATGAGCTACCCGAAGTTCATCACCTACAACATCGTCGGCGCCTTCGCGTGGGTCACCACCATGATGGGCGCGGGGGTGTTCCTCGGCGGCCTGGCGATCGTGCAGAAGCACTTCGAGAAGGTGGTCATCCTCATCGTGCTCATTTCGGTGCTGCCGATGGTGTTCGAGTTCTGGAAGGCCCGCTCGGAGAAGAAGGCCGACCCGGCCTGAGCGTCCCTCAGCGGGGGTGGCGGGCGCGGCGGCGACGCAGCGCCCAGGCCGCACCGAGCAGCCCGAGCAGCGACGCCCCCGCGGCCCCGGCGCCGGCACCCGGAGCGCCCACGGCGCAGGCCCCGGGCCGGGCCTGACCGCCCTGCCGACGGTACTCCTCCCAGAAGTCAGTGACGGCCCGAGGGCTCACGCACTCGCCGGCGTAGGTGACCCCGCTGCGGTTGCCCGCGAGGTCTTCGGCCACCACGGCGAAGCGGTGCGGGGTCGCGGGGGGAAGACCGGCGAGCACCAGCGACCGCGCCTCGGGCTCGAGCGGCGCGCGGGTGCACGACCATCGCTGGAGCTGCGCATCGTCGTTGATGTCGAGGCCCCCGAAGGGGACCGCCGGGCAGGTGCCCCCGTCGGGGCCCGCCATCGGGATCGTGCCCGGCGGAGGGCTGCACAGCACGTAGAAGCGCGCGAGCGACTCGACCTCCGGGTCGGCGCTGGGCCCGGCGCCCGTGTCGACCGGGACGCCGACCGGCACGTCGGCCGCGTCGGTCGTGCCCGCGTCGGTCGTGCCCGCGTCGGTCGTGCCCGCGTCGAGGGGGTCGCCCGCGTCCACGACGACGGTGCCCGCATCGGCGGTGGGGTAGCCCCAGGTGACGGTGGCGGACTCCTCGGCGCCGGCCAGCGTCGCGACCACCGAGAGGGGCGCCCGCGGGGCCACGAGGTCGACGCGGATGGACGGCGAGCTGCGGGCGACGACGGCGTCGCCGACCACCACGTGGATGTACCGCCGACCGGAGATCGCGGCGCAGAGCCCGAGGCGCGGGTCGATGATCCAGCGCACCGGCACGCGGAAGGTGTACTCGCGCTCCCCCTCGGCGTACGGGAGGGTGCACGCGCGGCGCTCGGTGGGGCTGCAGATGGGGAAGCACGTCGCGCCGAGCATGGGCGAGCGCACGCTCGGGTCGCAGCTGGTGGTGTCGCCCACCCACAGCTCGGGGACGCCCGCGGTGGGGGTCGGGAGCGAGGCCGTGACGGTGATCACCTCGTCGGCGGCGCAGTCGACGCGGTTGATGCGCGCGGCCAGCGTGGTGGCGCCCCGGGGGCTGCCTGCGCGGGACACGAAGCCGAGGGGGACGAGCTGCGCCCACGCGACCGGGGCGGCGAGGAGCACGGCGAGAACTGGGGCGACGCGACGCATGACAGGGGGCGGAGACACCACGGCGAACGGGGCAACGTCAACGGGCGGCGGGTTGTTCCCGATGCCCGTCGCCGGGCTGGGGCGCTTCGCTCTACGTTGCGCGCGTGCCCCCCCGACGCCGCCTGCTCGCGCTCGCCCTCGCCGCGCCCTGCGCCCTGGCCGCCGGGCCTGCGCGCGCCGACCCCCCGCCGGGCGAGCGCGACCACGCGGGCCTGATGCTCCGGGCGGCGATCGGCGTCGGCTACCAGGCCGTGCGCGGCGACGACAGCCCGCTCCAGCTCTCGGGCGTGGGCTTCGCCGCGCACCTCGCGGCCGGCTGGTACGTCGTGCCCAACCTCGCGGTGCACGCCACCCTCTGGAGCGGCGCGGCCTTCAACCCGTCGGGCACCAGCCCCTTCGGCTCGGTCACCGCCGCCCGCGACAACACCCCGTGGAGCGTCGGCCGGGGCCTCGGGCTCACCTGGGTGTGCGCCCCCGTCCACGCCTTCGTGAGCGTCTCCGTCGGCGTGTCGGGCCTCGACCTCCAGACCACCACCGCGGACATCGTGGTCGTCGCCCGGGCCGCCCCCGGCGTCGCGCTCAACGTCATGGTGGGGAAGCAGTTCGAGATGACGTCGGGCTGGCGCTTCGGCGTCGGCGCGCAGGGCTTCTTCCACCGCAGCGAGGTGACCACCCGCGGCGCCGTCGAGGACGTCTCCAGCGGCGGCGGCGCCCTCGTCGGCACGCTCACCTACCACTGAACCCTCCAGCGCCCCTTCTACCGCCCCAGCGCCCGCACGGCCGCGACCGTCTCCTCCCAGGTCGCGGCCTCCCCCCTCCCCTGCCGCAGGAAGGCCTCCAGCGCCTCCATCCGCCCGATGGCCGCGTCCGTCGTGGGCTCGGCGCCCGCGCGGTACGCCCCCAGGGCGATGAGGTCGCGCCGCGCCTCGTAGGCCGCCAGCAGCGCCCGCACCCGCTGCGCCGCCGCGCGGTGCCCCTCGTCCACCACGGCGTCCATCACCCGCGACGCCGACGCCAGGACGTCCACCGCGGGGTAGCGCCCCCGCGCCGCGATCGTCCGGTCGAGCACCACGTGCCCGTCGAGCAGCCCCCGCGCCTCGTCGGCGATGGGCTCGTCGAGGTCGCCGCCCTCCACCAGCACCGTGTACAGCGCCGTGATGGTGCCCGCCCCCGCCCCGGGGCCCGCCCGCTCCAGCAGCCGCGGCAGCAGGGCGAATACGCTGGGGGGTAATCCCCGGCGCACCCCGGGCTCGCCCGCCGCGAGGCCCACCTCGCGCTGCGCCCGCGCCACGCGGGTGAGCGAGTCCATCACCAGCAGCACCCGCGCGCCCTCGTCGCGGAAGTGCTCCGCCACCGTGGTCGCCACGAAGGCCGCCCGCAGGCGCAAGAGCGCGGGCTCGTCGCTCGTCGCCACCACCAGCACCGCACGGCCGCGGGCGTCGCCGACGTGGTCTTCCCAGAACTCCCGCACCTCGCGGCCGCGCTCCCCCACCAGCGCGACCACCACCACGTCCGCCGAGGCGCGCCGCACCACCTGCCCCAGCAGCGCGCTCTTGCCCACCCCCGAGCCCGCGAAGAGCCCCACCCGCTGCCCCGCCGCCACCGTGAGCAGCCCGTCGATCACCCGCACCCCCAGCGGCAGCGCCTCGCGCACCCGCCGCCGGGTGAGCGCCTCCGGCGGCGACGCGTCCACCTCGCGCCGCACCGTCGCACCCAGCACCGGCCCGGCGCCGTCGATGGGCTCGCCCAGGCCGTCGAGCACCCGCCCCCGCAGCCCCGCCCCGCAGGCCACGCTCAGCGCCGCGCCCGTGCGGTGCACCCGGTCGTCGGCCCCGAGGCCCCGGGCGTGGCCCAGCGGCAGCAGCACCGCCCGCGACGCGTCGAAGCCCACCACCTCGGCCCGCAGCGGCGGCCCCTCCGGCCGCGCCACCTCGACCACCTCGCCCACCCGCGCCCCCGGCACGTCGGCCTCCAGGGCCAGGCCCCGCACCCCCACGAGCCGCCCCGCCGCCCCGGCGCCCGCCGGCGCCAGGCTGGCGCGCAGCCGGTCGCGCAGGGCGCCGAGCTCGTCGCTCACTCCACGTACCGCCGGATCCTCGACCACATCCGCTCGAGGATGGTCGCGAAGGCCTCGACGCTCTCCTCGGGCACCTCGAAGAAGGACAGCCGCGCGGCCTTCGCCACCACCCGCACGCCCTTGAGCTTCGGGTGCCGACGCAGGGCCCGCTGTAACATCCGCGCCACCGAGGCGCAGCGGTCGTTCTCGCTCATGCGCAGGCCCGCCTTCCCCACGGCGGGCTTCTTCACGGCGGGCTTCTTCGCCGCTGCCGGCGCGGCCTTCGCCGATGCGCTCTTCGCCGCGGCCTTCTTCGGCTTCCCGGCGGTGGCCTTCTTCGCGGCCGTGGTCTTCGTCGGGCGCCTGCTCCGGGTCGGGGTCGGCATGGGAGGCACCTTGGCGCGATCGGTCCCCCGCGCGCAAGCGCGTCGTGCGCCGCGCGCCGGTGATCCTCTTCGGCAAGAACGGGTGCAGCCACTGCGCCCGCGCGAAGCGGATGCTGGAGGCGGAGGGCTGGGCCTACGAGGAGATCCCCGCCGCGCCCCGGCGCCGCCGCGCCGTCAGCGGCAAGGGCACCACCCCGCGGGCATTCCCTCCGCGCGGCTCAGTCCGCGTCGCCGTCGAGCTTCACCTTCGCCACCTCGCCGTTGAGCACCTCGCAGACGGCGAGCACCAGGGGGTGGGCCCGCAGCACGGACTCCTTCGCGTTGCGCTCGACCTGCCGCGCGAGCTCCTCCAGGCGCGCGATGGAGGGCGCGTCGTCGGGCAGCGTGCCCTGCACCAGCTCCATCGTCGGCCGCGAGCCGAACACCCGCCCCGCCGCCTCCAGGATCACCGCCTGCGCTTCTTCGGTCGCCAGCTTCTTGCGGAAGAAGCTGTCGCGCAGGTCGATCGCGAGCCGCACCGCCTCGCCCGACACCTCCAGCGGCACCGCGCCCTTCAGCACCGGCACCAGGGTCTTGTCGACCGCGTCGACCACGCGCCGCCACGCGTCCATGGCCCCCAGGGCCGTCGACACGTCCACGGTCACCACCGGCGCGGCGGCCACCGCCATCGCCGCGGTCGCCTCCGCCGTCGAGGCCTCGGTCGGGCGCGGGGCCGCGCTCACCCGCGGCGCCTGGATGAGCGCCGCCTTCGGGGGCGGCGGGGCCACCGACCTCGCCGGCGTCGTCACCGGCGCGGGCGCCATCTCGGGCGCGGCCGCCGTCGCCGCCGCCGTCGACATACGCGGCGGAGTAAACTTCGCCCCCCCGCCGGAGGGCCCCGCGGGCGCCCCCGGTCGCTGCACCGTCGGCGTCGGGGTGGTCGCCCCGCCCGAGGCGCCGGGCGACCCGCCCCCGGTCGAGGGCCGCGCGGGCGGAGAAGCCCCCGCCGAGACCCGCCGCTCCATCTCCACCAGCCGCGCCATCAGCTCGTCGACCGGCACCAGCGTCGGGCGGTGCGACAGCCGCACGGCGGCCATCTCGAGCACCCAGCGCGGCTCGCGCGCGCGGCTCACGTCCTCGGTCACCTTCGCCCACGCGGTGAACATCCGCTGGAGGTCCGCCGGGTCGTGCTGCTTCGCGAGGGCCATCGCCTGCGCGCGCTCGTCGTCGACGAGGTCGAGCATGGACTCCGGGTCCCGGGCGACGCGGGCCACCACGAGGTCGCGCAGCACGCCCAGCACCCGCCGCGCGGCGTTGGGGAGGTCGAAGCCCTCGCGCGCGAACATCCCCACGGTCTCCAGCGCCGCGGCCGCGTCGCCGGTGAGCATCGCCCGCACCAGCGCGTCGAGCAGGCCCCGGTTGGCGATGCCGAGCAGCCGCGACGCCGCCACGCCGGTGAGCTCGCCCTCCACCCCGGCGAGCACCTGGTCGAGGAAGGTGAGCGCGTCGCGCAGCGAGCCCGCCGCCTCGCGGGCGACGAGCATCACGGCGTCCTCGTCGAAGCGCACGCCCTCCTGCGTGAGGATGTACGCCACGCGGTCGCGGATCTGCTTCGTCGGCAGCAGCCGGAAGTCGTAGCGCTGCACCCGCGACAGGATCGTCGGGATGACCTTGTGCACCTCCGTCGTCGCGAAGATGAACTTCACGTGCGGCGGCGGCTCCTCCAGGGTCTTGAGCAGGGCGTTCCACCCGTTGGTGGACACCATGTGACACTCGTCGATGATCACGACCTTGTAGCGGTCGCGCAGCGGGCGGTACGGCAGGGTCTCCTGCAGGCGCCGCACGTCGTCGACGCCGTTGTTCGACGCGCCGTCGATCTCCTGCACGTCGGGGTCGCGGCCGTCGGCGATCTCCGTGCACGCCGCGCACTTCTGGCACGGCTCGGCGGTGACGCCGCCGCGCGCGAGGCAGTTGAGCGAGCGCGCCAGGATGCGGGCGATGGTGGTCTTGCCCACGCCGCGCGCCCCGGTGAACAGGAACGCGTGCGACAGCCGGTCGTGCGTGATGGCGTTGTGCAGCGTCTGCACGACGTGCTCCTGCCCGACGAGTTCAGCGAAGGTCTGCGGCCGCCACTTGCGAGCGAGGACGAGGTAGCTCATGCGAGCGCGCACTCTAGGTTCGCTGGGGGGAGACGGTCCACATCGCGACACGGCCGCGCGGAGCGCTGGCGGGCGGGGCGCCGATCGGCTACCCACTGGGGTCGGCGAACCGTGCTCGACCCCAGCGTGCGCAAGGCCGTCGATCAGCTCTGGGACCTCGTGTGGTCCGCGGGCGTCACCAACCCCCTGGCGGTGGTCGACTACCTCACCGGGCTCTTCGCCCTGTCTCGCTCGGGCGCCGCGGCGACGAACGACGCCCCGCTCGCGCTCGTGGCCGAGGCCGCCGCGGCGGGCGACGCCCCGCGCTGCGTCGGGCTCATGGGCGGCGCCATGGAGTCGCTCGGCCTCTCCACCCCGGACGAGGCCCTCTGGCGGGACACCGCCCTGCTCGCCCGCGCCGTCGCGTGCGCCCGGCTCATCACCCCCGGCGAGCGCAACCGCGACCTCCTCGGCGACTGCTTCGAGCACGTGCTCCGGCGGCTCAGCACCGCCGGGCATTTCGGGCAATTTCGCACGCCGAGGCACGTGGTGCGCTTCCTGGTGTCCGCCGTCGACCCGCGCCCCGGCGAGGCCGTGCTCGACCCCGCGTGCGGCACGGCGGGCTTCCTCATCGCGGCCCACGAGCACCGCCGGGGGCGCGCCGGCACCTACCTCGGCGACGAGTGCGACTGGACCATGGCCCGCATCGCGGCGGCCAACATGATCCTGCACGGGGTGCAGGGCGCGGACATCCGCCGGCGCGACGCGCTCACCGACACCGCGGCCGAGGCCGACGTCATCCTGGCCAACCCCCCCTTCGCCGGGAGCGTCGACGCGGCCCGCCGCCGGGCCTTCGCGTCGGGCTCGGCGCGCAGCGAGGTGCTCTTCCTGGAGCTGATGATGCAGCGCCTGAAGCCCCGCGGGCGCGCCGCCGTGGTGGTGCCCGCGGGCCTGCTCACGAGCCCCGCGCGGGGGGCGGTGTACGTGCGGCGCAAGCTGGTGCGCGAGCACGGGCTGCGGGCGGTGATCGAGCTGCCCGCGGGGGTGTTCCGCCCGTACACCGACGTGCGCTCGGCGGTGCTGCTCTGGCGGCGCGGGGGGCGGGCGGGCGACGTGCTCATGGCCCGCGTGCGCAGCGACGGGTACTCCCTCGACGACCGGCGCGAGCCCACCGGCGCGAGCGACCTCGACGCGCTCCTGCCCCACCTGCGCGACGGCGCCGACCGGTCCGCGCTGCCGCCCCTCCTGGGCCGCCGGGTGCGCCGCGCCGAGCTGGGCGACGCGTGCGCCCTCGGCCCCGGCCGCTACGTCGCCGACGCCCTCCCCCCGGCGCGCGCCGAGCGCACGATGGCCGCCGTGCTCGCCGACGCCGCGGGCTCCGCGGGGCGCCTCGAGGGCCTGCTCGCGGCCATCGCGGAGCGCGCCCGGTGAGCGCCCGCTGGACCCGCGTGCCCCTCGGCGAGCTCGTCCGCGCCGAGCGGGTGTCCTGCGCGCCCGGGCGCATCCCCGAGGGCGCCCGCTACGTCGGCCTGGAGCACGTCGCGGCGGAGCTCGGGGTGCACCGGGACGTCCCCGCGGCGGAGGCGGGCATCCGCTCGGCCAAGCTGCGCTTCGAGCGCGGCGACGTGCTCTTCGGCAAGCTGCGCCCCAACCTCCGCAAGGCCGCGGTCGCCCGCTGCGACGGGGTGTGCAGCACCGACCTCCTGCCCCTGCGGCCGGGCGATCCGGCGGCGGCGTGGCTGCTCGCGTTCCAGCTGCGCACGGCGGAGTTCGCGGGCGCGGTGGGGGCGCTCACCGCGGGCGCCAGCCTCCCGCGCATCGCCGTCCACGACCTGCTCTCGCTGGAGGTCCCGCTGCCGCCGAGGCGCGAGCGGCCGCGGCTCTACGAGCTCGCGCGCCTGATGGACGAGGCCCGCGACGAGGCCGACCGGCTCGACCTCCACCTGCGGGAGCTGCACCGCATCGCCACGCCGCTGCTCCTGGGCGCGGCGCCGCGCGGCCGCTGACGGTCCGGGCGCGCTCTCCCCCCTTCGTAGGGCGTGCATCCGCCGGGCGCTGACGCCATGATGGCCGCCGCCGTGAAGCTCCCGTGCGCCGCGATCGCCTTCTTCGCCGCCCTCGCCGCCGCGCCGGCCGCCCTCGCGCAGCCCGCGGGCTCGCTCTGGAGCCGGGTCACGACCCCCGGGGCCCGCGAGGCCCTCGCCGCCCGCCGCGCCGGCGAGTGGGTCAACCTCCTCGACGAGCTCCCGGAGCCCCGGCGCGCCCGCCTCGCCCCCGAGCGCGCGGACATCGACCACGAGAGCCTGCGCGCCGAGGCCCTCGCCCACTTCGAGCGCGCCCTCGCGCTGCGCCCCGGCGACCCGCGCGCCCTCGCCGCCGCGGCCCACCTCCGCGAGCGACGCAACGACCTCGACGGCGCCGCCCGCGACGCCACGCGCTCCCTCGAGCTCGACCCCGAAGGCCCGGCGGCGCAGGACGCGCACTTCACCCTCGCGGTGGTGCACACCTGGCGGGGCGAGCACCCCGCGGCGCGGGACCACTACCTCGCCCTGCTGCGCCTGCCGATCACCGAACCGACGCGATCGACGGTGCTGGGCAACCTGGGGGATGAGTTCCAGGCGCTGGGCGACATGGGCGCGGCGATGGACAGCTACGTGGCCTGCGTGGCGCTGCGGCCCGGGTACGCCCTCGGCTGGCTGGGGCTCGCCATCGCCCGCGACCGCGCGCACCTCGACCCGGCGCCCGACGCCGCGACGGCCGTGCGGGCGGCCTCCGACGACGTGCTGGCCCGGATGCGAGCGCTGCGCATGGGGCCCGGCTTCGACCCGGGCGCGCTCATCGACGCGCTGTCGGGCGAAGGGGTGTTCTACGTGCCGGCGTACGACCGCTTCTACTACCAGGGCGTGGCGCACGAGGCGGTGGCGCGGGCCTGGTCGGCGGGCAATGACTTCGGCGTGGCGCCCGTGACCGGGGAGGCCGAGGCGCACCGGCGGGCGGCGAGGGCGGCGTGGCGGCGCTACCTCGACGGCGCGGCGCCCGACGACCCGTGGCGCGGGCACGCCGAGGTCCACCTGCGGGCGCTGGGCCCGGCGCCCCGATGAGGCCCTCCACCCTGCGGCCGCGGGTGCACCTGCTGGTGTGCACCCACGCGCGGCGGCCCGACGACCCGCTGCGCTCGGGCTGCGGCGCGAGCGGGCCCGCGGTGTTCGCGACGCTGAAGCGCGCGACGGGGGGCATCGCGGCGAGGGTGTGGGTGACGGCGACGGGGTGTCTGGGGCATTGTCCGCGGACCGGGTGCTCGGTGGTGCTGCACCCGCACAACGAGCACCTCGTGGAGGTGGTCGAGGGCGATGTCCCCGCGGTGCTGGCGCAGGCGCTGGGCGGACGCTAGAGGGGAGTGGCGGGAGCGATGGACACGGAGATGTACGACGCGATGGAAGACCTGCTCCGCCGCATGGTGGAGCACCAGGAGAGGAAGGTGCTCTCGCTGGCGCGCCGGCTGCGGCCGGGGCTCACCGCGGAAGACGTCCGCAACGCCCACGATTTCCGCGAGCTCGACGACTCCGACTTCCACTTCGAGGACGGCCTCCTGGCGGGCCTGCTCGCGGCGCAGACGGCGCTGCGGGCGAGGTTCCGGGTGCCGGCGCAACCATGAGCCGAAAGAACAAGCCTGACGCCAACCACCCCTTCGCGGCGCTGCAGCGCGTGAAGGACGACCTGCAGGCGGTCGTCGACGCGAAGGCGGCGGAGGAGAAGAAGAAGGCCGAGGCGCGGGCCGAGCACGCGAAGTGGCTCGGGCTGCCGCAGGAGAAGGCGAAGCCCGCGAAGGCGAGCGCGCCCGCGGCGAAGGCGCCGGCGAAGCGCGCGGAGGTGGACGTGTGGCGCCCGGACGAGAACAGCCTGTTCGCGTCGGCGATGATGGGCGTGGCGCCGCTGGCGGCGAAGGCCGCGCGGGTGAGCGCGAGCGACCCGCAGGGCGCGGTGAAGCCCCGGGCGGTGCCGCTCGAGACGAAGCTGAAGCGCGCGGCGGCGGAGGGGGGCGGCGGGCTCACCGTCGACTGGCGCGCGGACGGCACGGTGGTGGGCTTCCGCCGCGGGCACGAGTTCGCGCTGGAGGCGCTGGGTCGCTTCGCGCTGCCGACAGAGTCCTGCGACCTGCACCGGCTGGAGGCGGTGGAGGCGAGCGCGCGGGCGCAGGAGTTCGTGCGCTCGCGCCGGGCGCGCGGGGCGCGCTGCGTGAGCATCATCTGCGGCCGCGGGAAGAACTCCCCCGACGGCGTGTCGGTGCTCCGCGAGGCGGTGGTGAAGGCCCTCGCGGCGGCGCCCGCGGCCAACGAGGTCGACGCCTTCCGCACGGCCCCCGACGAGCTCGGCGGGGCGGGCGCGCTGCTGGTGTCGCTGCGGGGCTGAGCGGAGCTGAGCGGGGCGACAGACCCATTCCCTGGCCTCGCGCGTCGTGATGCATCGTCGATGGCCCGACGGGCCATACAGGAAGGTGTTTCGCCCATGACCCATCCCCTTGACGTCTGCGCCGCCGCCATCCACCGCCGCCACCTCGCCGCCACCTGCCGCCACCCCTCGCACGCTTGATTCCTCGATGCTTTCTCACGGCACGGCGCGCGCACTTGCGACGCCCGCATGGCGGCGCCGTTCGACACCCTCGCGAAGGAGATCCTCGACCTCCTGCTCCACGACCTCGGCCGATTGGAGCGTGAGGTCGAGGTCCCTGCGCCGCCCTCGCAGCGCGCCGATGTGATGTTCGTCCCCGACCCGCGACGGGCCGCCGAGCGACGCGCCCTCGGGCTCATCGGTCGCATGACCGAGACCGCTGTGCTGTTCGAGCCCTTCCACGAGGCGCCTGGCGTCGAGGACGTCCTCGCGTGCCTGCGCAAGATCCTCAACCACCGCCACGCCCGATCGCTCTCCCAACGCGACGGCGCTGAGCAGTCCTAGGCTGCTCTGCGGAGGACGCCCGGACGGGGCGCTGATCGCTCTCCGCGCGACTCCTTTCGTTGGCTGGCCGCGAGGGTTCTACGACCTCGGCTCGGCGCTCCCGCTCGGGCTCGTCGTGCTCTCCGAGCTCGACGACAGCGACTACACGCTGCCGCTCCGCCTCATGGGCGCGGGCGCGACGCTCAGGGCCGCGCTCCGCACGCTGCGGACCCACTACAGCGCGCTACCCCGCGGGCGCGCCCTCTTCGCCGAGGTGGTACAGGTGTTACTGGCGGCGCAAAGGCGCGGCGAGCGACTGACGGAGGAGCTGATGGTCGATCTCACGGAGGCCTACGAGTACATGCGACAGCAACACAGTGAAGGCCTCCGGGAAGGCCTCCGGGAAGGCCTCCGGGAAGGCCTCCGGGAAGGCCTCCGGGAAGGCGTCATACTCGTGCTGCCGACCGTCGTACGGGTCGCGGAGAGTCGGCTCGCGCGCGCCGTCACCGACGCCGAGCGGGAGGCGCTGCTTCAGAAGATCCACACCGACGGCGCCGAGGCCGTGGGCGACGCGCTGGTATCCCTCGACCCAGACGCCCTCGCCCGCTGGCTCGCCCCACCGCGGACCTGACCCCCCCGCCGCGCGGCGGCTCCCGGGCGCTACTGCCCCTTCTTCCAGGCCGGCACGGCGTCCTTGTTGCCGTCCTGCGAGGGGTCGAAGTGACCGCAAGCCCGCAGTGTCCTTCCACATCGGAGGCCGTGAGCCGGGCGCACGCTGATCCTCCGGCAGAGCCAGCCGTCGGGGTGGCGGCGCGGGCCGCACGCCGTCATTGCGAGAAGCCCGTCGTGGCGAGCGAGCCGTTGACGACGCACCGCTCGGCGCCCTGGTTCATGGGCAGGGTCACGCCGTTGAGCGTGACGTTCATCCGCCCGTCGGCGGGCGCGAACTCGGTCACAGTGACCGTACCGGCGACGCCGGGGCCGTTGTTGAGGAAGAGGCTCGGGCCGACGCCGACCTGGATGTTCTGCTGGCAGCGGCGGCCGAGGCGGCAGACGTCCACGGTCTGCCCCGCGGTGACGTCGCCGAGCTTCACGAACACGCGGTGGAGCACCGGTGCCCATTGATGGCCACGACGTTGATCGCGCCCTCGGACGGCATCACGCGCACCGAGGCCTCGGGGCGCTGGAGCGCCGCGCAGTCGCCGCTGAGGGCGAGGGTGGAGGTGACGAGCGAGCCGCCGGCCGCGGGGGCGCCGGGCGGGGGCGCGGTGCCCGTGGGGGCCATGGCCTCTGTGGGGTCGGGCGTGACCGTCGCGGGCGGGGCTTCAGGGGCCTTGGTGAGGTACCCCACGACGAGGAAGATCGCGCCGAGGGGCGAGGCGACGGCGTCGCCGATGAGGGCCTTCTTGGAGAGGCCGGCGGAGCCCGCGAGGAGCTCGTCGCGCGACTTGTCCATGATGAGCAGCGAGGCCCGGCCCGGCGACGAGATGGAGCCGTCGTCCTGGATCTTGCCGTGGACGTAGAAGGGCCCCTTGGGCTCCAGGAACTATTCGGTGATGTAGTAGGTCGCGGTGACGGACACGTCGACCATTCGGCCGAGGGCCCCCTTCACCTGCACGCTCGCGGGGATGCTGAACCCCGGGGTGACCTCGATGGGCTTCGACCCCATCGCGGCCAGGAGGCCGCGGCTGAACTTCTTCTTGTCGAAGGGCTTCGTCACGGCGAACTCGCCGCCGCGCTTCGCGTCGATGGCGGCCACCGCGGGCCCGGAGCCGTCGTTGACCGCGAAGGGCACCGCCTGCGCCTCCTGCATCACGGTGTACTTCTGCGTGGCGTTGTTCTCGGTCCACTCGACCTCAAGCTGCCACGCGAAGTAGACGCACTGCGCGCCGCTCAGGGGCGACGCCCGCAGGCCCTGCGTCTGCACCTGCGGCCCCTGCGTGGAGATCGTGCCCTTGGCGTCGGCGAGCGCGCGCCCCTGCGCGCCGACCTGCCCCGTCGGGGCGAAGGGCGTCTCGCCCAGGCGGCCCGCGCGCATCTTCTGGACGATGCCGCCCAGCAGCGCCATGACGCCGATGAGAAGGAAGATTGCACCGATTGCTGTCATGAAGGAGTCCCTCCTGGGGCCATAGGCGTTAACCGTTGATCGCCGGTCGCACCAAGCCACTCGCCGGTCAAAGGGTGGGTGCGTCGGAACGTCCCATTTCCCAGCCGTTGTCACGCGGCACCGGGCTCGGCCTCGGGACGGTGTACGGGATCGTCGCGCAGTCGGGCGGCTTCATCACGGTCGAGTGCAGGTCGAACAACCGGGTCAGCTCGGGCTGCCGCTCGCAGTGGACGCGCTTCCCGCCTGCGACCTCGTGCTAGTGGTGAACGCGTAGAGCCGCGGAGCGGGCTTCCATGCGAGGGTGCCGTACCGCTCGGGGCGGCCGGAGCCCGCGGTCGCGACGCCGACGCTGACGGGCACCCCGGTGACCGTGGGCAGCACCAGCGAGGGCCCGTCGGTGCAGATGAGCAGTCCGTAGGCGCCCAGGAGACCAACAAGCATGAACGACCAGTGGATCATCGGAATCGCGACGAGCATCGGGGTGGCGATCGGTCTCGCGATTCATCAGTCACGGCAGTCGAAGAAGAACGTCGCGCTGTCGGTGCAGATCTCCGCCGCGCTGAGCGCCAAGGGGCCGCGCACGCTCGCCGAGCTGTCCGAAGACGTGGGTCTGCCGGGCTTCATGGGGCGCGGCAAGGTCGCGATCGCGCTCGGTGAGATGCAGCAGTCGGGCGCGGTCGTGATCATCGAAGCGCCCGACGGGACCCCGCAGCTCAAGAAGGTCGACTTCATCAGGTATCGCCTCCCGGACGGCGCGCCGCCTGCCTCGGGGGGCTGAGAGTCACGGCCGCCACGGCGCCCACGGTGTGCGACCCCCGGCGCTGGTCGAGCTGAGCGCGTGAACGTGGTGATGAGAAGGGGATAGGCATCACGGGTGGCGCCCGGGAGCTTCGCTGACGACCGCTGACCTGACCGCGCGTTCCCCGCCCGCGAGCTCGCCGCGCCGCGGGCCTGACCCCTCCGCTACACTCCCTCCCGCGATGACCGAGCGCGCCATCCTCCACGTCGACATGGACGCCTTCTACGCGTCCGTCGAGCAGCGCGACGACCCCGCCCTCCGCGGCCGCCCGGTGATCGTCGGCGGCCGGCACCGCGGCGTCGTGCTCGCCGCCAGCTACGAGGTGCGCCCCTACGGCGTGCGCAGCGCGATGCCCATGGCCCAGGCGCTGCGCCTCGCACCCCGCGACGTCGTCGTGGTGCGGCCGCGCTTCGCCGCCTACGTCGAGGCCAGCGAGCGCCTCCACGAGATCTTCGCCTCGGTCACCGACCTCGTCGAGCCGCTCTCCCTCGACGAGGCCTTCCTCGACGTGACCGGCTCCCGCGCCCTCTTCGGCGAGCCCGAGGCCATCGCGCGCACCCTCCGGCAGCGCATCCGCGACGAGCTCCACCTGCCGGCCTCGGCGGGCGTCGCGCCGGTGAAGTTCGCGGCCAAGGTCGCCTCCGACCTCGCCAAGCCCGACGGCCTGCGGGCGGTGGCGCCGGGCGGCGTGCGGGCCTTCCTCGCGCCGCTCTCCGTCGCCCGGCTGTGGGGCGTCGGGGCGCGCACCCACGAGCGCCTCCGCGCGCTCGGGCTGGAGACCATCGACGACGTCGCCCGGCGCGACCGCGGCGCGCTGGTGGAGACCCTCGGTCCGCTGGGCGCGCACCTCCACGACCTGGCCCACGGCGTCGACCCGCGCCCCGTGCGCCCCGACCGCGACGCCAGGAGCATCGGCGCCGAGGACACCTTCGGCGAGGACCTCTCCACCCGCGAGGAGATCCTCCCCCACCTCCACGCCCAGGCGCTGCGGGTCGCCCGCCGGCTGCGTCGCGCGGGCCGCGTCGCCCGCACGGTGGTGCTCAAGCTCAAGACCGCCGGCTTCGAGCTGCGCACCCGGCGCACCACCCTCCGCGCGGCGACCGACGACGGGCAGCAGCTCTACGACGCCGTGGCCGCGCTGCTCGCCCGCGAGGACGAGGCCGGGGTGCTCGTCCCGATGCGCCTCGCGGGCGTGAGCGCGGGCTCGCTGGAGGCGCCGACGGTGCAGCCCGGCCTCTTCGACGGGGGCGCCCGCCGCGCGGCGAAGCTCAACGGCGCGCTCGACGCCATCGCCGACCGCTTCGGCGTCGGCGCCGTGCGGCCCGCCGACGTGCTCGAGACCGACCGCGGAACCCTCCGCGACGAGGTGCTCCGCCGCGACCACTGAAGCACGCGAGCGCCGCCATCGATGGGTTGACAATGCCCCGACCGATGATGCTAACTCCGCCTCCCTCATCGATCCGGTGAGTGGTGGTGCGGTAGCCAAGTGGCCAGGCAACGGTTTGCAAAACCGTGATACGTGGGTTCAAATCCCATCCGCACCTCAAAGCCCCACCCCGATCCTCCCCGCCCTCCGCGGGTTGACCCTCGGGGCCACGGCCGGCGCCCTCTCCGCCCTCGCGGACATCGCCAGCACCATCCTCTGGCTCGCGCCCGGGCGTGACCAGCTCCGCCTCGTCGCCGTCCTCCTCCCCCTCGGCGCCGCCGTCGGCGCCCTCGTCGGCGCCCTCGCCCTCCTCGCCGACGCGCTCCTCGCCCGCGCCCTCCCCCGCGCCCTCCACCGCCACGCCGCCCTCGCCGCGCTCCCCCTCGCCCTCGTCGCGTGGCTCCTCTTCACCGGCGGCCGCATGCGCCGCCTGCCCGCCCTCTGGGCCCTCCGCCCGCTCGCCGCGCTCGCCCTCGTCGCCGCCGCCGCCGCCGCGCTTACCCTCCTGCGTAAGCTCATCGCCGCCCTGCGCGCGCGCCCGCTCCCCCACCGCGCCCTCGGCGCCGCCCTCTTCGTCGCCCTCGCGCTGGGCCTCCACGCCGTCGACCACCGGGTGCTCCCGCGGCTCTACGAGTACCTCCACGCCGCCGTCGGCGCGCTCACCCTCCTCGCCTTCGCCTGCGCCGCGGCCCTCTTCGCGCGCCCGTCGCCCTCGCGCCCCGCCGTCGCCCTCGCGGCCCTCTCCCTCGCGCTCGCCCCGTGGTCGGCCACCCGCCTCGACGCCTGGCCCAACGTGCGCGCCGAGGTGCTCGGCGTCCACGCGCCCTTCGTCCGCCACGCCGCGCTGGCCCTCGCCGCGCTGCGCCCCGCGCCCCGCGCGGCACCGTACGTCCCGCCCGTCGCCGACCCCGCGGCCCGGGTCGACCGCGCCGCGCTCCCCCGCTGGGAGGGCGCCCACGTGCTGCTGGTCACCATCGACGCGATGCGCGCCGACCGCCTCGGCCGCGTGGTGGACGGCCGCTCCATCACCCCCACCCTCGACGCCCTCGCCGCCCGCGGAACCGTCTTCACTCGCGCCTACGCCCAGGCCCCGCACTCCAGCTACTCCCTCTCCTCGCTGCACACCGGGGAGTACCTTCACGAGACCGTTCCGCTGGGGCAACGGCAGCCCCTCGGCACCCTCGCGGGGACCTTCGCCCAGGCGGGCTACGCCACCGCGGCGGTGTTCACCCGCGGGGTGTTCTTCACCGAGGGCGAGCGGCTCACGGCGTACCGCGACCGCGACCTCGGCTTCACCCGCGCCGACCACGTCGACCGCGACGCCCGCGGCCAGGCCGACGCGCTCATGCGCGAGCTCGACGACGTCGTCCGCCGGGGCGAGGCCCCCACCCTCGCATGGGTGCACTTCTTCGACGCCCACGCCCCCTACCAGGGCGCCGGGCCCACCCCCGAGGCGCAGTACAACGACGGCATCCGGCGCATCGACGCCGCCCTCGCCACGGTGCTCGACCACGCCCGCGCCGTGCTCCGCCGCCCGCTCATCGTCGCCGTCACCGCCGACCACGGCGAGGAGTTCGGCGAACACGGCGGCGTCTATCACGGCTCCACCCTCTACGACGAGCAGGTGCGCGTGCCGCTGCTCATCGCCACGCCCGACGGCACCGCCCGCGTCGTCGACGAGCCCGCGCAGCTCATCGACGTCGCCCCCACCCTCCTCGGCCTCGCGGGCCTGCGCCCCGCCGCCTCCATGCGCGGCACCGACCTGCGCCCCGCGATGCTCCCCGCCGCCGTGCACGCACCGCGCACCGTGTTCGCCGCCGTCAACACCCGCGTGATGGCCTACCGCCGGCCCTACAAGCTCATCGTCGACCTCACCTACGGCGTCTCCGAGCTCTACGACCTCTCCCGCGACCCCGCCGAGCGCCGCAACCTCGCCGAGTCGCAGCCCACTGCGCGCGCCGCCCTCCGCGCCGCCCTCGACGCCTGGCTCGCCGCCCTCGCCGCCGAGTCCGGCGGCGGCGCCACCCTCGCCCGCGGCCGCCTCGGCGACCGCTCCGTCGCCGCCGAGCTCGTCGCCCTCGCCCTCGACCGCGGCCGCCCGGAGGCCACCCGCGCCGAGGCCGTCACCCTCGCCGCCCGCTTCGCCGACGCCGCCCTCGTCGCCTCCCTCGCGCCGCTGCTCCGCGACGCCTCCGCCGACGTGCGCGCCGAGGCCGCCATCGCCCTCGGCCGCGCCGGCGACCCCCGCGCCCGCGGCCCCCTCGTCGACCTGCTCGCGAGCGACCCCCCCGAGCGCCGCTGGCGGGCCGCCCTCGCGCTCGGCGACGCCCGCGCCACCGAGGCCCTCGTCGAGGCCCTCTGGAGCGACGACGAGGCCGTCACCCTCGACGCCGTCCGCGCGCTCGGCGCCCTGCGCGGCGACGGCGCCGCGTTCGAGGCCCTCGTGGCGCGCATGCCCGACGACCACGTCCGCTACCGCGCCGTGCTCGCCCTGGGCGCCACCGGCGACCCGCGCGCCCTCGGATTACTCCACGAGGTATGGCGCACGGACCCGACGGACGACGTGCGCGCCAACGCCGTCGCCGCCCTCGGGATGCTCGGCGACCGCCGCGCGACCCCGTGGCTGCTCGACGCCATCGGCCTCGACCGCGCCGAGCGCTACGCCGCCGAGGCCCTCGGCGCGCTGGGCGTGGTGGGCCGCGAGGTCGCCGGCTGGGACGCCCGGGGGGGGAGCGCCGACGGGCTCACCTGGGCGCGCTGCGACGCGCACGAAGACACCCTCGGCTGGCGCCTGCTGCGCTCGCATGGCTGCGTCACCGCGGGTCCCTCGGCCGCCATGACGCTCCACACCCGATGGTCGGGCGAGGCGATGGTGGTGCTCCGGGCGCGCCGGGAGGGAGGGGGCGAGGCGGTGGGGGCCGCCCTGCGAATCGACGGTCGCGAGGTGGCCCGCTGGACCCTCTCGCCGGGGTGGGAAGAGGTCCGCCTCGGGGTCGGACACCTGGGCGCTGGCGCACACCCTGTGGTGATCTTGTTTGACACCCCAGCCTCCCGGGCGAGGGTCGACCACCTCCTTCTGCTACCCCGGCGCTAGACCCGGAAGCCCCCTACGGCCTACAAGCGCCCACCGATGGCCCAGACGGCGACGATGTTCCATTTCCAGGTCGAGCTCTCGGACGTCGACCGTAGCGTCTACGAGACCCTCGACCTGCGGGTCGCCCGCCACCCCTCCGAGTCGATGCGCTACATGCTCACCCGCACCCTGGCGTACTGCCTGGAGTACGAAGAGGGCATCGCGTTCAGCAAGGGCGGCCTCTCCTCCGACGACGAACCCCCCATCGCCGTGCGCGACCTCACCGGCCTGCTGCGCGTCTGGATCGACATCGGCGCCCCCTCCGCCGAGCGCCTGCACAAGGCCTCCAAGGCCGCCCCGCGGGTGGCGCTGTACACCCACGTCGACCTGCTCCTGCTGCGCCGCGAGGCCGGCTCGCGCCCCATCCACCGCGTCGACGACATCGCCGTCTGGCGGGTGGAGGCGAGCTTCCTCGACGCCCTGGAGGCGAAGGTCGACCGGCACACGAAGCTGGCGCTGCTGCGCACCGACGGCGCGCTCTACGCGACCATCCACGACAAGACCGTGGAGGGCACGCTCACGCGCTGCTCGCTGGTGGAGGGGTGAGGTCGGGAGGGCTCTCAGCTCGCGAGCGCGGGCTGTAGGTCGGCGAGGGTGCGCTGGAGCTTCTTGCGGGCGCGCGCCTCGAGCTGGCGGGTGCGCTCGCGGGAGACCCCGAGGCGGCGGCCGAGCTCGGCCAGGGACAGCTCCTCGTCGGCCATCATCCGCTGCTCGACGATGAAGCGCTCGCGGGCGTCGAGGGTGCCCACCGCGGCGCGCACCCGGCCGTCGACCAGGCTGGCGCGAACCCGCGCGTCGTACACCTCGTCCTGCGGGGTGCTGTGGTCTTCGAGCAGCTCGAGACCCGTGGTCTTGCCGTCGTCGTGCAGCGGGGCGTCGAGGGAGACGTCGCGCACGTCGAGGCGCTGGAGCATCTCCTGGACCCGCTCGCGGGTCGTGTGCATCTGCGTCGCCAGGGTGTCGAGGGCCTCGTCCTCGCCGGAGCTCATCGAGGCCATCCGCGCCCGCTCGCGGCGCAGCCGGAAGAACATCTTCGAGCGCAGCGGGCCGCTGCCGGAGCCCACCAGGGACCAGGCCCGGATCACGGCGTTGAGGATGTACGCGCGGATCCAGAACGCCGCGTAGGTCACGAAGCGCGTGCCCTTCTCGGGGTCGAACTTCTTCACGGCCGTGAGCAGCCCGACGCTGCCCTCGGCGATGAGGTCAGCCAGCCGGACGTCGTAGCGGCGATACGAGATCGCGATCGCCACCACGTAGCGGAGGTTCGCGCAGACCAGGGCCTCGGCGGCCTTGGGGTCGTCGTGGTCGCGCACCTTCACCGCCAGCTCGTGCTCGGCCTCACGCGAAAGGGTGGGCAGGTCTTTTACGCACGCGATGTACCTCTCGAGTGCCTGGTCGTTGTCGTGTGTCATGGCGGTGCGGATCCCTTCTTCGACGAGCGATCGGCTCGCGTCTTGGGAGGAGACCCTCTGCACGCCGCGGGCCGACCCTCCGACCGGGCGATCGGGCCCCGATCCAGGAGAGCGCCCGGTGGACCAGGGCACTTGATGGCGTGCCGGGGCGGTGGTATCAACCGCGCCCTCGCGTGGCGGGCGCTGTTGCCCACACCGCGAGAATCCACACCTCCCGACTCCGTGGCGCGACCCTTATCCTTCCGAGGGTGGTGCGCTCCACGACGGCGCGCGAATGGGTGCCCGGAGATTCCGGGTCTCGCACGGCGGTCGGGCAGGGAGGCACCAACCCGAATGCCTTGAGGAGTCTCCGACCATGACGATGGAAGTCACGATGCCCGCCCCGGGCGAAGCCCCCCTCCCCGTCCGCGCGCTGCTCGAAGCCGGCGTGCACTTCGGCCACCAGACCAAGCGCTGGAACCCGAAGATGCGCCAGTACATCTACGGCGCCCGCAACGGCATCCACATCATCGACCTCGACCAGACGACGCGGCTCTTCACGCGCGCCTACAACTTCATCAGCGACGTCGTCGGCAAGGGCGGCCACGTGCTGTTCGTCGGCACCAAGCGCCAGGCGCAGGAGATCGTCCAGGAGGAGGCCGCCCGCGCCGGGATGCACTTCGTCACCAACCGCTGGCTCGGCGGCACCCTCACCAACTTCCGCACGATCCGCACGGGCATCGCCCGCCTGCGCGACATCGAGAAGATGAAGGAAGACGGCACCTACGAGAACCTCCCCAAGAAGGAGACGCTCATGCTCGAGAAGGAGCGCATCCGGCTCGAGGAGTACATCGGCGGCATCAAGAACATGAACGGCCTTCCCTCGGCGGTGTTCCTCATCGACCCGGCGCTGGAAGACATCGCGGTGAAGGAAGCCAAGAAGCTCGGCATCCCGCTGGTGGCCATCACGGACACCAACTGCGACCCCGACCAGATCAACTTCCCCATCCCGGGCAACGACGACGCCATCCGCTCGATCAAGCTCGTCACCGCCCGCATCGCGGACGCGTGCATCGAGGGCGTGCAGAAGCGCCGCGACACCCCCAACGAGCACCGCGGCAACCGCGACATGGACATGTCGCCCCGCGAGCGCGACCGCGAGCGCGGTCGTGAGCGCGGTCCGGGCGGCGGCGGCGGCGGTCGGGGCCCCGGCGGCGGCGGTCGCGGCCCCGGCGGCCCCGGCGGTCGCGGCGGCCCCGGCGGCCCCCCCCGCGGCCCCGGCGGCAGCGGCCCCGGCTGGCCCACGGCCAACGGCGGCATCTCCGCCGCCCCGAGCGCCCCGCCGGCCCCGCCGGCCGGCCCCATCGTCGAGAAGGTCGGCCCCCGCGGCACCTCCTCGCACGGCGGGTCCGAGCCCTCGGGCACCTGATTCGCGCCCCGTCGCGGCGACCTGAACCCTCCACCGGGCGGTCGCCGCGGCCGATCCGTTCTTACACCAAACCGTATTCGATCCGCTCGCCGGGTGCCCTGAGGGTGGGCCCCCGGTGGAGCGCAGGTCCCCAGACAGACTCCCCCAGCAACGACACGAAGAGGCGAATCGATGGCCGCAATCACCGCAGCGATGGTCAAGGAACTCCGTGAGCGCACCCAGTCCGGCATGTCGGACTGCAAGAACGCGCTCGTCCAGGCCGAGGGGGACATGGCGAAGGCCGTGGAGATCCTCCAGAAGATGGGCAAGACGAAGGGCGAGAAGGCCGCGGGCAAGGTCGCCGCGGAGGGCTCCGTCACGGCGCGCGTCAACGGCGGCGTGGGCGTGGTCGTCGAGCTCAACTGCCAGACCGACTTCGTGGCCCGCGGCGAGGAGTTCAAGGCCGCGCTGCGCGACCTGTCGCACGCCGCGATCGAGCACAAGCCCACGGACAAGGCGGCCCTCGAGGCCATCGCGTTCTCGGGCATGACCTTCAAGGACCGCATCGAGGGCCTCACGGTGCGCTCGGGCGAGAAGCACGACGTCCGCCGCGTGGCGGTCTTCGAGGCCGGCGCCAGCTCGCACCTGCACACCTACGTGCACTCCAACGACCGCATCGCGGTGCTCGCGGAGATCTCCAGCGCTGACCCGAAGCACGCCAAGGTCATCGAGTTCGCCGACGACGTCTGCCTCCAGGTGGCGTCGATGAACCCCAAGTACCTCGACCGCTCGGAGGTGCCCGAGTCGGACATCGCCAAGCAGCGCGAGATCTTCTCGGCGCTCATGGACAAGGAAGACGCCGAGGCGGTCGCCGCGCCGGTGGACTTCCTCACGCGCGTGCAGTCGATCATCACCGAGGTGGCGGCCGAGGAGGGCCGCGAGCTCGGCGACATGGACGCCGAGGTGAAGGCCCACTTCGAGAAGTCCGAGAAGGACCGCGCCACCTTCGAGGGCTTCAAGAAGGCCGCGGAGAAGGCCAGGGGGCGCGCGCCCGCCGCGAAGGAGAAGATCCTCGACGGCAAGATCGCCAAGTGGCTCACCGAGATCGTGCTGCTCGACCAGAACTCCGTGAAGGAGAACAACACCCCCATCAGCAAGGTGATGGCGAACGTGGCGAAGGAAGTGGCCGGGACGAAGATCGTCCGCTTCGTGCGCTTCGAGGTCGGCGAAGGCATCGAGAAGGCCGCCGCCAAGGACTTCGCGACGGAGGTCGCCGAGATGGCGGCCGCCAGCGCCAAGGGCTGATCGCTCCCCCTCCGATGCGCCCCACCGCGGCGAGGCCCTGGTCCTCCAGCCTCCTGCGGTGGGTGGCGCTGCTCCTCCTCGTCGACGCCGCGGCCTTCCTGGTCGCGCTCTCGTTTACCCAGCAAGGTATTCTCGCGCTGACCCTCCTGGGCCTCGCCGCCGCGTGGTCGGCGCTCTCGCTGCTCGCCGTGTGCGGGCTCTACCTCGACGCCGCCCGCGGCGGCGACCCGGGCCCGCTGCTCAAGGGCCACCGCCGGCCGTGGCTCCAGCCCCTGTTCTGGCCCTTCCGGGTGGTGAGCTACGGGGTCTTCGCGGGCGCGCGCTGGTGGCGCCGCGGCGACGCCGTGAGCGAGGTGTCCCCGGGGCTCTTCCTCGGGGTGCGGCTCTTCCCGGGCGAGGTCGAGTCGCTGCGGGCGCGCGGGGTCACCGCCGTGATCGACCTGACGAGCGAGCTGCCCACCGCGGCGGTGTTCGCCCGGGCGCCCTTCGAGCGCTTCGCGGTGCCCACCCTCGACCGCACGCCGCCGCCGCCGGAGGTCTTCGACGCGGCCGTGCGCTGGGTCGCCGAGCGGGTCGCCCGGGGCCAGTCGGTGTACGTGCACTGCGCCTTCGGCCGCGGGCGCAGCGCGACCGTCGTCGCCGCGGCGCTCGTCGCCCTCGGGCGCGCGAGGGACCCCGCGGAGGCCGTGGCGATGGTGACCGCCGCGCGGCCCTCGGTGAGCATCAAGGGCGACCAGCGAGAGGCGCTGGAGGGCTTCGCGGCGCGCACGCGCGGGGCCGCACAGGTCGGCGCGGCGCCCCCGGCGGGTGTACCCTCGACGCCACCATGAGGCGTCGACACTCGCGGCGGTGGTCCCTCGCCGCCCTCTGCCTCGGCGGCTGCACGGGACAGCTCAGCGGCGACGGGTCACCGCCGCCCGACGCCGCGCCCGACGCCGTGCAGAACTTCCAGTAGCCCTCTTCCCCCCCCCTCCCGGGCGGTCACCAGGTGAAGCCGGTGGCCACCACGCCGCTGGCGTCGCAGGTCGCGCGCACGCTGCAATACCGGGCGCGCATGTACGTGCCGTCGTTGCAGCGGAGCGTGCCGCAGTGGGGGTCACCGCCGCAGCCGCCGGGCGGCGTGGTGTAGCAGTTCGCGCCCGAGCAGTACGCCGTGCCCTCGCAATACCCCCCGCCCGCGGTGATGCACCCCGGGCCGCCGACGGTGCCGGCGGGGATGTTCCATCGCACCGGGCCGGGCGTGTCGCAGCTCGCCACGGTGCAGCCCTCGTCGGTCATCCCGTCGCAGTCGTCGTCCATCATGTTGCCGCACACCTCGGTGGTGGGCATCGGCGCCGTGCACCCGCCCCACGCGCCGCGGGCGCAGCGCTCGGTGCCGCTGCCACACGCCGTCGTGCAGGCCCGGCTGAGCTCCTCGTCCACCGCCCCGTCGCAGTCGTCGTCGGCGTTGTTGCACAGCTCCGCCGCGGCGCCGGTGCGCGCGGGGTCGTCGTCGTCGCAGTCCGGCCCGCGGCACCCGACGCCCTGCCCGTAGCCGTCCTTGTCGTTGTCGATGCAGCACGCGCCGCCGAGGGGCGCGCACACGGCCACGTCAGCGAGCGCCACGTCGCGCACGCAGCGCAGCCGCCCCGGGCACACGGGCACGTCGGTGTTGCACCGCGGGAGGCAGGCGCGCGCGCCGCTCGACACCGGCACGCAGACGCCGTCGGTGCCGCAGTCGTCGGGACCCGTGCAGGCGCGGCACACGGGCGTGCGCGAGCCGCTGTCGACGAAGAGCGCGGTGTCCGCCGACGGGGCGTCGCGCGCGTCCACCGGGGATCGGTCGACGACGGCCGCGGATCGGTCGACGAGGGCCGCGTCGAAGCCCGCGTCGACCGCGGGGGCATCCATCGCGGCGGTGCCCGCGTCGGCCTCGGGGGTGAACACCGTGGACGCCTCGTCGGCGCACGCGGCGAGGGTGAGGACGCCCGGGAGGAGCCAGCGGCGGAGGTGCATGTCCGCGGAGGGTGCGCGAGGCGCGCGCACTGTCAACGGGCGGAGCCCCGTACGGGAGTTCGGAGTAGGACCGCGGCGCACCGGGGCACCACGCGCCGCCCCCCCGATCTATGGCGCTCCCCGCCCATTCGCGTTAGTCCCTCGCCCGCCGTGTCGACCCCCCCTTCCGCCTCCTCCGCCCCCCCCGCAGCGCCCTCCGAGACCCGCCCCACCGGGCTCGGCGCGCTCGTGGTGCCCTTCCTCTGCTTCTTCCTGTCCGGCGCCTCGGGCCTCGTCTTCGAGGTCATCTGGACCCGCATGCTCACCCTCGTCTTCGGCGCCTCCACGCCGGCGATCAGCACGGTGCTCAGCGCGTTCATGGGCGGCCTCGCGCTCGGCTCGTTCATCTTCGGGCGCTTCACCGACCGGCTCAAGTTCCCGATCCTCACCTACGCCGCGATGGAGGCCGGGGTCGGCGTCCTCGCCCTGGTGATCCCTCTCGTCATCCGCGGCGTGTACCCGCCCTTCTCGCACTGGGTCACCAACCACGGCGGCAACCGCTTCGACGTCTTCACCCTCCTGCGCTTCGTCGTCGTCGCGCTCGTGCTCCTGCCGCCCACCACCCTCATGGGCGCCACCCTCCCGCTGCTCGCGCGCCACTTCGTGCGCCAGGGCGGCGGCGTCGGCCAGCGCGTCGGCGCCCTCTACGCCGTCAACACCTTCGGCGCCGTCGCCGGAACCTTCCTCGCCGGCTTCTTCCTCCTCCCCGGCATGGGGCTCTCGTTCACCAACGCCGTCGCGGCCTGCACCAACCTCGCCCTCGCCGCCCTCATCGTCGTGTTCCGCAAGCAGCTCCTCGGCTCGGCCTGGCCGACCTCCTGGCGCGAGCTGCTCCCGCAGCGCGAGGCCCTCCCCGACGAGCCTGGCCCCGCCGCCGACGCCCTCCCCGACTCCGCCGAGGCCCGCGACGAGACCAGCGAGGACGACCTCATCGAGGAGACCTCCAACCGCACCACCCGCATCGTGGTGCTCCTCGCCGCCGGGGGTTCGGGCTTCGCCGCGCTCGCCTACGAGGTCATCCTCTCGCGCGCCCTCGACATGGTGATCGGCTCGTCGATCTACTCCTTCACCATCATCCTGATGGGCTTCCTCATCGGCATCGGCGGAGGGTCCGCCCTCGCCTCGGGCATCCTGCGCGCGCGCCCCACCCCGATGGCCACGCTCGCCATCGCGGGCTCCATCGAGGCCGTCGCGCTGCTCCAGTTCGTGGTCTACCAGACCAGCGTCTCGCGGCTCATCTGGGTGATCGCCACCCTGGTCGTGCTGCTCGGCACGGCCATCTCCGCGGCGTGGCGCAGGCCCACCCTGGCGCTGGCCATGACCCAGCTGCTCATCGCCTCCGGCGCCATCGTCACCTACTTCTTCCAGGACCGCATCCCGCGGATGTTCGTCTACCTGGCCCTCTCCACGACGACCAACTGCGACGCCCACGAGACCATCCGCTTCTCCGAGCACGTCGGCGCCATCCAGTGGCTCTCCTTCGTGGTCGCCCTGCTCTGCGCGCTGCCCGCCGCCGTCGGCATGGGCGCGGCCTTCCCGCTCGGCGTGCGCGCCTACGCCACGCACCGCGACGCGGTCGGCAAGGACACCAGCACGGTCTACACCGTGAACACCGTGGGCTCGATCCTGGGCTCGCTGCTCACGGGCTTCGTCATCATGCCCTGGGTCGGCATGGAGACGGCCATGTACATCGCCGTCGCGGTCAACCTCGCGCTGGCCCTCGCGCTGCTGCTCTCGTCGCCCGGCGAGGAGCCCGTGAAGTACCTCCTCGTGCCCCTCTGCGCCGTGCTGCTCGCGGTCACCACCGTGGGCGCCACGCTCGGCCGCGAGGGCCGCCTCGCCCGCTCGCGCGGCACCCTGCGCGTCTTCCCCCGCCCGTGGGACCAGTCCGAGATGACCACCGGCGTCTTCCGCCTCTCGCTCGCCGACGGGATGATCCAGCGGCGCGACGGGCGCTGCATCGAGTCCGGCGCCGGCGACCGCGCGCAGCACCTCGGCGGCGACAACCCGATCTACTACCGCGACGGCGTCACCACCACGGTGACCGTCGAGCGCTGGTCGCTCGGCGCCGACCGGGTGCACTTCGCCCTCAAGAACAACGGCAAGGTCGACGCCTCCAACGGCGACGACATGCCCACGCAGGTGCTGGTCGCGGGCTACCCCCTGCTGCTCCACCCCCGCGGGCCCGAGAACCTCGACGTCGCCATCGTGGGCTTCGGCTCCGGCGTCACCATCGGCACGGCGCTGCAGTTCCCCGTGCGCCGCGTCGACGACGTGGAGCTCGAGCGCTGGATCCCCGACGCCTCGCGCTACTTCGCCGACGTCAACCACATGGTCTACACCCGCGAGCGGTCGTTCCCCTTCGTGGAGATGCCCCGGCTCACGCTCATCAACAACGACGGGCGCAACTACCTCGCGGGCACCGACCGCCGGTACCACGTGGTGATCTCCGAGCCCTCCAACCCCTGGATCACCGGGGTCTCGAACCTCTTCACGGCCGACCATTTCCGCGCGGCGCGGCAGTCGCTCACGCCCGACGGAATCTTCGTCCAGTGGGTGCAGCTCTACGAGATGTCGCCCAACAACATCAAGACCATCTACCGCACCTTCGCGTCGGAGTTTCCGTACGTGCGGGTCTTCGCGGCCGACGCGTACAGCTCCGACACCATCATGCTGGGCTCCGCGCGGCCCATCCCCCTCGACCCCGAGCACATCGACCGGCAGCTCCAGAACGCCACCATCCGCGCGGCCATCGAGCCCTCGCACGCCGCCTCGGCCTCCGACCTCCTGGCCCGGATGCTCTTCGCCAGCCGCGAGGAGGTGCTGCGCTTCGCCCACCTCGACGAGCGCCTCGAGCGCGGCGCCTGGCGCCCCGACCTGCGCGCCAACGGCCTCGGCGAGTGCGCCCTGCCGACCTGCCGCCGCCGCCCCGCGCCGCTCAACACCGACGACAACGCGCTCATCGAGTTCGCCGCGCCGCGCGACCTCATCGGCTTCGACGCCTTCTCGGGCTACGTCGAGACCATGTACAGCGAGGACTGGACCTACGGTCGCGTCGAGCGCGAGCTGCCCGCCACCCTCGACGCCAACGGCCGCGCGCGCAGCCTGGCCAACCTGGCCGTCTCGCTGCTCGCCGCCGGGCGCCCCAGCCGCGCGGGCTCGGTGCTCAACGAGGCCGTCGCCGCCGCCCGCTCCCCCGGCGGCACCATGGACCTCCCCGAGCTCAGCCGCGCCGCGGGCATCTGGGACGCCATCACCACGCCGCGCGAGCCCACCATCCGGCTCGAACCCCCGGTGCCCGGCGCCGACATGTCACAAGAGGGCGCCCGGTTGCTGGATGAGACCTTCACCCGCGCCCGCCGCGCGGTGGACAACGGCCAGTACGACGCGGCGCTCGAGTCGCTCGCCGCGCTGCCCGTCAACGTGCGCGACCACTCGGGCCCCGGGATGCGCCTGCTCTACGGGTATCTCCTCTACCGCGCGGCCCTCTTGCAGGACCGCGACAGCCGCTTCCAGGACGCCGCCGAGGCCCTGGAGCGCCTCGTGAGCGAGGAGCTCGCCTGGGTCGACCGTCACCCCGAGGTGTATTACCTCATCGGCCGCGCGCGCTTCCGCTCGGGGGATTTCTCCATGTCGGTGCAAGCCATGGCGCGCTTCATCGAGCTGGCGAGAAACCCCGTGCACGGCGAGCACGAGGTGCCGAGCGTGGCCCGCGACCTCGACGAGCCGCCGGTGCTCAGCGCCCCGGTGACCGACGCCCCGGGCGAGAGCCCGAAGGAGAGCGCCGCGCACCCGTAGCGGCGGTCAGCCGCGCTTCGGCGCGCGGCGCTTCGGCGCAGTCTGCCGGGCGAGCTGTTGCTTCAACGTCGCGAGCTCGGCCTCGACCTTCTCGCGTGCTGCACGCTCGGCCTCCTTCGCGGCACACTCGGCTTCCTCCCCGGTCGGCCAGAGCTGCGTCGCCGCCTCGTCGTCCGACACCCGCAGCCGGCGCCCGCGGTCGGTCACCACGATCCAGGCGCCGAGCAGCGCCGAGCGCGCCGGACCGTCGCCGCGATAGACGCGCACGAACTGACCGCGCCCGTTGCGCTGCCACACCTGCAACAGGTGCGGTCCCCCCGCGCTCTTCGGCCCGGCGTACTCGGGGTCGAACACCCAGAGTTCCTTGACGCCCGCGGCGGCGTACTTGTCGGGCGACTCGCTGTAGTCCTTGGTCGCGTTGGTCTTGCTCACGACCTCGACGGCGAGCTTCGGCGCAGAGCACCCCGGCTTCCACGTGCACAGGCTGTCGATCGCGTCGCGCTCCGCTCCCGGCGGCGCCGGCTGCACCACGTACAGGTCCGGGTCGACGCCGATGCTGGGGCGCGCGGCGTTCCAGCGAAGGGCTATGTTGCTCCCCACGTAGGCGTCGAGCCCGGCGCGCTTCACCCAGTGCTCCAGCACGAGGCGCAACAGCTCGGTGACCTTGTCGTGCAACGCGGTCTCCGGCATGTTCTCGTCGTCCTTCAGCACCCACCGCTCCGGGTCGTCCTCGACCGGAATCAGCAGGGCTACGGCGTGCGTCCCGTGGTTGCTCATCGCCCGCGCGAGACTACGCCTTCGGCAGCGTGCCCACCAACCGCGCGTAGACCTCCTCGGCCCGCTGCTCACACGCGGGCCAGTCGAGGTGCCGCTTGTTGGCCACGTTGTAATCGAGCTTCGCCAGCTTGTGCGCGGGCAGCCCGAACACCGGCGCGAGCTTCCCCTGGAGCATCCCGACGGTGACCTCCTCGTTGTCGCTGACGAAGTCGTCCACCGGGCGGAAGGGCCCCGGGCCCAATCCATAGTTGGGTGTGTTGCGGCGCTCGGGCGGCGCCACGAGGAAGTGACACGCTTCGTGCAGCAGCTTCTCGGTGTCGCAGCCGCGGTCGCCCGCCACGAAGAAGGCCCGGCCGTCGAAGCCCACGGGCTGCGCGAAGAAGGGCGCCTTACCCTGCTCGTCGCCCTTCAGCGCCACGATGCGAACCCCCTTGCCCGTGTTGCGGGTGACCCATTTCATGAGCACCTCCCAGCGGGTTCCACAGCGGTTGGAGGGGTCGAGGCAGCAGGGGGTGCGCGGCTTCATGATGGCGGTCTCTTCGGGGCCGTGACGGGTGCCTGACTTCACCCTCGATGTCAACGCGGCGCAGGGGCGTTCATGTATCCTCCGCCGCGATGAACCGACGCCTGCGCCTGTGCCTCTCCGCGCTCGTCTTCGCCGCTTGTAGCAGCAACTCCAACACGCCCGCGACCGACGCCGCCGTGGACACCGCTGCCGTGGACACCGCCGCCCCGGTCGACACCGGCGCCCCCCCGCCGCCGCCGATGGTCTGCCGCGCGGGCACCCCGTGGGACCGCGCCGCCCCGGCCTTCCGCGACGCCACCGCCGACTACGGCCTCGCCGAGCTCACGGCCAAGCGCATGGCCACCGCCGACCTCGACAACGACGGCTACGCCGACCTCGTCGCCTGGAACGACGTGGTCAACACCCGCACCGACTTCTCCCTCCCCCCCACCGGCTGGCTCGTGCGCGTGCTCATGAACCGCCCGCGCGAGAACGGCGCGCCCGGCCGCCGCTTCGTCGACGCCACCCGCGCGTCCAACTTCCTCGCGCTGCGCGACGGCACCACCGCCCGCGGCCGGCTCGTCACCGCCGTGGCCTTCGCCGACGTCGACAACGATGGCGACCTCGACGCGTACACCGGCACCATCCCCACCGCGATGCCCACCGCCACGCAGGACCGCGACCCCGGCGACCGCGGCACCCTCCTCCTCAACGACGGCCGCGGGGTGTTCACCCTCGGCCCGGTGAGCGACGCCACGCCCGACGCCGACGGCTCGCCGCAGACCATCGGCGCCGTCTTCAACGACCAGAACCTCGACGGCAACGTCGACCTCCTCGTGGGCTACCACTCCGCCACCTTCGGGCTCCCCATCGGGCAGCAGTCGCAGATGTTCCGCGGCGCGGGCGACGGCCGCTTCACCGACGTCACCGACGCCGTCGGGATGACCCTGGAGTCCACGAGCTCATCGCTGCTCACGGTCACCAACAACCGCCCGCTCTACGGCATCTCCGCCTGCGACGTGAACGACGACGGGCGCCTCGACGTCATCGGCGCCGCGTACGGCCGGCAGTTCAACCTGCTCATGACCAGCCAGGGCGACAGCTTCCGCGACGAGTCCGAGGCCAGCGGCGTCGGCGGCGACGACAACCGCGACTTCTCCGACAACCAGACCTACCGCTGCTACTGCGCCGCCATGCCCGGCCGCTGCCCCGCGAGCGTGCCCGCCGTCGGCCGCGGGTACACCTGCCCGGTGCGCGGCGAGTGGCGCCCCACCGTCGACGAGCGCCCCTGGCGCCTCAACGGCAACACCTTCTCCATCGCCTGCGGCGACGTCGACAACGACGGCGACGTCGACCTCTACACGGGCGACATCGCCCACCCCGACGTCGGCGCCAACAGCGACCGCGCCGAGCTGCTCGTCAACGACACCGCCGCGGGCGGGCCCACCCGATTCCGCCGCCCGGGGCGCATGGCCACCGGGCTCGTGACCCCGTCGGGCGGCGGCGACGAGGGCGTGCTCAGCAACGCCATGTTCGACTTCGACAACGACGGCCGGCTCGACATCTGGGCGGGCGGAAGCGACTACCCCAACCAGTTCGGGTGGCTCTTCGCGCAAGGCTCCGACGGGCGCTTCGCCGAGGTGTCGCGCACCGCGGGCATCCGGCACGCGTGCCCGCTGGGTGTGGCGTGGGCGGACTTCGACCACGACGGCGACGTCGACATGGTCGTGGGCACCTCCACCGCCCGCACCTGCGGCGCCGCGTGGATGGGCCGCAGCGTCGTGCGCGTCTACGAGAACGTCGCCAGCGAGGCCAACTGGACCACCCTCCGCCTCGTGGGCCGCGGCCCGGGCGGCGCCAACCGCGCGGCCATCGGGGCCCAGGTGCGGGTCACCACGGGCGCGGTCACCCAGCGCCGCGACGTGCAGGGCAACTGGGGCCTCGCGGGCCTCGGCACCGAGCTCCCGGTGCACGTGGGCCTCGGAAGCAACTGCACCATCGACCGCATCGAGGTGCGCTGGCCCGACGCCGCCCGCACGGTCGAGACCTTCACCGACGTGCGGGCCAACTACGGCCTCGAGATCGTCCAGGGCGCCGGGCGGGTGCAGTACCTTCGGTAGGAGAATAGGGCGTCCAATAAGGCACCCTCGTCAGCACAGAATCCGCTCGGGTTTACAGATTACCCAATATCAGCAGGACACCGTCCCGCGAGCGCTGCCAGGAGCGCCCGGGACGCCGGCTTGGCGCCCACAGCGACGGCAGCACCGCGCGCCTCCTCAAGGCCGCCTTCGCCTCGCGCTCGCTCCTCCTCGACGTCGCCACCGCCCTCGCCGCCAAGGCGCTGATCCCGCGGCGCGCGGTGGAGAAGATCCGCGAGGGCCGCGGCAACATCGACGCCGTCACGGACTGCGTCGCGCTCAACGCGCTCTTCATCCGGCACGCCGCCGCCATCAAGGGCCGCCACCCGCTGGCCAGGTCCGACATGGTCGAGGCCGGCGACATGGGCAATGCGCGGCTCAAGATTCTCCAGCCGAAGCGCGCCCGCGCCCGCGCCACCTCCGCCGACGTCGCCCGCGCCGTCGACCACCGCGACCGACTCTGGACCCTCCTCGTGCAGCGCTTCGAGGGCCCCCACGGACTCGAGCGCGCCGCCGTGCACCTCTGGGGTCGCGACGCCGCGCAGCACGTTGCG
>Ga0247843_1002042_pt1 | contig 38309 bp, 31 predicted proteins | sample LaCruzMarch2017__FD_192420 | JGI IMG/M metagenome (GOLD analysis project Ga0247843, IMG submission 192420) | Freshwater microbial communities from meromictic Lake La Cruz, Castile-La Mancha, Spain - LaCruzMarch2017_8m | ecosystem: Environmental > Aquatic > Freshwater > Lake | place: Spain...
CTGTTTATTACTTGTTTTTGAGGCCTATTCAAGAATTTCAATCTCGGAACAGGTCAGGTTTATATAACGGTAGCCCATGCCACAAAGGTAGCTCTTAATACGGCGTTTATTTGTATTGAACTACTTACGTTGGAGCAGCGGGTTTATTGACGGGCCGTTTTAATCAATTCGGTATTCATGAAGTAACGGATGCCGAGATGGCGAATTATGTGACGACTGGTCAGCCCGTAAAAGATAATTCGTGGGCATTTTATGAAAATGACCCGACAAAAACCTTCTTCAATGGATATGTTCAAATCAATACGTCCAATACCGGTGAGCCGGGTCGGGATGCCGGTTGTAATTTGGCAGCCATGGGTACTACCGCCATTGTGACGGGTACACAAAATTTGACGGTTACTAACCTTGCCAAAATTAAAACAACGGAAGTCACCTTTGATCCGCTCAGCAGCGAATACATTGTAAAACCGAACCTTACCTGGAAAGGGAATTTAGCTACCCCTCTTACAAAGGCGATTGTTGGAAAACTAAAATACGTTCCTAAAGCAAAGGTTCAGTTTGGTACTGCCGCCGGTTACGAAGTATTTGGTCTGCAATTGAAATTTCAATTTAACTGTCGGGATTTTGGGGTTACCAGTACCAACATCTCTGATAAAATTGATATTGAATGTAATATAAATTTCAATAACAAGTAACCCCTTACAATGATGAAACGACTACTATACACAGGTCTCATTTTTGTAATGAGCATTAGCTTCACAGGATGTTACAAGGACGTGATTTTTCCGGAAGTGGCCTTCGACCCCGATGGAAGGTGAGAGAGGTTGTCAACGGGAGATATATTCTCTTTAAAAAATCAGATGGAAAGGTGGAAGTCATTGATTTGAATACTAAAAATGACCCTTGTGGCTTATTCATTTTCGATGGTCAAAAATCACCTCTCCTTGTGGATATGACCAATATAGATACCGACCTTGGTTTCTACTTTTCAAAATGATGACGAAAGTCTTTTTTAGTCTGCTTTCATTGAAGTACTTAACTGAAAAATAATCACACAACAAATTACAAATTCTTACAACTAACACTTCTTGTCTTATGAAAAAAGTTCTTGTTTTACTCATTGTTGTCATGGGGTGGATCAGTATCAGTTTTACTGAAAAAACCAATCTGGATAAAAAGCCATGGAATGCGCCTGATAATTTTAAAAAAATGAAAAGCCCATTAACTGACGCCGCCGCGGCAGCCGCAGACGGGAAGGTGCTTTGGAATACACATTGTAAGTCTTGCCATGGTGCCAAAGGATTGGGAGATGGGTCGAAAGCAGCGCAATTGGAAACCGAACCCGGTGATTTTTCAAAAGCAGATACCCAATCTCAACTGGATGGTGCTTTGTTTTATAAAACGACCGAAGGCAGAGACGATATGCCCTCTTTCAAAAAGAAAATCCCAGATGAAGATGACCGTTGGGCCTTGGTTGCTTTTATCAGAACATTGAAGAAATAATTTCCCTTTAGAACGGCTCAATCAAGGGCCGTTCTTTCATTTATAAACGGTTACAATGATGGAAACACCCAAACAACCTTCGACGCGGAAAAAGTTTTTGCTCTGGAGTATCACTACACTCGGTACGGCAACCTTGCTGAGATTCATTAAAGGAGAAACGGAGAAACCTATACAACCAAAGAGTAACACCGTAAAAATGCTTACCCAAGAGGGGGTATTGGTCGAAATAGACAGGAAACACTTGGTCGCCGCTGATAAAAATGATGTTAAAATCAGCATTGATGAATTGAAGGAATGGATAAAAAAACAATCCTAACTTATGAAAAATAATAACAAAGTACCGCGGAGAGATTTTCTCTTTACCGGATTGCTGACCGCTGCTTTGGGCGGATGCAATGATAAAAAGAATCCTTTTGCTCAGGATGAGGTAGTGCTTACCGGTGAAAAAGTAAAATTACTTTCGGTCGACGGTGAAGTGATAGAAATAGATAAAGCGTTTCTGAAACCGATCCCGGACGTGCCGCATTTAACTAATGCCGAAGAAAGAGAAGGAATTCCCGGGAAAAAATTTGTGATGGTCATTGACTTGGCCCGGTGTAAGAATCTTAGAAAATGCCAAAGTGCCTGCAATCACATGCACCAGGTACATCCCGGACAAAACTGGATCAAAGTATTGGGCATGGAAGATGCCGATCATACAGCACCTTACTGGCAACCAACTACCTGCATGCACTGCGACGAACCTCCCTGCGTGAAAGTATGCCCGGTGGATGCTACCTTTAAAAGACAGGACGGAATCGTACTGATTGATAATGAACGTTGTATCGGTTGTCGTTTCTGCATGGCCGCCTGTCCGTATTCAGCCCGGGTGTTCAACTGGGAAGAAACGTTGATGGCTTCACAAGGCGGAAGCGAGGAGCATCACCACCACCATAACTCGGGCCCAACCAGTGTAGCGCATCAGGTAAAGGGAACCGTGGGGAAATGTGATTTTTGCCCGGAAATGACTCGACAGGGAGAGTTGCCTCACTGTGTATCGGCCTGTCCAAATGGGGTATTTATGTTTGGTGATTTGAATGAAGATACGGTGACCAACGGAGCTGAAACCTTCCGTTTCAGTGAATTAATCAAAGACAAAGCAGGGTACCGTTTGATGGAAGACTTGGGTACCAAACCGAGCGTATATTACTTACCGCCGGTCAACCGAAATTTTCCTTATGAATCTGGTCTGGAAAAGGAAACCGGCGATGAAAAGTGATTCTGACCACTTTTTCCGTTGGTACTACCGACGGTTACTTAACTCTAAATACATAACAATGAGTAATTTATCTACTTTAACCAACGGGCGGCGTTCCGCTGAGCAGATCACCGGTGATTTGGTGCCGCAACCATTTGGAAAGCGTGGAATGATATGGGTGAGTGTATTGATTGTGCTTTGTCTGATCGGTGCGTTTGCTTATTTTCGACAGTTACAGGAGGGCCTGGTGGTGACGGGCATGAGAGACTATGTTTCTTGGGGGATTTACATCTCTAATTTCGTATTCTTTGTAGCCATCAGTTTGGTGGGTTCGCTCATCACGGCCATATTTCGGCTGGCCAACGTGGAATGGAGTACGCCCTTGACGAGAATTGCCGAAATCATTGCGGTTTCTGCCATTACGTTTGCGTCACTTATCATTATTGTGGACATGGGGCGTCCCGAACGGTTATACAACTTGCTGTTACACGGGCGTTTACAATCTCCCATTACTTGGGACGTGATTGTAATTACCACTTATTTTTTCATCAGCCTTTTACTTTTGTATTTGCCGCTTTTGCCCGATTTAAAAATTCTGAATGGACAAAAAACAAAGAATTTACCTTGGCAGAATAAGATTTACACGTTTTTGGGGTCTTTCTGGAAAGGAAGCGAAGAACAATTTAAAATCAGCGAAAAGGCAATCAGTATTCTATGTATCATGATTATACCGGTGGCCTTTTGTATCCACACGGTTACGTCCTGGTTGTTTGCCACTACGTATCGCCCCGGTTGGGACAGTACCAATTTCGGGGCCTATTTTATTTCAGGGGCCTTTTTGGTGGGGTCCGGTGGGGTCATTGTAGCCATGTATGTTTTTCGGAAGTATTATCATCTTGAAAAATACATTACGGAGTTACACTTTGAAAAAATGGGCCGAATAGCCGTAATGCTTTCGCTGATTTATCTTTATTTCAACGTAAATGAATACTTGGTGCCCGCCTTTAAGATGAAAAAATCAGAAGCGGCACACTTAGAAGAATTATTCACGGGTGAGTTTTCGCTGATGTTTTGGTTTGCAATCCTGGTAGGGATGATTATTCCCATTTTTGTCATGCTGTTCAAAGCCGGAAGAAAACCATTTCCTATGTTTATTGTGGGAATGATGATTGTAGTAGGAGCGTGGTTCAAACGGTATCTTATTGTAACACCGACTTTGCTGCACCCATTTTTACCAATGCAAAATGTCTCTGACAACTACATGCACTATTTCCCAACTTGGGAAGAATGGGCCATTACCATCGGGTCATTGGCGGGTGCGCTGCTTATCATTACGTTTTTTGTAAGGATATTTCCCATCATTCCTATTCACGAAACCATCACCGAACAACATGAAAAAGCTGAACATATTTCCGTTTCAAAATAGACCAACGCTCCTGTTATTCGTTTTTGCAGTGTCGTTGCTAACCAGACAACTTGCGGCGCAGGAGGGAAAGAAAATAGTTAAACTGCACTACGTCAACTCCAATAACCGTGTTCAGTATCTCTTACTGGAGTGTGTGTTAAAAAAAGGTAAAGTGCTTACCCCCATCAGCAATCAGTCGTATAAAATCTACCTCGACAGTGCGGGTACAAACCTCATTTCCAACCTGACCACCGATGAGACGGGTAAAGCAAAGGCATTTATACCTCCGAGCTTAAAAGCCGTTTGGGATGCCTCTTCGCAACATACGTTTATTGTAATGTCGGGCGATGAAGAAGTGATTTCTGATTTTGTTATTACCAAGGCAAAAATCACTCTTGATACTTCCGGTGCGGATGGTGTAAGAAATCTTACAGCTTCCGTCATGAAAATGGAGAATAATAAATGGATACCTGCCGCAGATGTGGAAATGAAAGTGGGTGTTCAACGGTTGGGCGGTATTCTCTCGGCGGGAGAGGAAGATAATTATACGACAGACTCAAGCGGTACGCTTATCGTTGAATTTAAAAGGGATAAGTTGCCAGGCGACCAAAAAGGAAATCTTTTGTTAGTGGCAAAAGTAGAAGACAATGAGCTGTTTGGTAGCCTTATCGCTGAGAAGAAAGCGTTGTGGGGGGTAGCTACCAAAGTAGATACTGCTTTTTTTGACCAACGTACGTTGTGGTCAACTCGTTTCCGAACGCCGTATTGGCTGCTTTTTATGGCCTATTCCATTATTTTTGGGGTGTGGGGAACATTGATTTATTTAATTCGCCAAGTCATTAAAATAAAGAAATTGGGAGCATGAGCAGTTCTACTTAGTTTACTTTCAATTTTAGACACAAAAACCCTCCATCATTCGTGTTTGATGGAGAGTTTTTTATGGAAAAATAGTTACCTTAAGCAGTACATAGATTTTACGGGCGTCGCAGCGGCTGGGGGCAATGAATGTTTTTTAGCCTGAATACTTCATACTAACTACCCAATACTTTTTATTTGCGCTTCGCCCGTTCGTATTGAACAGGATAAGTAACATCCACTCCCAGTTCATGCGCGGCACGCAACGGAAAATAAGGGTCACGCAATGATTCCCGGGCAATCAATATCAAATCGGCCTGTTGTGACTCAATTATTTCATTGGCTTGGTGAGCTTCCGTTATCATTCCTACCGCTCCAGTAAGAATACCTGTTTTAGATTTAATAGCCTCCGCAAATGGTACCTGATAACCCGGACCTACGGGAATGGCACCTGGTTTGACTAGACCACCTGACGAACAATCAATCAAATCGACCCCATGAATTTTCAGTAATCCGGCAAGTGCTACGGAATCATCAATGGTCCAGCCACCTTCGGCCCAATCGGTAGCCGAAAGCCGTATAAAAAGAGGTAATTCAGTGGGTAAAATGGCGCGTACTTCAGTCACGATTTGCAACAGAAGCCGGGTACGATTTTCAAAACTGCCACCAAATTCATCAGTTCGCTGATTGACCAAAGGTGAAAGAAATCCATTGAGTAAATAGCCATGTGCCGCGTGAATCTCAATGACTTTGAAACCGGCGCTTAGTGCCCGTTGGGTTGCTTTGATAAAATCACTGACCACCTTCTGAATACCGTCGTGAGAGAGTGCTTCGGAAAATTGATTGTCGCCTAAAAGTGCATGGGCGCTTGAAGAAACGGGCTGCCAGCCTCCCTCATTTGGTAAAGCCAACCGTCCACCGTTCCAGGGGACATGCGAGCTCGCTTTATGTCCGGCGTGAGCCAATTGAATACCTGCAATACTGCCATGAGCGTGAATAAAATCCGTAATTCGACGAAGCGGTTCAATGTGCTCATTCTGCCAAATCCCCAAATCTCCGGGCGAGATACGGCCTTCGGGAGAAACGGCCGTTGCTTCGGTCATCACCAGGCCTGCGCCTCCTATGGCGCGACTTCCCAAGTGAATAAAATGCCAATCATTTGCAAAACCTTCCTGTGCGGAATATTGGCACATAGGTGAAATCACAATTCGATTTTTTAATGTAATATCTCGGAGGATTAATGGAGAAAAAAGGAGAGGCATATTTCAGATATTTAGTAGTCTTTTGTTGCTGTAATTTTATCGGTTTTGTGGTTACAGAACCTATTCTAACCCACAGAACCCATTAGAGTCCAAATAAGTTTTGTTTTTTTGTTTCTTGGAATTAGCTTGCTTTACAATCAATTACTTAGCATAAAGAATGAAAGCGATAGGAATGATACTGGTAGTGGGGATGGCAGTGGGTTTAAGTGGGTGTTGGTATCGGCAGTGTTCGATTAAAGGGTGTAAAGTTCGCTATAATCACAGTCATGGCGGAAGTATTGTGCGCGGGAGAGGAACCTTTCCCAAGCCCTATTTTTTCGGTAAACCCCGGACGACTGCCGAGAAAAGAGAACAGGCCAACGAAAAGCGTCGTAAGCGGGGCTAATTTTGCCTATATAAAGTATTTGGTGTATTTTTGTACGAAAGCATTTAAATTTAATTTATGTCAGAAAACACCAGCAACATTATCCCCATTAATATTGAGGAAGAGATGCGGACGGCCTATATTGACTACTCAATGTCGGTCATTATTTCACGCGCCTTACCCGATGCCCGAGACGGACTCAAGCCCGTCCACCGTAGGGTACTTTATGCAATGTTTGAATCGGGCTTCTTACACAATCGTGCCTACAAAAAATCAGCTCGTACCGTTGGAGATGTAATGGCAAAGTATCACCCACACGGGGATGCCTCCATCTACGATACCATGGTGCGGATGGCCCAACCGTGGTCATTGCGCTATCCATTGATTGACGGGCAAGGTAACTTTGGCTCTTTGGACGGTGATTCACCCGCAGCGATGCGTTATACCGAATCTCGCCTTAAGCGGATTGCCGAAGAAATGCTGGCTGACATCAATAAAGAGACGGTCAACTTCCAACCCAACTACGACGATTCCGATTCAGAACCCAGTGTTCTTCCTGCCAAACTTCCTAACTTGCTGTTAAATGGCTCTTCAGGGATTGCCGTAGGGATGGCCACCAATATGGCTCCTCATAACCTTACGGAGGTGATAGACGGAACAGTAGCTTACATTGACAATAATGACATTACGGTTGCCGAACTGATTCAGTACGTGAAGGCTCCTGATTTTCCAACCGGAGCCATTATCTATGGGTATCAGGGTGTTAGGTCGGCTTACGAAACAGGACGCGGACGGGTTATTATGCGAGCAGTTGCTACGTTTGAGCAAACTCGTACTGGGCGCGAACAAATCGTGGTGACGGAGATTCCGTACATGGTCAACAAAGCGGATATGATCAAGCGTATTGCTGACATGGTCAATGATAAAAAATTGGATGGAATTTCAGCCATTCGGGATGAGTCTGACCGTGACGGAGTTCGGATTGTGTTTGAATTGAAAAAAGACAGTATTCCTAATATTGTTCTCAATCACCTGTATAAATTCACGCCGCTTCAATCTTCTTTCAGTATCAATAACGTGGCCCTTGTCAAAGGACGCCCCGCGTTGTTGAATCTTAAAGATTTGATTAAATACTACGTGGAGCACCGCGTAGAGGTGATAACGCGTCGGACACAGTATGATTTGCGCGAAGCGGAAAAACGTGCACATATTTTGCAGGGATTGTTAATTGCCCTCGACAACTTAGACGCAGTTATCAACCTGATTCGCAGTGCTCGCGACCCTGAAACGGCCCGTAACGGTTTGATTGAGCAATTTAGTTTGACTGAAATTCAGGCACGTGCTATTTTGGAAATGCGTCTGCAACGTTTGACGGGCATGGAGCGCGACAAAATTGTGCAGGAATACGATGACTTAATGAAGTTTATTTCCGATTTGCAGGAAATCTTAGCCAGCGAACCGCGCAAATTCCAAATCATCAAAGATGAATTGGCTGATTTGCGTGCGCGTTACGGAGATGCACGTCGTTCTAAAATCGAGTACGCGGCAGAAGAGTTTGCCGATGAAGACATGATTGCCGATGAGGATATGCTCATTACGATTTCTCACCAAGGCTACGTAAAACGGACACCACTGGGTGAATACCGTACGCAGGGCAGGGGAGGAGTGGGTTCTCGCGGAGTTATCACCAAAGACGATGACTTTACGGAACATTTGTTCTCGGCTACCATGCTCAATTACCTACTGATTTTCACCGAATTCGGACGCTTGTACTGGCTCAAAGTGTACGAAATTCCGGAAGGTTCAAAAGTATCCAAAGGCCGTCCTATCCAAAACCTGATAAATATTGAGTCGGGAGATAAAGTGCGGGCCGTAATCAATGTTCGTACGTTGAGTGATGCTGACTACATCAACAACAATTACCTGATTATGTGTACGGAGTCGGGAACCATTAAGAAGACGTTGCTTGAGGCGTATTCTCGTCCGCGGGCCAATGGTATCATTGCCATTTCCATCAACGAAGGAGATCGCCTTTTAGACGTAGCACTTACCAACGGTGACAATCAAATCATCATTGCTTCGCAAGCCGGTAAGGCAGTTCGTTTCCACGAAAGCCGTGTTCGCCCGATGGGCCGTACGGCGGCGGGGGTGAAAGGAATTGAATTGGGTGAAGAAGGAACTACCAATAAGGCGATCGGAATGCTCTGCGTTGGCGGGGAAGATAAACAGTTATTGGTGGTGTCTGAAAATGGGTACGGAAAACGCTCGCCTATCGATGACTATCGCGTCACTAACCGAGGAGCGAAAGGGGTAACAACGCTCAATATTACGGATAAAGTTGGTAATCTGGTTGCCATTAGAGAAGTAGGAGAGAATGACGATTTGATGATTATCAATAAGTCAGGCATTGCCATTCGGATGTCCGTCTCTGAAATTCGGGTAGCAGGTCGAAATACCCAGGGAGTTCGACTCATTAAATTGAGTGAAAGTGATGAAATCTCGTCGGTGACCCGAATTGAAAATGAAGAAGCCGTAGTCGGGGAGATTGTAGCAGGGGAGGAGGGAACTCCAACCGAAGGGGACGCTCCCGTTGTCAGTAATGATACTGCGACCGAAGAATAGTAACAAATAAAAGGCGAATGAAGAAGAGATACTTTGACATTCGCCTTTTACAATTATAATAATCATAACTATTTACCGTTTTTTGCACAAATTTTAAACTTAACAACGAATCTCAAGATGAAGAAGCTGTTTTTATTATCTGCTTTTGGTTTTTTTTCCATTTCTGCCTCCGCTCAGGTAGATAAATTATTGATGGAGCAGAAAAAAAAGGACAAAGAAAAGAGTGATAAAGCTATTACGGACCCTAAGGCGTCTGCCAAATCCTCCACATGGTTGGACCGGGGTAAGTTATACGATGAAATCGCCCGTTTGTACACCGAAATGGATTCAAGCGCTGCTATGGTGGCTTATGATTCTTTCAAAAAAGCAATTGAAGTAGATGCTGCAAAGCCGGGTAAAGTAACCAAAGATGCTCAGAAATATTTGTCGAACGGAACGGATGATACCGGTACCAACTTAGGAACTGCATTAGTAAAACAGGGAGCTGAGAAATTTCAAATAAAGAAATATGCAGATGCTATCAAGTTTTTCAATGTAGCACAGGAAGTAAATCCAAAAGATACTCTGGCGCCTTTGTATGGAGCGTATAGTGCGATGCAGACACAAAAAAATGACATCGCTGCTATCATGATGGAAAGCTACATTGCAAAAGGGGGTAAAGATGCCGGTAACTTTGCATTGTTGGCTCAGTTGTATCGGATTGAAAAGCAAAATGACAAGGCCCTGAAAACTTTAGACAAAGGGATGGAAGTTTTACCGGCAAGTAAGGCTTCTTTTAAAGCGGAACGTGTCAATGTATTGTTAGACATGCAGCGTCTGGATGAAGCAAAAGTGGCGTTGAAGGAACTAATTGATTTGGAGCCTAAAAATGCGCAATACGCGCTTAATTTAGGGATATTGAACGATAACGAGGCCGCTCAACACACGGCGGAAATTCGTAAATTGAAAGATGCTTCCAAAAAAACGGGTTCGTCAGAACGTAAAATCAAGGAGGCAGAAGAATCAGATAAAATATTTGCCGATGAAATAAAGCGAATTGCAGGTTTGATTGTAAAACAACCCAAAAATGCTGATTTGAAACGTCAGAAAGCAGAAGTAGAGACTAAGCAAAAAGAAAATAAAGCAGCCTTGGACAAAGCAAAAATGGAGCTGGCAGAAGAGAAAGAAGAAGTTGCGAAATTGGGTGATCCAACGGCCAAAATCGCTGAATTGACTGCGAAGCAAAATACGGCACGTGAAGCCGCCAGAGATGCTTATAACAAGGCGTTAGCTGCTGAGCCTAACAATTATGATGCACTCTTTAACATGGGCGTATTCTACTTCAATGAAGCGGTAGAGATGAAAGCGGTAGTGGATGCGATGGACATGAAAGACTACAATGCGAAGGGTAAGGAAATTGAATCTAAGGTATGTGGTAAGTTTAAGCAATCACAGCCTTATTTTACAAAGGCCAGAGCCATTAAAGAAGAAGAGCAAGTGGTTGAAACCATGAAGCAATTGGATATAATTTTAAAACAATTTGAGGAGAAAAAAATCCCTTGCGAAGAAACAAAATAAGGATAAAGGAGCAGGTCAAAAGCTTGCTCCTTTATTTTGAGATGTTTTATTTAACATAATGTAAATTATATAACATTTTGAAAAATAGAACAATAATTCCAATGTAGTCAATTTTGACGAAACCAGAATGCGAGTCGAAGGTAAACTTCATTGCGGGGCCGCCCGTGCGGTTTCACACCGCTTCAACCGCTCTTTTTACCTATCTATTTGTGCATACTCATCGAGGTAAAGAAGCCTGGGTAGTAAGAGTGTACTTCTGGATTCCCGTCATAAATGGCGTTTATTGACTTTAAAGGAGTGTTATATAGGTTTCCATTAGGAAAACTATATAACAGCCTGTAGAGGTTTTTTATAGTCTTGGAAGCCTATTTTTTCGACCCACTCACCTTTAAGTAAATCTTTACATATTCTCACTGTCGGATTCAAAGCGCCGTTTGCTCTAATTGTTGCCTGTATAATTTAACCTTACGTTTTTAAGTACCAGTAAACTTGAATTAGAGCATTTATTGCGGGAATCCCCCAGTCATCATCATTGATGATATTTTAAAAAAGCTGGATCATAAGGAAAACAAACAGCGTCGATAAATGATGCTGTGATTTTAACCACGGTCTTAGTAATCAGTTGGTACTTTGGGGGTAATTGGGTATCTGCCCGAGGATACATGCAAAGACATCATGTAAGGATATGTTGGATAAATCCCGTTTTTGCCGTCGTGTCCATAGCTGTAGTGAGCATCGTTCGGTCGATGATGGGCATTCAAAAAGGCTTCTGATGTAGAATGTCTATTTGCCATTTGTACGGCTATTGATACTCACAACACCTCTGTAGCACGGATGGAAGTATTGATTCTCTACCTATTGAAGGCACTCCAATCGTGCCAAATTCATGCGTCTAACAAGGTAGTTTGGCAGTAAAAAAACAGGAATTACCTCCCTCCTTTCGCACAAATCTTTAAGGTGCTGATAATTAGATAGTTAACAATTCACGTGGAACACTTGTGAAACTCTCGTGAAACACAAAGTTGTAAACCATTATATACAAGCTGGTTATCTCTCTATAACTGTTTCACAGCAATTGCTAAGTTACATTAAGTGAATATTTATTCACTTAATGGGCGAAAATTTAGGGGTTTAAATTGAGATAATAATCCCAATTTAAACCCCTTCTTATTGGCCCAACAACTGATTTATTTTTGAATTAGGATCTACGGGAATCACTTGAGAACTTCCGTCGTCATAAACAATTGTTATAAGCACAGCACGACGAGGTTTCACAGATTCGAGTGTTGTACTGACTGTCGGTGCTTCCGGCTTCATTTGTGGCCCGCGAGAATCGTTTGTAGTCGTAGGCTTGGGCGGAACGATTTTTTCACGCGATTCCTGATGCGTTGGATTTTGCATTTTTGCGCCCCCATATCCCTGACTTTCAATAAGTTGGGCTATCATTTTTGCTTCTTCCGGAGTCTGTGTTCTAAACCAATCAAAGCTATATTTGTCGTTCCAGGCCACAATCTTCTCCAAAATGTCTTGACTGGGGCGATTTCGGTAGGCTAATATGTGCGAAATCGTAGAACGTTGCACTTTTATGGCATCTGCAAATTGAGAAGCATTCAAATGAGTTTCGTCAAGAATAACGCGTATTTTGTTATTTTTCAAATAACGAGAATCGGTAAAGTCGGAATAAATTGCCATATCTGTAAACATCTAATGATGTTACAAATATAAATATGTTTACAGATATATTGCAAGTGTTTACAGATATAAATTTTTCATGTTTACGTCAAATTACAAAAATAAATTACATCGTTGTTGATGTTTACAGATGTTTTGCGGATAGTGTCCTTTTGTAAACATTTGTGAATAGGTGTAACAATCTGATATATTGACTATTAAGGGTGAGTTCTCCTGTTTTTCGAGTACAAATACCTCTTTTTAATGTTTGTGTAAATTTTTGTAAAAAAACGTAAAAATATTTGTTAATGTTGTAAACGTTGTATTACCTTTGTAACGTCAACGAAGAGAAAGCAGGTCAAAGAGCATTAGATGTCAATAGGTGAATTGGTAAGACATTTAAGATAAGATAAACTATTAACGCCGAATTTGCTCTGGGATTTGTAAGTTTGCTGACGACAGTAAATTTTATGGGGTAAAGTAAAGCACGTAAAAAAGCCACCCGTTTGGAGTGGCTTTTTCGTTTATAAAGAAGTCTGAATAGCTTTAAACGGCTACGTTGTTTTCTCTTAATACTTCATTAAGCGACGTTTTTAGATCGGTACTGGGCTTTCTTTTCCCGATTATTAAGGCACAGGGGACGTGAAAAGTACCTGCCGGAAACGATTTCGGATAACTTCCTGGAATAACCACGCAGTCGTCAGGTACGTATCCTTTATATTCTACAACGGCATCACCTGTTACATCCAGAATTTTTGAGCTTCCTGTAATGGTAACTCCTGCTCCGAGTACGGCGCGTTTTCCTATGTGTGCTCCTTCTACTACGATACAACGTGAGCCAACAAATGCTCCGTCTTCTATAATAACGGGAGCAGCTTGCGGAGGTTCGAGCACCCCTCCTATTCCAACACCACCGCTGAGGTGAACATTCTTTCCTATCTGTGCGCAGCTTCCTACAGTGGCCCAGGTATCAACCATGGTGCCTTCGTCTACGTATGCACCTATATTTACGTAAGACGGCATTAAGATAACTCCTTTAGCAAGGTAAGCACCGTATCTTGCTACGGCTGGTGGTACGACCCGTACGGCTAAAGAGTCGTAGCCTGTTTTTAGTTTCATTTTGTCATGATACTCAAAGATGCCTACTTCTTTTAGTTCCATCTTCTGCATGGGGAAATAAAGTAGGATTGCTTTCTTGATCCAGTCATTTACCAGCCATGTATCACCATTAGGTTCTGCTACCCGTATAATACCCTCATTAAGGGCCTCTATAACGTTTTCTACGGCTTTGATTACTTCTGGGTCTTTGGTTAACTCTCGGTTGTCCCAGGCAGCCTCTATTTGTACTTTTTCTTTCATTGGTTATTAAAGTAAAACTTGATTTATTTAACTATAACTAACTGATAGGCTTTTCTTTATTGATTGTTTTTATGTTATTTCTTATTTATATGAAAATGTACTATTACGGGCAATACATTTATTTTGTGCTTCTATTGATTGGCCGTTTCTTTTGAATTGTTTTTGCTGTGGACTGATGAGCACATGATTGTTGTTTCTTTCAGGTCTTCTCCCCTACTCTCTTCCGTCCTACTGTTATGTATTTGTATTCTATATGTAATATACTAACTTCTGTCCTTTGTTCATAGGTTTCTATTGTTTTTGTTTCTGTATTGCTAATTTGCCTTCTATTAGTGCCTTGCTTTTGTACTTAATTTTGCACCTGCCAATATTTAGTATTATTATGTTAGTATTCCGAATGCGTTTAGTATATATTTACTAATAATACTTAGTTATTTAGTAAAAAACACGTCATATGGCTAATTAAAATAGCAAAATAACTAAAACAATACTAATTGACTAAACGAATTACTAAGAATAGATTACCGATAACAGTATTTTGCTAAAATCAGTACTTATAAAATCAATCAATCAAAAGGAAAATATATAGTATATTTGCTCGGAAATAAGTTAAGATGTCTCATTAAACCACCAAAAAACAAATGACAAAAGTAAAAGTAGCCATCAATGGTTTCGGACGCATAGGAAGACTTGCCTACCGTCAAATTTATAACATGCCTGACATTGATGTAGTGGCCATTAATGACCTTACAAGCCCGTCTGTATTAGCTCACTTATTAAAATACGACACCGCACAGGGAAAATTTAATGAAACTGTAACGTCAACCGATAATAGTATTGTAGTAAACGGAGACGAAATCAAAATCTACGCTCAAAGAAACCCGGCAGAAATTCCTTGGGGAGCTCACGAAGTAGATGTAGTGTTGGAATGTACAGGATTCTTTACCGATAAAACCAAAGCAGAAGCCCACATCACAGCAGGTGCTAAACGAGTTGTTATCAGTGCTCCGGCCACAGGCGATCTAAAAACTGTTGTATTTAACGTAAATCATGGCATTTTAGACGGTAGCGAAACCATCATCAGCTGTGCAAGCTGTACTACAAACTGTCTTGCTCCTATGGCAAAGGCATTAAATGACGCTTACGGCATCGAAATAGGTGTAATGACTACCGTACACGCCTATACAAATGATCAAAATACCTTAGATGCACCTCACCCTAAAGGCGATTTGAGACGTGCAAGAGCTGCTGCATCCAACATCGTTCCTAATAGCACAGGCGCTGCTAAAGCAATCGGATTAGTATTGCCCGAACTAAAAGGCAAATTGGATGGTGGGGCTCAACGCGTACCTACCATTACGGGAAGCTTGACTGAGTTGACCACTATCTTAGGCGCAAAAGTTACCGTTGAGGAAGTAAATGCGACCATGAAAGCAGCCAGCAATGAAAGTTTTGGCTACAACGAAGACGAAATCGTGAGCAGCGACATCATCGGAACTTCTTTCGGTAGCTTGTTTGACGCCACTCAAACCAAAGTGGTGACCGTGGGTGATAAACAATTGGTGAAAACGGTAAGCTGGTACGATAACGAAATGAGCTACGTAAGCCAATTGGTTCGTACTGTTAAGTATTTCGCTACGTTGATTTCTGCGTAACCTTGTAGGTTTCAAGAAATAGATTTTAAATCTTTTACGTATCAACTTATAAGATTTATACGTATTTATAAAAAAGCCCTTCGCATTGAAGGGCTTTTTTTATTCTTCCTTCTCTCCTATTATCAAATAATCAACTAATTGATAGTCAAATAGTTATTATTCAAAATGATTTTTTATTCATTTTTGAATAATTATTCATTTTATACTTAAACCTGTGAGGTTTGAATACGACAACTATCAAACCTCACAGGTTTTTACCAAAAAACGACCTCTTAAATAATGAACCGGGAAACCTTTTTCGGTAAATATTTTCTCAAAACGGGTCTTAATTCCGTGGTGATCGTCGTGAAGTTCAGACTGATACAGATCAAAAGTGGCCACTAAATCACGGAATCCAAACTGCTCCAACTCCTCTATCGTGAAATCAAACAACTCCCGATTGTCGGTTTTGAGGTGCAATAAACCTTCTTTCTGAATCACCGCGCGGTATTTTTCTAAAAAGAAAGGGTGCGTGAGGCGACGGCGGATACTTCTTTTGATGTTGAAGGGATCGGGAAAAGTAATCCAGATTTCGGACACTTCCTCATCGGCAAAAAAATCCTGAAGAAAGGTGACGTTCGCCCGCAGGAAGGCGACGTTGGTCAGTCCCAAGGCAATTGCCTGCTCACTGCCAAAGCCAAGGCGGTCGCCTTTTACATCAATGCCGATAAAATTTTTTTCGGGGTAGACTTGGGCCAATCCGACCGAATATTCGCCTTTTCCGCAGGCCAATTCGAGTACAATGGGGTTTTGATTCAAAAAGTAGCTTTCGTTCCACTTTCCTTTGATGGTTTCGTAGAGGGGTTTTCCTATCTCTAACACGTTGTTAGCCAAGGCATTATTGGCAAATCGAATGAGTTTCTTACGGCCCAAGAGTTAATTATTTTTGATGATACTGTAGGGAGATGCGCTCTATTCAATTCTGAGCGGCCTACAAAAGTACGAAATTTGGGTAGAACCCTTTTTTGACACCCTACTATAATCGTACTTTTACAAACTCATTTTATTTGAATTGAATGGCAACACACAAACTCTCCCTTTCCCGGTTAGAAACATTTCTTGAAGAAGCCTGCGAAAGTTTGCGCGGCAACATGGATGCCTCCGAATACAAAGAATACATCATTGCGATGCTGTTTCTCAAACGCGTCAACGATCAGTTTGAAGTGCAGCGAGATACCCGTAAGAAAAACCTGGTCGAGAAAAGAAAATTGGAAGACGCCGAACTCATCTACGGTGAGCTGGAAAAACAAAACGCCCCCGAATACGACTTCTTTGTGCCCGAAGCCGCCCGCTGGGAAACCATCAAAAACTTACAGGAAGAAATCGGCGACCACCTCAACAAAGCCCTCGCCGCCCTGGAAGATGCCAACCTCGACAAATTGGAAGGCGTACTGAAAGCCATCAACTTCAACCGTAGCATTGGCAAAAACGCCAAGCAGATCACCGACGAAGACCTGCGCGAAATGCTGCGTAATTTTAACCGCATTCGCCTGACGGACGACAACCTCGAATTTCCCGATCTGCTGGGCGCCGCCTACGAATACCTCATTAAATACTTTGCCGACAGCGCCGGCAAAAAAGGCGGCGAATTTTACTCGCCCAACGAAGTGGTGCGCCTGCTGGTCAATATCCTCGAACCCGACAAAGACGCCGAAATCTACGACCCCACCAGCGGCAGCGGCGGTATGCTCATCGAAAGTAAAAACTACGCCGAAAGCCGCTACGGCACCGCGCGAAACCTCTCGCTCTACGGACAGGAAAAAAGCGGTACCACCTGGAGCCTTTGCAAAATGAACATGCTCTTTCACGGCATTTACGACAGCACCATCCTCAACGGCGATACGCTCATGAACCCGCTGCACGTAGAAAACGGCGAACTGAAAACGTTCGACATCGTGATCGCCAATCCGCCGTTTTCGCAAAACTACGGCAAAGACGGCATGAAGTTTAAGGAGCGTTTCAACTTCTGGATGCCCTTTAAGAGCAAAGCCGATTTTATGTTTGTGCAGCACATGGTGGCTTCCCTCAAAAACAACGGACGCATGGCCGTGGTCATGCCGCACGGGGTGCTGTTTCGCGGCGGCGATGAGCGCAACTTTCGGAAATGGCTCATCGAAAAAGGCTATCTGGAGGCCGTAATCGGCTTGCCCCCTGCCCTGTTTTACGGCACGGGTATCCCCGCTTCGGTGATCGTGATCAACAAAAAAGACGCCCACTTGCGCCACAACGTGCTGTTTATCAACGCCGACCGCGAATACAAAGAAGGCAAAGTGCAAAACAAACTGCGACCCGAAGACATCGAGAAAATAGCGTTTACGTACCGCCATAAACATACCATCGACCAATACAGCCGCTTGGTGAGCCAAACCGAGCTGGCCGCCGAGGAGTTTAACCTCAATATCCGGCGCTTTGTAGACAATGCCCCGCCCGCCGAAGCCCACGACGTACACGCCCACCTCCAAGGCGGCGTGCCGCTGCGCGAAGTGGAATCCCTCCACGGTGCCTTTGCCTCGTATCCGGGCCTGCGCGACCAGCTATTTCGTCCGCTCAAAGACGGGTATTTGCAATTTACGGACGCCATCGCCGACAAAGAATCCATCAAAAAACACTTGGACGAAAGCCCCCAAGTACAAACCACCTTCGACAACTACACCCACGGCCTCCAACAATGGTGGCAGGCGGTAGTGCCTGATTTTGAGCGGATTCCCGAAACCAAAAACGTGTTTGAACTCTACCGCAAGTTTTCGGAGAGCTTTACCCGCGCCCTCCAAGCCCTGCCCTTTGGCGAAAATGCCGGCGGGGCCGTGCTGGATACGTACCAAAGCCGGGGTTCGTTGGCGGCGTATTGGAACGAGCTGACCATTGACCTCAAAAGCGTGGCGGCCAGCGGTTGGAACGCCGAGCTGATTCCCGACGACGAAATTCTGGAGAGCCAGTTTCCGGAAGTGCTGAAAGAACTCCGCACCAACGAAGCCCGCAAGGAAGAATTGGAGGCCGTGTTTGCCGAAGTAAACGAACTCGACGAAGATGTGTGGCAGGAAGAAGACTACGAAGTATGGCCCGCCAAAGAACTCCGAGAGCACAAAGAAGCCCTCAAACTGCTGAAAGGCGAGCGCAAAGAAACTGACAAAGCCCTCAAAACCCTGCGCCAACGCATCAAAGCCACCGAAAAAGCGGGCAATCTGTTCAGCAATGACTTGGACGAACTGCGCCGGGAAGCCCTCCAATGCGAAGCCCAACTCCGCCAATTGGACACCCAAATAGCCGCCGACGAAGGCCGATTTGCCACACACACCGCCTTGGAAGAAGAGCTGAAAGAGTGCCGCAAGATCATCAAACAGATCAAAGACCGCAAGCAGGCATTGGTGGATCAAGCCCGGCTGCTGATCACGCCCGAGCAGGCCAAAGCCCTGATTTTGAGCCGCTGGAACCGCGTATTGCACCAAACCATCAACGGCTACCTGCACACCCACCGCCGCCAATTACTGCTCAACATCGAAAACCTGTACACCAAATACACCACTCCCCTGCACGCCATCCTGACCGAGCGCGAAAAAGAAACCGCCCTGCTCAATGCGTTCTTAACCGAACTGGGCTATGAAAACTAAAAGCGGAAACAATTTCTGAAAGTCAAATTCTCTACGCAGTGCGTAGAGAATTGAGCCGGACGCACATAAAAACGCCGTAGCCGTAACATAAAACCACACCGAACTAAAAAAAAACCGTGAAACTCATTTTTTTTAACTCCGTGAAACTCTGTGTCCAAAAAAATACCATTAAATGAGTTTGACCATGAATAACCAAGAAATAAACCCGCCAATCAACGCTGAACAAACGCCCAAGATGTTGGAAAATGAAGGTCTGAGTGAGTGGAAAGTAGAAGCAATCGGAAATTTGGTTGAAAGTTTTGCCGGTGGAACACCAAGCAGGGCAAGAACAGATTATTTCAATGGTGATATCCCTTGGATTAGTTCAGGAGAAGTTAACTTACCTTATATAACTGACACAAAAGAGAAAATCACACAATTAGGGTTAGAAAGTTCGAGCGCAAAGTGGATACCAAAGAATTCCGTACTTGTTGCAATGTATGGAGCAACAGCCGGAGTAGTATCAAAATTATTAATTAATGCGACTTCCAATCAAGCAGTTTTAGCATTGGTTCCTAAAAAAGAATTAATTGATATAGATTTTTTATACTACCAAGTTAAAGAAAATAAAGAAGAGATTTTGTACTTGGCGCAGGGTTCAGGGCAACCGAATTTGAGCAAAGACTTAATAGACAATTTTAAAATAAACCTTCCAAATTCTGTTGCAACCCAACAAAAAATAGCCAAAATCCTGAGCACGGCGGATGCGGTGATTGAGAAAACGCAGGCGGCCATTGCCAAATACAAAGCCATCAAACAGGGTCTGTTGCACGATTTGTTTACCCGGGGCGTAGTACCTGAAACGGTGAAGATACAAAATGAAAAGGGCGAAGAAGAAGAAAAAACCGTTTGGAAACTCCGCCCCACCTACCAAGAAGCCCCGCATTTGTACAAAGAAAGCAAGCTGGGAATGGTGCCGATTGAGTGGGAAGTGGAGAGGCTGGAAAGTTTAACTGATAAAATTGGCAGCGGCGTAACACCAACGGGTGGAAGTGAAATTTATCAATCATCCGGAGTATTATTTATCCGAAGTCAAAATGTATTGGTTGGCTGCCTATCCATCGAAGACGCGGCATTCATTACTTCTGAAATAGATGAAAAAATGGAGGGTTCAAGAGTAAAACCTTTTGACGTTTTGCTGAATATAACGGGGGCTTCCATTGGTCGATGTGCTTACTTTCCATTAGAACTAACCTCCGCAAATGTAAATCAGCACGTTTGCATCATTCGTTTTAAGAACATTTCAAAATCACTTGCTGTTTATGCTTCTGAATTTCTAAACAGTGATTTCGGCCAAAGTCAGATCAATAAATTAAATGCAGGAGGAAATAGAGAAGGGCTTAACTTCCAACAAATTAAGTCTTTCTATTTTCCTGTCGTTGAAGTTTCTGAGTTAGAAAAAATTGCCGAAAGATTAGTTTCCATTGACGCTAAACTCCAAACCGAGCAAGCCTATTTACAGAAGCTGCACCGGCTCAAGGCGGGTTTGATGGGGGATTTGTTGAGTGGAAAAGTAAGGGTATAAGCGGCGGCTTCTTTCTTTACTCATAGTGACCTTTAGCGGAAAGAATCTGAACCATATCGTCAACTACCTGATAAACAAGGCGATCTTCGAGATTAATTCTACGGGACCAACAACCCGCAAGGTCATGTTTGAGGGCCTCGGGCTTACCTGTACCCTCAAAAGGATGTTCAGCTAATTCGCCCAAAAGTGACAATATCTTTTTCAAAACGGCCTTATTGCCCGAAGCACGATGAAAGGCAATATCTTTTTGAGCTTGAGCCGAAAAATCTAAATGATAAGCCATTATAAGCCAAGGAATTGCTGTAAATCTTCTTTTTTGACCCGAGTAAAGTTACCTTCCTCAAACTCTTGTTGGCTTTGTTGAATCTTAGCTACAAATTCAGGATTGTAAACATTGACCTCAGCGTCTTGATTTTCATCCACTTGTACAAATTGAAGTGAACGAATTAATTTCATAAAAAAAGAAAATTGGTTATCGGGAATATTCAAAGTTATCTGTCTCATGATAAAGCCCTCGTTTCATTAAGATTAATTATAAATCAAATTTAGCGCAAAAGTCAAGTATATTCAAAAATAATTCAACCAAAATCAGCTAAATACTCATTAGAAAATAGCTTAAAGCAATACCGTAGTGATTTACGGAGTAAGTAGCGAGCAGGGTAAAATAGGCCTACGAATGGCTTTTGGTAGAGCAAATATAAACCTACGCCTTCTAAATCCAATGAAAAACAAACCCGAATCACGCCGCGAGTTTTTGGTCAAAGCCGCCACCGCCGCCCTGACCACTCCCCTTTTGTTCAGTAACGACGCCCACGCTGCGCCTTCCAAGCTCCGTCATGCCTGCATTGGCGTAGGTGGAATGGGCTGGGGCGATTTGCAGCAATTCAAAAAACACGCCAACGTCGAAATCGTCGCCCTGTGTGACGTGGACGAAAAAAACCTCAAACGCGCCGCTGAGTTTGTCCCCGGTGCCAAAACCTACACCGATTGGCGGGAATTGTTTAAAGCCGAAGGAGGAAATATTGACTCCGTCAACGTAAGCGTACCCGATCACAACCACTTCCCCATCGCCGTGGAGGCCATCCGTCTCAAAAAACACGTGTACTGTCAAAAACCCATGTGTCACGATGTAGCCGAAGTACGCGCCCTGACCAAAGCCGCCGTCAAAGCGGGAGTCACCACCCAACTCGGCACCCAAATAGCCTCCGGCATGGGCGACCGAACCGCCGTCCAATGGATCAAACAGGGCATTATCGGCAAAGTAAAACACGCCTATTTGTGCTCCAACCGTCCAGGGGCCGTGGCAAAATACCGCTTGGTAGGACCGCGCCCTACTGAAACCCACGAAGTTCCCGCGCATTTGCACTGGGATCAGTGGCTCGGCACAGCCCCCGTACGGCCGTATGCTCCTGATATTTACCACCCCGCTATCTGGCGCACGTGGCAGGATTTCGGCACGGGCTGGTCGGGCGATATTGGCTGTCATATTTTTGACGCCGTCTGGAAAGGATTGGGCATGAAAGCCCCTTTGTCGGTAATAGCCGAAGTCCAAAAATCGTGGCAGCAATCGCCCGAGCGCCGCGCCGATACGTGGCCACAGGGAAATCACATTACGTGGCAATTTCCAGGCAATGACCTCACGGCCGCCAACACCCTCCAAGTGGAATGGTTTGACGGTGAGTTTTATCCCCCGCAGGAAATCAGAGATTTATACAAAGGTGGCGAATACCCCGCCGAATCGGCGATGTTGATTGGTACCGAGGGCGCTTTATTGATCCCCCACGGAAAAATGCCCGTCATCATTCCAACGGGAAAAGTAAAAGACTACGTAACGCCCACCTTGCCCGAACGCAATCATTATCACCACTTTGTGGACGCGTGTTTGGGCACGGAGAAAAACGAATCTCACTTTGCTCAATCGGGCCCCATGACCGAAGCCGTTTTATTGGGTACGGTCGCGATTCGAGTGCCCGACCAATTGCTCGAATGGGATTCCGTTAAAATGAAGTTCCCTAATTATCCCGCCGCCGAAAAATACCTGCGACGCACCTATCGCAAAGGTTGGGACGTGTAAAGAAGACTGTGATTTTTTTGATTTGTATGATTACGGTGAAAATAAAATGAGGCCTATTTTTAAGTCAAATGATAAACGAGCAATACAGGTACTCCGAGCTTACTTCTAAAATTATTGGGTGTGCTATAACAGTACATAAAGCCTTAGGGAATGGATTCCAGGAGGTGATTTATCAACGAGCGCTGGAAATAGAAATGAAATTGCAGGGTATAACATTTCTTCGTGAATTTGAAATGCCAATTTTTTATCGTGAACAACGTATCGGTACTCGTCGGGTTGATTTCTTTGTTGAAGACTGTATCAGTGTAGAATTAAAAGCGGCGATTAAATTGGAGGATGTCCATTTTGCACAAGCGATAAACTATTTGGAAGCCTATAATCTCGAAATTGGTTTACTGATCAATTTTGGCGAAACAAGTCTAAATTTCAGACGGCTCACCAACAAAAAATTCAAATCAATAAAGTCCTGAAAAAATCACTTAAATCATACAAATCACACAAATCACAGTCCGGACAATGGAGTACCTCAACGTGGAAAAACCTTTCCTTCAGAAGCTGCGGCAGTTGGATTGGCAGGTGATAGACCAAGGATTCGGCATTCCGCAGGAACCCAAAAAGAGCCTGCGGAATACCTTCCGGGAAGTACTGCTGCCTGGCGAGTTTAAGAGAGCCATCAAACACCTCAACCGCACTGCCGACGGCCGCGAATGGCTCACCGACCGCCAACTCGACGAACTCCTGTTTGAACTCCAAAATTTTCCCGGCAAAGACCTGCGCGAAACCAACAAGGCCATCAACCGGCTGCTGCTCAAAGGCACGAGCGCAGCCCTCAACGAGCTCACGGGCGAACAAAACCCGACGGTACGGCTGGTAGACTTTAAAAACTTCGAGCAAAACAGCTTCATCGCCGTCAATCAATTTAGGATAGATACCCCCGGCAGCACCAAAAAATACATTATTCCTGATATTGTGCTGTTTCTCAATGGCTTGCCTCTGGTGGTGGTTGAGGCCAAAGACTTTGATGTGGCCAATCCGCTGAGCGAAGCCTTCATCCAACTCAACAGTTATTCCAACAAACGCGACGACCTCTACGGCGTAACCGAAGGCGAAGAGCGGCTGTTTCACTACAACCTGCTGAGCATCATCACCCACGGCAAAGAAGCCCGCGTGGGCACCATCACCTCCGATTTTGAATTTTACAACAATTGGGTGGATATTTTTCCCGAAGAATACCAAACCATCGCCGTATCGCCCCACGAAGAGCGGCAGGAAGTGCTGATCCACGGCATGTTGAACAAAGAAATCCTGCTCGACCTTCTCAAGCACTATACCCTGTTTATGGAAGTCAAAAAGGGCGTGGAAGTGAAAATTGTGGCGCGCTACAACCAATACCGCGCCGTGTGCAAAATCATCCGAAACCTCCGCAAAGGCACCACACCCCTCGAAAAAGGCGGCGTGGTGTGGCACACCCAAGGCAGCGGCAAAAGCCTCACGATGGTGTTTTTGATTCGTAAGCTCCGCAGTTGCGACGACCTGAAAGACCTCAAGATCATTTTCATCGTAGACCGGACCGATCTGGAGGAGCAACTGAAAGAAACCGCCGAACTGACAGGTGAAAACGTTCCCATCATCGACCGTCGCAGCAAGCTCAAGCTCCTCAGCGACACCACCGGCGATATACACATGGTAATGATCCATAAGTTTTTGGACGAAAAAAACGTGTCGGCCCAATCCCTCATTGACGCGGGCGTGGTGCCCACCTTTGAAAAATTTGAGGCCATCAACCACAGCGAGCGCATCCTGCTGCTGATCGACGAAGCCCACCGCACCCAAGGCGGCGACATGGGCGACAACCTCTTTTCGGCCTTTCCCCGGGCCGTGCGCATCGGTTTTACGGGCACGCCCCTGCTCACGGAGCGCCACGAAATCAAAACCCACGAACGTTTTGGCGGATTTATTGATTTCTACAAGTTTGATACCGCCGTCAAAGACCGCGCCACCGTCGAAATCAAGTACATCGGCAAGGTCTCGAAAGACAAACTCCACGACAAAGAGCGCTTTGATGCCACCTTTGAGGACATGTTTGCCCAGCGCACCGAAGCCGAAAAAGAAGAAATCCAGCGTCGCTATGGTTCCTACATCGCCTATTTGGAATCCAAAGACCGCATTGCCGCCATTGCCAAAGACATCGTGGCGCATTATTACGACGATATTCTGATCAACGGATTCAAGGCGCAGGTAGTGGCATCGAGCATTGTGGCGGCGGTGCGCTACAAATACGAACTGGAAATAGCGATCAAAAACAAGATCGAAGAACTCACGGCCCTGCCCGAAGACGAAATCAACGCGGAGTTGTTGGAGAAATTACGGTTTCTGAAGGTCGCCGCCATCGTATCGGGCATTCAAAACGAAGAGTCCTACATTCGCAAAGCCCGCAACGACGCGCAGGCATTGGACGCGGTCAACAGTTTCAAAAAAGATTTTGATTTCAGCAAACCCGAATCAGGCCTGGGCATCCTTTGCGTATGCGATCGTCTGCTCACGGGATTTGACGCGCCCGTGGAACAGGTCATGTATTTGGACAAAAGCCTGCGCGAACACGATCTATTTCAGGCCATTACGCGCGTAAACCGCACCAAACGCGGCAAAACCTTCGGTCTGATCGTGGATTACTTCGGCGTAACCAAGCACCTGACCGATGCCTTGGCCATTTATACCGACAAAGACAAAAGCAACCTGAACGAGTTTCTGGAAGTATTCCGCGACATTAACAAAGAAATCCCGATTCTGGAAGCCCGTTACAAACGCCTGCTGGATTTGTTTGGCGACAATGCGCTGAACGAAATTGCGCCTTTTTTACAGCAAAATTTTAAGGACACCACCCGCGAGTTTGAGTTTGCCGAAGCCTGTATTGTCAAAGCCGAAGGCGTAAAATTCCGCGCCGAACTCCTCACCTACGCCAAAAGCTTTTTCGACAGCCTGGATCTGCTTTTCAACGTACCCGCCGGGGCCGATTATTGGATTCCCGCCAAGCGGTTGGGGTATTTATTGTGGCGCATCCAAAACCGTTACAAAGACCCCACAATGGATTTGAAGTGGGCTTCTGCCAAAGTGCGCCAACTCATTGACAAACACCTGCTTTCGCTCGGTATTGACACTAAAGTACCGGAAGTGTCTATTTTGTCGGAAGCCTTCAAAAGCAACGTAAACACGCTCAACAAAACTCCCCAATCCCAAGCTTCCGAGATGGAGCACGCCATCCGTTGGCACATTAAAGTAAACCTGGACCAAGACCCGGCGCTTTACAATCATTTTAAAGACCGTTTGGAATTGATTCTGGCTTCGTACAAAGAAAAATGGGAAACCATTGTAGCCGAGTTGGGCAAACTCACCGACGAAATGGCCGAAGGACGAAAACAGGAAATCGAAGGCATTTCGGTCGTAGAAGCCCCATTCTTTGATTTATTGAGACTAAGCCTACCTATCGACGCCGACCTTGAAAAAACAAAAGACCTCCTGCACACCCTGCTCCCGCTGCTAAAAGAAACTGCCGCCATCAAAAACTTCTGGACGGGCAAAGCCGCCGAAAGAAAACGCATGGATGGGCTGCTGGAAGATGAAATTCATTATTCGGGAATTGACGGGCTGTCTGCCAAAGCCGCCGAACTCACCACAGAATTGATGAAACTGGCTAAAACTCGCGAAGCAGACCTCCGATGAAACTCGCAGACCTGGAAATAAACATTGAAAAAACGGCGCGAAAAAAAACGGTCAGCATTTTTGTTGAGCGCGACGGCTCCGTGCGGGTATTGGCCCCTGCCGACGCCACCGACGAGAAAATCGAGCAGGCCATTCGGGCCAAAGAATACCCGATATTTGTCAAATTGGCCAAGTGGAAAGAACTCAACCAAGGCAAGGTACATCGAGAATTTGTCAACGGGCAATCTTTCCTGTATTTGGGTCGCAATTATCGGCTGGTTATTGTTGAACACCAGGATGTACCTTTAAAAATCAGCGGCGGACATTTTCTGCTGAACCAAAAATACCTTTCCAAAGCCGCCGAGATTTTCAAGGCATTTTATGCCCAAAAGACCGAACAAAAAGTAAAAGACCGCCTGAACCTGATCGAAGAGAAATTTCAGCAAAAGCCTACGTCGGTCAAAGTAATGGAATTGCAAAACCGCTGGGCTTCCTGTACGCCCAAAAACGGCCTTAATTTCCATTGGAAATGCGCCATGGCTCCCATTTCGGTGCTCGATTACATCATTACGCATGAGATGGTACACCTCACGTATCCCAATCATTCGCCCGAATTTTGGAACGAACTCGACAAAAAGATGCCCAACTACCGCGAGCAGGAACAGTGGCTGAAAACCAACGGGGTAAAGATGGATTTATAAGGTGGGTTTATACCTCCGCCACCACAAACGTACTGCCACCGACGTAAATAAAATCATCCTTTTCAGCCTGTCTCTTAGCCGCTGAGAGCGCGTCATTAACGGAAGCATATTCTTTACCATTCAATCCAATACGCCGTGCCAGAGCAGCCAAATCGGCCACAGAAAGCGAACGAGGAATGTCGGCAGCGCAGAAATAATAGGCAGCGTCTTTAGGAAAAAGTTGCAGTACGCCCGAAATATCTTTGTCTTTCACAAAACCCATCACCACGTGCAACCGGTTAAAATCATAACTCTGGATTTGGGCGAGGGTTTCCGACAATCCGCCGTAATTATGAGCTACATCAGCGACGATAATCGGGTTTTGTTGCAGCACTTGCCAACGGCCTTTCAATTGGCTCAATAGCGCCGCATTGGCCAATCCATGCCTAAGGGCTTCCTCAGAAATTTTATATCCTATTTGACGCAGTATTTCGACCGATTGAAGTACACCCAACAAATTTCTTGATTGATATATTCCAATTAAATCTATTTTATATGTTTTAATAATAGAATTAATAGGCTTTATATCTACCACTCGCTTACCTGCTTCTAAATTTGACCGGATGACTTGGAAATTTTGATCTGCAAAAACTATCTCTGATTGAGTTTCGAAAGCTTTCTGACGAAATACCGGTTCGGTTTCAGCCTGCGTTTCCGAAATTACAACGGGGACTCCCGGTTTGATAATCCCTGCTTTTTCAGGCGCAATTTTGGCCAACGTATCCCCCAGCAAATCGGTATGATCAAAGCTGATGTTGGTAATAACCGACAAATCCGGAGTAATTATATTGGTAGAATCCAGTCTTCCTCCCAATCCTACTTCAATCACCCCTACGTCTACCTTCTCACGGGCAAAGTAATCAAAGGCCAAAGCAACGCTGATCTCAAAAAATGAAGGTTCAATTTCCTCAATTAATGTCTGATGCTTCGCAACAAACTCCACAATTTCACTTTCGGGCGCAGATTGCCCGTTGATTTTGAATCGTTCGGTATACGATTTTAGGTGAGGGGAAGTATGCAACCCTACCTTGTACCCCGCCGATTGCAACACTGCCGAAAGGAAATGAGAAGTGCTGCCTTTGCCATTAGTCCCCGCTACATGAATACTTTTGAATTGGGTATGAGGATTTCCCAAAGCTTCGCACAATGCGATAATATTGTGCAATCCTGATTTCATGGCCACAGCCCCCACACGATGAAAAACGGGCAAGCGGTCGTAAAGGTATTGAAGGGTTTCTTGGTATGTCATAAATGCAAAAAAGAAAGGGTAGTCAAAATTTGGCTACCCTGTTTATTCTATTTAAATCCTTACAGCCAGCAGCTAATTAACGACTCTTGATATTGAAAGTAATTGTTCCTTTAGAAGTAGAAGGAACGTTTTCGGATTTGGGCACCAATTTCATCCGACTCACGGCTCTTTTATACAAATCAACTATGGACTGACTCACCGTTGATTCTTTCACCCGCACATTGATAATATCTCCAGTATCATCTACTGTAATTTCAAAAACGATTCGACCTGATTCGTCGGAATCATCGTTCACTTGCGGGCGAGCGCCCATCCCCCAGCCCGATACGTTTAAGGCCAAACCCGTTTTGGCTCCTCCAGGCTTTCCGTACAAGCTACCTGCGTCAATGCTACCTTTGGGATTTCCCTGATCACCCACGGTTCCGGGTTTATCACCGTTGTTGTTTCCTCCCGTACCAGATGCAGTTCCGTTGGTCCCATTACTGCCTTTGCCGCTGCCTGATGATTTTTTAAATAAAGCACTCTCGTCCACCTTCTTAGGCTCGGGAGCAGGTTTTACTGGTGCTTCGGGCGCGGGGGTAGTCGTTTTTGATTCAGATTTCGTAGGTTTGGTTTCCGTCTTGGTTTCAACAGGACTTTCAACTTTACTCGTAACAGGAGGAGTAACAGGAGTCACTTTAACAGGCTTAGTTTCCGTTTTTGGAACAGGCGGTGGGGTTACTTTAGGTGTTGGGGTTGCCTTCACTTTCGGCGTGTCATCCGATTTTTTAACGTTTTCGGCACGCGGTGAGTCACTCGCTTTATTGTAGGTTTGTACTTTTCCATAACCGGCATCATCTGTCCCAAAGTTGACTTCTACGTATTCAATCGCTTCGGTCTTTGGTAGGGTTTGATATAAATTAAAAAAAAGCATAAAAGTAATCAGTGCCGAGGTGATAATGGTAGCACCCGCAAAACCAATCATTTGATGTTCTTTATCTTCCTGAGTATTGACAAGCATGGACATAGAAATACTAATTGTGAATTAGTGAATTAGTGAATTGTGTATTACGGGGCAGCCCGTACGGTGAATGGCTAACCAGTGAATAAGTAATGAACACAGATTGAATTAGTTATTTAACACGCACTATCTTACTTTTCAATTAACGCAAAATAAAGATAAATTATATATAGGCACAAAAAAAAGGGGCGATTTGCCCCTTTTATCTTTCGTATTTCTTTTTTTATTTGTGTGTCACATAGGCCATTGCTCCGGCAAGACGACTAACTGTTGCTAAATGTGCTTTGGCTTTTTTGGAGTTATCACAACCCATCGCCGTAACAATGATCAATTTCCCTTCGGCAGGTTCAGGGTTTAAAATAGCCGCATTTTTAAATCCGTTACGTTTGAGCTTCTCTTCCAATTTACGGGCATTCTCCAATTTTGAGAACCCGCCCGCAATTACTAAAAATTCAGGATTTTCATCCGATTTAAAGGATGTAACGTTCGTTTCGGCAGTTTGCACCAGAGCAATTTTTGCTTCGGCTTTTACTGGAGGTGCTGCCGCTTTAGTTTCTTTTATTTCAAGTACCGTTTTAGGAGCAACTTCCGGAGCAGTAACTTCTTTGCTGTCTGTTGTTTTAACTGTTTTTAAAGCAGGTGCTTCAACAACACTATTAACATCGTTAAATTTTTTATCAACTGTAAACCAACCTTTGGCAACCGTTATTAATTCGAAAGGATTAAGGCTCGATTTAAGACTTTCGGACGGAACCTGCATAAGCCCCCCTACCAAAGCTGAACCAACCAATAAAACTCCTCCTATGTACACAGCCACCCGTGACCGACGTCGACGGGGAAGTTCAAAAGGTAACTCTTCGGCAGCCCGATCAGAAGTAGTCCAATCAGTAGAAGAATCAGACGAATCTACTTTCACAGCAGTACTTAGGGTAGTAACCTGCAATGATTTCAAACCAAATCCTTCTGCATAGAAATTTGTTTCGGGAGTAGGCTCAAACTGCAACTTACCCTCCTCATTCATTTCCAACGTGCCGATGCCTTCCAACGCATAGGTGCCATTTTCTTTAATGGTATTTTTGATCGTATCCACAAACAGTCGAACGCGTTTCTGGGCTTCGTCACGCGAAATTTGTTCGTTTATTGTCAGGTAATGTGTCAATAGACCATCATCCAGCAAAAGCGCTTCGTTGAAGGCAACGCGCTTTTGCGGAGCATGAAAGAGTGAATTTTGCTCGCTGTAAAAAGCGTGACTGAAGTAGGCTAAAAATCCGCCTAAATCGGGAAGTACCACGCAGTCATGTTCATAAAGTAGTTTACGGGTGTAGTCCAGTACGGAAGTCATGTCTTTATATAAACTGTTTATGGGGATTTGGATACTAAGGTACTGATTCTCAAAAAAAAAAGCAATAGTCTCTTCAACTATTGCTTTCCTTCTATGCCTGATAGCAAGGGTTAATTGCTTCTTTTAGACCTTATTCGGGTCAATGAAAATTTTAAAAATATTTTTCTTTAAAATTGAAAAGAAAGTCCCGCCAGAAAATTAAGCCCCTGCTGAGGGTAATACAAATAACGCTCGTAGTTCTTACCTAATAAATTATTGATAGAGGCAAAAGCGGAAAAATTACGGGTCAACAAGTAATCAATCTTCAGGTTTAAGTCAACAATGGGTTTTAAGTTTACTGTCGTTGCTGTCACGAAGTTTTTGTTTTTCAACCCTCCGATGTAATAGGCGTCCAACGTAGCAAACATTTTTTTGCTGAATACAAAAGAGTTGTTCCAGGTCACGGTCGCTTTGGGACGCCCCCAAGCAGCTTCTAAGCGCTTTACGGCATAATCGTAAAAATCACCGCGCAAAGTAGAACGAACGATGTTTTGGTATTGATACCCTATTTGCGCTGATACCGTCAGAACTTTGATATAATCGGCGTCGTACACCACCGCAAATTTGGTGGTGTCCACCCATTCGTTATTAAAGCCGTAGAAGTTTTTGAAAGTAGCGTAGGAGACTTTTCCTTCAAATTGAAAACTTGGTCCCATTTCGCCTTTTAACCCTCCATAAATATCGCGGCTTTTCTCGGTGTTGGCTACGGTGATATTCGGTGCCAACCAACGATTTTCCCCCAGCAAAGACCGTAATGTATTCCGATTCAAATCACCCCCGTAACCGGCAAAAAGGTGAACTCCGCTAAACGGTACGGCATCTACCTCTACCTGAGGAAAACCTATTGAACGATTAATTTTAAGGCGGTCATCGGTCTCGTTGACTGCTTTAAAAGCCGCAACTACCGTAAAGGCATCAAAGGAGAATTTAAAGGCAGGTTTGACACTGAACAAATTACGTTTAAATGTCTCGGCATCGGCCCGTTGTGACACATAGGCATCCGCATTCAACAAAGCAAAAATATTCTCAGTGATGGGAATAGACCCGGAGAAATTAGTACCCCAATCGGTTTCGGTAGCATCGTAACGGTCGCTCAAACGATACAGCGAAGTTTTGAGTGCATAATCAATAAATTTGTTATTGTCCGTATTTTCAAAACCTACCTGAAGGCCCACGGTGTTGATGGTTTGACGAATATTAGCTTTGGCAATTTCAGCATTGGGTCGTGAGCGATTCCCGTAGAAAAAATAATTGTCACGATCATAAAAAACAGTCCCGCCAAATTTGAAAGAACCCGCCAAATACTCTCCATTTATTTTGAGGCGATTTTCGCTGTTAGCTGAATTTTTGTCATCTACCGGTCCCGTTTGATTGGACAGGTGTTTGAAGTGAACATCGTACGCTAAATCTTCGGTATGGTTACCCACAAACGCTTCACCATAGACTTTACCGTAGTTCCCCCCTCCTATTTTTACGTAATTATTCAAATTTCCGTCCTCTTCCGGTTTGTTCCCTCCGTTAACCGGCAATACAGCGGGAGTCATTTTTGGAGCTCCCAACGTAAGTTTAGGAGTCCGAAACTCATAATTCAGTTTTCGATTATCATCTTCGCCCGTAAAAGGCTGGATTTTATTGTAAAGTCGATTGGCAGGCGGCAACTCAATCTTCTTCTTCTTTTCAATTTCAAATGTTTGGCTGTCCACTTCACCCGTTGGTTTTTGAGCCCGAACTGAATGAGTGAATGAGTGAATGAGTAAAGGAGTGAATATAAACGAAACAACTATTTTTTTCATCGTATGCCGGTTCAATAATGAATGAAAATCTAAAACGAACTGTAAACTTTTTATTGTAAAGCGGAACGCTGCTCACTATTGGAGAGCCGCTAATTTGGTTTTGGCCAATTCTATCGCATCTTTATCTTCGGCATTTTCAATCACCGATTGAAGCGTTGCCTTGGCTTGGTCAGGATCTTTAAGACTTACGTAGACATCCGCCAACAAAATAAACGCCCGCACTCGCCAACGCTCGTAGTCAGCAAACTGTTTGTTTAATTCCATAATCGACGCCTGTGCTTCTTTGTACTTTTCCTGACGATACAAGGCTTGAGATGCCCAATACTTGGCTTCTGCCCCAAACTCATCTTTGTTAGCAGCAATGATTTTTTTGAATTCTGCATCTGCTATTTTGTAATCTGCTTTTTCCAAATAGACTTTGGCCGTTTGCATTTGGGCTTTTTTAGTGGAACCCGGAATTACATCACCCGCATTGATTACTTCTTTGGCAAAATGCAGCGTAGAGTCGTATTTCTTCATCACAAAATACGTATCCATCAAACGAATCAGCCCCGTAACTTGGTCAGTTTTGCTTTCTGATTGACTGTACAACACGTAAAAATTGCGTACGGCCTGACTGTAATTCTGTTGCTGAACCTCAATATCTCCCGCACGCAATGCCGCTTTAGGGGTGAATTTCTCGTCCCCTTCTCCAATTACGGCATTAAATAATTTAAGGGCATTGGCTAAGTCATTGTTACGATAATAACTTTCTCCTCCCAAATAACGGGCCTCTGTCGCGGACTTACTGTTGGGATAATCACGGATAAAGTTTTGTAATGCCTTGATTGCCTGCGGATATTTACCATCCCCGTAGAGCCCCTTGGCAGTTTCAAACTCAATTCTTTCGGTTTCTGTACTCTGGGGATTTTTCTTTTTGTAATCAGCCAACACATCCGACATCTCTTCGTTACGGCCCGCATTTTCTAAAGTAGCCTGTAAACCCAACATCGCTTCTTTGGCGGCCGGAGCATCCGAGTATTCACTTAAAATACGTTTGTAGTCACGGATGGCCTCTTCAAATACCTGAATGTTATTGTATGCCAATGCCCGCTTCAGCAACGCTGGCGGAATGAGGTAACTGCGGGGTTTGTCTTTTACCAAACGCGTATAAGCCCGAATGGCCGCTTGGTAGTTCCCTTTCTCTAAGTCAATGTTCGCTGATTGGAACAACGCGTCATCGGCATAACGTGAGGTAGGAAACTGGGCAATTACTTTGTCAAACTGAGCTTTAGCTTCGGTATCTTTTTCCTGATAGGTCAAAATCAATCCTTTTTGATAAAGGGCGTAGTCACGGTCTAAACGACCTTCACTGAGGGCTTTATCATACAAAGCCATAGCTTGTGCATAGTTTTTGTCGGTCAAATACGAATCGGCCATACGAATCGTCGCATCCTCAATCGTTTGCGGTTCGCCTACACCTTTTCCTTTGGAAACGTATTGTTGAAAATTAGTCAGCGCCGATTTGTAATCCTTTGTATTGTAATAAGCGTACCCCAACGAATACAAACTCCGAATGGCATACGAAGAATTGGGACTGTTGCGAATCAACTGCTGATAAATCGGAATAGCTTCTCCGTAGCGGTTGAGGGCCGAGAACGCTTCTCCTTTTTGAAAATTGGCGGCTTGTGCAATGTCCGTATCGGGCGTGTATTTCAGCGACTTATCAAAGTTAACAATCGCCTGAGCATAGCGTTCGGCGTTAAAATCAGCAATGCCCAAGTTCATGGTTTGACGCTGATAGGCCGCTTTGGTTGCCTCGTCCACTTTTTTCAGCTTTTCGATGTAGGCTACCGCCGCCGCACTGTTGTTGGATTTGGTCAAAGATAAAATCGAAAGTCGGGTCGCTTCTTCTTCGTATTCACTGCCCGGAAAGTTTTTGATAAACTCCTGTAATTCCGTAAATGCGGCCGAGTGATTATTCAACTCCAACTGCACTTTGGCGTGGTTGAAGGAGGCTTCCTCCTGAATTACTTTGTTAAATTTCAATTTGGAAGCATTATCAAAACCCGTGAGCGAAGCTTGTGGGTTTTTGTTTTGCAAGTGACTGATGGCCAATATATAAGACCCAAACTGTCCGGTCGTATCTTTGCGGGTCGCTACGCTTTTGAGCTGATCAACGGCTCCAGCATAATTTCCCATCCGAAACAACGAATGCCCGTAACGAAATTGAATCGGTGCGGGTGTCGGCGTTTCTCGCCCTTTCAATTGGACGTATTGAGCGTAATATTTAGCGGCATCTTCGTATTTACCGCGATTATAGGAAACTTCGGCTGCATACAGCGCTACGTCGTTCAGCTTCACACCCCCGCCTTGGGTTCTCCTTAATAACGGTTCGGCATAGGCAATGAGGTCGTCGTAACGTTGTACCTGATAAAGCGAAGACACAATCCAATTTGGGGCATCAGCTTTGTACTGAGGATGCGTCTCAATGCTTTTGAAACTTTTATAGGCATCGTCGTACTTACCGTTTTGGTATTGAATCACCCCCGCATAGTAACCCGCAGGCGCAAAATAGTCACTGGCGGGGTCTTTTTGTACTTCGGCAAAGTACTGAAGTGCCGGATTGTACTGCTTCAAACTATAATAGGACAGTCCCAATTTATAACGGGTTTCAGTAACTGCGTAGTAATTGGAACTGCGATCGAGGGCTTTGGTCAAATAAGTGATTGCATTGGAATAATCTTCCCGATCAAAATAGTACTTACCCAAATCGCTGTAAATCAACGCCGCTTTAGGGTGTTCGGGGTGATTTCTCACAAATCGGTCTACCGCCAGTTCGGCTTCGGGTGCATCCGCGTACAGGGCACATAAAGTGGTATAGTACTCGGCCGTAACGGCAGTGTAATCGTTGGTATTCAGCAACGCGGGTCGCTTTTCCAAATAATAACGAAATTCCTGTTTGGCGGCGGCATAGTTCGATTTCTCAAACAACTCAACCCCGTTACGAAAATGGACATCCGCCTCGGTATAGCCAAGGGTATTTTGGGCACGTAAACCAACGAAAGAGAGGGAACAAATAAGTAGAGGAAGAACGCTGCGTTTAAAAAACATGGTATAGAATTGGGTTTCTTCAGTCAAGAACGTACAATAATTTTGCGAAAGAACGAAAAATAGGACTTAAAACGTATAATTTTCATCATTTATCTCCTTGTACGGTTATCAATATATTCATTTAACACAAACCGAAACGATTCCGTTTTTACTCACTTTTGGGGTGTCAGTAATGCCATTTTTGAAAAAAAGTCAACGTTCACCCGAATTATGTCCCCTACAACTCCGGAAGATTGCCATAATTTTCATCAAAAAGTTGTTTTTCTGATTCAGGGAGACTATTTTTGCACTTCTTTTGTAGAACAGAATACATTATTATTTTTAATAAACCAATGGCAAATCATAAGTCAGCATTAAAAAGAATTCGGGCCAACGAAACAAAACGCCTTAGAAACCGCTACCAACACAAAACAACCCGTACGATGGTACGTAAGTTGCGTGACACCAAAGATCAAGTGGTAGCATCAGAATTGTACAAGACAGTATCTTCTATGTTGGACAAATTGGCCAAGAAGAATGTCATCCACAAGAACAAAGCAGGCAACCTCAAGTCAAAGTTGGCCAAGCATGTCAACCGTCTTGCGGCAGTAGCATAAATAATTTTTATCGCACAAAAAACCTTTAAGGCAATTAGCTTTGAAGGTTTTTTTGTATTTATGCAAATTAAAAACACCCTAAAATCGTTTACATAACCTGAAAACCAGTACAAAGACACATGAGAAAATTGCGTTTAACGTTGGGAATGGCTTTGTTGAGTGCGAGTGCCGTTTTTGCCCAAAAACCCACCATTGATTTCAATGCCCGAGGAATTCTTTCCTTATCAGACGGTGACATGGCTGCGTCAGCTACCGTAGATGGGAAATTAATGAAAGAAGTCGGCGTAAAAGATGCCTTAACCATTTATCCGCTTCCGCTTAAATTAGGACAGGAATTTGGAACATCACCCGTTCCTAACTCAGCGATCGGCTGGACTCGGAACGTGGCCATCATGTCAGACGGGCGTTATGCTTTCGTGATTGAAACCCGCGGTCAAACTGCCGACAGTACAAAAGTAGTAAAAAATGTAGCGACCGATCTCCCCGCCGGAAGCACGATGTACATTGTTGACATTTCCAACATGGCAAAACCTTCGGCTCGTAAGGCTCCCATTGGAAAAAATCCATCGGCCATTGATATGCTCGGAAGCAACATTTTGATTACCTCCGAAGAAACCGGTAAAGAACTGCGTCTATTGGAAATTGGAGCGGGCGGTTTGCCTACGCGTAACGTTCCCATCGCATTAAACCTTACCAATGCCCGTGCGACTGATGTATCGTGGCATCCTGAAGGCGAATTTGCGGCCATTACCATTGAAGAAACCAAAGAAATTTGGCTCTATAAAGCAAAACGGAACGCTCAGGGAAAAATCGCTACGTTTGAAGCCTTTGGAGCGCCTGTCAAAATCACGGGAAAACCAGGTCATGGCGCTTTTACTCCTGACGGAAGCTTGTTCATTGTTTCCGATTTGAAAGACGGCGCCGCTGGAGAATTGGCAGTGATTCAGTTTAACACCACGGCTACCGATCCAAAAACGGCCGAGCATAAAGTAATTGGACAAACTGCCGTAGGTGCCGGTGTTGAAAGTTTCTCTATCAGTCCCGACGGTTCGATGATTGTCACTGCCAACAAAAACAACTCGGCCCAACCTTGGGAAGGCAATGTAGGCAAAGCAGGCATCAGCCTGTTGACATTGGCCAAAGACGGTAAAATTGCGAAAGTAGCCGACTACGATATCGACGGAATTGCCCCGGAAAGTATTATTTTCGACAAAACAGGCGATAACGTAGCCGTTTCCATTTACGAATATTTCGACTACGGTCGCCGCGATGGTGGTATCGAGTTTTTCAAAGTCACCAAAGGAGGCACTCCTGCCTTGACCAAACAACTTGCCAAAATCAGCGCTTCGAAGGGTTGCTATACTGTGAAGTTGATTCCATAGAGAAAAGCAATTAATTATATATAAATCAAAAGCCGCTTCTTAGGGAGCGGCTTTTGATTTATATATCTTATAGAGATATTTCATTGAAATTATTCAGGAATCAATGTATATTGATTCATTGTATCTCCAGTTTTAGGATTAGCAATGGTATTATTTAAGACCAATAATCCAATTTCTGCTGTCGTTACCTGAAAAACAAGATTACCTACTTGAGGACGTGGTGATAAACTGCTAAATGTCATTGATTGATCGGAATCTTTGTAGGTCCAAATTCCTTCAAAAACCTCCCCATTGTATTCAGTAATACGCACAGTACGTTTTCCGGTACCTGCTATAAAAGCGATTCGATACTTTGAATAACCGGGAATAATATTGGTTGTACCCTCGTTTCGATATACCACTGTATTTCCTTCCTTTACCTCTTTTGCTTTGAAGGTGCCGGAAAATAAATCTGTATTAATCACAGCGGTGGCCGGTATGGTGTACCCCATTAATTGGACAAAATAGTTAATACTTTATAAGTGTATTATGGTTTAGTTAATATTGTACTATTTTTAGTTATTGGCAGTCGTTCATTGAAAACTTGATTTGGTGTTAAATA
>Ga0247843_1002045_pt1 | contig 38277 bp, 33 predicted proteins | sample LaCruzMarch2017__FD_192420 | JGI IMG/M metagenome (GOLD analysis project Ga0247843, IMG submission 192420) | Freshwater microbial communities from meromictic Lake La Cruz, Castile-La Mancha, Spain - LaCruzMarch2017_8m | ecosystem: Environmental > Aquatic > Freshwater > Lake | place: Spain...
GAATCTCTGCGGGCAAGAGCAATAACTCCTATCGCGGACTGGTACGCATAGGCCGCAATGCCACCAACGCCCGCAATTTCTCGCAATGCGATTCGCTGCTTTTGGGCGACCAGTGCGGTGCACACACCTTCCCTTACATCGAAACGCAGAACAGCACCGCCAAGGTGGAACACGAGGCCACGACCAGCAAAGTGGGCGAGGATCAGATCTTCTACTGCAACCAGCGTGGGCTGGATACCGAGCAGGCGATCGGGCTCATCGTGAACGGCTATTGCAAGGAAGTATTGAACAAACTACCGATGGAATTTGCTGTAGAGGCGCAGAAACTGCTTGCAGTGAGCCTCGAAGGTTCAGTCGGATAAAACAAGAAAAGAAGTCTCCATGAGCTTATTAAAAATAGATAACCTCCACGCCCGTGTTGAGGAAAAAGAAATCCTGAAAGGATTCAACCTCACCGTGAATGCTGGTGAAGTACACGCCATTATGGGACCGAACGGAGCAGGGAAAAGCACATTGGCGTCAGTGCTTGCCGGCAACAGCAACTTTGAGGTTACCGCTGGTTCGGCCTTGCTTGATAGCGTGGATTTGCTCGAAATGGCTCCAGAGGAGCGTGCTCGTGAAGGCGTTTTCCTTGCGTTTCAATATCCTGTGGAGATCCCAGGAGTAAGCAACACCAACTTCCTGCGTGCCGCGTTGGGCGAAGTGCGCAAGCACCGCGGTCTGCCTGAGCTGGATGCCAAGGCATTCCTTGCTTATATCAAGGAGAAGAAGGAAATGGTGGAGCTGACCGCTGACCTCGCTGGCCGTGCGGTGAACGAAGGTTTTTCAGGCGGAGAGAAAAAGCGAAACGAGATTTTCCAGATGGCGATGCTCGACCCCAAACTGGCCATCCTTGACGAGACCGATTCGGGACTTGATATTGATGCCCTACGTATTGTTGCCAATGGCGTTAACAAGCTTCGCAGCAAGGACAAGGCATTCATTGTCATCACGCACTACCAGCGACTTCTCGACTACATCGTTCCCGACTTCGTGCATGTGCTTTACAACGGCCGCATCGTGAAATCAGGAACGAAAGAACTGGCATTGGAGCTGGAGGAGAAAGGCTACGACTGGATTAAGGCCGAATTGGAAGAAACAGCGGCATGAGTATTCTGAAAGAGACCACTGAAGTTCTTGGGCATCTGCTTGAGGCCATGCCATCCGATAGCCTTTTTGCCATTCGAGAGGAGGCAGCATCGTTTCTCCATGAGAAAGGAATTCCGAGCAAGCGTCACGAGGATTGGAAATACACCAACATCAAACGGTTGTTTGATCATGGACTTACGATTGCAAGTGGCGAGGGACAAGAGACGAGGGACGAAGGAATCGTGCCTGCACCAACTGTTCAATTTTCGAATTCTTCGGTCAATAGAAATTTTCCAACCATTGATGGTGTGACCTTTAATCTGTTTTCTGATGCAAGTGAACTGAACAAATTCATAGGAAAGAGCGGCATCCACAACAAGCAGGAATTGGCCGCGTTGAATACCACTCTGTTCACCGATGCGCTGGTCATCCATGTGGAAAAGAACGCACAACCCACGCAATCACTGCTCATAGACCATGGTGTCAGTGCTGCTGAATCGGAGTTCTTAAATTCACGCATCCTCATTGTGCTCGAAGATGGCGCGAAGCTGAATTGCGTGCATCATTTCCACGGAGAAGCCATTTCAGACAACTCACTGGTGAATCATGTCACAGAGGCTTTCATCGGTGCGAATGCCTCGTTGGAACTGAATTTCCTGCAAGAGATAGGCACTGGAAATCTGGTGAACACCACCGAAGTGAATGTAGAACGCGATGGCCGCTTTACCACCAATACGGTGCAATTGAGTGGGAAACTGATTCGCAACAACACGAACGTGCGCATTGCAGGTCAGAATGCCGAGGCACACCTCAATGGGTTCTACATGATTGATGGCAACGACCTGTATGACAACCACACGTTGGTGGATCATCTCGTGCCGAACTGCCAGAGCAATGAGGTGTACAAGGGTCTTCTCTCTGGAAAAGCAACTGGGGTTTTCAACGGTAAGGTGCATGTACACCGTGATGCGCAGAAGACCAACGCCTATCAGCAGAACAAGAACATTCTGTTGAGCGACACCGCCACCATGAACTCCAAACCAGAGTTGGAAATCTATGCCGATGATGTGAAATGCAGCCATGGCAGCACAACGGGTCAGTTGGACGAAGACGCGGTGTTCTATCTCCGTTCGCGTGGACTTTCGCACAAAGGGGCGATTGCGTTGTTACTTACTGCATTTGCCTCAGATGTGTTGGAACAGGTGAGTGATGAAGGCCTTCGGGCAGTATTAGAAGAAAAAATCCAATCACGTTTATTTGGAATGGAATAGATGATTATCGACACCAAAATAGACATCACAGCCCTGCGCGCTAAGTTTCCCATCCTCCACACAGAGGTGAATGGTAAGCCGTTGGTCTATTTGGATAATGGCGCCAGTTCGCAGAAGCCACAGTCGGTGATTGATGCCATTTCGCGTTACTATGAGGCTGAGAACAGCAACATCCATCGCGGGGTGCACACGCTGAGTGCCAATGCAACCATGGCGTATGAAGAGGTGCGGAAGAAAGTGCAGCATTTCATCAACGCCAAGCACGACCACGAGGTCATATTCACCAGTGGCACCACAGGCGGCATCAATCTGGTGGCTAGTTCCTTCGGGGAGAAATTCATCGGCAAGGACGATGAGATTCTCATCACCGCCATGGAGCATCATAGCAACATTGTGCCTTGGCAGATGCTGTGCGAGCGCAAAGGCGCCAAACTGCAAGTGATTCCAATTTCTGATGAAGGCGAAATCGACCTCAATGATGTGGAGCGGTTGCTGACGTCCAAGACCAAACTGGTCTCTGTGGTCCATATCTCCAACTCATTGGGAACGGTGAATCCTGTGAGTGAGATTATCCGTTTGGCACATGCCAATGGAACGCCCGTGCTGATTGACGGAGCGCAGGCCGTGCATCACACGCCTGTTGATGTGCAGGCGCTGGACTGCGATTTCTATGCCTTCTCAGCCCACAAGATGTATGGCCCGACAGGTATTGGAATCCTTTACGGTAAAGAAGAATATCTCAATGCCATGCCTCCCTATCAAGGCGGTGGCGATATGATAAAAACGGTGAGCTTCGCCAAAACGGAGTACAACGAACTACCCTTCAAGTTCGAGGCAGGAACGCCTCACATCGCAGGTGGAATAGGACTTGGAGCGGCCATTGACTTCATCAACAGTATCGGGTTCGAGGCCATTTCAGCGCACGAGCGGGAGGTGCTAGCCTATGCCATTTCTACACTTGGTAATATTTCAGGGCTACGGCAGATTGGTACGGCTAAGCAACGTGCAGGCGTGGTCTCCTTTCTCTTGGACGGCATTCATCCTTATGATGCTGGAGTAATTCTGGACAAGATGGGCATTGCAGTGCGCACAGGACATCATTGCACGCAACCTGTGATGGACCGTTTCGGAATACCTGGAACAGTGCGGGCATCATTTGCAGTTTACAACACCAAGGCAGAAGTGGATAAACTGGCCGAGGGATTGGAGCGGGTAGTTAGGATGTTTAAATAGACCCAAAAAAGTGAACACAACATTGGAAAACACAATAGCAGACCGCGAGGCAGAAGTAGTTGAGGAATTCGGCATGTTCACTGATTGGGTGGACAAATACGAATACATCATATCGCTCGGGAAAGAACTGCCGCTCATTGAGGAAAGCAAGAAGACGGACGACCTGCTCATCAAAGGCTGTCAAAGCCGTGTGTGGTTGCACGCCAAGATGGAGAACGGCAAAGTGGTGTTCACCGCAGATAGCGATGCCATCATCACTAAAGGCGTGATTAGCCTGTTGATACGTGTGCTTTCGGGTCAAAGCCCAGAGGCCATCATCAACACCGAACTCACCTTTGTGGAGCGCATCGGATTAAAAGAACACCTCTCTCCCACCCGCTCCAACGGATTGGTGAGCATGATTAAACAAATGAAACTGTACGCACTCGCCTTCAAGGCCCAACACAACGGACAATGAGCGCCACGACTGAAGAAGAACGCAAGAAACTGGAAGAGCGCATCATTGATGTGTTGCGCACCGTTTACGACCCCGAGATTCCAGTAGACATCTACGAGCTGGGCCTCATCTATGAAGTGAAGGTGGATGAGGAACTAAACGCCAAGGTACTGATGACCCTCACCTCGCCTTCGTGCCCTGTAGCCGAAAGCATGCCGCAAGAGGTGGAAGAAAAGGTGCGCGCTGTGCCGGGCATCACTTCCGGCAAAGTTGAACTCACCTTCGACCCGCCTTGGGACAAAGACATGATGAGCGAGGCGGCACTGTTGGAACTTGGGTTTATGTAAGGGTTTACCGCGGCAAACCCCAACTATTGATATGGAAGAAATCCGAAATAAAGTAGCCGAAAGCAGCCTCATCACTTTCAATCTGGAAGACCTCTATCAGGTAGGGACTCGCTCTGTTTTTGATTTGGCGGACTTTCTGTTTGAAGGGTTGATTCTAAGGGAGAAAGATTACCGCCAACGACTTATTGAATTGGACTGGCACCAGTATGCTGGGCATTTCGTCCATATCCAATGTTCTGCCGATGCCATAGTGCCGCAATGGGCATTCATGTTGGCCGCCACGTATTTGGAACCCGTTGCCAAGCGCGTGGTGATGGGAAATAGCGAAACCCTAGAAACCGTTTTGTACCAAGAAGCTTTGGCAACCCTCGATGTGGAGCAGTTCCGTGACGAACGCGTCATTGTGAAAGGATGCAGCAAGTATCCCGTGCCTACCTCGGCCTATGTGGAGTTCGTTTCGCGCCTGCGCCCAGTGGTGAAGAGCCTGATGTATGGCGAGGCGTGCAGCACTGTGCCGCTGTTTAAGCGTTAAACGAAAGCCTGCATCTCATACAATTTCCTATACACCCCTTTGTGGGCAATGAGCCCAAGGTGATTCCCGCGTTCGATAATCTCGCCATCCTGCAACACGATAATCTCGTCTGCAAACTGAATAGTGCTTAATCGGTGCGCGATTACAAGCGATGTTCTATTCTTCATGAGGTTGAAAAGTGCCTCCTGCACCAAGCGCTCGGATTCGGCATCGAGGGCAGAGGTCGCTTCATCCAAAATCAAAATAGGTGGATTGTGAAGTATAGCCCGCGCAATGCTAATCCGTTGGCGCTGTCCACCCGATAGTTTGTTGCCTCCTTCACCAATGCTCGCGTGGTATCCCCCCTCTATTTGCATAATAAATTCATGGGCATTGGCCACTTTGGCAGCGGTAATCACCTCTTCGTCAGAAATACCCGTTAGTCCAAAAGCGATGTTGTTGAAAATGGTATCGTTAAACAAAATTGCTTCTTGTGTAACGATGCCCAACTGCGCACGCAGGTCGTGTATAAGGCAATCGCGGGTGTCCACACCATCAATAAGCACCGCACCAGCCGTTACATCATAGAAGCGAGGAATCAAATCGACCAGCGTGGTTTTTCCCGCTCCAGACGGGCCAACAATCGCAATGGTTTTCCCCTTTTTGATGGTAAGATTTACGTTTCTCAACACCTGATACCCGTCTTCATACCAAAACGACACATCCTTAAACTCAATGGCATCGCTGAATTTGGTGAGGGTTTGGGCGTTGGGCCTGTCGGCAATTGTTTCTTCGGCCAGAAGGACAGTGTCTATCCGTTCTGAGGCTGCCATGCCTTTTTGGATATTGTACACCGCGCCAGTAAGCGACTTCACGGGTTGGATAAGCTGCGAGAAAATAACGATATAGCCAATGAACAAGTCGGCTTTGAGATTGCCACCACCCAACACGAGCGAACCCCCATAATAAATTACGGCCACCATTACAAACGTGCCCAACACTTCGCTAAGTGGTGAAGCAAGGTGTTGTTTGCGTATCATGCTCACCTTCATTCGCATGAAGGATTGGTTTTGCTGCTTAAAATTACCGTAAGATGTTTCGGTAGCGTTGAATGCCTTGATGATGCGTAAGCCCGACAGCGCTTCTATCATAGACGACAGCAACACGCCCATTTGGTCTTGCACCTTCTTGGACGATTTCTTGAGGCTTTTGCCCACTCGTCCTATAACCAACCCCGTAAGCGGCAATAAAATGAGCACAAATCCAGTGAGCTCAGGGCTCCAAACCAGCAATGTTCCCAAGAAAAACACGATGGTGAACGGTTCCTTAAACACCACCTCCACCGAACTCATCACCGAGTTTTCAATCTCTTGCACATCGCTGGTCATTTTAGCAATAATCTCCCCTTTCTTCTCCTCCGAGAAATAGGCTAAAGGCAGGCTAAGCACCTTGCGAAACAACTGATTGCGAATATCGCGCACTACCGCATTTTTTAGCGGAGCACTGAAGAACAATGCCAAATACCTAAAGAGATTTTTGAGTAAAAACGTGAGCACCACGAAGCCACAAATGAGCACCAACGCCTTCATTTGACCATCTAGCGTTACAAGGCCAGCATCATCCACTATTACCTTGCTTATCTCGTAATAGAATCGGTCGATAATACCGTTGGGGTCGAAGGAGAATGCTGGTTTTTCGAGCACTATGGGCTGTATGCCAAACAACACCCCCAACAATGGCACCACCATGGTAAGCGAGAAGAGCGAGAAGATTACCGATAGCACATCGAAAAGGATAACCAGCGTGGTTAGTCCTTTATACACCGAAATCATTCGTACTACCCGGAGGAAGTTGCTCATGGGGCAAATATACTTGGTAAGGTAGGTTTGTGTTTCTACGCCCTCAATTGGAGCAACACTACGTTTTCTACATGGTGGGTGTGCGGAAACATGTCAACCGCACGCGAACGCACCACATCATATTTCTCCGAAAGCAGTTGCAAGTCGCGGGCTTGCGTGCCTGGGTTGCAACTTACGTACACAATGCGAGGCACCTCCAACTTCAACAATTGCTGCACCACATCGCCATGCATGCCTGCCCTTGGCGGGTCGGTAATAACCACATCGGGGCGGCCTTCGCGGCCTATAAACTCTGGGGCAAAGATGTCCTTCATGTCGCCTGCATGAAACGAGGTATGGGCAATGCCATTCAGCGCGGCATTCACTTTGGCATCGTCAATGGCCGCTTCTACATATTCGATTCCCACCACATGCTTGGCTTTCTTCGCCACATAGAGTGCGATGGTTCCTGTACCTGTGTAAAGGTCATAGACTGTTTCGTTGCCTGTTAGCGCTGCAAAATCGCGGGCCACGCGATACAGCTCTTCGGCTTGCTTGCCATTGGTTTGAAAAAATGACTTAGGACCAATTTTGAACTGCAGCCCCTCCATTTCTTCCATAATATGGTCGTTGCCTGCAAAGGTTTGGATATCGAGGTCGTGAATGGTATCGTTGGCCTTGGTGTTCACCACATGCATCACACTCGTAAGCTGTGGAAACTCTGCCACAATAGGCGCCAAAATAGTTTGGAGCCACTCGGGGCGGTCGCCATTTACGGAAAGTAGCAGCATCCATTGGCCTGTAGTGGTATTGCGCAGGGTGAGGTTGCGCAAGTAGCCCTTCTGACTGATAGGGTCGAAAAACGTAATGTTGTGTTGCATGGCCAACTCGCGCACACGGTTGCGAATGGCATTGCTAGGCTCGGGTTGCAGGTGGCATTCTTCTACGTCCAATACTTTGTCCCAGCGGCCAGGCACATGGAACCCAAGGGCGGGACGGTCGCCAAAGTCGGTGCCCGTTTCCACCTCTTCGCGGGTAAGCCAACGCTTATTGGCAAAACTAAAATCGAGGCGATTGCGGTAGTTAAACACCTCTTGCGAACCAAGAATGGGCAAGTATTCGCCCACTTCTACCTTGCCAATACGCTGCAAGGCGTCTTTCACTTGTTTTTCTTTAAAGGCCAATTGCTCGGGATAGTCCATGTGTTGCCATTTGCACCCTCCACACACGCCAAAATAGCGGCAACGGGCGTTGGCTCTCTTGGCTGAATACGAAACAAAACGAAGGGGACGGCCTTCCCAATAGTTCTTGCGTTTTTTGGTGATGAGCACATCCACCACATCGCCCGGCACCACGCCTTCTACAAACGTGACTATCTCATCTATGCGGGCCAACGATTTGCCCTCTGAGGCCACCTCCAAAATGAGCACGTCCGTCACCACTTTATTTCTTCTCGCCATGGCGGCAAAAGTAAGTGTTGGGGTATTGCGTTATTCCGCGATGATTCAATCTCTAAACAGTGGTGCTATTTTCGCAGTGGTGTAAGCAAAACTGACGCTATTTGTTCTTTGAGAAATCTCTTTCAAGTAGTTTTCAAACCTGAACTTTGATGAAAATAAATAGCGCTATGTTGTCTCGCCCTATCCATTAATAGCTTTGAGCTATGCCCAATGACCGCCTCTTAAAGCAATGGTTCTAAGCAATCACTGCCTTTCAGTTACCAATTATCAAAACCCTCCCCATGGACAACCGCCAGCACTACCGTTTCAAAGCACTGCTCCGTGTGGTGCGCTTTCTGAAAGACAACGAGACTACCTTGAGTGAAGTGGTCTCGGTTGCCACAGTGGAGGCCGCATTGCAGCAAATGGTGGAAGACATTGTGAAGGCCGAAGGCATAGCCACCACCGACTATTCAGGGCACACAGCAGGCAAGGCCGATGTGCGCGAAGCCCTGATTAAGGCTACCAGAACCGTGATGCGGGCCATGGAGAGCCTCGCCATTGATACCGAGGATAAACTGCTGGCCCTGTCAGCAGGCCAATCGCGTTCCAAGATGACGCATAAGACCGACAGCGACCTCCGCGTCTTCTGTCTCCAAACCAAGGACATCGCTCAGCCCTTAGCCACCCAGCTGGAGGCCTACAATCTTGAACAGGAGCAGATAGACCTGATTACCACATTGTCCGAAAATTTCTTTCAGGCCATGGCCTCGGCCACAACCATAGCCATTACTCGAAAACTGGCCCGTGCTGAGGTGAATGACCTGATACAGGCGGCCTACACGCTGATGGACAAAAAGCTTGATGCCTACATAGACCTCTTTTTGGAAGACTATGACGACCTGGTGGAAGGCTACTACCTTGCGCGCAAGGTGGGTCACCATGGCACGGCTCCCATTCCCGACAACACCATTGGCACGGTGGTGGCCGACAGCCCCGCGATTTTTCGCATTAAACGCTACAGCCCGACCACTGGGTTGATGCTCGTGAATTCCTCTACCGCCCCCATGTATTTCCAAATCTTTGACGCGGATGGCCCTGTTGGCATCAGCATCGCGCTGGCCCGATGGTCGGCCTTCATTGGCGTGATGGCCGACCTTGCCGACCATGGCACAGCCCTGCATGTAACCACCGAGAGCGAGATTCCCGCATCCTATCGCGTGGAAATTGGATAGACGACCTTATTTATTCAACCCTAGCAAGCAAATTTCTATATTGTATTCTCATTATTCTATACTAAATTCTCACTTATCTATATATATCATGCATTTATACATATCATATTCTTATTTATAAATTGTGTAATCTTGTTTATTCATATTGTAGTCTTATTATTCTATAACACATTCTCATTAATCCGTTGTCATCATGCATTAATAATTATAAATGAGCTGCTGCAACGCCTTTATTCAATCAATCGATAAATAAATAACCACCATGGCTGAAAAAATAACTCCACCATCGAAGAAAAAGGCACTCAATAAGCCAAAAATGCCCGAAATCCGTGCCCATATTGCGGGTATGGCCCACAAACGCAACTATACGTTGACCAAAATGAGCCGTGCGATGGGCCGAAACAGCAATTATCTGCATCAGGCCCTGAGCAAAGGCGACCCACGCATTGGTCTGCTGATGCAACTGAGCGACATGTTGCAACAGAACCTGCTGGAACCTTACTTAGCCTTGTTGCCGCCAACCATTGGCCCTACCGCTGCCGAGCGCGAACTAATCCAGCAACTAGCCGAGCGCACAGCCGAACTCGAAACCGTGAAAGCAGAACGGGACAGGCTTTGGGGCGTGGTGGAGAAAAGGATGGGGTGAGGAGATTGAATTGAGAGACCTTAACAATTCAGCCCTACCGCGCTAACTTATGAGTAAGATTGAAAAGTGATAAGACCTTCTCAACAAATCCATCACGTTTTCCTGATCTTCCAATGAATCCATAGCTAATGCGTTCAAACGATTCATTCAACTGTATCATGTGCTTTAAGTCATCGGTTCGCTCAAACTTCTTTCTGCGAATCTTCAATTGATTTGAGCAATATGCAATAACTTGGGATAGATGTCCTTTTGGTTTTGAAAGAAGGTCAACATTCTCAAGAAAGTAATCCAATGAGCAAAACGTAAGAGGATAGATGTGTTTAAAAGATGCAGAAAGTTGGGGAGATAATTTAGCTTGGAATTGCTCTTGAAGATATAGGCAAGTACCGGATGTCCCAAAGTTCTTATCGGTGTAAAGGAGTATCGGATAGACCGTTAATTTTTGACAGTTAGGCACTCCTTTTGGAAGTAGTATCGATGAGAATTCACCATCTCGCATTCGCCTTAATCCTCGCACAAGTTGTCCTGTCCCTTTGTCATCAGCATTATATTTCTTGTCAAGTTCCTTTCTGATAGCCTCATAGTTCCGGCTGTCTATTGCATTTGACGGGAATAATGAATCTTTTATTTCGAACACAAAAAGCGATTTACCATCGATAACAAGAGCGTCAAAGAATCCTTCTTTCCCTTCGTCATCAAAGATTTTAACTGCATGGTTCTTTGGGAAAATGCCATCAATCGCGATTCGAAAAATCTTCCTTTCAATCATATCCAAGGCGAGATATCGTCTGAAATCATGAAAGGTCTGAAACTTTGGCAACTCCGAAATGCCAGAACTTTGATAAAAGCTCCGGACCACTCCATCATACAATTTTTCAATCAGTAAGCTCCAATCGAGTATCAGGAAATGATCGTCAGATACCTTGACCACAGGGTGAGACTTTATTCCTGAAAATGAGCGATGACCACTTGTGTATTCCTTAGAGTAATCGCTTCTATTCAACGAAATGCTATTTAGAAATGTACGATGTGTATGATTCGCATCCCAGATACCCATCGGTGCATGTGCGTTAGATTCTCGAGTAAATAGCCTCATTATACTCCTCATATATTCTTCTTCCGATTTTTCGTTATACGCCTTCAAAAAGGTGTCCACATACATGCTCAGAGCTGGTTGCTCACGGATGAAATTGAGAAAGTACCAGCCCTTGGCTACCGCAACTACTTCGTTAGAACGGGAATTACTACCCATTTGACTCAGATCGATTGCCCAAGTGTTCTTTCGAAAAAAGTCAATCTGGTTTACAGAGTCACTCCTTGTTCCATACTGCTCATTCCAAACATGAGCGGACAGTATCAGGGCCTTGAAAAGCAATAGGTCTGACTCTGGGGTTCGTTCACATATCGAAATTGCCTGCGAACAGGAAAGAATACATAGATGGAAATAATGCACCGTATAATGAGGTGCAAATAGTCCCGTTTCACTCTGCCTCGAAGAGTCAAGACTTTCCAACCAGTTCTTTAAGAGAATCAGTTTCTTCAGATCAACTCGGCCAACTATTCTTTGAAGAATTCGATAGTCTCCCCATTCATCCTCGCACCAAAAATTTACAGAACTCACCAAACATCCATATTCCAATGCATGGTTTAGTGGGGTTTCAGCCACTAAGTCTTCGAATCTTGGAGGCTTTTCTCCAAAGAGATCTTCGTAAGTAGGTGTGGCAATTAACTGAATACTCATGTCATTTCACCTATCTACGTGACCGCTAAGTACCGAAAATCCTCAAAACCCCTGCATATCCCCGCTCAGCCTGTGCAGCAGCGCCTCGGTCACTTTGGCGCGGTAGAGCAGGTTGCTGAGGCGGTTGGCGGCCAATAGCTGGCTTTGCTGGATTTCGCGAAACTGGATACCCGAGAGCATCCCTTCGCGGTAGCGCTCCACACCGAGGGTCACGTTTTCGGTGGCGGCAGCAAGGTTCTGTTCTTCTAGGGCGATGAGTTGGAGGGCGTTTTCATAGTCGCCATAGGTGGAAAGCAGCGAGCCGTTCAGTTCGAGGTCTAACTGCTCCACCTGCATCTGGCTGATGCGCATCTCGGCCTGGGCGTTCTTCTCGCGCCTGCGCTGGTCCATGCCATTGAAGATGTTGACCCGCGCCCCAATACCATAGCTGAGGCCATAGTTGCGGTTGGCAACCAAGAAGCCTGCCTCGGAGGTGGCATTGGAAAATCCATAGCCCACGTTGGCATCAATAACAGGCCATTTCTGCCTGCGGATGGTTTTTAGTTGGAGCAGGGCAATCTCTTGGGTCATGCGGTTAACGGTGAGGTCAGGATTGCGCTCGGCCAGTGCATCGCTCAGGGTGGCATATTCCAGCTTGGGCAACAGCGCGATGCTATCTTCCTCTACCGAGAAAATGGTGTTTGCCGGGCGGGCCAGCACCATATTCATGGCGTTGATGCCGTTGAGCAGGTCTTGCTGCAACTGCATGAGGGCGGCAGTGTCGTTGTTGCGCGCCACTTGTGCCTGCAAGAGCTCCACCTTCGATTCGCGACCAGCCGCCAACTTGCCCTCGGCCAACCGCAGGCGCTCCTCCGACAGTGCTAGCGTGGCCTCGGCCAAGGCGATGTTCTTGCGGATGCGCACCAGTTCGTAGTAGGTGGTTACCACATCGGCAAGGGTGTTCTCCATCGCAAGGCGCACATTGGCCTCGCCTTGTTGCTCCAGTTTCTTCAATTGCTGATGGGTGGTGAACATGGCCAGACCATCAAACAGCGTCCAATTGAGCTGTGCGGCTGCGCTGAAATTATAGGACTTCGCATTGCTGCGCTCGTTTATACCTCCCGTCAAAAACTCCTGACGGGTATTGTTGATACTGTTCTGCTGGCCCAGATTGAGGCCCACATCGGGCAGCATCCCCGCATTGCCGATGGTGGCATTGTTGCCTGCCATGGCGGCCTGTTCTTTCGCAATGCGCACCTCGAAATTGTTGGCCAAGGCTATTTCCATGGCCTGCTTGAGGGTGAGGGTCTCCTGAGCCGAGACCGTTCCGGCTAACAATAGCATTACTGTGAAAAGGGACGCGGGACGAAGGACAAGGGACGAGAGTCGCCCGCCCTGAGTTACGAACCATGAACCCTGAACCATGTACTTTAAACCCTTACTCATCTCTTGAATGGCTAATATGCTGAACCGCTGCATCGCTCTTGTCCCTTGTCCCATCTCCCATTCTCTAATTTGCTCCCGAAGCCTCAGCACTCTCGTCCCTTGTCCTTCGTCCCTCGTCCCCTTTTAATCCGTCCCCTTTTATTCCGTCCCCTCCTCCAGAGATATATTCATACATGGCTGGGATGACGAACAGCGTAAGGATGCCCGCAAAGGTGAGACCGCCAATGATGGCGATGCCCATGCTGACGCGGCTTCCAGAACCACCACCCAAAGCTAGGGCGATAGGCAAAGTGCCAAGAATGGTGCTAAGGCTAGTCATAAGAATAGGACGGAACCGCGACACCGATGCCTCGCGGATAGCCTCGCCACGCGATAGGCCAGCCTCCTTGCGCTGATTGGCGAATTCCACAATAAGGATAGCGTTCTTGGTGACGAGCCCCACGAGCATGATGATGCCGATTTGGCTAAATATGTTGAGCGTCATCTCGAAATACCACAGCGAAAGGATGGCACCTGCAACGGCCAACGGCACGGTGAGCATGATGATGAACGGGTCGCGGAAGCTCTCGAACTGCGCGGCCAAGATTAAGTAGATGAGTGCCAACGCAAGGAAGAATGCGAAGTAGAGGCTCGATGAACTCTCGGCAAAGTCCTTCGACTCGCCACTGAGGGCCGTGCTGTATTTGTCGGTAAGCACCTCATCGGCCACGCGGTCCATTTCGGCAATGCCATCGCCAAGGGTGTAGCCTTTGTTCAAACTGGCCGACACCGTGGCCGAGGCATAGCGGTTGTAGCGAAAAAGTTGGGGCGGAGTGGCTTCTTCGCTCAGCTCCACCACGTTGTCCAGCTGCACCATTTCGCCCCTGTTGTTGCGCACTTGCAGGGTGCGGAGGTCGAGTGGGTCGTCACGGAACGGGCGGTCCACCTGCCCGATTACCTGATACTGTTTGCCATTCATCACAAAATAGCCGAACCGCTGCCCGCTGAAGGCCAGTTGCAGCGTTTGCGAAATGTCTTGAACAGAGATGCCAAGGGCACGAGCCTTTTCGCGATGCACCTTCACTTGTATCTCTGGTTTATTGAACTTCAAATCCACGTCCACAAAAGCGAACGCCTTGCTCCCCTGGGCGGTCTGCACAAACTGCGGCAGAATCTCTTTCAGTTCGTCAAGCGTGGCAGCCTGAATCACATACTGCACAGGCAGCCCACCGAATTTCTCGCCAATGGTGGGTTCTTGGCTCACATAGATTCGTGCGCCAGATAGTTTGCCCACGGCCTTGCCCAGGTGGTCGGCCACTTCCATCTGGCTCACCTCGCGCTCGGCAGCGGGCACCAGTTGCAATCGAATAAATCCCGAATTGGTACTCGATGCTGCCCCAAATTCGGGCGATGTGATGCTGATGATAGACTCCTTGCCCTCGGTTTCTTCGTTCACCACGGCCACCAGTTCGTTCATGAACTGCTCCATGTATTCAAACGTGGCCCCCTCTTGCGCCTTGGCAAAAAGGCGCATTCCCGCGCGGTCTTCCAGCGGGGCAAGCTCGCTTGGCACCAAAGAACCCAGTCCCACAAGCATACCAATAGACGCCAAAATGATGGGGACGCTCAACCATTTGCGCTTCATAAAGGAGTTGAGCAAGTTGCCGTAGCCCGTTGCCATGCCGTTGAAAAAAGGCTCGGTGGCGCGATAGAAGGCATTCTGCCGCTCGCGTTTTTTCAAAATCCGCGATGCCAACATAGGTGTAAGCGTCAGGGCCACAAATGCGCTTATCGCCACTGATGCGGCCATCACTACTCCAAATTCCTGGAACAACCGACCGACCAGTCCTTGCAAGAAAATGACGGGCAGGAATACCGCCACAAGCGCAACCGTGGTAGCGATAACGGCAAAGAATATCTCTTTTGAACCCTCCATGCTGGCCTCCATGGGACTCATGCCTTCTTCAATTTTGGTATAGATGTTCTCCAGCACCACGATGGCATCGTCCACCACCAGCCCGATGGCCAGCACAATGCCCAACAGCGTTAGCACATTGATAGAAAACCCCGCCAGATACATCACGAAAAACGAGCCTACCAACGAAATGGGAATCACCACTACAGGAATAAGCGTGGTGCGCCAGTCTCTCAGAAAGAGGAAAATGATGAGTACCACGAGGCCAAATGCCAGATAGACCGTTTCTTCCACTTCGCTGATGGACGAGCGGATGAACCGCGTGGTGTCGAACCCGATACCCGTTTCGATGTCGGCAGGCAGGTCTTTCTGAATCTGCTCCAACCTGCGATAGAACTCGTCTGCAATCTCAATGTGGTTCGACCCCGGTTGCGGGATGATGGCGTTGCCCACCATCGGAATGCCGTCACGTTTCAGCACCGTTCGCACGTTCTCCGACCCTAATTCGGCCTTGCCCACATCTCCAAAATAGACGATGCTGCCTCCTTCATCTTTCACAATGATGCGGTTGAAATCCTCAATGGACTCCAGCCTTCCGAGCGTGCGGATGGTGAGTTCCATGTTATTGCCTTCAATGGCTCCAGCGGGCAATTCGAGGTTCTGCCGCTGCAATGCCTGCTGCACATCCAATGGCGTGAGGCTGTAGGCGGCCAGCTTGGCGGGGTCCAGCCACAGGCGCATGGCATAGCGTCTTTCGCCCCAAATGCGAATTTCGCTCACTCCTGGAATAGTCTGAAACCGCTCTTTGAAGGTACGTTCGGCAATATCGGTCAGCTCCACCAGCGAGCGTTTGTCGCTCTTTATATTTAGGAAGATGATGGGATTGGCGTCCGCATCGCTCTTGGCCACAATGGGCGGGTCGGCATCGGCAGGCAGACGGTTCACTGCGCCCGCCACCTTGTCGCGCACATCATTGGCCGCTTCCTCCAGCGAAACTTCCAGTTCAAACTCAACGCGCAATGTGCTTCGTCCATCGCGGCTGGTACTGATTAGGCTTCGGATGCCCGCAATGCCGTTCACCGCCTCCTCCAATGGCTCGGTAATCTGCGATTCGATTACATCGGCATTCGCACCAGTATAATTGGTGGTGACGGTGATTATGGGCGTGTCCACACTCGGAAATTCCCGAACGCCCAAATACGTGAACCCAATGAACCCGAACAACAAGATGACGATGTTCATCACCGTTGCCAGCACTGGACGTTGTATGCTAATGGAAGAGAGACTCATTTATCTTGAAGTAGTGAGGCGTAAGTCGTAAGGCACAAGTGATGACGGGGAATTTGGCTGATGAATTTTTAATCTTTAATTCTTCATTTTTAATTCCACTGGCGCTCCCGGACGCAGCTGTAGTATACCCGAGGTGATTACTGTGTCGCCCGGTTGTAGCCCTTCGAGTATCTCCACTTCGTCAGCAGTTCTGATGCCCGTTTTCACTTCAACAGGTGCTACCACACCATTTTTGGCGAGCAGCAATTTCACTTTGCCCAGTTCGGGGATAATGGCTACGGTAGGCACGGATAGGGCGTTGGGTTTCTCGCCAAGAATCACCTCCACATCGGCAAAGAAACCCGGCACCAATTCGCCTTTCGCGTTGGCATAGTTGGCGCGAACCATGGCCGAACGCGTACTGCGGTCAATTTCGGGCTGCAAAGCGAATATCTTGGCGGTACGTTCTACTCCGTCCGTGGTTTTGAAATGCACTTCCTGTCCAATCTTCACGCGGCTCAGGAATTTTTCGGGAACAGAGAATTCCAACTTTAATGGCGTGGTCTTCACCAATGATGCGATAAGCGAATTGGCAGTCACAAATTGGCCGGGACTTACTTTGCGCAAGCCAATCGTCCCGCTGAATGGGGCGCGAATCTCCGTTTTGTTAATCTGCGCTCGCAGCAATGCAGAGTCTGCCTGCAACGACATTCGCTCCGTAACCGACCTATCCAACTCCTCTTGACTTACAGCCTGTATCTTCATCAGGTTCGTCATCCGTGCTTCCTGCGTGCGCGACAATTTCAACTGGTTGTTGGCTTTGCGCAATTGGGCCTGCAATTCTTGGTCGTCAATTTTGAGCAATAGTGCGCCTTTCTGAACTGTTTGTCCCTCCTCAAACCCGATTTGAACAATGCGCCCGGGAATTTCCACCATCAATTCTACAGACTCCTCTGCCAACAGCGACCCCGTGGCCGAGAGACGGTCGAGAAGCAATTTTGGTTCTGCTTTGATGGCATTCACCATCAGCGATTTTGGGGCAGCAGCGGCTGCATTCTCATTGACTTTTGGTTCAAATACCCCAGCTCGTTTGGCGATGAAATAGCCTACCAATAGAATGACTATGGTTATGGAAACGTATCTGATAATGTTCTTGTTCATAGTGCTTCGGTCTGTTCTTTCATGCGTTGGATATGCAGAAAAACCTGCTCTGAGGGCAGTTTGCTCAGATTGCAGGCCATCTTTTCAAGTATTGGGAAAACGCGAGCCACTTCATTTTCGGGCAGCGACTCCAGCGCACTGCGGTTCACCTCCAAAAATGCCGCTTGGATTCGGGGCATGTAACTCTTCGCCAATTCGGTGCTTTGAAGGCGATATGCCCTGCGATCGTTCGGGTCCTGAACCCGCTCTATCATGCCATGCTCGGTCAAATAGTCCAGTATCCGCACCATGGATGCCTTGTCGGTCCATACCATCTCAGCCAACTCCTTCTGAGTAATGGCGCCATTCAAATCATCAATCACCTTTAGCACATAGAAGTGACGTTCGATGGGAAGGTCAATTAACTTAGCTGAAATCGCTCCCACATACCATTTGGTAAGTAGCGCGAACATCTTGCCTAAGGGTACAGATTCTTCGTTTGGCATTGCAGATAGTTTCTATTGCTAACTATTCGGGGTGCAAATCAACGGAATAACTTTGAATGGGATTGCAACACGCCCAAAAAATATGTTTTGTAACGTGTTAAAAAATGTTGCTCGGTTGAAACGTACCGTAAATCACCCGCCTAAACTCATACTCTTCGTGCAAAACCAATCGACCACACCGCTAACCCCTGTATATTGCACCGCGATAAATTGGGATGTATCACCAAGAAATCCCGACTATTTTCTTATGCCGCATGCCCAGATTAATCTTCCATTTTCATAGGCCGTGGAACTAATAGACTATATAAAAGGCCATCGCGACTCGCTTTCGCCTGTGCAGGAAGTGATGGATACGGTGCTGGCGCTGCATGGAGTTCGTTTGCTTATAAAACGAGACGACCTGATTCACCCCGCTATTTCGGGCAACAAATGGCGCAAACTGCGGCACAACTTGCGCGAAGCCGCCATGAACGACCACCACACGGTGCTCACCTTTGGGGGTGCATTTAGCAATCACATAGCCGCCACGGCCCATGCCTGTCGCAATGCTGGATTGGACAGCATAGGCATAATTCGCGGGGATGAATTGAATGAAGAAGACCTCAATTCCACGCTTCGCGAAGCGAAAAAAATGGGTATGGAACTGCATTTCGTTTCGCGCGAGGTCTATCGCAAAAAAACGGAGCCTGAATTTTTGGAGGAATTAAAAAACCAACATGGACGATTTTATGCCGTGCCCGAAGGCGGTGCAAATGGGCTTGGCGTAAAAGGCTGTGCCGAGCTATTGCCCGAAGTGGACGAACATTATGATGTGGTGTGCTGCGCAGCTGGCACAGGCACCACCTTGGCGGGATTGCGCGTTTCGTTGCCCGAGGGCAAACAGCTGCTTGGTTTTCCTGCCTTGAAAGGAGGTGATTTTTTGCTGGATGAAGTGAAGCGATTGACTGAAGAAAGTCGATTGAGAATTACTGCACCTCAGGCAGCATTTTCGCTCGTCACCGATTATCACTTTGGAGGCTACGCCAAAATGACGCCCGAGTTAATGCTATTTATTGAGGGCTTTCAGGAGCGCACAGGCATACCGCTCGACCCCATTTACACAGGCAAAATGATGTTCGGTATCTATGATATGATTCAAAAAGGCCGATTTGAAAAAGGCACTACGCTCCTCGCCATTCACACAGGCGGACTGCAAGGCTGGGAAGGCATACGACACAGAGCGCAAAAATCGGAACGCGAATCTTCGCGCCAAAACGAAGGGGGCGACCTACGCGACTCGGGCGAGGATTAACCACACCACTTACCTTCGTACCATGCTGCCAGCGCTCACTCTGCCTCAACACCCACTACGGGTGGAACTCCATGATGGAAAGCGGATGATTTTTTGCCAAGTCCGCAAAAAAATGGTGGTGCTAACTCCCGAAGAATGGGTGCGGCAACACATGGTGGCCTATCTGCATCACGACCTGCACTATCCATTGGCATTGATGAAAATGGAGCGATTGGTGAAAGGCAGCACCCGCAAGCAGCGGGCCGACATTAGCGTTCACCACCGCGATGGTGAAGCGCTGATGCTTATAGAATGCAAAGCCCCCGATGAACCGCTGAACAAGGAAACATTTTTTCAAACCGGGCGCTATAATCACCACATCAAAGCCCCCTATTTACTCATTAGCAATGGCATTCAGCATTATTGCTGCAGCGTTGATGCCTCTAGCAACCGCTTCAACTTTTTGAGCGCAATTCCGTTGTATGCTACTCTGATTGAAACTTTGACGTAATTTCAAACCATAAAATCACCGCTCATGCGCCAAATTCTACTCGCTCTGGTTCTTGCCCCATTATTGTCCATCGCACAATCGGACATTGTTCCTGGAATCATCATTCTGAAAGTGAAACCCGAATACAAAAGTGAACTTGCCCGAGAAGGCGTTCGTTGGGATGCATTTGAAGGGCTTGATTTGCTCAAAATAGAAATGATGTTTCCGCGAGCAGAAGAGCCGATGGGGCGCACCGACCGCAATGGCAATCCTTTTGTCGACCTAACCAGAACCTATAAATTGACCCTAAACGAAACCGCTGATTTGGGCAACGTTATGGATAAACTGACAGCAATGAAGCGTTTCGATTGGGTGGAACCTACCTCCTACTCTATTTCGGATGCCACGCCAAACGACCCCAACATAGGTTCACAAAACTATTTGACCCAAATAGGTGCATTTGCCGCTTGGGATGTAACCACAGGCGATACCAATGTGGTGATTGGAGTGACCGATACCAGCTTCGATTTGCTGCACCAAGACGTGCAAGGCAACCTTAAACGCAACTATGCCGACCCTGTGGATGGGCAGGATGACGATATGGATGGATTGATTGACAACCATGCAGGCTGGGATATTGAAAGTGATGACAATCAGCTATTCGTGTCGGGCAATTACCATGGCACTGGCGTGTTGGCAGTTTCATCGGCCACCACAAACAATAGTGTGGGCATTGCAGGCGTGGGCTACAATTGCATGTATTTACCGGTTAAAATTGGAAGCAGCGCAGGCACAATTGTCACTGCGGATGGGTATGAGGCCATTATCTACTGTGCCGACCGCGACTGTAAGGTGATAAACTGCTCGTGGGGTTCGACCATATTTAGCAATCTCGGGGTAGATGCGGTGAACTATGCTACAATCAATAAAGACGCACTGGTTGTGGCTTCGGCAGGCAATCTAGAAGTGGAAGAGTACCGATACCCTGCTTCCTACAATTACGCCATCAGCGTTACTGGAGTACACAACACCGATGTGTTTGACAATGGGACCAATCCTACATTCACATGGGCCGATAGTGTTGACCTATGTGCTCAGGGATTTAATGTGTATAGCACTGCTACAGTTGGGGGTACACAAGGTGCAAGTCCCGTTTACACAACATCGGGCGGCACCAGTTTTGCAGCACCTCAAGTATCGGGCGCAGCGGCATTGGTGCGTTCGCAGTTTCCTTGCCTTTCGGCTATCGAAACGGCTGAATTACTTATTGACAATGCCGTTGATATTGAAAGCATTGGCACCAATGGTGATTTTGCAGGAAAAATTGGTAAGCGCTTGGATGTTGGTGCTGCGTTGAACATCGCCATCAATCCATGCGACCCAGTCGGTATAGCTACACCGCAAGATGATTTGGCAATTACCGTTTATCCCAATCCGAGTGCTGGAAATGCAACGTTAGTGGTTTCCGCAATGGATGTTTGGAATGTACAGGTTTTCAGCGCACGCGGAGAACAGGTGATGCAGGCACAGTTTACAGGCAACACCCATCACATTCAAGGATTGGCGGATGGCCTTTATCTCATCACCTTGAGCAATGGCATGCAATCGCACACCCAACACCTTGTGGTGATAGGAAATCGCTAATTCATTACTGCTAAAATTTCATCCAAATACTGGCGATTGTTGGCAAGGCGTGGCACTTTGTGCTGGCCTCCAAGTTTGCCTTTCGATTTTAGCCAGTTGTAAAATGTGCCATTAGGAAGGCTAGAAACCATTGGCCGCTCCAAAACCATATCGCGATAACGTTTGGCTTCATAATCGGAATTGATTGATTTAAGGGCGGTATCAAGGGTTTCCACAAAATAATCCAAGTCGCTGGGGGCTTTGGAAAACTCAATAAACCAGTCGTGGCGGCCTTTGGCCTTTCCATCCAAATACAATGGGCCAGCGGTGTAGTCACGTATTTCCGCATCCGATTTTTCGCATGCCACTTTTAGTGCCTGTTCGGCATTGTCAATTATAATTTCTTCGCCAAATGCGTTAATGAAATGCTTTGTTCGCCCCGTGATGCGAATGCGGTGCGGTTTCAGAGAAGTGAACATCACCGTATCGCCAATGCAATAGCGCCAAAGTCCAGCATTTGTAGAAATGACCAGGGCGTAATTGTGCCCCAATTCCACTTCCTCAAGCAGCAAGGTTTTGGGCTCAACGTTATCCCATTCGTCCATAGAAATGAACTCGTAATAAATGCCATAGTCCAGCATAAGCAGCAAGTCGTCCAATTCTGGATTGTCTTGCAAGGCAAAAAATCCCTCGGAGGCGTTGTAGGTTTCCATGTAATGAATGCCGCGTCCGCCTATCACTTTCTCAAACTGCTTTCGATACGGAATGAAACTCACTGCCCCATGAAAAAACACTTCCAAATTGGGCCACACCTCCAGTATGGTTTCTTTCCCTGACACTTCTAGCACGCGCTGCAACAGCACCAACGTCCATGATGGCACGCCCTGAATGTTGGTAATATCTTGAGTGATGGTAACACGAACCATTTCTTCAATCTTAGACTCCCATTCGTCCATTAGCGCCACTTCCAACTTAGGTGTGCGATAAAACTCTGCCCAAAAAGGAAGGTTTTGCAGCAGAACAGCCGACAAATCGCCATAGTAGGCATCTTGGCGAAACTCATCCACGCGATGGCTTCCTCCCACGGAAAGGCCTTTCCCCGAAAAGAGCTGGGTTTCGGGATAGTTCTGGCAATAGATGGAAAGCATGTCTTTGCCGCCTTTAAAATGGCAATCCTCAAGCGCTTCTTGGCTTACTGGGATAAACTTACTGCGGTCGCTGGTAGTTCCGCTCGACTTCGCAAACCACTTAATTGGGGAGGGCCACAGCACATTTTGCTCGCCTTTGCGATGGCAATCAATAAATGATTTCAGCGTATCGTAGTCCTGCAATGGTACCTGTTTCCGGAAATCATCTTTCGATTTGATGTCAGAAAAATGGTGACGAATGCCAAATTCCGTTTCCTCTGACTTGGCCAGCAGCATGGTAAGCACATCAGACTGCACTTCAAATGGAAACTGCAGAAACAAGTCGCGCTGATGCCCGCGTTTCTTCATCAGCCAAGTAACTACAGCGTTGAGCATTCAAAGGGAAGTATGCCGCAAATAACGCAAAAACCCCGCTCGACCTTTGCCGAACGGGGTTTTCCACCAAATAAATAACCTCTTAGTCGATATAGATTGTGTATGGCAATCGCGCTTGAACACCTTTCATATTCATTAAATCTTCTACATCCTTCATGTAGGTGTAGTAATTGCCAAGGCGTGCTTTAAGCAATGCCTCTTGACCCTCACCCGTAATTTCTTTAACGAATTGCTCCATAGGATCTTTCTCCTCTGGAAGTTCAATTACGCGATAGTCTTCAAGTCCTGCCATGTTAGCAGCAATTTTCACTGCATCGTCAATACCACCTAACACGTCCACCAAACCTATGCGCAATGCGTCTTTTCCACTCCACACACGACCTTGACCTATGCTGTCAATCTCCGCTGTTGTCATACCACGACCCTCAGCCACTTTTCCAATGAAATCGAAGTAAATATCGTTTACACTGTTCTGAACAATCTCGCGTTCTACCTCTGTAAGTGGGCGCAATGGCATTCCAAGGTCAGCAAAACGATTGGTTTTCACAGTATCGACAGTGATACCAAGTTTGTTGTTAAGCATTTTTTGAGCGTTAAACAGCACCCCAAACACGCCAATTGAACCTGTAATTGTGTTTGGCTGTGCCACAATGGTATCAGCCGCACAAGCAATATAGTACCCACCAGAGGCTGCAACGTCTCCGAACGAAACCACAAACGGCTTGGCTTTTTTAGCCAAAACAGTTTCTCTCCAAATGACATCTGATGCCAAAGCGCTACCACCTCCACTGTTTATGCGCAGTACAATGGCTTTCACTTTATCGTCAAGGCGAGCTTCGCGTATTTCATTTGATATGGTTTCAGAACCGATAGATTCATTATCACCTTCACCAGAATTGATACCGCCCACTGCGTAAATCACTGCAATACGGTCTTTTGACGTAGATTTCTTATCATCATCAGAATCAGCAATTGGGGCATCCTTGTATTTTCCAAGTCCTATGAAATTGATTTCATCCTTCTCCTCCTTCAATTCTAGGCGCTCACGAATTTTAGCCAAAACTTCATCCTTGTATATCAATTTGTCCACTAAACCAAACTTCACAGCTTGTTCGGCATTTTGGATTGAAGCATTTTGAGCCATTAGGTCCAATTCAGTTACAGTCTTTTTTCTGGATGCAGAAATACCTTCCAACATTTTGTCCCAAAGGGCATCCATGTAGCTCATGGTTTGCAACCTATTGGCATCACTCATTTTATCCAACATCAAAGGCTCGATGGCACTTTTAAATTTTCCGTAACGAATAATTTGTGGCTCAAGCTCCAGTTTCTCAAACATGTTTTTCAGAAAAATGACTTGCGAACCCAAACCACGCCATTCCACCAAACCTTCTGGATTCAACCAAATTTCATCCGAAACCGAAGCAACATAATAGGCTTTTTGGGTATACACCTCGCTGTAGCTCACAATCCACTTACCACTCTCCTTAAATTTTAGCAAGGCATTACGAATCTCCTCTATCGTTGCCATTCCAGCAGGAATAGCGGTCATATCCAAATAGATGCCTTTGATTTTGTCATCTGAAGCAGCATTTTCGATGCTTGAGAGAATATCATTGAGACCTAAACCACCATTGGGTTTGAAAGTAGAAGGATCGATATCAAACGGATTATCTATTCCCCGCTCTTTAATCTCCTCATTCAGTTCAATATGAAGCACTGAATTGTCCTTCACTTCGGTTTCACTTTTACCACCAATAGCCGCTCCAATACCAGCCAGAATTAGGATAAGCAGAAAAATCCCTAAGATTAAACCCAAGGCACTCGCAAACATAAATTTAAAGAATTGTCCCATTTTAATAGTTGTAAATTTTGAGTGGTCAAAAGTAGTTAACGGTTCAACTCTACGTAAGTCATACCGTTATTGAATGTTAAAAGCCATATTCGCGGCTCAATTTCCAATTCTATGAATTCGCTTCGGCATAGTCATAATTACGTTTTGCTTCTTGGCTCCAATCTGGGCGATTCATTGGATATGCTGAAAAAATCAAGCGAACATATTCTACTAACTGTGGGAGAAATAAAAGCTAAGTCCAAAATTTACTCATCAGAACCATGGGGCTTTGATGCACCAACTCCTTTTTTGAATCAAGCACTTTTGGTGAGATCACAACTTTCTCCATTAGAATTGCTTCATGAAATTCATTCCATTGAACGTAAACTTGGACGTATCAGGACCGAAGAAAAGAACTACACATCAAGAATAATTGACATCGATATATTGCATTGGGATGGAGCGCCAGTGGAAACCGAGGAATTATCAATTCCGCATAAGCTATTGCACCTGCGTAGATTTGCGCTACTGCCAATGTGCGAGCTCGTTGGGGAAGTTCTTCACCCCTCAATTAAATTAAGCTATAATCTTATTTTGAAAAATTGCCTTGACCATGGCGTCCTCACTGAACTTCCTTTAAGATGAGCCAAGTGCAGCATATCCATCGAGATTACATTGTGATTGAGGGTAATATTGGCTCAGGAAAAACCACTTTAGCCAAAACACTATCAGAACTGTGGGGCACCCGATTGATTTTGGAAAATTTCGCTGACAACCCATTCTTGCCCAAGTTCTACGAAAATCCCGAAAAACACGCTTTTGCTTTGGAACTCAGTTTTCTAGCAGAACGCTATCACCAGAATCGAAATGAACTAAATAGGACCGATTTGTTTCGTCCTGGCGTTGTGGCAGATTATTCCTTTGCCAAATCCCTAATATTTGCCAAGATAAATTTACCTGAAGATGAGTTTGAACTCTACCAAAGTCTCTTTCATATAATTCATGGCAGATTGCCAAAACCTGACTTACTGGTCTACCTACACTGTAACGAAGAGAAATCACTTCGACAAATTGCATCGCGTGGGAGAGCTTATGAAACAGTTATAGAACTCGAGTATCTCCAAAAAATCACATCTGGCTATTTGGACTATTTCAAGCAGCAACCAGAATTAACCATACTCATCATAGAAACCGACAACATTGACTTTGTGGCCTCTGAACAAGAATTAACTAATTTGGTTCGGCAAATAAATCAACTCTATTCAACTGGAATCCATCGCATTATACTGTCATAAGGCAGTTTCAATATTTTTTTTTTTTCTCTAGTGCAAAAGTGACATATTTAATTACTTTTGCCCCGTGAATGTCCTGTTAAGGAACCAACTAAAAAGATAAAATTAAACAACCTCTTACCAAATTAGACATGAAAAAGGGATTACTATTTCTAACACTTCTTTCGGTTTTTAGCCTGTCAGCTATTGCGCAGGGTGAGAATGATAAGAAAAAAGCTGACAAACCAGCAAAAGAAGCTGCTACAAAATCAACTAAAGTGCGTTGGAATAGCTTTTCTATTGGAGCACATGGAGGTTACACCTTATTTTATGGGGACATCCGTCAGCATGATTTTTGGCCGACTGATAACGCATCTGAACGTTGGAATTTCGCGGGAGGTGGGTATATCAACTATCAATTGAATCCAGTTGTTGGATTCAATATTAATGTGATGGCAGGAACGCTTGGTGGAATTAAGCGTGGACAAGGTCAGACTCCAGTTGGCCTGCCAAATACCCAGAAAAACGTAAAATTTACCACGAATTTCGTGGACTATACATTGAACGCAAGTTTCAATCCAATTAATTTGATGTATTCCGATAGGACCAAAACTAGATGGTTCACAACTTACATTACTGCAGGTGTTGGTTTAGTTTCATTTCGCACTTTAAAGACTGGTCTTTACAATGATGCATATGTAAATAGTGAAGGTTATGAATGGACAAAAGATCCAGCAGGACGCGGTAAAGAGAAAGCTGCAATGACTAATGAATTGGTCATTCCGGTAGGTGCAGGAGTAAAGTTTCGTTTATCAAGAAGATTTGACCTAGGAATTGAATACACGCACAGATTTACATTCTCTGAAAAACTTGATGCAACTGTGGGTAATACAGGGACTAAGGATAGCTACAGTTACCTAAATCTTAATTTGGCATTCAAGTTTGGCAAAAACAAAGACAGCAAAGAATGGGTTAACCCTTATCAGGCATTGGCGAAAAACATGTCTGACATTCAAGCTAATATTGATGGACTTGCTCAAGATGCAGACGGAGACGGTGTCTCTGATTTGTTTGACAAAGAGCCAGGTACAGTAGCTGATGTTGCGGTAGATGGTAGTGGCCGTGCACTTGACACAGACGGTGATGGTGTTCCGGATCATTTGGATGCAGACCCGTTCACAAACAAAGGTGCTAGAGTTGATGAGAATGGACGTGAGCTAGATTCTGATGCTGATGGCGTTGCTGACAGCCAAGACTTAGAGCCAAGTACACCTGCTGGAAACCTAGTTAACTTCCAAGGTAAGACTATCAACGCAAAAGGTGCTGGTGATAAAACAACTACTGCATCTTCTTCAAGCGTATCGTCAGGTTCTAACTTAATGTCCATCTACTTCAAGGTGAATAGCTCACGAATTGACTACTGGAGCAGCTACGATAAATTGGCTGAAGTTGCAAAGTTGATGAAAGCTAATTCAGGTGTAAAAGTTAAAGTAGTTGGTTCAGCTGACGTTTCTGGAGCAGAAGATTACAACAAATCTCTCGCAGAAAAACGTGCTCAGGCTGCGGTTGATCACCTAGTGAAGGTGTACGGAATTGATGCTGGTCGTTTCTCAGTAGTAAGCGAAGGAGAAGTTAAACCTCTTTCAACTTCTGCAGATGCGCTTAACGTAAACAGAAGAGTAGACTTCATCGCTCAATAAGGGTAGCAACCATAAAATTGAAAAAGCCGTTCCGAGACTCGGAACGGCTTTTTTATTTGTAAAAATCTCCTTTTTCAAGTATGTAATTAATCTTCTAATTTCTTAGCTTGGAAAAAAACTCCCAAAGGACAATTCCCGCACTAACTGCAACATTCAAAGAGTGCTTCGTACCCACCTGCGGTATTTCAATGTAATAATCACATAGATTCAAAAGTTCTTGATTAACACCATAAACTTCATTACCAAAAATAAGCGCATACTTCTTTTCAGTGTCTAGCGAAATAGCCTTGGGAGAGACCCCACCAAGAACTTGCTCTACACCAACTAGAATAAAATTTTCCTGTTTTAAAAAATCTAAAGCCTTAGTTGTAGTTTCCCAATAACTCCAAGCCACGCTTTCAGTAGCACCCAAAGCAGTCTTATGTATTTCTCGATTTGGTGGAGTTGCTGTAATCCCACATAAGTGTAGACTTTCAACAGCGAAAGCATCAGCAGTTCGGAAAAAGGAACCCACATTATGTAGACTTCTGATGTTATCTAATACAACCACAACAGGTATTTTCGTTTCGTTAGAAAATTCAACGATTGTTGGCCTTTCCAGCTCCTGCATAGTCAACTTTTTCCCTTGCTCCATTCTTTAGGCGTATTACCTTAGCGTCCCTCCAAAAATACCCTAATACCATTGGCCAAAGAACCAAAAGATTCAGTTACGCCTCTAATGAAGCAGTTTAATGCTATAAAGGCAAAATATCCTGATGCTATATTACTGTTTCGAGTTGGTGACTTTTATGAAACCTTTGGAGCAGATGCTATCAAAGCATCTAAAACCCTTGGAATTATATTAACGAAGAGAGCTAATGGCTCAGCATCTCATATTGAACTAGCAGGTTTCCCTTACCACTCTTTGGAGTCCTATTTACCGAAATTGGTACGAGCAGGCTTTCGCGTTGCTGTTTGTGATCAATTGGAAGATCCAAAAACAGTAAAAGGAATAGTTAAACGGGGCGTAACTGAATTGGTGACTCCAGGACTATCCATGAGTGATAACGTCCTTGAACAGCGAAGTAATAATTTTCTGTGTAGCGTCCATTTCGAAAAAGATAACATTGGACTTGCATTTCTAGATATTTCCACGGGTGAATTCCTAATAGCTGAAGGAGATGATAGTTACGCTCAGAAGTTGGTCCAGAATTTTTCTCCTAACGAAATGGTATTCCGGAAGAGTTTTCGTCATCGATTTCAGGAGCTTTTTGGAAATGGGCACTGCACGTTTACAATGGAAGATTGGGTCTTCACGTCCCAATTTGCCGAAGACCTGTTAAACCGACACTTTGGAACACGAAACTTAAAGGGATTTGGAGTAGAGCATTTGCATAATGGAGTAATTGCCGCTGGTGCAATACTTCAGTATTTAGCAGACACGGAACATGTAAAAACTGCGCATATTACCGCACTTGCTAGAATAGAGCCCGAGCATTACATGTGGGTGGATGGCTTTACAATGCGCAATCTGGAAATCCTTCAGCCAACAAGCATTGATGGTAAAAGTCTGTTGAACATCCTTGATTCTACCATCACACCAATGGGTGCAAGAATGTTGAAACGTTGGCTAACACTCCCCTTAAAAGAAACACATTTAATTGAAAGGCGATTAGATGCTGTAAGCACACTCCTAAAACAAGATATAGCGCGTCAGAATCTGCAAAAATTATTTAATGATGTAAGTGACTTGGAGCGACTTGCATCCAAAATTTCTACTGGACGAATTAACCCGAGAGAACTACTGGTTCTAAAACGAGCACTTCAAAAATTCCCGCTAATTAAGGTGGATCTGCAGTCGTTGCCATGTGAATCAATAAAGGACATGGGTGTTCGTATCAATGCCTTAGAGCATGTGTTTAAACGCATTAATTCTACCATAAAAGAGGACGCTCCTGTGCTAGTTTCGAAAGGTGGAGTAATGGCCAACGGGCTTTCTGATGAACTTGACTATTTGAGAGGACTTGCATTTTCCGGAAAAGACCATCTTGTTGCTATTCAGCAACGTGAAATTTCAGCTACTGGAATATCTAGTCTAAAAATTGGATTTAACAACGTTTTTGGATACTATTTAGAGGTTACAAACTCACACAAAGACAAAGTACCTCATGAATGGATCCGAAAGCAAACGCTCGTAAATCAAGAGCGATATATTACTCCAGAATTAAAAGAGTATGAAGACAAAATTCTAGGAGCTGAGGAAAAAATCCTAAAAATAGAAACGGACCTCTACCATCAACTGCTACTCAACCTCGCGGAGTTTATTCCTGTAATCCAACAAAATGCCAACATAATAGCCCAAGTAGATTGCCTTCTTTCTTTTGCGCAAATAAGCGAGGCTAATCAATATACAAGACCTCAATTTTGTGAGGGAAATAAATGCCAAATACTTGATGGCCGTCATCCTGTAATTGAGCAATCACTGCCGATTGGCGAAGAGTATGTCACGAATGATGTGCTTCTAGATAGCAGCTCACAACAAATTTTGATAATTACTGGGCCGAATATGAGCGGTAAATCCGCCTTACTACGTCAAACTGCTTTGATTAGCATAATGGCACAGGTTGGCTGCTTCATTCCTGCAAAAAATGCTCTACTTGGAATTGTAGACAAAGTATTTAGTCGTGTGGGAGCCAGTGATAATCTAACCCAAGGCGAGTCGACTTTCATGGTAGAAATGAATGAAACTGCGAGTATTCTAAATAATATGACATCTCAAAGTCTGATTATTCTAGATGAAATTGGGCGAGGCACAAGCACCTATGATGGCATTTCTATAGCAATGGCAATTGTAGAATATTTACATGAAGGAAAAAAAGCACGCCCCAACGTTCTATTTGCCACACACTATCACGAACTAAACGATTTAGAGCAAAGGTTTCCACGGGTTAAGAACTTTCATGTATCAGTAAAGGAAGTAGGGAAAAACGTATTGTTTTTGCGGAAGTTAAAACCTGGAGGAACCGCTCACAGTTTTGGAATTCATGTGGCGAAAATGGCAGGGATGCCAGTTTCCGTGGTGCAACGCGCGTCTGAAATTCTGATTGCCCTTGAAGCTTCGCGAGATAATCAGTCCGAGCAAAAAAAACCAAAAACTGCAGGCAGATTAGATAAAGATTTACAATTAAGCTTCTTTCAACTAGACGACCCTGTTTTAGAGCAAGTGCGTGAAGAGATTCTTAGCACAGACATTGATACTCTCACTCCAGTAGAAGCATTGCTCAAATTGCATGGCATTAAGAAAGTGTTAACTGGTCGAAAGGGCTAAATATACCCTTTATCCTAAATATCTCAATCACCTTAAGAATCCAGCTTCAATTATGGATGATATAACCAGTTGTAAATCTTCTTTGATGATATAATCAATCAAATATTGCAAGGAATCCCTCTAGAAAAATTATATTTCATTAGATGGAAAAAGAAAATTTAAACTTGTGCAAGTTTGATTTTGAAAAATCAACTAAACAGTTACATTTGCAGCCCCAAATGCGAGAGTAGCTCAGTTGGTAGAGCACGACCTTGCCAAGGTCGGGGTCGCGGGTTCGAATCCCGTCTCTCGCTCCACAAATGGTAAAGCGAATCCTCCTGACGGAGGATTTTCTTTTTGTAGGTATTTGTTGAAGTGTTATGCCCGGATGGTGGAATAGGTAGACACGCAGGACTTAAAATCCTGTGGCCATTGCGGCCGTGCGGGTTCGATTCCCGCTCCGGGTACATGAGTTGGCTACAATTAAGCCATTGCAATAAGCAGCATAGGGATTAATTCAAGGCACGATAGAACTAATTTCCTGTCTCAGCGCTTTACATGATAGATTTACGATCAGATACTGTAACAATTCCTTCACAGGAAATGATTGTTGCCATGGCATCAGCCAAAGTAGGTGATGATGTTTTTGGCGAAGACCCTACCATCAACGAACTTCAAGATTATGCGGCAAATCTTTTTGGCATGGAAGCAGCTCTTTTTTTTCCGAGTGGCACTATGGCAAATCAAACAGCCATTAAAGTGCATACGCGACCAGGCGATGAATTAATATGTGAAGCCGAGGCTCATGTTCATTATTATGAAGGCGGTGGAATCGCATCAAATTCGGGTGTTTCGGTTAATTTAATTCCTGGAGTAAGAGGTGTTTTTGAAGCGCAAGACGTACTAGACCGAATTAGGCCAGACAATGTTCATTTTCCTACTTCTAAGATTGTATGTATTGAAAATTCCTGCAATCGAGGTGGTGGAAAAGTATTTCCAGTTTCTAATATCAAGAGTATTTCAGATGCTTGTAGGTCAAATGGGTTGAAATTGCACATGGATGGCGCACGATTATTCAATGCCATGTTGGCTGAAGGTAGCTCTCCAAAAAATCATGGTGACTTGTTTGACTCTATTAGCATTTGTTTATCTAAGGGCCTAGGGGCTCCAGTTGGTTCGATTCTAATAGGCGATGCAAAATTTATTTCGCAAGCCCGAAGAGTTCGTAAGGTTTTTGGAGGAGGAATGCGGCAGGCTGGTTTTATTGCGGCTGGAGGCCTGTTTGCTTTAAAATACAACGTTGGTCGCTTAGCCATTGACCATGAACATGCGGAATTATTGGCCTCTACTTTAATTGGGTTAACCTATGTAAAACAAGTCTATAATCAAGAAACCAATATCGTTGTATTTCAACTTCAGGAGTACGTTGATTTAACTGAGTTCATGTCCTTCCTATCAAAAAATGGAATTACAGCTCTCACAATGGGACCACGAATGGTGCGATTCGTTACGCATTTAGGTATAAGTCGAGAACAGGTAGATACTACCATTCTTGCCCTGAACTCCTACAAGGTAGATAGGGGGAATTAGACCTTACGTTGCTTTTTTCGTTTCGATTGAACCCAATGGTCTAATCGGATTACTTCCGCTCCCTCTGCGTTCCATTCGTATCCCTCAGACTCGTCAAGGCTTTGACGCAATAAACTCTCCGTATTTTTACCTAGACCTTCGAATTCTAACCCCTTTCTTAAGATTGCGCTCAAGATATCCAATGATGCTTTAACTCTGGGAGTTAGGAGCTTTCGATTTCGAGCAAAAAACTTACGTAGGGTTTGAATTCGAAAATCAATCCACTCTTCGTCTTTCTTTTCAATCATAATCATAATCTCCAAAAGGCGAAATTGAACATTCCAATCGTCCCTTTGCTTGGTTAAGTATGTATCGCGGTTCAAGTTCCGATATGCTCCATCTATATCTCCGCATACAAATTGAACACATGATTGTAGGAAAAACCATCTAGGTAGAGTTGCTTGCTTAGCCTTTATTCTCGGATGATTCAAAGCCAAACTAACGGTTTCAAGCGCTTTTTCAAAATTTCCCAAGCCCAAATATGCTCTATAAAGTAATTCCAAGTTCATCAACCTATTGTTGCCTGCAACAGGGAAATTTTTATCTGAAGTGGTAAAGTGGATAACGGAATTGGCATAATCCCGAATATTCAAATATGCGGTCCCTAGCATTTGATTGGAACCCGCGACATCATTTTTCGAATGGATGGAAGGATTGTTTTCGACTAGAATTACAAATTTTTTGCCAGCATCGATTGCTTCGGCATACATTGAATTACTAGTACTGTACTCAATATAAGCAAGATAGTACCACAAACCGATACGTGCGGAATCACTTTTTCGATATAGCAGTTCTAGCTCTTCAATCAACTTAAGATTAATACCACTTTCCTTACCATAGGCCTCCTTGAACAAACTAGGAACAGTCATGACTAAAGCCAATTCTTCCGCGTGCACTATATCATTCCACTTTTGTAGGTTCAGATTTATGTCGTTATTGATTTTGTGCAACTGTTTTACATCTTTAACCAAATGCACCGCTTCTCTAACTAGTTGATTCATTAATGCTATTTCAGCTACAAGCTCATATCGTTCTGCGATTGTTTGGGCGAATTTCAATACTTCAATTCCTTCCTGAAAAGCCCCTCTGGAAATAAGAACATACGCCTGCGCGAGTTTCTTACGACATTCAAAAGTTGCCGCCCTATTTGCTTGTGCTATCCTTTTAGGGGATTCCTGCAATAATAAGACATTTAAAATATCCTCCCGCAATCTATTTTTTAAATGACTATAGGCAGAAGTACTATGGTTCTTACCTAAAGCAATTAAAGCCGCTTCATCCGATTTTACTTTCCCAGACTCAACCAAATTGAATAACTCTAGCCGAAGAGGGTCTTCACCATTGGTAATAGCTGAATACAGATGTCTTAAGAGTCGCTTTTCGCCTCTTCGTAAAATCTTAACCAAACTTATCAATCGCTCCACTTTGGCCCTTACTTTCCGTTTATCGATAAATTTCAATCATTCACAGCACCATAAATCACTTTTTAACGATACTTATAAACAGTTAATCGAAAAAAAAACTAAATTTTTATCATTGATTATCAGGTAGTTACGTAATTAAATGATATATTTTCAATTATTATTGTTGAAAAATTAAATTTTAATCGTACGTTTGACACGTCTTAACGATGAAACAAGATTGTTTATCGAAAAATAAGACACATTTATCGAAACAATAAAATTCTTAAAAATATACATCATGCAACTATTACTCGCCTTCCTTATTGCTTTTGGAGTTGTTACAGCAGGTTCAAGACAAGCATCTACTCTTACTGAAAAGCAAGCTAAAGAACTTGTTAAGAAAAACAACTTGTCACAGGATTTCGTGATTTACGGCCAAGAAGGTGATGATTTCTGATTTCAGCGCATTGCCCGTTCTTATGGTGCGGTGCAGTGGTATGTGAATTAAATGGCTATGACCATTTAATTCTAGTTTATAGTTAAGAAGAAATATGTTCTTCTAAGTCTTACGGCATTTTAAAGGCCGTGTCAATACTGTAGTGGATAATTCCACGCAAGCATTTGTTATACAAATGTTTGTGTGGAATTTTGTTGCCTATATGCCTGTCAATTTTTGGCTCCGATTTCCTTGTGCAGCCATGTTTGCCCCTATACTTTTGTCATCGTAATCAAAGCTGTATAAAAGTCTAACGCTTAAAAACTCTACGATGAACGCACTATTACTCCCACAAACTGATTTAGAAAGAATGCGAATTCTTAATACTGTTTATGCTAAAGGAATGAACACTCCAAAAAATGAGTTGGCATTTTCCGCTGGTATGCTTGTTTATGTAAAACCGTTTATTATTAAGATGCAAGCACTTTTAGGTGATTCGGAAAATTGTGTAAGTGATTTTTCCTCAGTTCGACAAGTAGTTGATGAGCTAATTCAAGATATATTGGAAGAAGTTCAAGCTGCGAGCCTAAGAATGGGAGGAAAAAGAGGCGAGCGCCTCGCAGCTGATTACGGCTTAAACTTCGCATTCAATCCATTTGAAGCTGAGTTTTTCCAATCTAAAAAAGTGGCCTAAATCCAAATAAAGCTCTAACTACTAAAACATACTGCCATGTGTCCTTCTGAAATTTACGAACTACCGTTACAAAATACTCCGTCATTCGGAAGAGAAACACAAGTGTTTCAAGCGCTAGATTTCAATCCATGCAGTATAATGTTAAAGGATGTGTTAGACGCATCAGATATTCGGATTCAAGTAAAAACCGATATCAGTGATTGGAAAGACTATGAAGAAGGAGACCTAATTATAGGAAAAACAGTGATGTGCCGTATGGCTTCGGGCAGCATTGGAATTCACGATATTGTAAAAATTGAGGTGTTCCACACCTAAAATCACCTATTCAGTCGGTACAGAATAAGTAGACAAACCGAAAGACTTACTACAATGTTGGCTACGGCAATCCATGGGTTGCCGTTTTTTATTAGCTGAACTGTCTCAAATCCAAAGGTGGAAAAGGTGCTGAAACCACCGCAAAATCCAATAATTAGTGCTGAACGCACCCATTTTGAATCCAAATTTTCCATCGAAAGGATTCCTATTATCCACACTAGAATTGCACAACTTAATGCATTGCTTATCAACGTGGCTAATGGAAATGTTCCTTGATATAAGCGTAGTATACCGGTTGATATTGCATAACGTAGCACGCAACCCAAACCTCCCCCAACAAAAACTAATAGGTAGTTCATTGGTACTTGATTATTGATCTCCTAGTGATAATTCCTAAACTTAGGCCAATTGCTATTCCAAATAAGGCTCCAATAATGATATCGCTAGGATAATGAACGCCTAGATATACTCTACTGATTGCAATAAGTCCAGCCCAAAGAAACAATAATGCGTACCAACGCGAAATAGACTGAAGCAGTATAAAAGCAAAACTTGCAATGCCAAAGGAATTTGCTGAATGTGAAGAAACAAAGCCAAATTGTCCCCCGCAATTTTCTTGAACCAAGCGAATCATGTTCGCCAAACTAGGCTCATGACATGGGCGTAACCGTTGAAATACCTCCTTGAAGAACACGACCGAACCTTGGTCTGTAAGTATCACCAACGCAATTGCAGAAATGGCAACCCAACTGAAGGAGGAAAATCCGAATTTTCTAACGAGAACCGCACTAATAAAAACGTAAATCGGTAAGGAAGTCCATTTGTTGCTAAGCCCAAACATCCACAAATCCAACCAAATAAATTGATTGCCTAAGTGGTTTGTCCACAGGAATACCAATCGATCTATATGCAGCAGAACCTCCATGAATGGGAGAACAACCGACTGCTAGCGAATTACAATTCGGTTAACAAACAATTGTTCTTGGTTGAACACCCGCAATACATGAATGCCAGATGGATATGTACTCAAATCTAAATTCACTTGATTACCAACTGTAGCGTTTTTCATAAGTAGATTACCGTCCATTGCATAAAGTTCCACATTCCATACATTAAAACGTGGGACATCTATGGTTATTGAACCAGATGTTGGATTTGGATAGACTACAAGTTGAGGCACTGAATAATCAGAAATTCCAGCTGGGTCATTTTCATCTATAACAGGGAAAATAGCCAAATCAACATCCAAGTCCCAAGAATATGGGCTAATGGTAGTAATCCATGTTCCATTATTTACTTGTTCCCAAGTACTTTGGCGCTCCATTGCATCGCCATCCGTGGTTGTAATTAAGCCAACGGTATCTCCAGGAGCTAAAAATGTGAAATCAGCTCCAACAGAAAAGGTGCTGAAAATGGCCAATGTGTCGAAGGAAAAATCTGCTTCGGTATAACTACCATCAGTCAAAATTGAACTTACTGGAATATCTAAATAACCCAAAACGCTATCAGGTGCGATTGAATCTATTGGACCAGAGGTAGTAACACCTGCATTGTAATTATCATAAACATTAACACGAACAACAGAATTTGGGTTATTTGATGTGTATTGAACAGAGCCAAATTTTAACAATACGCTTCGCAAAACAAATGCATGGTCATGTGTAAAGGTTTGCGCCTTTGCTCGATCTCCATATCCATTGTTGCCAAATGCATACCCACCATTTGGCGAGGAGTAAAGCGATTCAGTGCCTTCAAGAAAAGATTGAAACCCTAGCGTGTCGGTGACCTGAGCGGATACATTCCCGCACCACAACACCACCATTGAAAGAAGAATATACTTTTTTACCATACGGCAAAGGTAGTGGAGAAATGCACGTTCTTGTCTCTTGGAGATGGGCTTGGATGCTAGAAAAGTAACGCTAATCTCTTTACACTTTACTTGGTAATTATTCTAGGCGGGCTATCACTACAGGTAAATGTATCGAAGGAATTAAAAAAACTCTATGCCCCAATTATGACAGCCCGACCACATTCACCTTTTTATACTCCAAAACCCAAAAAAAATCCTGCCTTGGATTATCCAAGACAGGATTTTCATGAAACCAAATAATAGGATTTACTTAACTACAGCTACCTTTTGAGTGAATGATGCGTTGTCGCTAATGACCTGCACAGAGTACAAACCATTTGCAACACCTTCTAGGTTAATGCGTGAAGTGAATTGTCCAGAAAATGCACTTACACTTTGGCTGTATACCATTTTGCCATCCATACCGATAACATTAACACGAATGTCATTGCTTTCGTTCGCACTGAATTTCACTGTCAAAACATCATTAGCAGGATTTGGGAACATTTGAATACCAGTCAAATCTTGGTTTTCAGAAATGCCAACTGATGGGTCAAAAATAGCTCGTACCAAAACCGAATAGCCAAAGCCAACATACCAACCTTCTGGAGAACCGCTAGCTCCAAAATCGCCATATTGTACAGTACCGAAATCTACGTCACCCGCACTTGCGCGAAAGTTAAGTTTGTCTCCTGAGTTAGCGGTTCCTACTGCAATGCGATACGTCTTTCCACCTTCTAACTCTACGCCCTCACCACCATCTACCGGCATTGTAACTAATCTTAGTTGGCTTGCAGAACTAACAGTACCTGGCACAATATCAAACACTTCGCTAGTAATCTCGATAGGATCTGGCACATCCTCTGATAGCTCATAAATTTGCCAAGCACACGCA
>Ga0247843_1002047_pt1 | contig 38251 bp, 34 predicted proteins | sample LaCruzMarch2017__FD_192420 | JGI IMG/M metagenome (GOLD analysis project Ga0247843, IMG submission 192420) | Freshwater microbial communities from meromictic Lake La Cruz, Castile-La Mancha, Spain - LaCruzMarch2017_8m | ecosystem: Environmental > Aquatic > Freshwater > Lake | place: Spain...
CGATTGCGAGGAAAATGGCCGGCCGGCATTCTGTTTTTTTTGGTTTTGAGCCAGAATTTCTGTGAAATTATTAGCTGCCGGGCTTAAAATTGAACAAATAGGGTATATTTGGAAGGAATATTTATTTCATAGGGAGAGTATTGGATGAACTACTGATGTCTGTAACTTAAATGAAGACAATCGAAAACAGACGTTGTGCTTTTTGTGACACATTGCTTACCAGAGAAAATCGTAGCAAGGAACATATTCTACCAAAGTGGTTGTTAGACTTTTTAGAAGTTAGAGGAGAAAAAATTCAGCCTACACATTTTTCAAATATTGGTGAAACTATAACAACAAGACATCATACATTGGAAGGATTATTGGCTGGACAAATTTGTGATTTATGCAATAATGGTTGGATGAGCCAACTCGAGCAGGAAGCAATGCCAATTTTAAAACCTTTGATGCTTGGCACAACCAGAATTGTTGACCTTAATGAAAATGAACGACAAATTATTAGCAGGTGGACAGCAAAGACAGCCTTTGCATTAAACTCATCTTCTAATTATTTAAAGAATGTTCCATCATCGCATTATCAGCATATTCGACTAAATATTGACAGTTTACCCTTGAAAGTTTCATCGTTTGGACAGCAACATCATGGAGACCGACCCTTTTTTTGGATTCAATCAGCAACTTGGTTGTTAAACGGAAATTCAGATAAATTAGTTGAATTGGAAGATGAATTAAAAAACAACTCGTATAAGATTTCATTTCAATTCGGCAAACTCATGCTTTTAATTGTCTACATTCCAATTGATAAAATTTATCCTGTTCTCTGGAAAGGAATTCACGTACCACTTCTTCCAAAGTCTGGTAAATGCGGATACTACGAAAGGCATGAATTTTCATGGACTGACAGTAATAAAGCTCTAAATGAATTTCACTTGGGACTTCAAGCGATAATAATACAATGAAAAAGGCTAGAGCTATCAGCGGATCTTCCCTCCGGCATTCAGCGCCCAGTCCCGCACGTGTAGGGAACTGAACAATGAAAACCCATTCCTTCGGGAAGCCGCTGTATTTCCACCTATGGCTTTTACCGTATGATTTTAGAGATGTAGAAGGCTGCCCGTAAGGCTGTTTTTGTTTCGACCCTAAGACGGAGTTCAAAGACTCAAATTCTATTAAAAGGGATTGGTTATTTATTTTTGCCTAGTTCTACGCCCATGGTCATTCCATGAATTCTGCACTCTTTGATCTAGAGCCAGAATTTCCGTGAAATTATTTGCTGACGGGCATAACAACGTATAAAGATGGTATATTTGAGAAGAATATTCATTTAAAAGAGGCTGCTTAAAGTAACTGCCGCAATAAGCAGCATAAAATCAAATGCGCATTCATGCCTCATATTCGTAACGCATGAGAGGAAAAGCTGATTAGACTCATTAAAGTGCAATGCAATGACTAATTTTCAAGTTTGAAAGCCAAATATGAGCCTATCCCAAATAGAAAACCGCCTTAAGCAACTCGTGAATACACTAGATAAAGAAACCTTTATCTACAAATTTCTGGAATCATACTCCCTCCCGAAAGCATCCATTTCACGTCTTCAAAAAGGAAGTTTGAATTTGAGTAAAGTACCCGGTGAAGTTTCTTGGAAGAAAAAACTATTCTTCAAGGAGGAACTTAAAAACGATTTACACCTTACTATTTCATCTCTGAAAGATGAACTAAAACACAACCAACGCTTCGTAATTGTAACCGATTATAAAACGCTGTTGGCTATTGATACGCTAACAAAAGATCAGTTAGATATTCCAATCACTGATTTACCAAAATACTATGATTTTTTCTTGCCTTGGGCAGGAATGGAAAAGGCAACCCATGCCGCTGAAAATCCTGCCGATGTAAAAGCGGCGGAGAAGATGGCCAAGTTGTTTGATGAAATAAAAAAAGACAATCCGGATACATCGGCAGAGTTCATACACAATCTGAATATTTTCTTTTCACGGTTGTTGTTCTGTTACTTTGCGGAGGACACCCATATTTTTGAAGACGATCAATTCTCACATGCAGTAGAATCCCATACACGTGCGGATGGTTCCGATTTAGATGCTTACCTCAATAGATTATTTTGGGTGTTGAACACTCCCGTGGATAAGCGCGGAGATATTCCCAATTACCTCAATGCCTTTCCGTATGTGAATGGGGGTTTGTTCAGAGAAGAAATTCCTTGTCCGAAGTTTACATCCAAATCAAGGCAACTACTTATTAATTCAGGAGATAGCAACGATTGGTCCGCAATCAATCCCGATATTTTTGGTTCCATGTTTCAGGCGGTTATTTCTCCTGAGCATAGAGGTGGTTTAGGGGCGCACTATACCTCTGTTCCAAACATTATGAAGGTCATTGAGCCTTTGTTTTTAAATGAACTGAATGAAGCGTTTGAAGATGCCAATGGGAATGCGAAAAAACTAAAGGCATTACTTCACCGTATTGCTAAAATCAAACTCTTTGACCCTGCTTGTGGCAGTGGTAATTTCCTAATTATCGCTTACAAAGAATTGCGACGATTGGAAATTGCAATCATCAAAGAACTCAGTATTATTCAAGGTGTTTCTGGATTGGGAACATTGCAATTAGGCAACGACATAACTTCATCCATTCATCTGAGTAATTTTTATGGGATTGAATTAGATGATTTTGCGCATGAGATTGCCAAACTTTCTTTGTGGCTGGCAGAACACCAAATGAACGTGGAGTTCTTTAATGAGTTCGGTCGCACCAACCCCACCTTACCTTTACAAGAGGCGGGACAAATTGTTTGCGGTAATGCCTGTCGTTTAGATTGGGGGAAGGTTTGTCTAATAAAAGAGGAAGATGAGATATACCTATTTGGCAACCCTCCATATTTAGGTTCAAGTATACAAAATTCCTCCCAAAAAGAGGATATGAGTATTGTCTTAAGGAGTTTTAAAATTTATAAAAACCTTGACTATATAGCTTGTTGGTTTTACAAAGCAAGTCTTTTCATAAAGGGACGAAACGCTTCATTTGCATTTGTGTCCACTAATTCCATATGTCAAGGAGAGCAGATTAACCTATTGTGGCCAATAATTTTTTCAATGGATCTTGCAATTCAATTTGCATATACATCTTTTAAATGGCGCAATAATGCAAAGCAAAACGCAGGAGTTTCTGTAATTATTGTCGGAGTTAGAAACATAATCAAACTTGCACAAAAACTTCTATTCACAGACAATCGAAAAATTCTTGTCAGCAACATTAATTCATATTTGCTTCCTTTAAAGGAAATTTATATTGAAAAAAAGTCCAAGTCGATTTCTGGTCTTCCTGAAATGACTTATGGAAATAAAGCTGTTTATGGTGAGCCATTAATTTTAGTTAATCAAGAGCAGGAAAAAATTGTAAACGCACATCCTAATTCAGAAACGTTATTTAAAAAATTTCTTGGTGCGAAGGAATTAATGGATAACACCTTTAGGTGGGTTCTTTGGCTGAATAGTTCTAACATCAACATTGCGGAAGGTGTTTCTGAAGTTAAAGAGCGTATTGAAAAGGTAAAACAATTAAGGCTTAGAAGTAGTGACCAGGGGGCAAGAAAGCTTGCTGAAGTCCCATATCAATTTAGGGACACACTGCAGACTAAAACGTCTTCAATCGTTATTCCATTAACTACGTCAGAAAAAAGAAAATATATCCCAATTGATTTTAGAGGAGCTGACACTATTTTATCCAACGCAATGAGCGTTATTTATGATGCCTCACCTTGGTTATTTAGTGTTCTTAATTCACAAATGCATATGGTTTGGGTACGAATTACATCTGGCAAATTGGAAGACCGTATTCGTTATTCGTCTTCAATTTGTTTCAATACATTCCCATTTCCTAGGATTCCTAGTCAAAGAATAGAAGAACTAACTCAATGTACATTCCGCATCCTAGAAGAACGAGAAAAACACCCTGAAAAAACATTAGCTCAATTGTACGACCCTGATAAAATGCCTGAGGGTTTAAAAGAAGCACATCGTTTAAATGATGAAGCGGTAGAACGTTGTTATAGAAGTACTCCCTTTAATAGTGATGAAGAACGTTTGGAGTACCTTTTCAAATTGTATGAAAAGATGATCCAAGAAGAAAAGGAAAAAGGAACGTTGTTTGCAGCAGAGAAAAAAACTCGAAAAAAGAAATGATAACATTACTCAATAACCTATTGTCGCTTTCTACAGAAAATGAGGTAGTAGAATTTAAAGAAGCAAAAAACCAATTCGATAAGGATAAATTGGGTAAATATTTTTCTGCCCTGAGCAACGAAGCTAACTTGAAAGGTAAATCTCAAGCTTGGTTGGTTTTTGGAGTTAAGAACGATAAAACGGTTGTTGGCACCACAATCAATGATCGTCAAATTAACGATTTTAAAGTGGAGATGGCAAATCATACCAGTCCAAACCTTTCTTTTATAGAAGTCCATAAAGTCAACTACATCGGACAGATGGTACTGTTGTTTGAAATACCTGCAGCACCTCAAGGTAGTCCAGTTGCTTGGAAAGGCTTTTGGTATGGCCGAAACGGAGAGAGTTTAGGCTCTCTCAACCTAATTGAATTAGAAACTATACGTAATCAAAATAGAACCATCGATTGGTCCGCCCAAATTGCAAAAGGAGCTCAAATTTCTGATTTATCACAAGAAGCAATTAACCAAGCAAGATTCATGTTTGAAAAGAAGAATCCGAAACTTACAGATGATTTAAAAACCTGGGATGATATTACTTTTCTGAATAAAGCAAAACTTACTATTAAAGGCGAAATAACGAATACTGCTATCTTACTATTAGGGAATCCAGAATCAGAACATTTTATTTCACCTGCATCAGCTAAAGTTTCGTGGATTTTAAAAGATAAAGATGGGATTGAAAAAGATTACGAACATTTTTCTTGTCCACTTTTACTTGAAGTAGAGCACATTTACAAAAAAATCCGCAATCTCAAATACCGTTACATCAAAGAAGACACTTTATTTCCTGAAGAAGTAGATCAATTTGATACGTATATTATTCGTGAAGCATTAAACAACTGTATTGTCCATCAAGATTATAGTTTTGGAGGCAAAATCAATATCGTTGAGCGTGAAGATGGTGTTTTAACCTTTTCTAACATGGGTTCTTTTATTCCAACATCTATTGAAAAAGTAATTACTTCGGATGCTCCTGAGTCAAAATATAGAAACCCATTTCTTGCAAATGCCATGGTCAATTTGAACATGATTGACACTGTTGGAAGTGGAATCAGAAAAATGTTTAACATTCAGAAAAACAAGTACTTTCCTTTGCCTGAATATGATATTTCAAATAACAAGGTACAGGTTCAAATTATTGGTAAAGTGCTTGATCTTAAATATGCTCGTAAGATTGCTCAAATGCCTTCTTTAACTCTTTATGAAATAATTCTATTGGATAAAGTGTCCAAAAATAAACCCTTAACAACAGAAGAAGTGACCGTTCTAAAAGTAAAGAACTTAATAGAAGGGCGTAAGCCAAATTTTTATATTTCTTCTGATGTTGCGAATGTAACCAATGCGCAAGCTGATTATATCAAACAAAGAGGAATTGACGATTCATATTGTCAAAAAATCATACTTGATTATTTAGAAAAGTTCGGAGAAGGAAAAAAATCAGATTTCGAAAACATCCTTTTGGATAAACTACCAGATGTTTTAGACATCGAGCAAAAGAAAAACAAAATTAAAAACAACCTCCAATATCTTCGCAAACACAGTATTATTGAGCCTTTTGGAAAGGTGTGGAGAATGGCTAATCCCAATAAGTTTTAGACATTTCAGATAAGTTTTAGACATTTTTTAGACATTATGCCAGATATCGTACACGTAGAATACAAACAAACAGGGCAAAGTAAGCGCACCAACCAATATGGGATGCGCGAAATGCAAGAAAAAGCATTTGAAGCACGTGATGCCAAATACTTATTATTGAAAGCACCACCCGCATCGGGTAAATCAAGGGCATTGATGTTCTTAGCTTTGGATAAATTGAGCAACCAAGGCATTAAGAAAATTATTGTCGCAGTTCCCGAACGTTCCATTGGTAGTTCTTTTGCAAAAACAGATTTGAAAAAGTTTGGGTTCTTCGCGAATTGGGAACCAAACGACAACTACAATTTGTGTACACCAGGGAACGATGGAAGTAGCAGTAAAGTGCAAGCCTTTCATAATTTCATGAAAAGCACAACGGAACAAATTCTAATTTGCACCCATGCCACATTGCGCTTTGCTAGTGAAGGGTTGGAAGAAACTGCCTTCGATGATTGTTTGTTGGCAATCGATGAGTTTCACCACGTTTCAGCGGATGTAAACAACCGGTTGGGAGACATTGTCCGAAACATCATGCAAAAGTCATCGGCGCACCTTATCGCCATGACAGGCTCCTATTTTAGAGGTGATAGCGTTCCAGTTTTGCATCCTGATGATGAAGCGAAGTTTACCAAAGTAACCTACAACTATTACCAACAGTTGAATGGCTATGACTTCCTGAAATCTTTGGGTATCGGTTATCACTTTTACCAGGGGAAATACACCGATTCAATAATGGAAGTATTAGACCTGAACAAAAAAACCATTCTTCACATTCCAAATGTTAATTCAGGGGAATCTACCAAAGACAAACACAACGAAGTAGATTACATCCTTGACCAAATAGGTACTATTGAAAAACAGGACCACGAGACAGGAGTTATTTATGTCAAGAAACATTCGGACGGCAAAATGTTAAAAGTTGCCGATTTAGTGGAAGACACACCTCGCAACAGAGATAGAATAGTTGCATACCTGAGGGAGATTAAATCTGTAGATGATATGGATATAATCATCGCTCTAGGTATGGCAAAAGAAGGATTTGACTGGCCATATTGCGAACACGGATTAACAGTAGGTTACAGAGGTTCATTAACAGAAATTATTCAAATCATTGGCCGTGCAACACGGGATAGTTCAAATAAGATTCATGCTCAATTTACCAACCTAATTGCCCAACCAGATGCGCACGATGACGAGGTGAAATTGTCGGTAAACAATATGCTGAAAGCCATTACGGCCTCCTTACTGATGGAACAGGTTTTAGCACCCAATTGGAAGTTCAAAACCAAACTTTCCGATGATGATGTGGCACAACCAGGTGAAATCAAAATCAGAGGCTTAAAAGAGCCAAGTTCAAAACGAGTAAAAGAAATTTTAGAGTCAGACTTGAACGACTTAAAAGCAACCATCTTGCAAGATGATACGATGCTTAAGGCAATGCCAGGGAACGTAGATCCTGAAGTTATAAATAAGGTGCTAATTCCTAAAATCATTCGAACCAAATACCCTGACCTTACCGCAGAAGAAGTGGAAGAAGTCCGTCAAAATGTGGTTGTAGATTCAGTAATTAAGAATGGGGAAATAAAAGAGGTTGAAGACAAGCGTTTCATACGAATGGCTGGTAAATTTGTGAATATAGATGACATCCACATTGATTTGATAGATAGAGTTAATCCATTCCAAAAAGCCTTTGAAATCCTCTCTAAATCAGTAACAACCAAGGTGCTTAAAATCATTCAAGAAACCATTGAAGCCACACGCATTAAAATGGATTTTGAAGAAGCAAGGATTTTGTGGCCCAAAGTGCAAGAGTTCGTTCAAACATTTAACCGTGAACCCAATCTAGATGCCAATGACCCATTAGAAAAGAGAATGGCAGAATGTGTGATTTATTTAAAAGAAGAAAAACGCAAAAGATTAGCACAACAAAATGATGGAGGACAAGGATAAAATATTGGATGAGATTTTCAGCAATGATCCACTTGGTTTACTCAATGTAAAACCAAAGACCTCTAATGTCAAAACCGCTGATGAACGATTGAGTGCATCCTTTGAGGAAATCAATGAATTTGTAGCCAAAAACGAAAGAGAGCCGGCTCCCAATCCTTCAAATATTACAGAATATCAATTGTATTCTCGTTTAAAGAATCTGCGCGAAGATCAAGAAAAAATGCCTGCCTTAGAACCACTCGACAGGTACGGATTACTGCAAGTAGAAAAGAAAGAAATAAACTCAATCGATGACATTTTCAATGATGATTTGTTCGGCATTTTTGATGACGATGAAGCCCAAAGTTTATTTGAGTTCAAACATACACCAAGGGAAATCGCTAGGGCAGAGGCAGATTTTGTGGCTCGGCGCAAACCTTGCAAAAACTTCAATGATTACGAAGAGTTATTCAAGTCGGTTCAAGCAGATTTATCAAGTGGTAAACGCAAATTAGTTGACTTTAAGCAGCAAAATTTACGTGAGGGTGATTTCTATGTTCATAGGGGTGTGTTACTCTATCTAAAAACAGTGGACTTTAAAGAAGAAACTCAAAAGTTTGAAAGTGGTGAAAGAAAAAGAATTGACGGTAGAACAGTTTGTGTCTTTGAAAATGGTACAGAATCTAACATGCTATATCGTTCCCTGTACAAGATTTTATTGGCAAATGGAAAAGCGGTTACAGAAAATGCCGATAGTGTTACGGAAGAGTTCTGTGTGCGTTTCACAGAGATAGCCGAAGAGGACAGGGAGGCAGGGTACATCTACGTTTTAAGTTCACTTTCTGCTGATCCCCAAATCACAGCCATTAAGAATTTATTTAAGATTGGTTACTCAACACCTCTTGTTGCATTACGCATCAAAAACGCACCAAAAGACCCCACCTATCTAATGGCACCCGTCAAGATTGAGGCAGTTTACAAAACCTACAATATGAACACCCAAAAGTTCGAACAACTCCTTCATAATTTCTTTGGGGAATCATGTTTAAATATTGATGTTTTTGACATAAAAGGCCACCGGCATACGCCAAGGGAATGGTTTATTGCTCCTTTAGAAATAATAGATCAAGCAATTCAAATGATTATCACAGGGGAAATATTAAAATACGACTACGACCCAAAAGTAGAAGCGATCGTTTTAAAGGATTAAAAAAGGATGCAATAGGCTTCTGGGATTACCCTTACCCCTACACCGGCTGCGGAAACTCGCCCGGCCAAAGCCCTGTAGTGCATGCCTTCAATTCCATGCCATACACCCGCGCCAATGCCTCTACAGTTTGTTCTACCACCCGATCGTAATCAACCCCTTCCACCTCCCGGTCAAGGCTGCTCACGCCTTTGTCGGGTATGCCGCAGGGAACTATGTAGGAAAAGGGACTTAAATCGGCGCAAATGTTAAACGCAAACCCATGCATGGTTACCCAACGGCTGCTGTGCACCCCAATGGCGCAAATTTTTCGGGCCCTAACCGGATCGCTTACGTCCAACCAAACTCCCGTTAAGCCCTCTATCCGCTCTCCCTTTAATCCATACAATGCCAATACCTGGATGATGGCCTCTTCCATCAACCGCAAATACTTGCCGATGTCGGTAAAAAAATTCGCTAAATCCAAAATGGGATAGGCCGTTAGTTGCCCCGGACCATGGTAGGTTATGTCTCCACCCCGGTTTATCGGCACAAAATCTACCCCTTTCGATTTTAACAAGGGCTCACTCAACAATAGGTTGCCCGGATTCCCGCTTTTACCCAAGGTGAAAACAGGGTTGTGTTCGCACAGCAGCAAAAAATTTTCGGTGGGCTGAACATCCGCCGCTTCCCGCTTTCGGTTCGCTAGCTTTTGTTCTACGATTCGGCTGTGCAAATGCATTTGCAAGGCCCAAGCGGCTCTGTATTCAACCTTGCCCATGGGGCAAAGCCAAACCGCTTTGTTTTGGGGCCCAAGAACCTCCATCAAGACTTAGCCAGAGTCCCCTTCAAATAATCAATCACCTTTACCTCCATCACATCCACCTGCCGCATTTCCGATAAAAAGTATGAGGCCCAATCCGTCAGGTGAATCAAGTGCAAACCTTGTTCAACAGGGTGTTCGCCTTTGGCATGAAGTTCAATGGTATGGGGAGTGTGCTTGGCGAAGATGTCTTTCATGATGTTCATCCGCGTTTGATTTCGGGGATAATCGGAAGCGCTGCGCAGCAACACCGGAGCCAATTTCGCGCTGCCTCCGGCCCAACCAACCAGTTCGTTGTGGTTCATTTCAGGCACCACATGATGCCAACACAGGTCCTTGGCGTTCTCGTTGATTTGCTGCCGAAAACGAACCGCCATGCCTTCGATGGACGATTCAGCATAAATCACCGCCATTTTTCCGTGCAAATGGGTGGCCAAAGCTTGCCCTTCGCGCATGAAATCAGGGGCAGATTCCCGCAACACCGAAACCATTTCGGCCATTTTTGAACGGTAGCTTTCGGGCAAACAACCCAACCACACAAAAACATCTACCAACTGAGTTAAGGAATAACCCAAGCAAGCTCGGGGAGGAAAGCCTCCGGGAATTTTTCGCAAATCGTAGCCATGGGTTTTTGCAAACTCTTCTAAGGTACCACCGCTGGTTATGCAAAGAATAGAAGCCCCTGCGGAGCGAGCCTTTTCAACGGCTTCCAGCGTTTCTTCGGTATTTCCGCTGTAAGAACAGGCAATAAAAAGGGTGTTTTCGTTGACGCAAGCGGGCAAACTGTAGTCTTTGTTTACCAATACAGGAATCGTGGAGTGCGGGCGGGCCCAATCGGCCACCATGGTTCCGCCAATTCCTGAGCCGCCCAAACCAGAAACCACAATAAGCCTTGGGGTTTTTAGCGTGTTTTTCAAAGGGCTGGCATCGGCAATGCCAAGGCTGGTTTCTATTTGTCCGGGAAAACCCGCTATCAATTCCTTCATCGGGATGTTTTTAAATTCTTTAGGCAAATATACCCTTTTGCTGCGTCTCTTTGGGCGATTATTGCTCGTTTTTTGATGCTGGAAATGTACTTTCCAGCAGGTCGCTGTAAGAAACCGACAGCAAATCAGCGTCTTGAACATTCAGTTTTTCCATCCAAAACCGACATTGTTCTTCCAGCTTGGCTTGCCCGTATTTTCCTTCCATGTCGATGGCCTCAATTTCTAAAAACGTGCCCAAACCGCTTACTTGGTCTAGGTGAAACTTCACATTCTCAACGAAATATATTTCGCGGCGCTTGTCCACGCACATCCAGGAACCCAATGCCTTTTCTAAAAACGCCTTTAATGGGCTTCCCGCTTGGGTTTCAAGCAAGGCGACCTCTGAGGCCTTGGGACCGGCCTGGTTGCCGCGCCGATAAAAAATAAGGTGGTTTTCAATGTTGCCTTCCCGCAGTTTTAACCTGCCGTTTTCTACTCGAAAATAGGTATCAATTTGGTGGTCTTCGCCTACAAAACGAGCGCCGGCGCCTTTTAAAACTTGACGGGCGGACAACACATCGCTGCAGCGGGCTTTAATTTCTACGTTCAAATGCTCCATAGGAAGATGCCTGGAATGAGAAGGGCTGTTTAGGGCTTGCGAAATTCTTTAAGCCAATCGGCGAACGATTTCAAATCGCCAGGGGCTGCGGGCAAATGCCGTACGGCCACGGATTCTTCTTGCACTTCGTTCCAATTCACCTCGAAATCAGAAAGCACTGGAGTTTCTTCGGGCGTAGAAACCGCATCGGTAGGCGCTGCGGTTGGGGCGGCCTCGCCGCTTGCGTCGGAATCGGGTTTGGGAGCCGGAAGCAAGGCTAGGACCGCTGTGTTGGACTCTGCAGTTGGAGCGGCCGATTCAGTCGGTGCCGCCTCGGCTTTAGATTGGACATTGGGGGCAACTTCTGTTTCGTTGGTTGAAACTTGGGGCTGAACTGCGGCTGAGGCCCCCGATTTGCGTTGCTTCAGTTCTTGCAAATATGCATCAATGGCCCTTCGGTTTTCTTCGGGCGACTTGGCTCCTTTCAGGGCTTCGTCGATTTGCCTGGAAAGCCGATTTGCGTTTGGATTTCCGGTCGTTTCGGCCTTCTTTGGGCTTTCTTGAGCAGATGACACCTCTTTTTCAACAAGGGATTCCGAATCGGCCCTTGGCCATTCATTGCGGGTTTCCCCTTGCTGTTCTTGTTTCTCTGCTTGTAGGGCAGGTTCGGCTGGCTCTTTTTCCGATTCCAAGTCCGTTGCTGCGGATGCGTCTTCCTGCGGCGTTTCTTCTGCCGCTTCGGGTTCAGGCTGTTCTGGCTCTATGGCCTCTGCCAAGGTTTCCTCTGTAGCCTCTTCCAGCATTTCATCAGCCTCCTCCACTCTGTCGGTCGGGACTTCTTGGTTTGGGCTTTCTTGAACGGCCTCGGCGGCTTGTTCTGCCAAAAGCGATTCGGGCAGCGGTTCGGCTTGGAGCTGCAAGGCCGGTTCCTGGAAGGCGGGATCGGCCGCCTCAGGTACAGATTGGACCGAAGGTGAAGCAGAGGGCTCTTCAAGGGACTCAAGGTCTATCGGATCCCGCTGCACCGATTCCGGTTCTGTTTGAAAAACTTCGGTGGTTTCTTCGCTTGGAATTTCTTCTATTTCTGTTGGAGCTTCTGTTTCAATTTCGGCAGGGAGTTCATGGGCAGAATCCACCGGGCTTGGTTCAACCTGAATGGGCTTCGATTGTTCCACTGCGGGCCCTTGGGGTTCTTCTGGAAGGCGGCCAAGCGGTTCGGCCGGAGCAAAGCGGGCAGAATCGCCGCTGGGCGTTGCACCCATTGGGGGCAAGATTTCCTGATTCAGCTCTTCTTTCCGGGATTTTTGGCGCCTAAAAACAACCACGACCAGCAGCAAAAATGCCAGCAGCAACAGCCCAATGGCTACGCCCATCAGCAAAAACAACTCTGCCCGGTCTTGCTGTAAAACGCGGAGCCGTTCGGCAGGAGAAAGGTTCAGCAAGATCGACAAAATCAAAGGCATGGAATCAACGAATTTGTAATTTTACCGCAAAATCAAGAGCAAGCAGTCCAAGGGCCTACGGCTTTTGATGCTACAAAATAACGAAAAAGAGCGAAATGCCGACCGAAAATCTGGGTTTAACCCTTCACCTTTCTACCTTGGCCCTATGCTAATAGGTTGGATACGCCGGCAACGGGAATGGAATTTTATTTTTTCGGCCTTTTTGGCCGTACTGATTTCGATGCTTAGCCAGGCCAGCCCAAGCTTTGATTTTTTTGGATTAAGCATTTACCTGCAGAAGGCCCTGTACGGATTGGGAATCTGGATGTTGGCCCAGGCCTTTCATGCCCTGTTAACCCGAATCAACTTGTACGAATCCACCAGCCAATTTCCGGTGGTTGTGTTGGTCTTATTCTTATCGGCATTTCCTATTCAAACGATGGATTGGCTCTTTTTGGGCGGTTCATTTTTGTGGATTGCCACCTTGTATAATGTTTTGAGGGCGCCTGGGGAAGTCCGCAGCCATGCGGGGGTATTTAATGCAGGATTTATGGGGGGATGCTTGATGTTGGTGTTGCCCGCCTACTTTTATTTTTTGGTTTTTTTGTGGATTTACCTCAGTATTTCAGGGCCCTACACCTTTAGGCAGGGCATTATAACGGGCATTGGTTTTTTGCTGCCTGTTTCCTATTACATGGCATTTGACTATATTTTGTTTGAAGGTTGGGGTCAAGATTTGTGGTTGCGTTCGGGCTTTTCGCCCTACCTTGGGATGTTGAGTTTGTCGGTATCGCAATGGGTTGCCTTGGGCGTTTGGCTGATTTTGACTCTGTTTTGGTCGGTAGCCTCGGTGCAGCAGAATGCTGGTTTAAAAAAGAATCAGCGGCAGGTGATTCAGCTTGCGTATGTGCATGTGTTGTCGTTGTTGCCTTTGGCATTTTGGCTTCCTCAGGCCAACCTAAGGGTGTTGTCCTGGGCCGGTTTTAGCGTGTCGGTTCTGGCGGCCTTTTATTTTATGCTGGGCCCGGCAAACCGAACCAAAGATGTGTTGTTTTGGCTTTTTTTGCTGTTTTGCATGGGCATAGGGTTGGTGTAAGGCCAATTAAAAAGAAGAAATAGAGGTAGGCCTTTGGGCGCTTGCGGCAGGGATTGAACCGGGTTGCCCGCAAGGGTGCCGAAGCCTGGCCCGCTAGGTGCGGAGGCGACCTTGGGAGCCCCCGCAAACCAGCTGGGCCAGCCTTTCGGCAACCGCGGACAACCGGTGAAAGCCCGGCTGCCGCCCCCAAAAAAATCGGATTAAAAATCGACCCGGCCTAGAATTTTGGAATCAGTCGAAGTATAAATACAGGAAATAGGCCGAAAAAACGCCGATGCCTAAGGCGTAGCCTAGGCCCAACTCGACCCAGCGGTGTGCGCCCAGGGCCCGGCGCGCGCTCAACACCAGTCCGCCCAGCAAAATGCTGCCGCAAAGCAGCGGAAAAAAGGAATTTAATTGGCTGGGGCCAAAGCCCATAATCATTCCCGTAAGGCCGCCCCAGCCCACGGCATGCAAGCTAATTTTGAAAAATAAATTGATTAAAAAAGACAAGCCGGTCAGCAGCAAGCCTCCAATTAAAACAAGATCTAAGTAGGAACTGGGCAAGGAACTTCTGAGCATTTGAAAGCAGAAATACTGGCAGACCAATGCCGAGAACAGCAAAAATTTTCGGTCGGAACGCTGCTCCAGTTCAAGGGTTTCTACCCAGCCCAGGCTGCGCATCATGAGCAGCAGCAAGCCGGGCACAAGCGCCGTGGCAAAGCCGATGCTGCCCACTACGCGCAAGGCCATTGTTGTGTTGAAATGCGCCAAAAAAAAGGGGTTGAAGCTAAACAGCAGAAAAGCCGAAGCCATGGGCAACCAAATGGGGTGCAAAAGCAGAGAAAGGATGCGCCAGCCCATCAGAAAACTTTGCGCATCCGCGCCACGGGTATTCCGAGTTGTTCTCGGTATTTGGCAACGGTGCGGCGGGCAATGTTGTAGCCCCGTTCGTTTAGAATTTCGGCCAGCCGGTCGTCGGTAATGGGTTTGCGCTTGTCTTCGCCTTCAATGCAATCGCTCAGTATTTTTTTCACCTCGCGGGTGGAAACCTCTTCGCCGCTGTCGGTCGATAAAGATTCAGAGAAAAAACTTTTTAGCAACAAGGTTCCGTAGGGCGTTTCAATGTATTTGCTGTTGGCCACCCGGCTAATGGTTGATATGTCCAATCCCACCCGGTCGGCCACGTCCTTCAAAATCATGGGTTTGAGTTTGGTTTCGTCTCCGCTCACAAAATAGTCGCGCTGCAGCTCTAAAATGGTGTGCATCACCAACATCAGGGTGTGCTGCCGCTGTTTGATGGCATCGATGAACCAGCGTGCCGAGTCCAGCTTTTGCTTTACAAACTGCAGGGTTTGTTTTTCTTGGTTGTTGGGCTGTCTTTTTTGCCGTGCTATGCCTTCCAGCATGTCGTGGTAATGCCTAGAAACTCGAAGTTCGGGGGCATTTTTTCCGTTCAAGCTCAGTTCCAATTCCTCCTCGTCCACCTGCAAGCTAAAATCGGGCACCACAACGGGCACGTTGCGTTGGGCTGCTGTTGCGCTGCTGCCGGGCTTGGGATTCAAATGGGTAATTTCTTGAATGGCCTCCTTCATTTGAGCCTCGCTCAAACCCATGCGCTTTTGAATTTTTTCGAAGTGTTTTTTGCTGAACTCTTCGAAAAACGATTCCATCATGGTTAGGGCGTGTTGCACGGAAGCGGTCTTGTTTTTCCGTTTTAATTGCAACATCAGGCATTCGGCCAAATCGCGGGCTCCTACGCCGGGGGGGTCAAATTGCTGCACCACCTTCAAAATCCGCTCCAATTCTTTGGGTTCTATTTCAATGCCTTGCGAAAAGGCCAGGTCGTCCACCATGGCATCGACCTGCCGCATTAAATAGCCGTCTTCGTCGATGTTGCCAATAATGTGGCGGGCCAGCACTTGTTCGGCTTCGTTCAAGACATGCCAGCCAATTTGCACGGTTAGTTGTTCTTGAAAGCTGGGGCCGGCCGAGTAGGGAATGTCGCGGTGTTCGGCATCGGGCCCTTGGTTGTTGATTTGGGTTTTGTAGTAGGGGTAATCGTCGTCGTCCAGGTAATCGCCTAAATCCAGGTCTTTCTCGGCCGATTCGGCGCTGTCGTCTTGACCCAAATCGGCATCTGCCTCATGCTCGGCATCGTCGTTGCCTTCTTCTAAGGCCGGATTTTCTTCGATTTCTTCTTTAATGCGCTGTTCTAAGGCGGCCACGGGCACCTGCAACAGCTTCATCAGCTGAATCTGTTGAGGACTCAACTTTTGCTGAAGTTTTTGTTGCAAAGACTGTCGCATGGCAGCCATAGAAGAAGGAATTAAGGATACGTAGGCTATAAAGGTAGGGAAAATCGCTGTTTTTTGGGCTAAAGCTGTTCCGTTTCGGGGCGGTTTTCGCTGGGTTTTTCTGCGGAATTGGCGCTAAAAAATTCCAGAATGCGGTGGGCGGCCTCAAGGCCTACCACGGCCTGCAATTCTTCTTGGGTGGCGGTTTGCATTCGGCGCACCGATTTAAACCGGCTCAGCAGGTCGGCGGCCCGTTTTTTTCCGATGCCTGGAATTTCTTCCAGCTGCGATTTTTTTAGAGAGGCCCGGTGGCGGCTGCGGTAGTGGGTAATGCCAAAGCGGTGGGCTTCGTTGCGCATGTGTTGAATTACCTTCAGGGATTCCGATCGTTTGTCCAGGTACAGAGGAACCGGGTCGTTGGGGAAGTAAATTTCTTCTAGGCGCTTTGCGATACCAATTACAGCCACTTGGTTTTGCAATCCCAGTTCTTTCAGTGCATGCAGGGCGGCGTTTAATTGTCCTTTGCCCCCGTCAATCACAATGAGTTGGGGGAGGGTTTCGGGTTGTTCAAGGCAGCTGCGGTAGCGCCGAGAAATCACCTCTTTCATGGTTGAGTAATCGTCGGGGCCTTCCACGGTTTTTACGTTGTAGTGGCGGTAATCGGCTTTGCTGGGTTTGGCATGTTTAAAGCAGACCATGGCCGAGACGGGAAACGCGCCCTGAAAGTTAGAATTGTCGAAGCATTCCATGTGTTCGGGCAGGGTTTTCAGGCGCAAATCGCGCTGCAGGGTTTCCAGAATGCGGCGGCTGTGGCGTTCGGGGTCTTTGACCGAGAGTTGGCTGAGTTTTTCTTTGCGGTGGTAGCGGATGTTGCGTTCGGCCAGGTCGAGCAGGGCCTTTTTTTCGCCCCGCTGCGGCACTTGACAGCTGAGTCCCTGAAAATCGGTGTCGGGCAAAAAGGGCAGCAGAGCCAGTTTGGCCTCGCTTTCAAAGCGCAGGCGCAGTTCCAGCATGGCCATGAGCAGCAGTTCGCTGTCGGTTTCGTCGAATCGGGGCTGCAATTCCAGGGTAAAGCCTTGCACAATGGCGCCTTCAGAAATTTGCAGGTAATGCACATAGACCTCGTCGCTGTCGCGGTAAAAGGCAAACACATCCATGTGTTCCATGCCCAGTTGCACCACCACCGATTTGGCCCGAAAGCGGTCAATGCTCTCCCATTTTTGTTTGATTTTCTGGGCTTCTTCAAACTGGTATTGGGCGGCCAAATCGGTCATTTGTTGCTTTAGTTCGCGCAATAGGGAGCCGGTTTTTCCGCGGACAATGGCCCTAACTTCGGCCAGCATTTCAAGGTAATCGGCTTCGTTTTGCTCACCCACACAGGGCCCCAGGCAATTTTGCAGGTGGTATTCTAAGCATACTTTGAATTTGTTTGCGGCAATGTTTTCGGGGCTTAGGTTTAGTTTGCAGCTGCGCAGGGGGTACAGGCTGCGAATCAGTTCCAGTACGGCGCGCATGGATTTAACCGAAGCGAAGGGGCCCAGGTATTCCGAGCCGTCGGGCAGCCGTTTTCGGGTGCTAAAAATGCGGGGAAAGGGTTCTTTTTTGATGCAAATCCAGGGATAGGTTTTGTCGTCGCGCAGCAGAATGTTGTAGCGGGGCTGCAGGGCTTTAATCAGGTTGTTTTCCAGCAGCAGGGCATCCCATTCGGTTTCGGTAACCAGGGTTTCGATTCGGGCGATTTTCCGCACCAGGACGCGCAGTCGGGCGCTGTCTTGCTCCTTTTGAAAGTAGGAATTGACGCGTTTTTTCAGGTTTTTGGCCTTGCCGACGTACAGGAGTTTGCCTTCGGCATCGAAAAATCGGTACACCCCGGGCTGATCGGTCAGGGATTTCAGCTGTTCGCTCAGAGCGGCGTGGCGGGGTTCTGGCATAGCACAAAGATAGGGTTACGGAAAGCAGATTTTTCATGCCTTGGGAAAGCCTTTGGCAGATTGGATTTCAGGAATTATCCGTTGTTTAAACGTTTAATAAGCGTTTAACGAACGGATAAACGGCAAGGGGGTTCGTACCTTTGTAATGGGGGGGCGTTTTCCCCCCAGGGGGCCCGAATCGGTAGCTCGTTTGTGGGGCAGGCTTGGTCTATGGACGGAAGGCCGCATTTTATTGGTTGATTTTTTGGGCGGCGGACGGGCTTTCGCCGGTTGTCCGCGGTTGCCGAAAGGCTGGCCCAGCTGGTTTGCGGTGGCTCCTAAAGTCGCCTCCGCACCTAGCGGGCCAGGCTTCGGCACCCTTGCGGGCAACCTGGCTCAATCCCTGCCGCTGTGGCCGGGGCGGGGTGGTGAGGCCAAGAGCCTTGCTTCAAATTTAGCCTCGAACCAAACTCCCTTGAAAAACCAAGAAATTTGTCGTAAATTTGAGTACAAATGTCTAATTTAAGGCAATGAAAACATCAAAAATGGTTGAAAACCAACTCGATAGGCACATAGAAGCCTTTCTTAAATTGAACAGAAAAGAGGTGCCGAAGGGAATTACCTATGCTGAGTTTTTAGAAGATAAAATGTTGATTATTCTGGCCATCAGAAGGGGCATTCCTTATTCTTTGTTCGACTTAATTCAACATTACACCCCCTTCACCGAAAAAGATTGGGCGAATTTTCTTGATGTGTCAACCAAATCGTTGCAGCGGTATAAGATTGCAAAAGAACACCAATTTAGGTCCATTCACTCCGAAAAAATCATAGAGATGTCGGAAGTTACCAAGGTTGGCTTGGATGTTTTTGGAAGTTCAGATAAGTTGAGGGCCTGGTTAAATACCCCAAATTTTGCTCTTGGAAAAACGATGCCCATAGATTTGCTCAAAGATTCGTATGGAAAGGATTTGGTCATGGGGGAGCTGATTCGAATAAACCATGGAATCTTGGTTTAAATGCAGGTTTATCGGTTGTCGCGAGAAAAATTTGCTCGCCCATTATCGGGAAAGGGTGCTGCCTTAAAAGGGGCCCGCTGGAATCCAATCGGGGTTGAGCTGATTTACACGGCTCAAAACAGGTCATTGGCCATGGCCGAAGTGGCTGTTCATTTTACACTTGCAACCCTACCCGACGACTATGCAATGACAAGCATTTACATCCCCGATGAAATTAAATTCAAAAAAACAGTAGAATCGGAACTGCCCAAAGATTGGAAAATGTTTCCTCACCCCAACTCAACCCAAAAAATTGGCTTGGACTTTGTTCTTGAAAACCGCTATTGTCTATTGCAAATTCCTTCGGTGGTAACCCAAGGCGAATTCAATATCCTGATAAACCCAAACCACAAAGACTTCCACAAAATTGAAATCCTACGTGTCGAAAAATTCCCGTTTGACAAAAGAATTTTTAGGTAATAGCACCAACCTTTTTGCGTTCAGGTTTATTGCCACGAATGCACGAATGGAGGCTATGTTGGTAGCCCCAAAAACGCAACATTCGTGCATTCGTGGCTAAGCTATCTGCGGCTTAATTGCCTTGAGCCAATCTAGCCCCAAAAATGCAACTTTCGTGCATTCGTGGCTAAGCTATCTGCGGCTTAATTGCCTTGAGCCAATCTAGCCCCAAAAACGCAACATTCGTGCATTCGTGGCTAAGCTATCCCCCGCTTAAATTCCTTGCGCCAATTTAGCCCCAAAAACGCAACATTCGTGCATTCGTGGCTAAGCTATCTGCGGCTTAATTGCCTTGAGCCAATCTAGGCCCATAAACGCAACATTCGTGCATTCGTGGCTAAGCTATCTGCGGCTTAATTGCCTTGAGCCAATCTAGGCCCATAAACGCAACATTCGTGCATTCGTGGCTAAGCTATCCGTCGCTTAAATTCCTTGCGCCAATCTAGCACCAAAACCAGCCAAGCTACAACCCCTTCACCAATTCTGTTAAGGGCAAACGTTGCCTTGGAGTCCATTCTCGAGTTAAATAGGGTTCGTCTAGCAGTTCAGGCATTCCGGGGTAACCCAGCACAAAAAAGCAGCCAATTTCGTGGGGGCGTTCTTCTTGCACCAAGGCAGCGGCTTTTTCGGCATCGTAGCCGCCCATTAGGTGGCCCAGAATGCCCAACTCGGCCGCTTGAATAAACATAGCCGACATGGCCGCTCCCAAATCGAACATGGCATGCCGGTTGGCTACCTTGTATTCGGGCAATTCGGTTAAGGTATAGGCCAAGCCTAAAACGGGAGCGTTCCCTGCCCAAGCTTGGTTTCCAGAACTTAATGCATTGAAAAAAGCCCGATGGCGCTCTTGGTGGCGAAAGCTGATTTCAAAGCGCCATGGCTGAGCATTCATGCTGCTGGCCGACCAGCGTGCCGCCTCAAAAATGGTGGTCAACACCTGAGCCGAAAGGGCCTCGGGGCCAAAAGAGCGGATGCTCCAGCGGTTCCGAATGGCCGGCAAAAGGGCATCGGGCAGGTTGTCGGTTTTGGCGGCATGGGCCGAAGAAATGGGAATAATCATAGCTGCATGGGAATTTCCATCAATAACGCATAGGTGCCGCTTTTGGTTGTAAATTCAAATTCATTGGCTTCGGTCATGCCTAAGGCATCTCGGCGTTGCAGGGCTTGTTCCCCGATTTGGGCATCGCCTTCCATCACAAAAAAGTACATTCCATTTCCGGGCTTTTTTGCGCTGTACCGGTGTTGGCTGCCGGCATCGGCCTCAATCAAATGAAACCAGGCGTCTTGATGAATCCAAACTCCTTCGTCGTCGGGGTTGGGAGAAAGGATTTGTTGCCAGCGGTTCTTGCGGTCGGCCGGGGTAAAAGCCAGCTGGTCGTACCGGGGTTGAACTTGTTTTTGGCGGGGAAAGACCCAGATTTGCAAGAGCTGGCAGGGCTCGGAGGCATGTCCGTTAAACTCGCTGTGCTGAATGCCTGTTCCGGCGCTCATTACTTGAATTTCTCCGGCCCGAATCAGGCCCTCGTTTCCCATGCTGTCGCGGTGTTTTAGCATGCCCGTCAACGGTATGGTGATGATCTCCATGTTGTCGTGGGGATGGGTTCCAAACCCCATTCCTCCGGCTACCTCGTCGTCGTTCAACACCCGTAAGGTTCCAAAATGAATGCGCGCAGGGTCGTAATAGCCAGCAAAACTAAAGGTGTGCCAGGTTTTTAACCAACCGTGGTTGGCGTGGCCTCGGCTGTTGGCAGCATGGAAAGTGGTTTTCATGGGATTTGGAGTTGTAGGGTTGCGGGTTAAAGCCCATATACCTTGCCGGCCAATCAAACCGGTAAAGAAGGCGCCTAGGGCAGTGGCTTTAATAAATTCGGTGCGTTTCATGGTTCTGGAAATAAGGCCGTGTTTAATTCAAATTGAAAATCAGACAAGGGGCCAAATCGGCGCATTGCTTTCACTTCTGGGTTTTGACGAAGGGCTTCAGACATAAGCCAGCGGTCGGTGGTTTCGCCAAAACTGCCGCTGAGCACCAAAACGTCAAAAGGCATTAGCTGCAGCAACCGCATGGCCGAAGGGGCATCGCTGGCCAACAAAAGTTCCCTATGTTCGCCAGTTCCCAAACGCTGCAACTGGGGCAATTGTTCGGGTTGACTGCCCGTAAGTAGAATTCGACGCATGGACATAGTAGCACCTAAACCTATTTGGTTAAAAAAACAGAGCCACCCAAGGGACTCGAACCCTCGGCCTACGCATTACGAATGCGTTGCTCTACCAACTGAGCTAGGGTGGCGGCTGGGGAAAAGCGGATTTTCCGAGGGCTAAAATACGAGAAAAGGACTGGAGTTGGTTTTGGGTTCTGCGTTTCAACTAAATTTTAGAGCGGCCCGCGGGCGGGATTGAAGCAGCTACCCCGCAAGGGTGCCGAAGCCTGGCCCGCTAGGTGCGGAGGCGACTTTAGGAGCCCCCGCAAACCAGCTGGGCCAGCCTTTCGGTACCCGCGGAGTAGCGCTGAAAGCCCGGAAACCCGCCCATAAAAATCAATTCAAACGGCTGAGCAACTGTTGAATTTGTTCGGTGCTGTATCCTTCGGCTTGGGCCAGCCTACGAATTTCGGTGGCGGGCAAAACGCTGCTCAGGAGCGACTCGATGGGGCGGCGTTGCACCCAACTGGGGCGGGCCAGCCAGCGTAAAAAGCAGCGCGCGGCCGTTTCGGGACTGTGCAGGTACATGCTGGCCAACCATGGACTTGACTTTGATTCGGCCTGCAAGCCCCAGGATTCGGCCTGTTGCACGGCCCAATTCCAATAGGCGGGGTTGCGTGCGAATCCAAAAAATTGTTGAACGCGCTCGGGCATGCTGTCGGCCTGCTGCAAAGTGGGCTGCAGGAAATTCCAAAGGCTGTCGCTGTGTGGGCTCAAAAAACCCGCCAAATCGGGGAAGCGGTCGGCGGGCGCTGAGCAAAGTGCCTGCAGCCACCAAAAAGCGTGTTCGGGGCTGGGTTGTTGAGCAATGCTGCGCTGCAGGGTAGGCAGGGTTTTTTTCAGCAGTTTGCCTTGAAGTTGTTGAATAAAGTCGGCCTGAGTTGGATTAAAAGAGAGGGTGTGGCCCAGCCAAACCCGGCGCAAAAAATCGGCTTTTTGAACGTAAATCCGTGCGCTGTCGGGCCAGATGCCCGAAACGAGGGCCGCCCATTGCGTGCAGCCGCGGACCGTTTTAAGGTCGGGAAATTGCAGCTGCCTGGCCCAGAAAACTAGGGAGTCAATTTGGCCTAAATCGGCCAGGGTTTGCAGCAAAACCGGGCAATCGGGGGCCTCGTAGGGCGGCCCAGATTTCCGCAAATACGCCCAAGCCGCCTTGGGGTTTTTGTTCAATACATGCAAGCGAGCCAGCATGAGGAATTCGGCGGTATCGGCAAATCCGGCCGACTCCATGAAAGAAAAATCGGAGAGTGCCAGGTTCAGGCAGGTAGAGCGGAAGCTGCTGTCGGGGCCCGACCAAGGGGCGGGGTTGCCTTGGTATTGCGAGCGGCCATCGACCCAGGCCTGAAACAATCCAGTGCTGCCCATTTCGTAGGCCATTAAGGCTCGGCGGCCCAGCAATTCAGGGTAGGGACCAAAGCGCAGAATGGCCGAATCGATGGCGTGCATACCGGCTCGGCGCTGCCCATTTCGGAACAGGCACCAGGCCGTTGTTTGGTGGCCTTGAGGGCAATCGGGCTCGCCGTTTCGCACCGACAGGGCGAAAAGCAGCGCCTTTTCGCTTTCGTTTTGTTCTAGGCTTTGCAGGGCAAACCGCAGCTGCAAATCACTCCAATCGGAGCAGGAAGACAGGGGTTTAAGTTCCAAGCTTTGCACTTGGAGCAGCGGCGAAAAGGCAGTTTTTTGGGCGGGCAATTCAAAGGCAAACAAAAAAAAGCCGATGAAAAAAAAAGGGCGCAGAACTGGACTCATTTTGATTTGTTCTCCCGGTCAAAAACCTTGACAACCTGTTTGTTGATAAAGCTTGGCAAGAACTTGCCTAAAAAGTAGGTCAGCTTGCCTTGGGCGGTCAAAACCAACTTGGGTTTGCGTTGCACCACGGCATTCAGGGTGTGGATGGCGACCTGAGCTGCCGTCATCATTTTCTGCTCGTCGCGGGGCGATTCGCCTTGGGGCTTGCCTTGGGCGTTTAGGGCGGTATTTCGGATGTTGGAAGCGGTAAATCCGGGGCAGCAAATGAGGACATGTAGGCCTGAGGCCAGGTTTTCTAAACGAATGGCTTCAAGCAGACCGTGCACAGCGAACTTCGAGGCGCAATACCCGGTGCGGCCGGGCAGGCCTTGAAAACCGGCTACCGAAGAAATGCCAACCAAAGAACCTTGGCTTTTAAGCAGCAGGGGCATGGCGTAGCGAGAACAGAAGGCGGTACCCCAAAAATTCACATTCATAACTTGCTTGAGCACGTTCAAATCGAGTTCGTGAAACAGGGCGCGCATGGAAATGCCGGCGTTGTTGATCAGCACATCGAGTTGTCCGTATTGGGCCTCGATGGCCTGAATAAATTGCTGGCATTGGGATTCTTGGCTCACATCGACGGTCATGCATAAGCAAGGTTGGCCTAGGGCTTCTACTTCTAGGCGAAGCGATTCAAGCTGAGCGGCATTGCGTGCACATGCAGCAATTCGGGCTCCACGCCGCGCTCCCTCAATGGCCAGAGCCCTTCCAATGCCTGAAGTAGCGCCGGTAATGGCCAAAACAGAATTTTTCATATCAACGCAAAGTACATTTTTTATCTTTGAGCATGGTTTATGCGGTTGAAAAGGTAGAAAATAAAGCGCAAATACGGAGGTTTCATGCCTTGCCTTTTGCGTTGTACAAGAGCAATCCGCTGTGGATTCCGCATTTAAAGCAAGACGTGGAAAAGGTATTTGATGCGGGCAAAAACAAAGCGTTTCGGGGCGGAGAGGCCCAGCGTTGGTTGTTGCGTGATTCGGCGGGGCGCGATGTAGGTCGAGTGGCGGCCTTTTACAACCAAAAAACGGCCAAATCGTTTGCCCAACCAACGGGAGGTCTGGGTTTTTTCGAGTGCATAAACGATGTAGAGGCAGCCTTTGCCTTGTTTGACTGCTGCAAGGCCTGGTTGCAGGAACGGGGCATGGAGGCCATGGATGGCCCCATCAATTTTGGAGAAAAGAACGCGTTTTGGGGATTGTTGACCGAGGGATTTGAGCATGAGCCGGCCTATCAAATCAACTACAATCCATCGTATTATCAAGGCTTTTTTGAGTTGTATGGCTTTAAAACCTACTATGAGCAGTATGTTTTTTGGCGGCGGACCGATGCCCCGGCTCAAGAGATTTTTGTGCGGAAAGCCGAGATGCTCAAGTTTGTTGAAGGCTTTGAGGTGCGCAGCGTGCGTGGGGTATCGGAGGAGCAGCTGGCCCTGGATTTTGTGTCGGTGTACAACGAATCTTGGGGCAATCATGCTGGGTTTAGTCCCATGAAACTGGCCCAAGCCCAAGCGATTATGAAAGCCATAAAACCGGTGAAAGACCCCGACATCAGTTTGTTTGCCTTTTATAAAAACAAGCCCATTGGATTTTACATCAACTTGCCTGAATTAAACCAAATATTCAAGCATGTTCATGGGAATCTGAATGTGTGGGGGAAACTGGTGTTTTTGTGGCATAAATGGAGAAAGACGCCCCACACCATGTATGGAATTGTATTTGGGATTGTTCCAGAATGGCAGGGCAGAGGGGTAGAGGGGGCCATGATAAAATACGCAGAGGACCACATCGTACCTAAGGGGCAGTATGTGGATACAATACTGACTTGGATTGGGGATTTCAACCTAAAGATGTTGCGGATATGCGAAAACTTGAATGCGCAGCGGCAAAGGACCTTGATAACCTATCGGTACTTGTTTGATCGGGAAAAACCGTTTGAGCGGCATCCTTTTATTGGAAAGAAATGAAACAGGGCAACAAGCGGCTCCTGATATTATGTCCGTATCCGCCTGGAGCGGCGCCAAGCCAGCGTTTTCGGTTTGAGCAATACATAGGCATTTTGAGTGCCGATGGATGGGAAATTCAGCAGGAACCCTTTTGGGATGCCCAGAGTTGGGAAATATTGTACCAATCGGGGCAGATTTGGCGCAAGATCAGGGCCTTGCTTCGAGGCTATTGGCGAAGGACAAGGTTGGTGTTTTGGGCCAATCGGTTTCAGGTGGTTTTGGTACACCGGGAATTGTCGCCGATGGGCTTGCCTTGGGTAGCGTGGGTATTGACACGGGTGCTAAAAAAGCCCATGATTTTTGATTTTGACGATGCCATTTGGATTCCGAATACCAGCCAGAACAACCGATGGACATTGGGATTAAGATCGTATGGAAACACCGCGCGGTTAATTCGGATGTCGAGTTTGGTTTTTGCCGGGAATGCATTTTTAGCGGAGTATGCCCGCAGTTGTGGTGGAGGGGCAAGGATTGAGATAATGCCAACCACAATAGATACCGAGGGGCACCACAACCGGGTATCAAGCCCAAGAAAAGACAGGTTTGTAGTGGGCTGGACAGGTTCCCACTCTACCCTAACGTATTTGGACGACTTAAAACCCATAATGGAGCAATTGGCGGAAGAGTTTCCGGTTTGCTGGGTGGTGGTATCGGATGTTCGCCCCAGTTTTGATTGTTCTTTTTTGGAATTTAGGCCATGGTCAAAAGAAACCGAAGTAGAAAGTCTGTTGGATTTTCATGTGGGGGTAATGCCCTTGCGGGCCGATGCCTGGGCCGAGGGCAAGTGTGGATTTAAGGCTTTGCAGTATTTGGCTTTGGGTATTCCGGCGGTGGTTTCGCCGGTAGGGGTAAACAAAGAAATTGTGCAAGAGGCTGAAAATGGATATTTGTGTTCAGCGCCAGAGGAATGGCTTGGGCGGCTGCGGGAAATGGCATCGAATGGCCCGCTTTTGGCGAGGTTGTCAAAAAATACCCGGCAGGGAATTGTTGAAAAATACTCGGTTTTGTCGCAAGCACATCGCTATTTGGAACAAGTAAACGGGCTGTTGAAACACTAAAAAATCAGGGAAGATGCGAATGCACCAAATTTTCCTTTAATTTTGAACCTTGCATTCAAACTACATGCGATGGAATTAAAAGAAATTCAAGAGTTAATTAAATTCGTTGCCAAGGCTGGAGTGTCTGAGGTAGAATTGGAATCAAAGGGGTTTAAGATTGTGATAAAAACACAGAATAAAGCCCCAGAAAACACGGTAACCTATGTACAGGCTGCGGTTCCGCAGGCAGCACCAACACCGGCAGCACCGGCGGTACTTCCGCAGGCAGCACCGGCAGTGCCCACCGAAGATTTGAGCAAATACATCACCGTAAAGGCTCCGATGGTTGGCACATTTTACCGGCGTCCTTCGCCCGACAAGCCCTTGTTTGCGAATGTGGGCGACGAATTAAAGGTTGGAAGTGTATTGTGCATCATCGAAGCCATGAAATTGTTCAATGAAATTGAATCGGAGGTATCGGGCAGAGTGGTTAAAATTTTGGTGGACGATGCTTCGCCGGTTGAATACGACCAACCCTTGTTCTTGATTGACCCTTCGTAATTAGGGGGTAAGTTTCACCTAAAAGCAACGATTTTGTTTAAAAAAATACTCATTGCCAACCGGGGCGAAATTGCCTTGAGGGTAATACGTACTTGCCGTGAAATGGGCATTAAAACGGTGGCGGTATATTCTACTGCCGATCGGGAAAGCCTGCACGTTCGATTTGCCGACGAGGCGGTTTGCATTGGCCCTGCTCCGAGCAAAGAATCGTACCTAAATATGGCCGCCATCATTTCGGCGGCCGAAATCACCAACTCGGATGGCATCCATCCGGGCTACGGGTTTTTGTCGGAAAATGCCAAGTTTTCGCATATTTGCGAAGACCACGGCATAAAATTCATAGGGCCTTCTCCCGAAATGATACGGGCAATGGGCGACAAGGCTACGGCCAAATCGACCATGATAAAGGCGGGTGTGCCGACGGTTCCGGGCAGCGAAGGATTGATAGACACGTTGAAAGATGCGTTGAAAGCGGCCAAAGAAATTGTGTATCCGGTCATGATAAAGGCTACGGCTGGCGGGGGAGGCAAAGGCATGCGCATTATTCGCAGCGACGAAGAATTAAAGGTAGAGTGGGACAAAGCCCGTGCCGAAGCCGGAGCCGCCTTTGGCAACGATGGCATGTACATGGAGAAATTCATAGAGGAACCCCGGCACATTGAAATCCAGATTGCGGGCGACCAAACAGGCAAAGCCTGTCATTTGTCTGAGCGGGATTGCTCGGTGCAGCGCAGGCACCAGAAGTTGGTAGAGGAAACTCCTTCGCCTTTTATGGACGACAACCTGAGGGAGGCCATGGGCAATGCCGCCATTAAAGCGGCCGAAGCCATTCGATATGAAGGGGTAGGAACTGTGGAGTTTTTGGTGGACAAACACAAAAACTTCTACTTTATGGAAATGAATACCCGAATTCAAGTTGAACATCCGATAACAGAAGAAGTCATCAATTTTGATTTAATCAAAGAGCAAATCAAAATTGCTTCGGGCATTCCGATTTCAGGAAAAAACTACTATCCAGAAAAACACGCTATTGAGTGCCGAATCAATGCAGAAGACCCCCACAACGGTTTTCGGCCCAGTCCCGGAAAAATAACCACCCTGCATGTGCCGGGCGGTCATGGTGTTCGGGTTGACACCCATGTGTATGCCGGCTATACCATTCCGCCCCATTACGACTCTTTGATTGCCAAATTGATTGTAGTGCACCAAACACGGGAGGAGGCCATCGATAAAATGCTTCGAGCCTTACAGGAATTTGTGATTGAGGGGGTGAAAACAACCATTCCCTTCCACATTCAACTGATGCAAGACGAGCGGTTTCGAAAAGGCGACTACACCACCAAATTCATGGATGATTTTGTGCTAAAATAAGGGCACAAAGCATGAAGCAGGCACTTCGAATTTTGGGGAGAATCATCCAAATTCCGTACATGGTATGGGCTTTTATTTGGTTTATTGTGTTGATGTTGGGTGCCGCGTTGTGGGCCATTCCCGTGTATGCTGTGCTGGGGTCAAAAGGCCAAAAAATCATATTTCTGGCCTATAAGGTTTGGGCGCGGTGTTGGTTTTTACTTTGTGGCATTTGGGTAGTGGTTGAAAACCGGAAGTACATAATGGCTGCCGAGCCGGCGATTATTGCGGCGAATCATTCCTCACACATAGATGTTTTAAATGGGGCCTTGGCTTCTCCACTAATGGTACGGGCCTTGGTTAAACTTGAATTAAAAAAAATACCTGTGTTGGGGTATATGTTTCAAACCAGCAGTGTTTTTGTGGACCGGTCCTCGGCTGAAAGTCGAAGGCGCAGCGTAGAGCGTTTGCAACGCACTTTAACGGCGGGGTTTTCCCTGTTTTTGTTTCCAGAAGGCACTCGAAACAGAAGCAGCAAAGCGCTTACTCCGTTTCACGATGGGGCTTTCCGCATAGCCATTTTATCGCAAAGGCCTATTGTACCTTTGGTGGTGTTGGGGGCAACCAAAGTGATGCCGATGAAAGGCATTTCCTTGCGGCCGGGTCGCATCCGTTGCCGGTATTTGCCGGCGATACCAACCAAGGGCATGAAGGATTCCGATTTGCATGCACTGAAAGAACAGGTTTATGGGTTGATGGAGGCCGAATTGCTGCGGGAGCAAGGAGAGCTGTATGCCTAATGGACCTTTAGCCTGCCCGCTCTGCATCAATATTCCTTACCTTTGAACCATGAACCGCTTGCCCAAAAAATGAAGTGCCGAATTCCCATAAACGGCTTCTTGACCTGGACAGTCCTAGGTTTGTTGTTGACCGGCTGCAAGGTAAGTTTGTCGGGCATTTCGATTCCTGAAGCGGCAAATACCGTTTCGGTTGAGAACTTTGAAAACCAAGCGGCCCAAACCAACCCCTCTTTTCCCCAACAAATAACGGAAGAGGTCAGGCAGCGGTTTTTATCGCAAACCCGATTGCAGGTAATCAATTCGAACGGAGACTTGGGTTTTTCGGGCAGCATAACCCAATATCAAACCCAATCTTTGGCCTTGACAGGCAATGAAACCTCGGCTTTGACCCGCCTAAATATATCGGTCAAGGTAAAGTTTGACAACCGCTTGAATCCCGACAAAAGCTTTGAGAAAACCTTTAGCCGGTTTGCCGATTTCCAAGCCAATCAACCTTTATCGGCGGTAGAATCGGCATTGCTGCAAGAGATATCTGAGCAGTTGGTTCAGGATATTTTCAACGAAGCGTTTTTGGATTGGTAGGGGTTGGGCGTAGAATTGTTGGGCCTGGCAAAAAATGAACATTTAAACGCAAAAAAGCAGGATGCGCTAAGGGGGGCATGTTGAGCACCGCGGGGCTTGGCCCTGTGTTTAAATGGGAGTCCTTTGCTGCGCCGGGGCGAAGGGCTTCAAAACGAGGCCGAAAAATTCCCATTTGGCCTGAAAGGATTGCCTGTAAAGTTGTACCGAATTAGCATTGAAGATCCCCAGGAAAGGTTGGGGCATTGGCTTTTAATTAAGGGCCAAAGGTCTCCACATCGTTCCCTTCCGCATCTTTTTTCCGGCCCATAGAATTTAAGTCGATGGTATCGGTGCGGCTTTTTGGCTGGGGATTTCCCGCCTGATTTTTACGTTGTTCGTACCTTTTGGCCAGCCAAGAAATCAGTCGAAAGACCAGATAGGCTATAAACGCCGTTCGAACGATGGCCCAGAATTTCATTTTTTATCGGCTTAGATATAGGTTTCGTTCCGAATAGATTTTGGTAAAGAATCTATCGCGCAGGTTGTCGATGAAATAAATTGCCTCGCCGGTGCTTTTCATTTCGGGGCCCAATTCTTTGTTGACGTTCGGGAATTTAGAAAAGGAGAACACCGGAATTTTAATGGCGTAGCCTTCGAGTTTGGGCTCGTAGGTAAAATCGGAAATTCGATGGGTACCCAACATCAGTTTGGTTGCCCAATTCACGTAGGGCTGCTGATAGGCTTTGCAAATAAAGGGAACGGTGCGTGAGGCACGGGGGTTGGCTTCAATCACATAGACTTGGTCGTCTTTGATGGCGAACTGCACGTTTATCAATCCCTTTACCTGCATGGTTTGGGCTATTTTGATGACGTATTCTTCCATTTTCTCCATAACAAGCGCTCCTAGGTTGTAGGGTGGCAGAACAGCGTAGGAGTCGCCCGAGTGAATGCCGGCCGGTTCAATGTGTTGCATCATACCAATGATCAGCACCTCGTCGCCGTCGCAGAGGGCATCGACTTCTGCCTCAACGGTTCGTTCTAAAAAATGGTCGAGCAGCACTTTGTTTCCGGGGATGTCTCGGAACAATTCGATCAAGTGCGATTCCATTTCTTCGTCGTTCAGTACGATTTTCATTTTTTGACCGCCCAGAACATACGACGGGCGCACCAGCAAGGGGAATCCTAGGACTTTGGATAGAACTAGGGCCTCATCGACGGTTTCAACGGTTCCGAATTTGGGGTAGGGAATGTCCAAGGATTTCAACAGGTTTGAGAACCTTCCCCGGTCTTCGGCCCAGTCTAGGGATTCATAGGTGGTACCGAGGATAGGAATTCCGAATCGGTTTAATTTTTCGGCCAGTTTTAGGGCTGTTTGTCCGCCCAGCTGAACCACCACACCCAAGGGTTTTTCATGTTCAATAATGTCGTACAGGTGCTCCCAAAAAACGGGTTCAAAATACAGTTTGTCGGCCGTATCGGGGTCGGTTGAAACCGTTTCGGGATTGCAGTTCACCATAATGGCTTCGAAGCCCATTTCGCGTGTGGCCAGTACGCCGTGAACGCAGCAGTAATCAAATTCAATGCCTTGGCCAATGCGGTTGGGGCCCGAGCCTAAGATGATTACTTTGGGTCGATCGCTCAATACCGACTCGTTTTCCTCGTCGAAGGTAGAATACAGGTAGGGAGTAAAAGCCTCGAATTCGGCGGCGCAGGTATCCACCTTTTTCCACACCCGTTTTACGCCCAAGGATTTTCGGTAGGCACTGACCTCGCTTTCTAGTCGGCCGGTTACATGTGCGATTTGCCGGTCGGCGAATCCTTTTTGTTTTAAGATGCGTAGGGTTTGGGCATCGTAGGATTCAAGTTGGGTTTGCTGCATGGATTTTTCCATGAGGGCAAGTTCTTGAATTTGGCTTAAGAACCAGGTGTTTATTTGGGTAGCGCGGTGAACGGTTGAGAGGGGCATTCCGAGCAAAAAAGCGTCATAGACATGAAAGATGCGGTTCCAGCTTGGGTTTTCAAGGCTGTGTAGAATTTCATCGCGGTTGGTTTTTCCTTTGCCGTCGGCACCAAGTCCGTTTCGGGAAATTTCCAAGCTTTGTGCGGCCTTTTGAATTGCCTCTTGGAAAGAACGTCCAATGCCCATGACCTCGCCCACGGATTTCATTTGCAATCCCAGGCGGGTATCGGCTCCTTTGAACTTGTCAAAGTTCCATCGGGGAATTTTAACAATCACATAATCGAGGGTGGGTTCAAACAGGGCGGTGGTGCCCGTAATTGGGTTTTTTAATTCATCTAAGGTGTATCCGATGGCCAATTTAGCGGCAATTCGTGCAATGGGGTATCCGGTGGCTTTGCTGGCTAGGGCGGAGGAGCGGCTTACCCGAGGATTGATTTCGATGGCCATGATATTGCTCGTTTCGGGGTGTGCGGCGAACTGCACGTTGCAGCCTCCCGAAAAATTACCGATGGAGTGCATCATCAAGATGGCCATGTTGCGCATGTTTTGGTACACCGTATCGGGCAAGGTCATGGCCGGCGCCACGGTAATGGAATCGCCCGTATGCACACCCATGGGGTCCACGTTTTCGATGCTGCAAATAATAATCACATTGTCGTTGGCGTCGCGCAGCAATTCAAGTTCAAATTCGCCCCAGCCTGATATGGATTTTTCAATGAGGACCTCGTGGATGGGGCTGGCGTGCAATCCCCGGTCTAGCAAGGCTTCAAATTCGGAGCGGTCTTTCACAAAAGCTCCACCGGTTCCGCCCAAGGTAAAAGAGGGGCGAATAACCAAGGGGAAGCCGATGCGTTGGGCGATGTCTTTGCCTTCGAGCAGCGAATTTGCGGTGGCCGATGGGGCTACAGGAACGCCGATTTGGTGCATCAATTGCCGAAATTGCTCCCGGTCTTCGGTGCGGTCAATGGCCTCTACATCGACGCCAATTAGGCGAACCCCATGCTTTTCCCAGATGCCGGCATCAAAGCACTCCTTGCATAGATTTAGGGCGGTTTGACCGCCCATGGTAGGCAGAACAGCATCGATGTTTTCTTCTTGAAGAATGGCTTCGATGGATTCAGGAGTAAGAGGTTTCAGGTAAATGCGGTCGGCCATGACCGGGTCGGTCATAATGGTTGCGGGGTTGCTGTTGATCAGCACCACGCGTATGCCTTCTTCGCGCAGGGCGCGTGCGGCTTGGCTTCCAGAATAGTCGAATTCGCAGGCCTGACCGATCACAATCGGGCCGCTTCCAATAATTAAAACCGAGTGTAAAGAGGAATCCAAAGGCATAGCTCGCTTTTGGATTCCAAAGGTAAGAAACTTTCCTGAGCTGGGAGTTGGGTTGGGGTGTTAAAGGGCGGGGGCTTTTCTTTGAACATGGATTTCAACCATATAATGAACCCTTTGGCTTGCTGGCCGCCCGCGGCAGGGATTGACGAGGCTTGCCCGCAAGGGACGAAACGGATGCCAGCCCTGGCGCGGCAGAGCGACGTGAGGAGCTACTGCCGGGCATGGGCTGGCCCGTTTTCGGACCGCGGACAAGCCCGGAAAGCCCGGCTGCCGCCCAAAAAAAGGAATTAAGGACTGACCAAATTGAAGGTAACCTGCACGAACCACGTGTGGGCCAACGTGTTTTCAAGCACGTACTTTTGGTCGCCAAAGAAGCCGCGGAAAAATTCGGTGTTGTCGGGGCCAAAACTATCTACCTCAAAGGCATAATTGTAGCGCAAACCCGCTTGTATTCCAATCCAATAGAATTTCGACAAGGAGCGTTGATATTCCAAGCGCAAACGCAGTTCGCTGCGGCGCAATTCCAAGTTGGGACTGCCCACCGAAATGTCGGAATCTGCATTTTCTAGCCTGTAGCTTTGGCCTTCAAGCTCAAAACCTACGGTAGCCAAACTGCGGGAGCTAAAGGTTCGGCGCAGGCTGCCGCGTGCTGGCAGCAGGCATTCAACACCCCATTTTCCGCTGGCCGAGGTCCAATTGAGCAGCACCACCGGCACGTAGTTTAACTCGCCCACCCGATAGGTGCGGCTAATGCCGGCTCCCCACATAAACCGGTCGCTGACCTTACGGCCATACAGCAAAGCTCCTGAATAGCGCAGGTTGCCAAAGGAGGGCAATCGTTTCCATCCAAAATCGCCGCTGGCATCGGCAGATGCCTGAATCAACAGAAAATTCTTTTCGTCGAAGGGTTTAAACAAAGTAAATCCCAAGCCAGCCGAGCGCAGGCCGTTGCGCGACAGCCACTGTTGCAAGGGATTTGTTAGGGAGCCTGCATTTTCAAACAGATAATACTGGTCTTGGTAGTTGAGGTTCATTTGCCAAATGAGGTTGTTCCGAGAAATCAGCGGAATGTTGGCCTGAAAGCGCAGGCCATGGGAAAGGCCAATGCGGGCGGCGGCGGTGTCGGTCGACAGGGAAGTATGGGCAGGATCAACCGCAGCGGGGGTGCTTAGGCTGGCCCCACCAACGGCTTCGTAGCCAATGCTGATTAGGCGGGCAGGACTTAGATTGAGCACCTTTGAGGTGCAAAACCGCTTGGCGCCCTTGTCGGCAAAATCCAGATTGCCGTACATGTCCCAATCTTCGTCGGCCGTAGCGCTGTCGGTTTGAGAGAACCCAAGCAAAGGCAAAAGGAGCAGTGCTCCGAGCAACAATCGATTCAGCATGGGCATTATTTAGCGGGGATTTGAAGGCGCTTCCACACATCGGTGCGTCCAAAAGTAGAAATGCCAATGTACCCACGAATGTCAAGGGTATTGGGGTCTTTCATGGTTATGGTGCAGCTGTAGGTGCTTCCGTTTTCTGGGTCGTAAATGCTGCCTTCGGCCCAAGCGTTGTTTCCTGAATAGGTAAAATCTTTCAGCAAACGGTACCCTTTTAATGGCACGGAGCGCAGGGCCTCGTCGGGATTGTTTTTATCGGTTTTAGGCTGCTGAGATTTGGGGTCTAAGGGCTCCCGAAGCCAAACGATTTTGCCGTAGTATTTGGGGCCAATTTTTTCAATTTTGACCCGGGCTTTTCCGTTGCTGGGTTCCCAAACACCGAGCAGGCGATCGGCGTCGGCTTGAGCCGAAAGGCCAAGGTTGAGCGCAAAGAACAGGAGGGCAAGTGTAGATTTCAAGAACAGATTCATGGGGTTTAGGTTTAATAGGTGATTTCAAAGACAAGGTTTCCGAGCAGGGTTAAGGTTTCTTCATGGTCGGCCTTAAGGTCGGCATCCAGAACCAAGTAAAAGGTGCCTTCGCTAAAAAAAGCTTTCAGGTCTGATTCGGCTGAAACGCCAAGTTTGGCTTGGCCGGTATTGGCTGGCAGGGGGTTGAGCACGGCAGCGGTTAGGGATTCGCTGGCGTTGCCCATGAGGGCTAGGGAGAAGCTGCGGAACAAATCCAGAGATTGCCCGGGAGCGGGGCTAATCACTGCCGAGCGCAAACGAACCGAGGCGATGCGTTCTTTGGAAAATCCGGCAGAATCGGCCAGCAGGCTTGGGTCAATCGTATGGCTCAAGGTAAAGGTATTGGCACCTTCAAAATAGGGCCCGGCCGATTCGAAGACCACGTCGCTTAGGGTGTAGCTGCTTGTTTTTGAGGAGGTATTGCAGCCCATCGTCAAAAATAGAGCGGCGGAGAGAAAAAGGGCGAGTTGTTTCATTGGGGAAAGATAAAAAATAGTTTAGACCTTCCGCTTTGAGGGCTCATTTTTTTAGCCTTCTGCAATGCTTAGTACAAGGAGTGGTTTGGCGATTGTGCGTTTTTAAGCGTGTGTTAAGCTCAACTGATGGTATTTGTTATAACTGTTTGGAATTCAATTGATAGAAGCGGGATTTGGATTTGGGTATAAATTGGGGGTAATAAAATCTATGCCATCTCTACCTGATTATTGACCTCTAAATTTCAATTTTAAGGGTTTGGCGACTCGTGGGCAAAAATACTGCGAACGCAGTTTGCAAGTGGTGTTAAAGCAAGCCCTGCAAAAGGTTGGCAACCCAAAACAGGCTCGGCCGCATTGGTCGCGGCGCAGCTATGCTATCCGTCTATTTGGATCGGGAACAGACCTTAGGTACATTCAGGACCTGTTAGGGCATAGCAGCAGCAAAACCACCGAGATATACACCCATTTAAGTACCAAAAACCTGCAACCAATCCGTTCGCCCTTTGACGATTTGTAAAATATCTATACTTTAGATAGCGGGAAATAAAACTTCGCCTATACATCCAAATCTGCAAATTGGGGAAGTTTTATAGCGGCTATAAATGAGTTACCTGCAATGCTATGATGACCGTTCCATTTTTGACACACAATACTAAAAACAATAAGATGAAAATAATTACTGTAATAATTCTTCTCCTTCTTTCGATGACAGCTTTTAGCCAACCCAAACAGGACACGACATACAAGGCGAGACTAAACACGGTTGAGAATCTATTGATGGACATCGAGAACAAGAACTATAACTACGAGATTACAAACCTTAAGGACAAACTGGATTTTCAACAAAAGCTAAATGAACAAACAATAAATAGTATTTCAACTCAACTTGACTCAGCAACATACAATCTGACAATATTTGGAATCTTGTTTGCGATTGCTGCAATTGGTCTTGGTTTATATGTTACGTACATTGAAAGAAAGATAGTCCGAATTGGTGAAGAGAATAAGATATTACTAACAAAAAATCAGCAAATCAAAGGCGATGTTGAAGCATTAAATAAATTAATTCAAAGTGACATTTACGGACTATTTCTGAAAATCAAACGGGAAGAATCCGTTCACACAATTGAACGTTTGGTAAAAGTTCCTAAGGACATTTCAAATGTATGCGAAACATTACTTTCAAGAGAGCTTCATGAGGAAGATTTTGCAAAACTTAAACAAGCTTATTTAAATCTTCCTGACAAGAAAGAAGGAAATTATGGGCATGGTTATTTGACTGTTTTCTTTCAGCACTTTCTTGGACAATCGTTACGAGATGAAAATTTGAGAGTAGATATTGCCGAATTTATTCAGTTAGGTATAAGTGCAGCATTTGAGAACGACATAGTCAAGTCAACTTTAGATTTTACAGGAGTGTTAGTGGATAAGGGAATTCAAGAATTCAAATCAGAGATAAATCTATTTTTCAAAGGATTAACAAAATCAAAATACAAGAATTATTTTCCTGTTTATGAAGTAATTTTTGACACTCTGAAAACAAGGAAGAATAGATTTGAAATGTTTAGTTCTATTGAATCTGTAGCTGATAATCGTATAGCTAAAATTGAATTTGGTAATGTGTTGTCAAATAAATACTCTCTTGATAATCCAACTGAATCAGAGCAATTGGCATTCGCTGAATTAAAAGAACTGACAATCGCTCAAGTGAAAACTGAAGAAGAAGCAAGACAACAGGCCGAAGAAGAAAAGAAGAAACAAGAGGAAAGACAAAGGCAACAAGAAAAAAACAGAAAGAAAAGAGAAGAACAACAAAGAAAATAGATGAACAAAATAAAATTTCTAACGATGACAAACATGCATAAAAATGATTTTAATTGGCGTCGTTTCGTGCAGAATGTCTTCAAATTTTTGAGGACACGTCTTCTTGACAAAAACAGCACAGCAGGTAACAGCACCTACCCAAAAGGCGGGGGTTCGTGTTCCAAAGAAAGTTTTGCGGTTACTCAAACAGTAGTTTTTCAAATCAAGTTCTGCGGTAAAAGTCCCGCCCACCGGGTAGCTGCAAACCGTCAAACTGTCTAATAACCCCCCATTTAAACACTTCAATTGTTAATAAATTTCAGCCTGTTTATTGCCTATTTCTCCCTTAAAAGCGGTATTTTTATTTATGAAATTTATCCAAGGAAAACCCCGAAATCAGTGGGAGATGTATTGCCTGGATGAGCATGTCGATGCCGACAATGAGGTGCGCCTTATTGACCTCTTTGTAGATAGCCTGAACCTTGCTGAACTTGGGTTTAAGGTCGATTACGAGGAAAATGGCCGGCCGGCATACCACCCCGGTGCTTTGCTCCGCCTTTTTATTTACGGCTACCTGAACCGCATCCGCTCCAGCCGCCAACTCGAAAAGGAATGCAAACGCAATCTGGAACTCATGTGGCTCATGCGTGAACTTCAACCAGACCACAGCGGCCTGTTTTTAGCGGCGGTTTGGCACATGGAGTTTTGACAACTTTTTACTTGGGTTGCTGTATTGCGATTAAAAAGGGTACTTTAGAGCGGGAAACGGGGTTGAAATGGGGTTGTTAGACGAACTGCCGTTGTGCGCAACCAATAGTGTTCCCGAAAAAATATTTGCAACCAATACCATGAATTGGTATATTTGTTCAAAATTA
>Ga0247843_1002053_pt1 | contig 38198 bp, 30 predicted proteins | sample LaCruzMarch2017__FD_192420 | JGI IMG/M metagenome (GOLD analysis project Ga0247843, IMG submission 192420) | Freshwater microbial communities from meromictic Lake La Cruz, Castile-La Mancha, Spain - LaCruzMarch2017_8m | ecosystem: Environmental > Aquatic > Freshwater > Lake | place: Spain...
CAAAGCCCCGGACATCGCCGCCCTCTTCGATTTCGATCCCTACCCCGACCACGTCATGCGGGACAAACGGCGTCGTCAATCCCCCGTGGAATCAGGGATCCGGGCCTTAACCTGACGCGAATGGGCTGGGTGCTGGAATAGGCCAGACCGCCGTCCCAGTTCAACTTGAGATAGATGGAATATGAAGCTCCATCCGAGCTGTAGCCGAGCTTCCCCTTTCGAAAAATGGCGGCCGCAGCGGATCCTCCCGGGACCGAAGAATCGAAGTCGTCCGTGGCACGAGGGTAAGTTCCATGGGCTGCGCGGTGCGCATCCAGTGCCGCCGGCACATTCAGGTATGGGTCGCGAATCGCCCGCAGCTTGGCGCGGTCGCCCGGAGTGTCGGAGTAGGGTTTTCCAGTGACTAGAAAAAGCGCCTGAAGCCCCAGGAATCCCACCAGGATCACCCCGAGAACCGACAGTCCGGCGCAGCCGAGCACGGCGTGGAGGGGTTTGATCTTCTTCTTCATCGGCACGGCGGCGGTCGGGAGCTTTCAGCAGGGACGATCCCTTTCTTCTATCTTCCATCTTCCATCCACCATCTACGATCTACGATCCAGCGCCCCTGGCGCTTAGCCGTGCAGGAAATGCGGGCGGTCGGCGTGGCGGAAGTAGGTCAGGGTGAGGGCGTTCGAGAGGTTGCCGAGGGAGTGGCTCATGTGGTCGACGAAGATCTCCAGCTTGCGGCGGCGGCCGCCGCTGGTGGCGGCGAGGACGGAGAGGTCGGCGAGGCGGAGGCGGCTGCCGGTTTCGACCAGGATGCGCTGCTCCTTGCTCAGGCGGGCTCCCTCGCCCTGGCGCGGCAGGCGGTCGATGTTCCCGGTGAGGCGCTGGATTTGGTAGAGCAGCGAGCGGGCGTTGTTCGGCTCCATCAGCAGGAGCTCGAGCACCAGCTCGATCCGCGGGTGGGTGCGGTAGCGCTTGCGGTAGGTGACCAGGCTGTCGGAGGCGGCGAGCACGGTTTCCATCACGAGTTGCTCCTCGGCGGCGGGGCGGCCCTCGACCAGGAAGCTGCGGATGATGCCGAGCAGGAACTGGGCGCGCTCGATCCGCCGGCCGGAGTCGAGCAGGCGCCAGCCGGCGTCGCGGGTCATGCTCTCGAGGTTGAGGCCTAACAGCGCGGTGAAATGGATGATCAACCGGTTGAGCGGGTCGGTGTAGTCGTCGAGGTCCCGGCGGGCCGGTGGCTTGTCCTCGACCCATTCGCGGATGATCGACTCGATGACCCGCCAGGAGTCGGGCGACCAGAGATCGCGGACGGTGTAGGCGGCGTTGCGGAAAGAACACAGGTTGCCGGCCAGCGAGCCGGAGCGGTTGGCTTCCGTTAAGAGGGAGACGACTTCTTCTTCGTCGCTGACCGCCGCGAACTCCTTGCCGGGGTGGACGGGGGCGGCGTTGGTGACGCCGAGGAGGCCGCCCATCAGGATCTCGCGGTGGCGGAGGAGCTGGTTTTCGTCGTCGCCCATCGCTTCGACAAAACTCAGCACGGCGCGCCGCAGCAGGCGGGCGGTGCCTTCCGCGCGCTCGGCGTAGCGGCCGGTCCAGAACAGGTTCTCGCCGGAGCGGCTGGGGACGTTGCGGGCGTCCGGCTCGCTGGCGATGCCCTCGCCTTCGCTCCACAGGCTGACGAAGGGCTCGCTGTCCTTGCCCTGGACCCAGGTGTCCTTCGAAGTCCCGCCGAGCTGGCTGGAGACGATCAGCGCATCGGGCGAGGCGGCGATTCGGGTCAGGCCGCCGGGCATCACGATGTAGCGGCCGTCGGGGGTCGAGGTCGCGAAGCCGCGCAGCACGCCGCGGCGGGCTTCGATCGCACTACCGTTGAGGCAGGGCAGGGTGGAAAAGCCGACCTGCTCCTGGCCGACGAAGCATTCCGGTGCGGCGAGGATGCGGTCGCGCAGGTTCTTGAGCTCGTCGGCGCTCAAGGTGGAGCCGAAGACCGTGTCGAAAGTCGGCGCACGGTGGATCGCCTTGACGACCATCTTGTCGAGGCGGGAAAGGACGATGTCGCGGGCCTTCTTTTCCCCGCACCACCAGGTGGCGGCGGCGGGGAGGATCAGTTCCTCGCCGCGCAGGTGGCGGCAGATACCGGGTAGGAAGGACATCAGGCCGGGGTTCTCCAGCACGCCGCTGCCGGGGTGGTTGACCACGGCGACGTTGCCGGCGCGCATCGCCTCTAACAGACCGGGCACGCCGAGCTGGGAGTCTTCCTTGAGTTCGAGCGGGTCGCAGAACCAGGCGTCGACGCGGCGGACGATGACGTCCACGGCTTCCAGCCCGCCGAGCGAGCGCAGCCAGACGCGGCCGTCGCGCACGGTGAGGTCGTCGCCCTGGACCAGCGAGTAGCCGAGGTAGGACGCGAGGAAGGCCTGCTCGAAGTAGGTTTCGTTCTGCGGGCCGGGGGTGAGGATGACGACCCGCGGTTCGCGGGCTCCGGCGTGGGCGGGGAAGGATTCGAGGGTTTCGCGCAGGGTGCGGAAGAAGCCGGCGATGCGGCGGATGCCGGTGCGGTGGAAAAGGCGGGGCATCGCGCGGGTCATCACGCCGCGGTTTTCCACGACGTAGCCGCTGCCGGAGGGTGCCTGGGTGCGGTCGTTGACGATCCACATCCGGCCGTCCGGACCGCGGGCGAGGTCGGCGGCGTAGAGGACGAGCTGGCGTTTCGAGGCCAGTTTCATGCCGTGGCAGGGCCGCAGGTAGCCGCGGTGGGCGTGGATCAGCTCGGGCGGCAGCCAGCCGCCGGTGATCAGCCGCTGGTCGCCGTGGAGGTCGGTCAGGACGTGGTCGAGCAGCTCCGCGCGCTGGATCAGGCCGGCTTCGACGGTTTTCCAATCCTGCTCGGAGACGATCCACGGCACGGCATCGAGCTGCCACGCGCGGTGTTCGCCGCCGGGCGCGCCGTGGACGCTGTAGGTCACGCCGTTTTCGCGCAGCAGCCGGCGGATTTCCGCGGAAGTCGCCCCGGCCTGCTCGGGGGAAAGCCCGCCGAGCCAGGCGGCGACGTGGGACCAGGCGGGGTTCACGCGGCCATCGGTGGCGACCATTTCATCCCAGGTGCCGCGCGGGTAGTCCGCGGGCAGGGAGTTTTTCGGGGTGACGGTGGCCGACATCGCGGTCGGTATGCCCGGATTGGCCGCGCTTGGCAATGGCGGGGACGGCGGATGCGTCATGCGGCGGGGGGGGATCCCGGTTCGCGCGGGGGTGGGGAGGAGGCAGAGTGCGGGAGGAGAGGAGACCTGTCGGACCGCGTTGGCGCCTGATATCAGCCCTGGAGAATCGTCTGGCGGGAGGTTCCTCTGGGCTGCCGGATCGACGCACCTGCCGGCCAGAAAACCCTTGTCAGATCTGGGAGTGGCGGGGCATCGTAACGGGCGTAAGAAAGTGGATATCACCGTTCCACGTGCCACGTAGAGGAACCGTTCGCCCCAAATGAAGATCCCTGCATCGATTGCAGTATTGAGCGCCTTCCTGCACTTGGTCGGTTGCAATTCACCGTCATCCGAGAAGCCACCGCCATCCGAGAAGCGAGGCCAATTATTCTCAACGGACCCTAGCGAGGCTCGTCGACAGGTGCAGGCCAAGTTTCCCCAAGGAATATCAGAATCTGAGGCCAAGAAGATCATGGACGACATCGGGGCCGAAGTATCGCTCCTGAAGACCGAGGGAGCCGTGAATCATATGTTGGTTGGAACGATTGCGAGCGGCAACGCCGAATGGATGATTGGCGTCAGCATCATGGACGGGGTCGTGTCGGGACACAGTATCAACATCACATCAAAATAGCCTGGCGAAAAAGCCGTGGGATTCAACCGGCGATAAGCCGGCAATTTGAATCCGATCTTCCCGCCGCCGGTGCATCCACTCAAGCGTTCGCAAGAATATGAATACTGCCTGCGGCACTTCCACTGTAAAGCGCATTAGCCCCATGTTGGCGGTTGCCGATATGGGCCAAACACTCGATTTCTACACGTGCCTGCTTGGATTTGTAGTGACCATGAAATCCCCCGAGTATTCCATCGTCGAGAGAGATGGCGCGACGATCCACTTCATGAAGGCAGCTGACGAGACTGTGATGAAGGCAGTGCGAGGACACGCTGAGATTTACATCGAGGTGGATGACATTCAGCCACTTTGGCAACACGTCGATGCCCACAGGGGATCACACAAGATCAAAGACCTTTTTGAACAACCCTACGGGATGACCGAATTTCATATTGCCGACCCAAACGACTGTCTTGTCTTCGTGGGGCAACCAACCAAACAAAAATAATGCGAACAAGCAGCCGTATGAAGCATGGCTTCACGTGGGATGTTCCCCGGGCTGAGGCCAATGCCTTTAAGGATTGAAATGCCGCCTTGATCCCCGGAGGGGATGCAGCAAGTAGCCGGGGGTCGAGCGCAGCGACTACCCCCGGGGAATTCGATCGGGAGCTGAACCCCGGATGGGGTTCCAGCCGGGCTAGCCCTCTCGAGACCGGTTGTATTCACCGGTCGATGGCCACAGGATGGGCCCCGGTCTCTCTGCGGGGAAGGGAATCGCCCGTGAGTTCCCGCATGGCTGGCACCCCATTCGGGGTTCCTCATCACGCGTGCCGTGTGTCCGGTGGTGTTCGCTGCGCTCGACCACCGGCTACTGGCTCAAATCCCTCCGGGATACCCCGACAGGTGGCCCTTTCCCGGATCAGACGGAACGGACCCTTAGATGCATTGGGGCTGAGGCGGTGAGACGCCGGTGCTTTCCTCGCTCGCCGGTTGCACGGCGCACCGGTTCCGGCTTAGCTGCCCGTCATGATCCCCGACGCCGCCGAGAAGAGAGCCCGCTATGGGGCGGCCCGTGAGCGCTTGCATGCCTTGTGGGCGGGAGAGCCGGATGGCATCGCCCGGATGGCCGGGGCGGCTTGTGTTTTGCACGAGGCGATGCCGCATGCGTTCTGGACCGGGTTTTACCGGGTGGTCGGCGGCGGGTTGGTGATCGGGCCGTATCAGGGCACGCCGGGTTGTTCGCGGATCGGCTGGGGGAAGGGCGTTTGTGGGACGGCCTGGGCCAGCGGCGAGACGCAGGTGGTGCCGGATGTCCACGCGTTTCCCGGGCACATCGCCTGCGACGGCCGGGCGGAGAGCGAGATCGTGGTGCCGGTGAAGGATGGCCGGGGGACGGTGGTCGCGGTGTTCGATGTGGACTCGACGGAGAAGGCGGCGTTCGACGAGGTGGACCGGGAGGAGCTGGAGCGGATTTTTGCGGGGTGGGAGTAGGGGATGCCCGGCGAGGGGGTGGGAGACGAACCACCGATGGACGGGATGGATGCGGATGGATGAGGGGGAGGATCGGGGCGGTCTTGGACGGCGTTTCGGCGTTTCATTGGCGGGGCTTTGGCGTGACAGGGGCGGGCGGACTAAAGATCCGCGGTCCAGTACTTGGAATTTTTGGGGAATCACCGGTAGTATCTGCCGCATGAGTCAGGTCGGCCCCCGTTCGAATCAGAAGCATGGATTTCCGTGGCTGCGTGCGTCGGTGTTTGTCGTGGTGCTGGCGGGGGTGATCCTGCCTTTCACTCCGCCCGGGGAAAAGATCCTGCGCGGAGTGAAAAACCTGATCCGTCCGCCGGTGCCGGCCGCGCCGACGGTCGATGAGGAGGATCTGGAGCGACAGTTGGAAGCGCGGCTGCGCAAGGAGTTCGAGGAGGACCTGGAGAAGCAACTGGCGGAGTTCAAGAAGCAGGCGGCGGCGGAGGCGAAGCGCAAGGCGGAGACGCCGGCGGAGCCCGCGCCCTTGCCGCCGATTTCCAGCCACACCGCGGCGAGCGGCGGGGACGTCCGGACCTTGCGTTCGGGGATTCCCTTCAAGACGGAGGTCAAGGTGGAGAAGGGCGGGATCGCGTCGAAGGAGCGGAAGGCCGGGGAGTCCTACACCGCGGAATACACGCTGACGGTCCGCGTGCCGGAGCCGTCGAAGACCCTGGCGGAACTCCACACGGTGAACCCGCGGCTTTCGAAGCTGCTGCCGGGGCTGCCGGCGATGCTGGAGAAGCCGGAAGTCTCGCGCTGGTTCTACACGCTCTATGAAAACAAGACGACGCGGCTGAAGCAGGACGCGACGCGGCTCAACGAGCTGCTGACCAAGCACAATTTCTACGATTGCGAGACGATCCTGAACCTCAAGCACCCGCAGTCGGGGCGGAAGGTCTTCCTGCTGCAGGCGGAGATGGACGTGGTGTCGGACGGGTCGGATGGCGACCGCTTGGCGACGATGCCGGACGAGATCGTCAATTCCACGCACTACCAGCCCTTCACCAGCTACGGCTGGCCGAAGAAGACGAAGACGCCGAACCCGATGGTGGCGGGCTGGGAGAAGCGGCTGGCCGGGGCGAAGGTGGAGCTGGCGGCGTCCGGCACGACGGCGGATCGCAAGGTCTGGCTGCGCGACCGGATGCAGTATTTGCAGCGGGGAATCGATGACATGAAAGGCCGCAGTTTCCTGATCGCGGACTACGATCCTTTCATCGTGATCCCGGTGAACCTGCTCACCGCCAACGATGCTTTCGCGCCGAAGGTCGGCGACTACGCGGTGGTGGCGCATGGCGACAAGCTTTACCCGTCGATCGTGGGGGACGGGGGGCCGACCTTCAAGGTGGGCGAGGCGTCGCTGCGGATGGCGAAACAGATCAATCCGAAGGCATCGTCCTACAGCCGGCCGGAGTCGGACCTGGTTGTGACTTATGTCGTGTTCCCGGGATCGCGGGAGGAGACGAAGGGCCCGCCGGACTACGAGAAATGGCGGACGCGTTGCGAGGAGCTATTGAAAGAGTGTGGCGGGCTGGGGGAGGGCGTGGAGCTTCACCGCTGGGAGAATCTCTTGCCGGATCCGGCGCCGGTGGTGCCGGAGGGCGGTCCTGCGCCGGTGGCCCCGGGGGCTCCGCCGGCCGGTCAGGGCGGGGCGGGGGAAGGCCGGTGATCTAAAGGTTTGGGGCGAATGCCCGCGCCTAAACGCCGGTAGGAAAACAACGAAAGGGGCGAAATCGACGAGATTGAGACGGTTGGGAAAATGGTAAGACCAACCTTGCGTGTCTTCGGACCGATTGCAGTGCCTTGATTTTCGCGGAGTTTCGCTGATTTCGTTGTTACCCAGCGGTTCAGAAGCCCGGTGCCGCCTCGTCCTTCGCGCTGCTTTTGGCGGCAGTGTCCTGGTATTTCAGGATTCCCCGTTCCATCCATTTCCAGAGGTCGGCTTGCTCGGTTTGAAAGCGTTGGTAGCCGGTCTTGAGATCCTCCGTGCGGGCGCCGGCGTTGGCTTCGTTGAGCTCGAAGCCAAAGTCCGCGCCGGGGCCATCGATCGGCCAGCCCATCATGCGGGCGAGCATGACATCGCCGAGGGCTTTGCGGGCGTGGGTGCCGTCGAGCCACCAGTGCATCTTGCTGTGGTCCATCGGGACCGGCTCCGCGTTGAGAGGATGGAAATCGTTGAAGTCCCAGATGGTCGCGGCGGGGGCATCGGGGTGTTGTTTGTTAGAGGTGGCGACCAGCTTGGCCATCAGGCCGCGATCGAGGCTGAAGGTCGGGTCGGGATCGCCCTGCTGATAGAAGACGCCGAGGTAGGTCGCGTGGCTCGGCGGGATCATCAGGATCAGGCGGCACTTGGCGGCCTTGGTGTCGTCGAGGATCTGCTGGAGCTGCGAGATCTTCCAATCGTTGCCTTTCGTCGGCGGGTTCGCCTTGCGGCGGCGGATGACGCGGAGGGCGTGGGAAATCGCGTCGCGCTGGATGACCTTGGCGACGTCGGTGGTCTCCTGGTGGCGCAGCCGGTGGCCCTGCGGGGTGTATTCGGGGAGCTCGCCCTTGCTGCGGTTGATGATCGTTTGCACGGCCGACTGGAAGGTCGAGATGCCGGCGTAGTAGCGGAAGGTCTGCTCGATGTGGTTGCCCTTCGGATTGAAGGGCGACTCCATGAAGCCGGTGGTCCGGTAGCCGGAGTTCGCGCCGATCAGGTCGCCGATGTCGATCCCGACGATGGCGGTTTTCATCGGCGCGTGCTCGAGGGTGTAGCGGAGGATCGGCGCGGTTTCCGGCAAGGTGCCGGCGCTGACGGCGAGGTTGACCGCGGGCGTGTCGCCCCATTGCGGCAGGGTGGGATCGAGGGCGATATCGATGCGCGAGGAACCGAAGAAGCCGGCTTCCCACGGCCGGGCGGCGGCGATGCCGGCCTTGCCGGTGCGCTGGTAGCGGTAGATCGGGCGGTATTCGGCGAAGCTGTCGTCGGTCCACGGGGCCTTGCTGACCCATAGCGGGTTGACCCAGGTGTTGATGCCGATGAACAGCGCGACGAGCCCGCCGGCCGCGATGAGGACGGCGAGAGTGAAGTTGCGGAAGGATTTGCGGGGCAGTCGCATGCGGATACCCGGTTAGAACTGGAAGTAGATGAACTCGCTGAGCTTGTCGAATTCGTAGAGCACGACGGCGAACAGCAGGACGGTGAAAGCGGCCCAGACAGGGGTTGGCCGCCATTCCCACCAGCGGCGGACGCCGGGGCGGGAATCGAGGACGCGCGAGGGATCGAGCGCCGGCTGGTAGCGGCGGAGGAATTCCTGGGTGTTGGGCAGGAACCAGACGACGAGCAGGATCAGGCAGGCGCGCTGGGCGTGGCTGGCTTTGACGACGAAGGCGCTGGAATCGGGCCAGCCTTGGAAGCCGTTCATGCCGAACATCGCGCCGAGGATCTCGCCGGTGGCGGCGAGGGCTTTCGGGCCACCGCCGGGCATCAGCTCGTAGTTGCCGGCGAGGGCTTTCGGGCCACCGCCGGGCATCAGCTCGTAGTTGCCGGCGCGGAAGGGGACCCAGGAAATGATCACCGCGAGGAAGGTCAGGCCGATCGCCAGCGGCTTCGGCAGGGCGCGCCAGCCCATCTTCTTGCGCAGGGTGAACCAGAGGTGGTTGGCGCAGAGGTAGAGGCCGTGGAGGGCGCCCCAGATGACGAAAGTGAAGCCGGCCCCGTGCCACAAGCCGCCTAACAGCATGGTGAGGAACAGGTTCACGTAGCGGCGCTTCGGCCCCTTGCGGTTGCCGCCGAGCGGGATGTAGAGGTAGTCGCGCAGGAAGCGGGACAGTGTCATGTGCCAGCGCCGCCAGAAGTCGACGACCGAATCGGCCTTGTAGGGCGAGTGGAAATTGAGCGGGAAGCGGATGCCGAAGAGGCGGGCCGCGCCGAGCGCCATGTCGGAGTAGCCGGAGAAGTCGAAGTAGAGTTGGAGCGAGTAGGAGATCGCGCCGACCCAGGCTTCGGCGATGGTCAGCGGGCGTTCGCCGCTGGCGGCGAGGTCGAAGATGTTGTTGGCGATCGGCGAGAGGTTGTCGGCGATGACGACTTTCTTGAACAGGCCGAGGACCAGCAATGCGAGGCCGACCGAGAAGTGGACCCAGCGCCGGGTCGGGCCGGGGACGCGGTCGAACTGCGGCATCATCTCCCGGTGATGGACCAGCGGGCCGGCGATGAGGTGGGGGAAGAAGGTGACGAAGAGCAGGTAGTCGGTGAACTTGTATTCCTTGGTCTCGCCGCGCCAGGCATCGACGAGATAGGCGATCTGGAGGAAGGTGAAGAACGAGATCGCGAGCGGCAGGATGATCGGCGGGATCGCGCCGGGCCAGCCGGTGGCGGCGGTGGCGATGGCGGCGAGGAAGCCGGCATACTTGTAGTAGCCGAGCAGCAGCAGGTTGGCGGTGATGCCGGCGACCAGTGCGGTTTTGCCGTGGCGGGTCGCCTTGTGGCCGGAGAGGTAGCGGCCGATGAAGTAGTTGGCGGCGCAGGAACCGAGGACGAGGAGAACGTATTTCGGCGTCCAGGGTTCGGCCGGGTGGGGATTCCAGACGCCGTAGAAGGCCAGCGAGGCGAGGACCAGCCAGCCGAAGGCGGCTCGCGGGGCGAAGCGCCGGATCAGCGCGAACACCGCCAGCGCGATGGGCAGGAAGGCGAGGAGGAAGGTGTAGGAATTGAAAATCATCGGTCGGATGCGGCCGGGCGACGGGCCTGTTTAGCGGGGCGGCGGGGGGCGGGCAACCCCGGAAGGTGGGGCTGGGGATGGGGAGTTTTGAACCGCCAAGACGCCAAGTCCGCCAAGTTTGAAAAAGAACAGGGGCTCTAAATGCAGAGGCTTGGAAGGAATCCAAGTTCGGACGGGAAAGATCGCTCGATCCCGATCGGAAGGGATGAAATCAGAATTCCAAAAACTTGGCGAACTTGGCGTCTTGGCGGTTCATTTTCCCCCTCAGAACTGGAAATAAATGAACTCGCTCAGCTGGTCGAAATCGCGGCCGACGGCGTAGAGGACGACGAGGGTGAACAGCAGCCATTGCCAGGTCGGGCGCCAGTGCCACCAGCGGCGCGGGCCGGCGGGGGTGCCGGTGGCTTCGGCGACGTCGAGGGCGGGGCGGTAGCGGCGGAGGAATTCCTGGGTGTTCGGCAACGCCCAGACGACGAACAGTCCGATCGCGATCGGGACCAAGGCGCGCTTCATTTTCACGACCACCACGGCGTCCGGCGGCCAGCCGTCGAAGCCGTTGAGGCCGGCCATCGAGGCGAGCATGCGGTTCGCGCTGGCGACGTCGTGGGCCTTGAAAAAGACCCAGCCGACCATCACCGCGAGGAAGGTCAGGCCGATCGCCAGCGGCTTGGACATCGCCGGCAGGGAGAGCTTTTTCCGCAGGCCGAACCAGAGGTGGTTGAGGCAGAGGTAGAGGCCGTGGAGGGCGCCCCAGATGATGAAAGTGAACCCGGCGCCGTGCCAGATGCCGCCGAGCAGCATGGTGGTGAAGAGGTTGACGTAGCGGCGCTTGGGGCCCTTGCGGTTGCCGCCGAGCGGGATGTAGAGGTAGTCGCGGAGGAAGCGCGACAGCGTCATGTGCCAGCGCCGCCAGAAGTCGACGACCGAGACCGCCTTGTAGGGCGAGTGGAAGTTGAGCGGGAAGCGGATCCCGAACAGGCGGGCCGAGCCGAGGGCCATGTCGGAGTAGCCGGAGAAGTCGAAGTAGAGTTGCAGCGTGTAGGCGGTCGCGCCGGCCCAAGCTTCGGCCATCGTCGGATCGCGGCCTTCGGCGGCGGCCAGCGCGAAGATCGGGCTGGCGGTGCGGGCGAGGTAATCGGCGAGCACGACCTTCTTGAAAAGGCCCATCGCCAGCATGGTGAAGCCGACGGAGAGGTCCTTCGAGCGGAGCCCGCGGTCCTTGTTCCGCTCGAACTGCGGCATCATCTCGCGATGGTGGATCAGCGGGCCGGCGATGAGGTGGGGGAAGAAGGTGACGAAGAGCAGGTAGTCGGTGAAGTGATACTCCTCGGTCTTGCCCTTCCACGCGTCGACCAGATAGGCGATCTGGAGGAAGGTGAAGAAGGAGATCGCGAGGGGCAGGATGATCGGTTCGATCGGGCCGGGCCAGCCGGTGAGTGAGGTCGAGATCCCGGCGAGGAATCCGGCGTATTTGAAGTAGCCGAGCAGGACGAGGTTGGCGGTGACGCCGGCGGTCAGGAGGAGCTTGTCGGGAGGAGTGGCGAGACGCCCGTCGCCACGACGGTCGGGGGGACAGGAGTCTCCCCCCTCCCTTTGGACGCGCGACAGGCGTCGGCCTAACAGGTAGTTGAAGACGCAGGAGCCGATGATCAGCAGGAGATACTGCGGGCTCCACGGATGGTTCGGATCCGGATTCCAGATGCCGTAAAAGTAGAGCGAGACGAGGACCAGCCAGCCGAGCGCGAGGCGGAAGGGCGCGCGGCTCAGCAGGTGGTAGCCGAGCAGGGCGATCGGCAGGAAGACCAGAAGGTAGAAGTAGGAGTTGAAGAGCATGTCACTTCTTGGCCTCGGCTTCGGTGATCCATGCTTCCTTGCGGGCGACATCGGCCGACCCGGGGCCGCTCAGGTAGGCGCGGTAGCCTTGCCGGACGTGCTCGAGCCACGGCTCGAGGGTTTCCGGGGACAGCCGCGTGCCGTAGTTTTCGCCGCCTTCGATCGGCAGCGGCCAGCCCATGATGCGGCTCTGGATCAGGTTGCCGACCTCGATCGAGTAGTGGCCGAGGTCGCCCCAGTGGAGCATCGAGGACTCGCGGTCCTGCGGCAGCGGGTCGCAGTTGAGCGGATGGTAATCGCAGAAGTCCCAGACCTCGATCGGCGGGCCGGGGTGGGTCTCGGCATTGACCCGGGTGGCGGTTTCCAGCACGGCGCGGCGCTCGGCTTCGAATACGACCGGCGGGTCCGCGGCATCGGCGGCGCGGGCGTTCATCATCGCGTGGGTGGGATGGATGAAGGCGATGAAGCGGGTGTTCTTCGCCCGGGCCTCGCGCATCAGGTCTTCGAGCAGCTTGGCCTTGGCCGGGGTGATCGCGGGGCGCGAGGTGTCGGGGACATCGAACTCCGCCTCGCCCTGGATCCGCGCCTGGATGAAATCGAGCTGGCTGCGCTGGCCTTTCTTTTTCGGCCGGGCGCGCAGACCTTTCGGGGTGTACTGGGTCGGCTCCTGGCTGGCGTAGCGCTTCAGGGTCTGGGCGGAGGCCTCGAAGGTCGAGACGCCGATCAGGTAGCGCAGCTCGCGGTTGAAGCGGTCCTGCTTGCCGGCCAGCGGCGAGGAGGCGAAATCGCCGAGCGGCCGGGTGTCGGTGAGCGAGCTGAGGTCGCCGGGATCGACGCCGAACAGGATGGTCTCGACCTTCCGCTCGGCGAGCAGGTAGCGGGCGAGGGCGGAGCTTTCGTAGATAAAGCCGCCGCTGCAGCCGAGGTTGACGACCGTCTTGCCTTGCCAGCCGGAGTATTCGGGGTCGAGGCCGTTGGCGACGCGGGACGAGCCGACCAGGGCGGCGTCGATGGTCTTGTTGGCGCGGACGATGCCGGCCTTGCCGGTGCGGATCTGCGATGAAATGTCGCGATACGGGTCGAGCTTCTGCGACGACCACGGCATCGGGGTGACCCGCCACGGGTTCACGGTGGTATTGACCGCCAGCGCGATCCCGCAGGCCGCCGCGACCACGGATATCAAGCCGATGGTGTATCCCCGGGAGGCAGACATGGACGGGGTATGCGCCATGCCTCGCGAGGGTGTCAAATGTCTTCCGCTCGGTGGAAGCCGGGACTGTGGGGAGGGGAACCGCCAAGACGCCAAGTTCGCCAAGTTTGAAAGGCTTGGGTCGTGGATTTGCGGTGGAGTTGGAAATAGTGCCGCCTTCGGAACCAACGGTCACGAAAACCACGGCATTGTTTCTGAAACTTGGCGAACTTGGCGTCTTGGCGGTTCAACTTTTCGACAGTCCGGCCCGCCGTCAGGAACCGTCCTTGACCGGGGGCGGCGGGATCGGGGAGGCTGGCGACGCCTTATTTCATGATCTCCCTTCAAAAACGCTTTCTCTTCGTCCACATCCCGAAGACCGCGGGCAACTCGATCCAGAACATCCTGCGGGACTATTCCGAGGACCGGATCGTCGCCAGCGGCGGGCAGGACGGGGTGGAGCGCTTCGAGGTGCGGTCGGACGGGCGGGAGCTGGTGAAGCACTCGACGCTGGCCGAATACTACCGCGAGCTCGGGACGGAGACCGCCGACGGGCTGTTCAAGTTCGCCTGCGTCCGCAACCCGTGGGACCGGATGATCTCGTTCTGGTTTTCGCCGCACCGCCGGGAGACGAAGTGGGACCCGAAGAAGTTCCGCAAGTTCGTGGAGAAGGAAGTCCGGCCGCTGCGGGAGTATTTCGCGCTGCCGACCGATGCCGGCAAGCCGCCCTTCGGCAATGTCGACTTCATCATCCGCTACGAGCACCTGAACGACGACTTCCGCACGGTCTGCGAGAAGCTCGGGATCCCGCCGGTGGAGCTGCCGGTGCGGAACCGCTCGGAGCGGGGCAGCGCGGCGCAGTACTACGATGACAAGCTGAGCGCATTCATCGCAGAGACCTTCGCGGATGAGACCGCCTACTTCGGCTACCAACGGCCATGACGCGCCCGGTGTTCCTGCTCTCCCTGCCGCGCGCCGGCTCGACGCTGCTCCAGCGTCTGCTGCTGATGAGCGGGAAATGCGCGACGCTGGGTGAGCCGAGTTTGCTGCTGCGCTTCCTCGGCGAAGGTCCGGCGATGACGCGGAAGGCGACGTATTGGGAATCGCTGGTCGAGACCGCGACCGCCGACATGCGCAAGGCGTGGGGCGGCTACGACGGGGCCTACCGGAAGGGCGTGCGCGACTTGATGCAGGGGATTTACGACGGGCTGGCGGACGGCAAGGAGTGGTTCATCGACAAGACGCCGCGCTACACGCTGATCGCCGAGGAGATCCTGGCGACCTTTCCGGACGCGAAGTTCATCGTGCTGTGGCGACATCCGCTGGCGGTGGCGGCTTCGGTGTCGTCGACCTTCCGCAAGGGCCGCTGGTGTCCGGATGAATTCGGGATCGACCTGCACGAAGGCCAGGCGCGCTTGCAGGAGTTTTGCAAGCGGCATGGCGAGCGGGTGTTCCAGATCAAATACGAAGACCTCGTCACCGATCCGGCCGGCGAGCTGGGGCGACTGGGGGATTATCTCGGCTGGGAGAACCTGGCCGCGGTGCTGGAGCAGGAGCTGGTGACTTCCACCGGCGGGAGCTTGGGCGATCCGACCGGGGTGAAGCGCTACAGCAAGATCTCGCCGGCCAGCCGCGACGCATGGAAGGCGGAGTTGTCGAATTGGTATCGGAGGGCGTGGGCCCGGAGTTATGTCTCCGGCGAGCGGGCGATGAAGATGAAGGAGCTGGGTTACGAGCTGCCGGACGGGATCGCGCGGGGCGGACGGCTGGGCTTGTTCGCGGGGCTAGTGGATTGGTTCGAGGCGAAGCGGCGGATTCACCGGAGATTGCGGAAACCGACGTGGTTGCCGCGCTTTGCCCGGAGGTTCCGGAAGGAGCGGGGTTATGAGGTGTCGTTCCGCTAACGGAGAGGGTGCGTCTCGCGCCCTTGTCACGGATTTCGAGGGCGCGAGACGCACCCTCTCCGGTCAGGGCATTGCGAGGCGGCCGAGGATGTCATTCCTCACCCGCGGCGAGAAGGTCATCAGCGGGTGCAGCGGGCAGGGGATGCTGAGGTTTTCCGCACGGTCCCAGCGGGAGCTGGTGGACGGCAGGATGATCAGGTCGGCCGGGGTGCGGTAGGAGACGATGGGGATGTCGCCGAGGCGGTCTTCGGTCTTGGCGAGCTGTTGGAGGAACTCGCTGCCGGGTCGCATCTGGCGCGCGCCTTCGCCGTAGAACAAGTGGGCGGCTTCGGTGCCGTGGTGCGGGGAGGAGATGGTGAAGAAGGCATCGCAGCGCTTCGCTCCGCCGAGCTCTTGCAGGTAGTGGCGGCAGATCAGGCCGCCCATGCTGAAGCCGATGACGACCAGCCGTTCATCCGGGCCGAAGCGGGAATCGATCTCGCGCTTGAGTTGCGCGGCCATGACGGGGATGCCGTCGCGGCCATCGGCGGGCTTGAGCGAGGGCGTGAGGCATTCGATCCCGCGCTTCTCGAGGTCCTTGCGGAGGAATCCGAAGCAGCGCCACTGGGTTTGGAAAATGCCGTGGACCAGCACGACGCGCTTCGCCGGGATCTTGCGGGCCTCCGCGCCGTGGGACAGCGAGGCCAGGGCGAGGGTGGAGAGGAGGACGCGCTTCAGCATGCGACCATGAAACCACGGCGCGGGCGGCCGCGGAAGATACAATTTTTTGAGTCAACCATCGAGCAAAGCGTCGATCCGCTGCATCTCGGTGACCTGCCATTTCATCGCGCCGACCTGTTCGGTGGCGACGTTGATTTCAAGTTCGGAGGCACCGAGGGTGATGTGGGCGAGCTGGTTGCGGGTGGCTTCGGCGTTGCGCGCCAGGTCTTCCAACTGGCTGGTCACGCCGGCGATCCGCTCGCGGAGGGCCTCCGGCTTGACCTTGGCGCGGGCGAGCAGGGTGAGCTTGTGGCAGAGCGGCCAGAGGGAGGAGAGCGACTCGTCGGTGCGGCGGGCGAGTTCGGCGCGGAGTTCGGAAGGGAGGTGCGGATTGGCGGGATCGGCGGCGGCTTCCTGGAGGGCGAGCAGCTCGCGGACGGCTTCGAGCATGCGGGGTTTGAGGTCTTCGCCGGGGAAGGGGACCTTGAAACGGAGGGTGCTGATCAATTGGTCGTGGTCGCCGCTCTCCTGGAGGAGCTGGAGGGCGGCGGCGTAGTTGTTTTCGTCCATCGCGGTCTGGGCTTGGCCGGATTTGGAAAACATGCGGTAGCCGGCCCAGGCGATGAGGCCGGTTAGGGCGACGATGCCGACGAAAGCGATGGAGATGCGCCAGAAATAGACGGCGGCGATCAGCAGGGCGAGGCCGATGAGCCAGCCGATGGGACTTGAGGATTCATCCGCCATGGTGGTGGGGAGGATCGGTGAGGGTGGGGGAGAGGGAAAGGGGAATTCTCGGGTCGGTGAGTCGGTGAGGACTTTGCTATCCCGGAGGGATCTCAGCCAGTAGCCGGTGGTCGAGCGCAGCGAACACCACCGGTTCTGCGAGAGCGGTGAAGGTATCCCGGAGGGATTCTAGCCGGGCATGATAGACCCCGCGATGGTCATTCGAAATACCTCTCGTCGACCGCCACACCGGATTTCCGGAGGAATTTGGCGAGTTCGTCACGCGAGTTTTCCCTCCGGTGATGCTCTTCCTGCCGCGCGATGTAATCCCGGACGTTCTCCCGTGAGGAAGCGCTTACGGTGAACGCGGCATAGCCTTCCTGCCATTTGAAATCCCGGTTCTGCGATCGTTCGGCGATCCATTTGGAAGAAGATCGCTTCAGTTCCCGCATGAAGTCCGAAAGGCAGTGGGTGGCATTCAGCGAGACGAGCAGGTGGATATGGTCGGCGACACCTCCGACGCCTTGGGGAATGCCTCCAAGTCCTCGGACGGTGCCGCCGAGGTATTCGTGGAGATCGTCGCGCAGGTCGTCAGTGATCAAGGGTGCACGATGTTTCGTGGCGAAGATCCCCGCCCGGCTGGAACCCCGTCCGGGGTTCCGGATCCGCGTGCCGCGGATCCGGTGGTGTTCGCTTCGCTCGACCACCGGCTATTGGCTGGGATCCCTCCGGGATAAGAAGAATTACCATCCACCATCCACCATCCACCATCCACCATCCACCATCTGTCATCTGTCATCTGCCATCTGCCATCTGCCATCTGCCATCTGCCATCTGCCATCTGCCATCTGTCATCTGCCATCCAGCCGCAAGGCCTTCACGACAAGGCCAGCGGGCCGCCGTTGCAGAAGTCTTGCTGGCCGAAGACGGGGATATGGTGGCCGAAGGCGTGGGCGAGGGAGAGCCAGAGGCGGTTGTGGGGGACGTTGTCGAACTGCATCGCCTGGCCGGTCTTGAAACCTAGGCCGCCGCCGAGCAGGACGAAGGGGATGTTGTCGAGGCTGTGGCTGTTGCCCTTCCCGAGTTCGTTGGTCCAGACGATGGTGGTGTGGTCGAGCATGGTGCCTTGGCCGCCGGGCTCGGGGATGCTGTCGAGCTTCTTGGCAAGATAGGCGAGCTGTTCGCAGAGCCAGAGGTTGATCTTCACCAGCTTCTCCTGGGCGTCGGCGTTGTTGTCGGGCTCGTGGGAGAGGTGGTGGTGGTCCTCGTGGATGTCGAGCCAGCGCATGCGGGCCTGGCCGACGCTGTTGGTGTATTGCAGGGTGGCGACGCGGGCCATGCCGTTGGCCATCGCGTTGACGAGGAGGTCGGCCTGCATGTGGCTGATCTTCGGGATGCCGTCGTTGTCGAGGGCGACGCCGGGCTCGAGCGCGGGCGGCGGGAAGAGCAGGTTGGCGGTGCCGGGGCTCTGGAGGTCCTTCTCCATCTCGCGGACGAAGGTCGCGTGTTGCTCTAACAAGTCCTTCTCGGCGGGATCGACATGGGCGGCGATGGTGCGGAGGTCGTCGCGGACTTCATCGAGCACGCTGCCGAGGTTCTCGCGGTCCTTCATGCTGCCGTAGAGCTTTTCAAACAGGGCATAGGGGTCGCTGTTCGGGGCGAGCGGCTGGTTGGGGCCGGCGTAGTTTTCGCGGGTCCACGGGTCGGCGCGGTTGGGGACGGCGACGCCGAGTTCGAGCGAGCCGAAGCGGGTGGCGGTTTCCGGGCGGGCCTGGAGGAAACTCTTGATCTCCTGATCGATCGAGAGGTTGCGGGCCCAGCCGGCCGGCATGCCGCCGCCGCCTTGGATGTTGCCGGGCAAAAGCTGGTTGGCGGTGAGCAGGCAGCTCATGCCGCGCATGTGGTTGTCGCCGTCGCCGCCGACCTTGTTGCAGACGCCCTTGAGGGTCATCAGGCGGTTCTTGAAGGGTTCGAGCGGGGCGAGGATGCGCTTGAGCTTGAAGTCCGGTCCGGTTTGGTCCGGCCAGAATTCGGGCGGGATGGTGCCGTTCGGGGTGAACAGGAAGATGATGCGCCGGGTTTTGACGCCGGGGGCGTCTTGGGCGAGCGAGGGGAGGGAAGGCAGAAAGGGCAGCGCGGCGGCGGAGAGGCCGAGCTGGCGGAGGAAGGAGCGGCGTGTGGTGAGGTTCATGGCGAGTTTTGGAGCTGGTGCGGTCCGCCCTGCAGAAGGCATCTCGAGAGATTCGATTGATGATTGCCGATTGTTGATTTTTGAACGGGTGATTTGAGGGTCAGCGGTCTTTTCTTCAGATCAACCATCAAAAATCGGCAATCATCAATCGTCAATCAAAGGGGATTCTCGATCATGCGCAGTGTGTTGGTGGACCATGCTAGCGACTGGCTTGGTCGGGAGCGGGCAGGCCCTGGAGGGCGGTGAGGGTGTTGATGTCGACGAAGAGCTGGCGGACGTGGTGGCCGGAGGCGGTGAAGGAGGATTCGAGCTTCATCAGCGAACCGTGGCCGTAAACGGCTGGGTTCTGCTTGATCGCGTATTGGAGGAGCTGGCGGATGAAGCCGCGGCGGGCACCGGCCGATTGAACCGCATGGCTGGCGAGGTCGCGCGGGCCGCGGAGCCGGACCAGTTCGCCTTCGAGCGAGTTGTAGTCGGCTTCGGGGTTGATCGGTTTGTCGTCCTCGGTGGTGCGGAAGCGGCCGACGGTGTCGAAGTTCTCCAGCGAGAAGCCGAGGGGGTTGATGGTCTCGTGGCAGGTCATGCAGGTCGAGTCGCGGGTCATTTCGGCGACCTTCTCGCGCATCGTGAGTTTCGGGTCGAACTTGTGGTTTTCAAAGGCGATCGCTTCCGGCGGCGGCTTGAGGATGCCGCCGAGGACGTTGCGGGTGATGAAGACGCCGCGGTGGATTGGCGAGGTGCTGTCGGGGTGGGCGAGGCGGGCGAGCAGGTAGGGGTGGGTGAGCACGCCGGCGCGCTGGGCGGGGTCGAACTTCACCGGCTGGAAGCCGCCGCCTTCGGGGACGGGGACGCCGTAGAACTGGGCGAGGCGTTCGTTGAGCAGGAGGTAGTCGGCCTCCAGGAGCTGCCGGTAATCGGACTTCTCGCTCCACACCACCTGCTCGACGAAGCGCTCCAGCGAGCGGCGGAGGTCGGCGACGACGGCGGCGTCGAAACCGGGGAAGCGTGCGGCGTCCTTGCGCAGCAGGTCGCTTTCGGCATCGAGCTTCAGCCAGAGCTGGAAGAATTCGTTGAGCTTCGCCTTGGCCCGCGGGCTGGCGACGAGCCGGAGCGCCTGGCCTTTCACCTGCTCCGGGGTGCGGAGCTTGCCGGCTTTCGCGGCGTCCAACAGGGGCTGGTCGGGCAGGGAATCCCACGCCCCGAGGGCGAGCCGGGTGGCCACGGTGAAGTCGTCCTTTTCAGTGCCGAGTTCGGGGTAGAGGAAGCGCGGCGACTTGACGATGAGGAGGACGGCGCGCTTCACCGCCTGCTCCGGCGCGGTGCCGTCGGCGAAGGGGCGATCGACGTAAAGCTGGCGCTGCTCGTCGCTCAGCGGCCGGCCGAAGGCGCGTTCGGCGAAGGTGGCGATGAAGCCCTTCAGCTTGTTCACGCGGTCGGGGTTGTCGTCCTTCACGCCGCTGAGGTCGGGCAGGATCGCAAGAACCTGATTTGCGACCTCGATCGCCGCGGTGGTGGTGGCTTCGTGCCAGTCCTTGGAAATGCCGGTGCCGCGCTCGTAGCCCTCGCTGGCATCGTCGGCGGGGAAGGCGGTGGAAACGACGGCGACCTGGGTTGCCCAGGCGGGAGAAAGGTACGGCGCGGCTAGTACTTCCCACTCGCCGTGGGGCGGCTTCCATTCGAGCCGGATGGAGCCGAGCTTCTCCTTGAACTTGAAGTAATCGAGCCGGAAGGGATAGGCGCGGCCGCCGAGCAGGAAGACGCGCGCCTTGGACTCGCGGACCTCGGCGCCGGAGCTGACCCAGTCGTCGATCAGCGCGACCTGGCGTTTCGCGCCGCTGTCGTCGCGCTGGTTGCCGTCGCCGCCCTGCGTCTGGCCGTTGAGGTAGAGGCGGACACCGTTCGGGGTGACGGTTTTGAATTCATACCACCCGGTGGCGGGCGCGACCAGCGAGCCGTCCCAGGCGATCGAGAACTGGTCGGTCTTCATGCCCTCGGCGGGCGGGCCCGCGCCGAAGTCGAAAGCGAGCGCGCGGTCCTCGCGTTCGAGTGCCTTGCGGGCCTTCTTGTTCATGCCGTCGGAGTCGAAATACTGCGCCTTCAGCCCCTTGCCTTCGCCGGGCGGCGAGTATTTGCCGAAGCTGCCGATCAGGTCGGCCACCGACTCGCGGAACTGGCGGTTGGTCAGGCGGGCGAAGGCGGGCTTCGGCGTTGGCGTGGTTTTCGCGCGGGCTTCGGCCGAGTAGAAAGCGCCGTAGATGTATTCGGCGACGCGCTGGGATTCCTCGGCGTTGAGCAGCTCCGGCTCGTCTTCCGGCATCTTGCGGTCGATATAGCGGGACAGCGACGGCAGCGCGCGCTCGCCGTGGAGCGGCTCGTCGACCTCGTCCGGCACGCCTTCGCCGTGCTCGCCGTGGCAGGAGGCGCAGTGCTGCGCGTAGATCGCCTCACCGCTCGCCGGCGCGTCCTGGGCGGGCAGGATACCCGTCAGGCCGAGGCCGAAGAAGAGATGGATGGGAAAGCGCGGCATGGACGAAAGCGGATACGTTCCGGAACCCTTGATGTTTCGGGGAGTGAGCTCATGAAGCATGAGTTCGGCGGCGAAAGAGCGGGGAGTTCCCACTTGGCAACGCGGGCGCGGGCGGATGGAGTGATCGGCCTATGAACGGACCGGCGGTCGAAATCGAGTATTTGAGGAAGCGCTACGGTGGCTTCGAGGCGCTGGCGGGCGTCTCGCTGAGCGTGCCGCGCGGGTCGGTGTTCGGGTTGCTGGGGCCGAACGGGGCGGGGAAGAGCACGATGATCAAATCGTTGCTGACCATCATCCGCCCGACCGAATGCCGCGGCCGGATGCTTGGCATGCCGATCGGTCACCGTGCGACGCTGGGAAAAGTCGGTTATTTGCCCGAGCACGCGCGGTTTGCGGAGTATCTGACGGGCCGCGAAGTGATCGCCTACTCGGCCGGGATGACCGGGGTGCCGGTGCGGGAGACCCGCGGAAGGGTGGACCGGCTGCTGGAGACGGTGGGGATGAAGGCTTGGGGCGAGAAGAAGCTGGGCACCTATTCGAAAGGGATGCGGCAGCGGATCGGCCTCGCGCAGGCGCTGGTCAATGAACCGGAGATCGTGTTCCTCGACGAGCCGACCGATGGCGTCGATCCCGAGGGCCGGATCGACATCCGCAAGATGATCGAGGGCATGAAGGCGGAAGGGCGGACGGTGTTCGTCAACAGTCACCTGTTAGGCGAGGTCGAGCAGGTGGCCGACCAGGTGGCGATCCTTTCCCACGGCAAGGTGATCCGCTCCGGCAGCGTCGCGGAGCTCACCGGAACCGGGAAGCATTTCGAGATCCGCACGCTGGGTCCGGTGCCGTCGGTCTTGCGGGAGAAATTGGAGGCCGCGGGCTTGCAGGTGGCGGGCGACAAGGTGGGCGTGCCGGCGAAGGATGCGGGCGAGGTGCAGTCGGTGATCGATGCCCTGCGCGCGGCGGGTGTGGTCATCCGGGAGCTCAAAGAAAGCCGACAGACGCTGGAGGAGTTGTTCCTCTCGGCGGTGCAGGGCGCGCGCCAGGAAGGAGGTCAGCCATGAGAGCGGCGATGACGATTTTGTGGGATTCGTTCCGGCTCTTGCAGGCGAAGAAGTTGTTCTGGATCGCGCTGGGGATCTCGATGCTGGTGGCGCTGTTCTACGCCTCGATCGGATTCAATGCGCAGGGGATGACGATCTTCTTCGGCTGGAAGGAGTTCGAAAATCCGCTGCTGCGGCAGGGCCAGCCGGAAGCGGCGGCGTTTTACGTCCTGCTGTTCACCGATGTGATCCTGAAGTTCTGGCTGGCGTGGATCGCGGTGGCGCTGGCGCTGCTGTCGACGGCGAGCATTTTCCCGGACTTCATCGCGGAGGGATCGATCGGGATTTCACTGTCGAAGCCGGTGGGGCGGCTGCGCTTGTTCCTGTTGAAGTATTTCGGCGGGCTGTTGTTCGTCGCGTTGCAGGTGGCGGTGTTTACGGTGATCGTTTTCCTCGCGCTGGGCTGGCGGACGGGCGAGTGGAACCTGACGGTGTTCTGGGCCGTGCCGGTGGTGACCTTTGTCTTCAGCCTGCTCTATTCGGTGGCGGTGTGGATCGGGGTATGGACGAAGTCGACCCTGTTCGCGCTGCTTGGCGCATTCCTGATGTGGGGCGTCGCGCTGCTGGGCCAGTGGACGGAGAGCTTCCTCTATCAAGCGGCGCACCTGGTGCCCGAGTCGGGGATCGAGTTCGACTACCGGACCGGTCAGCAGACGGAAAAGGATGAGGTTGAGAAGAACTCCACGGCCATTGATTTCCACAAGACCGCCAAAGCGGTGGTCACGCCGCTGCCGAAGACGCGGGACTGCACGACCTATCTCAAGCGGCTGATCAAGATGGAGGAGCGGGACTCGATGCTGGCGGGGGTGACTTTCGACATGCTGCTTTCCGGCAGCCTGCCCGATCCGAAGATGAGCGGGGCCATGAAGCGCAACGACGAACGGCACAGCTTCTGGTATGTCTTCGGGACCTCCGCGATTTTCGAAGCGGTGGTGCTGAGTCTCGCGGCGTGGGTGTTTTGCCGGCGGGATTATTGAGGAGGGAGCGGGATATAGCGGCGGTCTGCGAGCGCCGGTTACTGTGCACGAAGCAAGGGGGTGGATGGTTCCACCCTTGAGAGTTGTGCGGACGGGTGGGTGGCTTCGTTTACAAAGTGCGGCGGTCATAGACGGCCGCTACAAAGGGGGGAAGACGGGGTGCGGGCGCTCTGCTCTGTAGCGGCTGTCTATGACTGCCGCTGACTGTAAACGAAGCACCGGGAGAGCTTGTTCCCCCGCCGAGGGTGATGCGGGATTTGAAGGTGGCTTCGTTTACAAAGTGCGGCGGTCATAGACCGCCGCTACAAGGGGGGAGACGGGGTGCGGGCGCTCTGCTCTGTAGCGGCTGTCTATGACTGCCGCTGACTGTAAACGAAGCACCGGGAGAGCTTGTTCCCCCGCCGAGCGTGATGCGGGATTTGAAGGTGGCTTCGTCTACAAAGTGCGGCGGTCATAGACGCGCCGCTACAGCGGAGCGAAGACCATCGCGGTGCGGGCCGGGGTGTAGATGGAGAGCGTGCCGTCTTCCGCCACGGGATATTCCAGGGTTGCGTCGACGCGGTCTTGGCCGCCGAAGAAGGAGGCGTCGGTGTCGAGGACGAGCCGGTAGCCGCCTTTACCGGGGACCGGGAACTTGTAGTCGGGGATCGAGCGGTCGGTGGAGAGGTTGAAGACGAACACCAGGTCGCCGCGGCGGGCGCAGAGGACCTTGTTGACGAGGTCGAGGTTGAGCAGTTCGGCGGGCTCGTTGCCGGGCAGGCCGTGTTCCTTGCCGGTCTCTAACATCGCGCGGTCGAAGGCACCGAGATAGGGGTATTTCAGCGCGGGATTGTCGGCGAGCGACCACTGGCGGCGGCAGAAGTGGTAGGACCAGCCGTTGCCCTCGCGGGGGAAGTCGAGCCACTCGGGGTGGCCGAACTCGTTGCCCATGAAATTCAGCCAGCCCTCGCCGCCGAGGGTGAAGGTGAGGAGGCGGATGATCTTGTGGAGGGCGATGCCGCGCTCGACGATGACGTCGGGATCGTCCTTGCCCATGTTCCAATACATCTTCTCGTCCATCAGCCAGAAGGCGAGGGTCTTGTCGCCGACGAGGGCCTGGTCGTGGCTCTCGGCGTAGGCGATGTTGGCCTCGCGGTGGCGGCGGTTGGTCAGGGTGCCCCAGATTTCGCCGACGTCCCACTGCTCGTCGGGGACGTGCTTGAGGAGCTTGATCCAGAAGTCGGGGATGCCCATCGCGAGGCGGGCGGTGAAGCCCGCGCCGCCTTCCGCGACCGGGCGGCAGAGGCCGGGCATGCCGGACATGTCTTCGGCGATGAGGAGCGCGCCGGGCTTGAGCTGGTTGGCGAGGGTGGTGGCGAGCTGGAGGTAGAGGATGGCGTCCTCGTCGACGTCGGGGCCGAAGTACTTCGAGTAGTCGTCGAAGGAGGTCGCACCGCGGTGCCAGTAGAGCATCGAGGTCACGCCATCGAAGCGGAAGCCGTCGAAGCGGAACTCCTCGAGCCAGTGGCGGACGTTCGAAAGGAGGAACTGGCGGACTTCCGGGCGGCCGTAGTCGAAGACCTTGGAGTCCCACTGCGGGTGATCGCCGCGGGCATCGGCGTGGAAGTAGAGGTTGCCGGAGCCGTCGAGGTCGTTGAGGCCCTCGGCGATGTTCTTCACCGCGTGGGAGTGGACGATGTCTAGCAGAACTGCCAGCCCGAGGCCGTGGGCGGTATCGACGAGATACTTCAGGTCCTCCGGCGTGCCGAAGCGCGAGGACGGGGCGAAGAACGACGAGACGTGGTAGCCGAAGGAGCCGTAGTAGGGGTGCTCCTGGACGGCCATCAACTGGACGACGTTGTAGCCGCCGCGGGCGATGCGCGGGAGGACGGTGTTGGCGAATTCGCGGTAGGAATGGACGCGGCCTTCCTCGCCGGACATGCCGACGTGGGCTTCGTAGATCAGCGGGACTTTGACCGTGGCGGGGTCGAACTCGTTTCTCCAAACATAGTCTTCCGCGGGCTCCCAGATCTGGCCGGAGTAGTCGTGGGTCTCCGGGTCCTGGACGGCGCGCAGGATGCAGGCGGGAATGCGGTCGCGGCGGGAGTCGTCGGCACCGTGGATGTGGAGCTTCACCCGCTGGCCATGGGCGAGGCTGTCGGGTGGCAGGCGGAGCTGCCAGACGCCGCCGCGGGCGGGGGCGAGCGGGTGGCTTTCGCGGTTCCAGCCGTTGAAGTCGCCGATCAGCGAGACGGCTTTCGCTTTCGGCAACCATTCGCGGACCATCCAGTGGCCGTCGGGCTGGCGGTGGATGCCGGTGAGCTTGTGGCCGGTGGCGTAGGCGGAGAGCGAGCCGCTGCGGGCTGCGATGTCGCCTTGGGTGAAATGGAAGCGGTGGAGGCGGTGCGCGATGGCCCCGGCGTGGGGTTCCAGCCAGGGATCGTCGCGGACGAGTTGAGGGGTTTCGCTCACTGAGCAGAGCATGAGCGGGGATCGTGCCAGAGGGAAGGGGGGAGTTGGGCTTTGCGGAGAAGGGGAGGGATTGTCGATTGTCGATTGATGATTTTTGATTGTCGATCGGGGGATTTTGGCGTGCGGGGAGGGTCACTCGGGGGGGCAGATCCTCAATCCTGCCGCTCCTGTCTCAGGAGAAACCGGGTGAGGATGGAGCTGGCGACCGCTGGAGCGTTCCGGTCGAACTCGGTACCGACGGCTGGCTTGCCTATCGGAACGCCCGGTTTGGGTTTATCCTTCCGATTCCGCCGGGAATGAAGGCGCTGCGGCCGCCTGACAACGGCGGCGGGCAGGCATTTGAATCGCTGGACGGGAAAGTGAGTCTGGTGAGCTGGGCGAGTTTCAATGTCGACGGGCTGGGCGATGTCGAACGCCGTTGGACGGAGGAGTTGGCGGAAGGCAAGAGGACGATCACTTACAAGCGGAAGACGGTTTCGTGGTATGTGGTGTCCGGGGTGCTTGAGGACGGCACCGGCTTTTACACCCGCTACACGGCGGACAAGTCCTACGCGTGCGGTTGGTCGATCGGCTATCCCCAAAAGGAGGAGAAGAAGTATCAGGCGTGGATCGAGCGGATTGCCAAGGAGCACGAAGCGCGGCTGGGAGAGGGGGCGGATGGCGTCAGAGTGCCGCCGGACCGTTGAACGGCCGGGAATAGGGCGAGAAGAAAGTAGTGGGTCCTCCTTCCGGGCGTGCGGGCTGGGGAGCCTGCTGCCGGGGATCACTCGGGCCGGTCTGTAGACCGGCGCTCCCGGGTGGGCTTTACTTTTCGGCGGGAGGCTCGCCGAGGTGTTCGCGGAAGAAGCCCCGCAGATACCCGGCGGTGAGGACGGTGTTGGTGATGAGGGGCTTCGAGTTGCCCTTCGCGTAGAGCACGTTGACCGGGATCGCGACCTGGCCGAGGCGCTTGAGCTCGGCGTCGATCGCGGGATTGTCGGAAGTCTTGTCGGCCTTGAGCGCGACGATGCCGTGTTGTTTGAAGAGCAGCGCGGTGGCTTCGGTGTAGGCGGCGGCCTTGTTGGTCTGGCAGGTCAGGCACCAGCGGGCGGTGAAGTCGATGTAGACCGACTTGCCTTCCTTGAGCAGGGCTTCCTGCTTTTCGGGGGTCCATGCTTCCCACTGGATCACCGGGGTGTTGGCGAGGACGGCGGGGGCGGGCGCGGGCTTGGAGAGGACGAAGCCGCCGCCGATGAAGAGGACGGCGAGGATGCGGCCGATGGTGCGGGCTTTCGGGGAGCGGTAGGGAAGCACCCAGCGGCCGTAGATCCAGAATCCGGCGGAGATGACCGTAAGGCCGATCAGAACGTGCAGGCTCTTCTGGCCGGCGAGTTGTTCGCCGACCTGTTGGAGATAGACCCAGGTGAGGAAGCCGACGGTGCCGAACAGAAGGAAGGACATGCCTTGCTTGAACGACTCCATCCACGGGCCGGGGCGCGGGAGTTTCTCGACGAGGGAGGGGAAGAACGAGAGTAGCAAGTAGGGCAGGCTGAGCCCGAGGGCCATGAAGGTGAAGCTGGTGATGAAGAGCGGCGTGGGCAGCGCGACCGTGGCGCTGAGGCCGGTGCCGAGGAAGGGCGCGGAACAGGGAGTGGCGACGACGGTGGCCAGCACGCCGGAGAAGAAGGTGCCGGAGAGGCCGTCCTTGTTGGCGAGCTTGCCGCCGACGCCGGTGGCCGAACTGCCGATCTCAAACACGCCGAACATGCTCAGGCCGAAGATCAGCATCACCAGCAGCAGGGAGAGCACGACCCACGGATTCTGCAACTGGCCGCCCCAGTTCCGGATGCCGCCGGCCAGGAGCAGGGCGCAGAGGGTCCAGAACGAGACCAGGACGCCCGCGGTGAAGACGAAACCGTGCTTCACGACTTTCGACCGCTCGTGGCCGGACTGCTGGACGAAGCCCATGATCTTGAGGCCGATCACCGGGAAGACGCAGGGCATGAGGTTCAGGATCAGGCCGCCGATGAACATCAGGCCGAAGGTCAATAGCAGGCCGGGGGCTTTCGGAATGCTTTCCGCGGATGCGGTCGCGCTGCCGCCGGGCGAACCGATGGCCAGCTTGTCCAGCGCGAGGCCTTTCGACGGGTTGCCGGCGAGCCAGCCATTCTCGGATCGCAGGATGCCGCTGACCGTGGCGGGCTTGGGATCGGTTTCGGGATTCCGCGGGAAGACGAGCTTCCACGAATCGCCTTCCTGGGTGAGGGTCTGCGGCTTGGCAGCGTCCTCGATCGCATCGCTGCTGAAGAAGTGAACTTTTTCGGGAGCGGCCACTGAACCCGCGCCGGGGCTGAGGGTCAGGGTGATGTTGTTGCCGCTTTCCGACGCCTCGATCTTCCATGAGGTCGTTGTCTGCGGCATGGCGGCATCGGCCGTGGCGAAGTCCGCGGCGGCGGCAGGATTCGGACTGGCGGACGCGGCGACCGGAAGCTTGAGCTCGAGCGGGGCGTCGCCCGGGATGCATTTGGTTTCGCAGGCCAGCCACGAGGCTTCGCCGGAGAGCGTGATGGTTTCGCCCGGGGTCAGTCCGGCGGGCGGAGTGATGGTCTGGAGGAACCAGGTTTCGCCTTCGTAGCCATAGAAGGGAGCGCCTTCAAAGCTGCCGAGTATCGGGACCGGGAATTGGAGATCGGACGCGGTGAATCCGTCCGGCAGTTCCCACTCGATGGATGGCGGAAAACCCACTTGGCCAGGATTCAAATAGTAGGTGTGCCAGTGGGGGGCGTGCGTGATTTTCAACGCGACCCGGAAGGGTTCGCCCGGCGCGATCTCCTTCACTTCGGCGACGATCGATGCGGTGGCCGGAGCTTGTTCAAAGCTCCCCAAGGGATCCTCTTCCTGGGCCTGGACTCGGGATAGGAAGACGCCAGAGAACAGGATGGCCGGGAAGAGTTTGAAGAATCGCATGATAAGGAAGACTTGCTGGATCAATAGAGGCACTGGATGGGGATTTCATCCGACAAAAATGCCGGGCGAGGTCGAGATGACCTGCCCGGCATGGGAAAACGAAGGGAGATTCAGTAGCCGCGATTCTCCTGGTCCTTGGCATTGCCATAGGCTCCGCCGGCAATGCCGCCGGCCGCTGCGCCGATCAAGGCACCCTCGCCGGCATTGCCCGACTGGTTGCCGATGATGGCTCCGGCACCCGCGCCGATCAGCGCGCCGGTGGCGGCTCCGCGGTTGGCGTTCGGGCCGTAGTTCTGGCAACTGGTGCCGAGGAAGGCGGTCGCAAGGGCGAGAAGTGTCAGGGATTTCTTCATGATTCGATTGGTTCGGATTCGTGAACAAGATTCGACATTCCGGAGCGGATGCAAGTGGGAAAACTCCAGGACAAGTCCGCCGTTGATGCCGTGGTCGGCACGGGCGGATCGCATGAAAGTGAAGCAAGCCTGACATCGAAGCAAAGAGTAGGTGGGCGAGCGGGCCGGAGACAAACCGGTCCGCGTAACCATCCGGACAGATAAGGATTCGGGCCTGCTCTGCCGGAAGCTACACCGCGAGGCGATCAAGGGCATCGACGCATTCGCGGACCAGCCGCGGGCCTTGGAAAATGAAGGCGGAGTAGATCTGCACCAGGCTGGCTCCGGCGCGGATTTTGTCGACGGCATCCTGGGCGCAGGAAATCCCGCCGACGCCGATGATCGGGATGCGGCCGCCGAACTCGCCGGCGAAGGCACGGATGATTTCCGTGCTGCGTTGCGTGAGCGGCTTGCCGGACAGCCCGCCGGCCTCGTTGGCACGCGGGTGGCCGGCGACCGGGGCGCGGTCGAGGGTGGTATTGGTCGCGATCAGTCCGTCGAGGCCGCCGTCGAGGAAGACCTTCGCGAGATCGGCGACGTGCGGCGGATCGAGGTCCGGCGCGACCTTGAAGAGGAGCGGGACCTGTTTGCCGTGTTCCTTGGCGAGAAGAGCCTGCTCCTTTTTCAACCGATCTAACAGGCGGGCCGAGGCTTCGGCTCCCTGGAGGTCGCGCAGGCCCGGGGTGTTGGGCGAGGAAAGGTTGACCGCGATGTAATCGGCGACCGGGTAGGCGGCCTTGAGGCAGGCGAGGTAGTCGTCGGCGGCGTTCTCGTTCGGGGTGTCCTTGTTCTTGCCGATGTTGAAGCCGATCACGCCGCTGAAGTGCTTCGAGCGGCGGACGTTTTCCACGCCGGCGGCGATGCCGGGATTGTTGAAGCCCATGCGGTTGATGATCGCCTCGTGCTCGACCAGGCGGAACAGGCGCGGCTTGGGATTTCCTGCCTGGGGTCGCGGGGTGATGGTGCCGATCTCGACGAAGCCGAAGCCGAGTCGGCCGAGGGCGTCGATGGTGTTGCCTTCCTTGTCGAGGCCGGCAGCGAGGCCGACGCGGTTGGGGAAGCGGAGGCCTAACAGTTCAACCGGAGCGAGACATTCGGCAGCCGGGAAGAGCAGGGGAAGCAGGCCGGATTTCTCAGCGAGACGCAGCCCGCGCAGGCTCAGGTGGTGGGCCGATTCGGCATCGAGTCGGAACAGCAGCGAACGGGCGAGGTCGTAGGCGTCGGGCACGGCGCGGAGCGTGAACGGTCGGATGCAGCGGTCCAACCCCGAAGTTCAGCTTCGCCCGGGATCGGCACAAAAAAGCGGGGGATCCCCGGAAAGGGATCCCCCGCCGAGGAAGACGGGTGGCTACTGGTTCAGGATGATGGCGGCGGTGCGGAAACTGCCATTGGCACCTGCGACCGGGACCTTGATCAGGCCGCAGCCGGTCACGGTGCCCCAGGCGTCGGCTTGCAACAGGACCCCGCTGGCGGCGGCGGGGCCGGCGATGCCGTTGGCGACGAATCCCGTGGGAAGCGTGAAGCTGCCGGTGAAGGTGCCGTTGGCCGGAGTTGCCTTGCCGGTCCATGGCAGGACCGCGGGCGAAGCTGCGGCGACGAGGTTGAACGAGGCGTCGAGGGTGAACCCGGTCGGCAGGGTCGGGGTGGTGGCTTGCGGGGCGGCATTGGAAAGTCCCGCGCCATCGATTTCCACGACGGGGCTGCTGTTGTTCAGCCAGCCGAGCGAGGCACCGAGGGCGGTGGCGGTGGCGGGAACGCTCCACTTGCTGCTGCCGACCGTGACTTCCATCGCCGGGAAGCCGCCGGGGTAGCTGAGCGACTTCGCGTCGGTGCCTTTGAACCACCACACTTTTTCCGTGAGCGGAAGATCGGCGGCAGGGGTTTGTCCGAGATCGGGCAGGGAGACGATGCCGCCGAAGTAGGAGCTGGGGTTGGCGTAAGGCTGCGACCAGACGATGGCCTGGCCGGTGGCGGACAGGTGGATCGGCAGGTTGATCGCGGTGCCGTCGCCGAGCATGCCGCTGAAGCTCGCGGTGCCGGAGGAACCGATCGAGCCGTTCGCCCAGCCGAAGCCGGCGGGGATCGTGATGCCATCGTGGACGCCGGCTTCGAAGACGAGGCTGAGCGTGTTGCTGGCGGCGGGAAGCTCGTCGTTTTGGGCAAGCCGGAAGCCGCGGACGGTGCCGCCGTTGTAAGTGCCGGAGACCATCGGGCTTTCGAGGTCGAGGGTGGCGTTGAGCGTGACCGCCGGGGCGCTGCCGCTGGCGGCGAAGGTCGCGGTGAGGGTGGCGGCGGTGGAACCGGGGGCGAGGGTGACCTTGCCGGCGGCCTTGCGGGCCTTCGCTCCGGGCGACTCGAGGGTGGCACTCCAGGCATTGCCTTTCTTGAAGAGCAGTTTGAAGGCTCCGGCGGGGATCGTGGCGTTGCTTTCGAGCAGGGCCTCATACTTGCCGGTGAAGTAGGCGGAGCCGGCGATCACGATCGGGAAGTCGACGGTCCGCATCACGCTCTTGCCTTGAAGGATGCTAAACTTGATCGGATAGGTGCCGGCCAAGCCAGTAACGGTGCCGGTGATCTCGCCGGTCGCCAGGTTCAACTTCAGGCCTTTCGGCAGCTTGCCGACGAGCTTGAGGGTCTCCCCGGCGCTGGTGAGCGAGCCAAGGTCGATGGTCACCGCCTGGCCAACTTTGAAGGGGCCCGCACCGCCGGGCTCGGGCAGCGTGACGGTGACCGTGGCGGCGTTGGAATCGGAGATTCCCGCCACGTTCGACGCCCTGACCCAGTAGGTGGTCGTGGTCGTCAGCGCCGGTGTGGTGAAGCTGGCGGAGATTGCGCCGACGACGGGGTCGGTGGTCACCCCGGAGTTGCCGCGATACCATTGGAAGCCAGCCGAATCACCCGAAGCCGTGACCGCTAGAGTCGCCGTTCCGCCGCTGTTGATGGTGGTGGATGCCGGCTGGGTGGTGATGACCGGGCCGGCGATGCCGGCCACGGTAACCGTCGCGGTGTTGGAATCGGAGGACCCTGCGGTATTGGAAACCCGAACCCAGTAGCTCGTGACGACGGTCAGTGCCGGGGTGGTGAAGCTGGCGGAGGTCGCGCCTGACACGGGGTTGGTCGTGTTGCCGGAGGCACCGCGATACCATTGGAAGGTGGGGGAGGTGCCCGATGCCGCGACGGTCAAGGTGGTCGACTCGCCGTTGTTGATGCTGATCGAAGCGGGTTGGGTGGTGATCGCCGGTGGTGTGATGACCGTCACGGTGGCGGCGTTTGAATCCGAAGTTCCGGCTCCATTGGTGGCGCGCGCCCAGTAGCTGGTGTTGGCGGTCAGGGCCGGCGTGGTGAAGCTGGCGGAGGTGGCACGGGACACCGGGTCGGTCGTGATTCCGGAACTCCCGCGATACCACTGGAAGGTCGGGGACGTGCCGGAGACGGCTACTGTTAGAGTGGTGGTGCCGCCACTGTTGATCGTGGTGGAGACCGGCTGGGTAGTGATCGATGGCGCGGTGACGGTGCTCACCGTGATGGTGGCCGCGTTCGAGTCTGAAGTGCCGGCTCCGTTGCTGGCACGTGCCCAGTAGCTGGTGGTCGAGGTCAGGGCCGGCGTGGTGAAGCTGGCCGAGGTGGCACCGGCGACCGGGTTCGAGGTGATGCCCGTGGAGCCCGCATACCACTGGAAGGTGGGCGAGGTGCCGGAGGCGGCAACCGTCAGAGTCGCGGTGCCGCCGCTGCTGATGGTGGTGGAGACCGGCTGGGTGGTGATTGACGGGGGCGTGACGATCGTGACCGTAGCAGCGTTCGAGTTGGTGTTGCCGGCGGCGTTGCTGGCGCGCGCCCAGTAGCTGGTGGTAGTCGTGAGCGCCGGGGTGGTGAAGCTGGCGGAGGTGGCTCCCGAGACCGGATTGGTGGTGACTCCCGAACTGCCGCGATACCATTGGAAGCCAGGCGAAGTGCCGGAGGCCGTGACAGTTAGAGTCGCCGTGCCGCCGCTGTTGATGGTGGTGGAAACCGGTTGGGTGGTGATCGCCGGTGGTGAGATCACCGTGACCGTGGCGGTGTTCGAATTGGCCGTGCCCGCAGTGTTGGTCGCCCTTGCCCAGTAGCTGGTGGTTGCCGTCAACGCCGGCGTGGTGAAGCTGGCGGAGGTCGCGCCTGAGACCGGATTGGTGGTGGTTCCTGAACTCCCTCGATACCACTGGAAGGTCGGTGTTGTCCCGGAAGCAGCAACGGTCAGGGTGATGGTGCTGCCGCTATTGATGGTGGTGGAGGCAGGCTGTCCCGTGATGGCCGGTGCGGTGACGGTTCCTCCGCCTCCATCCGTGACGACGATGCTGAAGGCCTGGCTCTTGGCTCCGCCACGGTAGCCCGAATTCTCCCACGCCTTGATGGTGATCGGGTATGTTCCGATCGCGGTGGGCGTCCCACTGATCGAGTCGGTCGAACTATTGACCGCATTGGCATGGACGAGACCAGGTGGCAAGGTGCCGACCACTTGCCAACTGCCGGCCTTGGAACTCGGGGCACCGGTCACCTGGACCAGGAAAGTCAAGTTGGTTCCGGTCTTCGCGGCTACCGTCGTGGAGTTCGGGGATGGCGTGACCTGGGAGATCACGGTGGCACCGGCGACGGTGTCGAAAGCACCGAGCCCGGCGATGGCGGCGACCGACCACTTCACGACCTCACCCATCCCGGACGTGCCGAGCACCCGGGCCTCCGGGAGGAGGATCTGGACCAACGGCGTTTTTTGGAAAAGCAACAGCAGTGATCCGAGCTTGGAGAAAGCGATGCGGACCTTGGTGGGAATGCGAAAGGGTGATTTCATGGCGTGCAGTTTGAACGTGGAAAGAGGGTGTGAGTCCCCGGCGGGCGGGCGGGGAAGACCTAGGGGTTGGTTGCCTTCAGCCTCGCAAAGACTTTGGGTGAACCGGAAGGGATCGTGTACGAGATCGTGGTGGCGCTGTTCACCGTCGGAATCACCGGGGTCCAGCCCACCAAGGAAGGCGATGCTTCGATTGCATAAGTCACGTCGCCATTGGAGACCGCCAATGCACGCTTGGTGAAGGAAACGGTCCTTCCAACAAAGGTTCCGGTTGAGCCGTCGGATCCAGCCGGGTTCGTCTGGAGAGCATATTCCATGAGGTTGGGAATGCCGTCGTGGTCCGAATCCCCGTCGACTCCACCCGAGACTCCATTCTGGGAAGCCCAACCTGCGAAGTTCATGGCGATGACGGTGACCGTGGCGTTGTTGGAATCGGCAGATCCGGCGGAGTTGGCGGCCCTGGCCCAGTAGCTTGTAGTGGTGGTCAGCGGCGGTGTGGTAAAGCTAGCGGACGTGGCGCCGGCGACCGGGTTGGCCGTGGCGCCCTTGTTGCCCCGATACCACTGGAAGGTCGGGGTCGTGCCGGATGCCGTTAAGGTCATGGTCGAGGTTCCACCGCTGTTGATTGTCGCGGATGCCGGTTGCCCGCTGATGGCGGGGGCGGTGACAGTACCCCCGCTCCCCACCGAGACGACGATGCTGAAGGCCTGGCTCTTGGCTCCGCCACGGTAGCCCGAATTCTCCCACGCTTTGATGGTGATCGGATAAGTACCGGTCGCAGTGGGAACTCCGGTGATCGAGTCGGTCGAACTATTGACCGCATTGGTATGGACGAGACCAGGTGGCAAGGTTCCGACCACTTGCCAACTGCCGGCCTTGGAACTCGGGGCACCGGTGACCTGCACGAGGAAGGTCAGGTTGTTGCCGGTCTTCGCCGGAACCGTGGTGGAGTTCGGGGATGGTGTGACCTGGGAGATCACCGTGGCTCCCGCGACGGTGTCGAAGGCACCGAGGCCGGCGATGGCGGCGACCGACCACTTCACCACCTCCCCCATCCCGGACGTGCCGAGCACCCGGGCTTCCGGAAGGAGGATCTGGACCAGCGGAGTTCTCTGGAAAAGCAGCAGGAGTGATCCGAGTTTGGAAAAGGCGATGCGGACCTTGGTGGGAATGCGAAAGGGTGTGTTCATGGCGTAGCTCTGACTTTTGTAAGGGAAAAAATAGCGGGATTCTCAGTTGCAGCCGCAACCGCCCCCGCCAACCCCGCCGCCGCCGGAGCTGGCTTCGCGGGAGAAGTAGCCGTGCTCGGTCATCGCCTTGTGCAGCGGATCGAGGTCATCGGCCATGACGGGTCGGGCGAGGTTGCCGCGCTCGTAGGGCTGGACCCGGACGAGCTGGTCGGAGCAACTGCTCAAGCCGCCCAGGATGACGGCGAGGGACAGGAAGAGAAGGGTCGGATTCATCGGGCATTCGCGGGCTTCGGTTTCACTCACTCGGCGAGCAGGGCCTCGATCTCCGCGACGTATTCGGCTTCGGTCTTGGCGCCCTTGAAGCCGTTGTGGACATGGCGGATCACTCCCTTGCGGTCGACGAGATAACTGGTCGGCATCGAAGGCGGGCTGAAGAATCCGGCCGCCTTGTGGGAGGAATCGTGGACCAGGGTAAAGGAAGCCTTCATCTTGGTGGCGAAGGCCTGGTGCTTGGCCGCATCGTCATCGACACCGATTCCGATCACCACCAGTCCCTTGGGTCCGTATTTGGCCTGGAGCCGGTTGAGGCAGGGAAAGGAGGCCTTGCAGGGCCCGCACCAAGAGGCCCAGAAGTCGACGAGGACCACCTTGCCGACGGTATTCGGGATCGAGGCTCCGGGCAGCAGCTTGGCGAGCTTCGGCATGGCTTGTCCGGCTTTCGCCGAATCGGCGGCGGGCAGGAGGGCGGTGGAACAGGCGAGCAGCAGGGTGCAGAGGATGGTTTTCATGCTTTGATTCGATGTGTGTTGGTGATGACTCAAGCGGCTTGGACGAGCCATTTTCCGAAGCCCCGGCTTCCTTCGATGCCGTGCTCCGACTGGGCGCAGACCTCGACGTCGCGGGCGAGCGAGGCGAGGTAGAGCCCGTCCCGGGCTCCGAGGATGAAAACGGCCGTGCTGTAGATGCCGGCCTGGAGGCAGGTGTTGGCGACGACCGTGACCGCGCGCATGCCGTTGGAAACGGGCCAGCCGGTGCGTGGGTCGAGGATGTGGCCGTAGCGGACGCCGTCGTGGAAAAAGTAGCGGGCATAGTCGCCCGATGCGGAGACGGCGCGCTCGCTGACACCGAGACCGCCCCAGCAGGTGCCGGGTTGATTGCCGTCCTCGATGCCGATGTGCCAAAAGGGATGCGCGCCGTTGCCGCCCATCGCGTAAATGTCGCGGCCGAGGTCGACGATCGCGTCGGTGATGCCGGCTTGGCGGGCGAGGGCGGCCAGGCGGTCCACCGCGAACTCTTTTCCGAAGCCACCGAAATCGAGGCCCATGCCTGCTTCGGGAAGGAAGACCGCTCCGGGTCGGCGCTGGATCTTCTGCCAGCCGGTCAGGGCGAGCGCGGCTTTCACATCGTCGCGGGCCGGCAGTCGGACGTGGGCGACTTTCCAATTCCACACCTTGAGCAAGGGTAGCAGGGTGGGATCGATAATGCCGTCGGTGCAGGCGTGAATCTCCGCCGCGATGTCGAGGAGGGCCTCCATCTCGGAGTCGGTCTTGACCCATTCCCGGCCGGCGGCGGCGTTGATCCGGGAGACCAGCGAGTCCGGTCGGAAGCGCGAGAACTTCGCCTCGAACTTGCCGATCCAGTCCAAGGCTGATGCGGCGAATTCCAGTGCGGAGCGTTCGTCAGCGAGCCGGAACTTGATCAGGCAATTCGTTCCCAGCGCGTTGAACTCGAGCCGGCGCACCCCCTGGGCGTCGGGTGCGAGAACGGGCATGGTGGCGGTGGCTGTCATGGCAAAGCGCGGAGCGGATCAGAAGTCGAAGTTCAAGCCGACGGTCCAGATGTTGGCGCTGGGATAGGCGAGGTCCGGCGCGCTGTCCGATCCACTGCCGCTCATCATGTAGCGCTCGTAGGCGGCATTGACGGCGAAGTGGTCGTTGAACTGGTAGCGGAGTCGGAGTCCGAGGCTGATGGCATCGAGCGACGAGAGCCGGTAGTCCGAAGAGTAGTTCGGGCCGTTGCCATTCGGGTCGACCGGTGGTGCGCCCCGCGGATCGTCCGGCGACGGGGTCGGGAAGCGCACTCCGTTGAGAGTGTTCATGAAGAAGTCCGCGGCGCTCTGATGGTAGTAGCGGGCGAAAGGCGTGACCTCGAAATGCTCGCCGACTTCCTGTCGCCACTCGATCTGGAGGGTTTGCGAGAAGACGCCGTAATCGTCGTGGGAGAATCGCAGGACGGCATCGAGCGCGCCCTTCGCGTCTTCAAAGTAGCGCTTTCCCTCGAACTGGAGCACTTGGCGGAAGCGGCTGTCGGGGCGGTTCTCGCGGTAAACGTTGATCAGCGGCACATTGAGGCCGCCGGGATCGAGCAGCTCGTTGCGCTGGATCAGCTTGTAGGGATCGTTGAGGTAGCCCTCGCTGAACCCGAGGGTGAGGTTGGCGGTGACCAGCGTGTTCTTGTCGATGATCTGGGTCACCCCCGCGAACAGGTCGTAGGTGTTCTTTTTCCGGTCCCCCAGGGCGGGCACGCTCACGGTGTCGTCCAGATAATTCAAACCGTAGGAGATGACGGTATTCTTTTGGTTCAACTCCCAAGCATCGCTCAGGGCGAAACCGTAGGAGAGGTAATCATCCTCCTCGCTTCGGGACACTTCGAGTTCCACCCGGTGATCGCCGAACTTGTGGGCGAGGGCACCGAGAATGCCGGTGCGCACGTCCTCGACGTTGGCGTAGAATGGTTGATACGTGCCGGGTAGCAGTCCGGTCGGCGAAGCGCCGGAGATCGCGTCGTTGAGCCACTGGAAGCGGAAAGTGGTGGCTTCGTTGAAATCGAACTGCCCGCGGATGTAGTGGGCTTCGATCCGCATCCGGTCATCGTCTTCCTGATAGAGCTGATAGCTGTAGTCATAGGATTGCGTCACTTCAATCTCCGCATCGGCTTGGAAACCGGGGATAAGAAGTGTCGCGAGGGCGATCGGCTGGCGGCTTTTCACGAATGGGAAAGGAAGTGGGAATCGGGTGCGTCGATGGGAATGGATCGCTTCCATCTTCCCATGAAGGTCATGATTGAATTAATTTCAATCCTTCGGGAGCTTAGTATTCCCGGCCCGTCTCGGGAAGCGGATTTTTTCCCGTTAAATTGTTAGAAAGGATTGGTGCTGGTTGATCGGGCGATGTTCCGACATCGCCTGTTTGAACAAACGTTTCAAATCAACCAACACCATGGATCAACAGACAGG
>Ga0247843_1002056_pt1 | contig 38185 bp, 40 predicted proteins | sample LaCruzMarch2017__FD_192420 | JGI IMG/M metagenome (GOLD analysis project Ga0247843, IMG submission 192420) | Freshwater microbial communities from meromictic Lake La Cruz, Castile-La Mancha, Spain - LaCruzMarch2017_8m | ecosystem: Environmental > Aquatic > Freshwater > Lake | place: Spain...
CGCTTTAATTCTTGATATTTTCGCTCAGCATGCGAAAAGCAAAGAAGGTAAAGCGCAAGTAGAGCTCGCCCAAATTTCATACCTATTGCCGCGCTTACGCGGTTGGGGTGAATCACTCTCACGCCAAGTAGGCGGTCGTGCTGCTGGCGGTGCTGGTATCGGCGGTCGTGGCCCAGGTGAAACTAAGATCGAAACCGATCGACGGCGTATCCGCGACAAGATGGCCAAACTTCGTCGCGAGATCGCTGAAATGAAAGTATCGCGCGATACCAAGCGGCAAGAACGTCGTCGCAATAACATTCCATCGGTTGCTATCGCTGGTTACACCAATGCGGGTAAATCTTCGCTATTAAACAAATTGACTAATGCTGGGGTCTTGGTCGAGAACGCTCTCTTTGCCACACTTGATCCAACTGTTCGTAAATCTCAAACCGAAGATGGTCGCATCTATACGCTTTCTGACACCGTTGGTTTCGTTCGACATCTGCCGCACCAATTAATCGATGCGTTTAAATCAACCCTAGAAGAAGTATCTGGTGCAGATTTAATTGTCCATGTTGTCGATGGTTCACATTCAGACCCGTTTGAACAGATCAGAGCGGTACGCGAAGTGATTACCGAAATTGGCGGCGGTGATATTCCGGAAATTATTGCGATTAATAAAGTCGATATCGCCGATCCCGAGATGGTCATGCAGATTTTGCGCACGGAACCAAATAGCTACGCTTTCTCAGTTCGTACTGGTTTCGGAATAGAAGGTTTACTTCACGCAATTGAAAGTTCTTTGCCTAGACCCAAAATTGAAATCAACACGGTAATCCCGTATGACCGGGGCGATCTAGTCAGTGCGATTCACGAGCGCGGTGAAATTTTGCGCGAGGAATATTTGCCCGAAGGAACCTCGCTACACGCACGCGTTGATGGGGGATTAGCCAAAGAGATCGAAGAAATCGTTCGTTAAATACTCAGGCAGCACTCATGTGACGGGAATATTTGCGACACGCCGAGCGTTCAATTAGTTAAACCAGGCAGTAATGCGCCACTATGCGCCCGCTGGGTATTTCCAGCGGCGTTGGCCAGAGAAATTTGGCTTCGACTAAGTTTGGAAAGAAGGTGAGAGCAATGGCAACCGATTATGACACCCCGAGAAAAACCGATGAAGAGTTACATGAAGAATCGCTTGAGGAGTTAAAGGCGCAACGCGTCGATGCTCAATCCGGTCAGATTGATGTCGATGAAGCCGAAGCTGCTGAGAGTCTTGAGCTACCTGGTGCAGATTTATCAGGTGAAGAACTCTCTGTTCGCGTAGTTCCTAAGCAAGTTGATGAATTCACTTGCTCGCGTTGTTTCTTGGTGCATCACAGCACTCAACTAGCAAAAGGCGAAGGCGCTACTGCAGTTTGTAAGGAATGCTCTTAACTTTTAGCCGTTAAGAATTTCGGCAAGTTCGTTATTTCGCTTTGAAGTAATTAACCAGTATGGCGTTTTATCCCGGGTATCGTTGATTTCAACTTTCACGCCGGTTGATCGCCAAAATCTAAAGATTAGAAATGAAGCTGGGTCGGCATCGCGAGTGCGAAGTCGGCCCATTTCCTTGCTATCAAGGACTGTTGCTTTACCTAGATACTTAAGTTCGATGTGAGCAGGGCCTGCCCTCATTTCATTCTGATCAACTTCGATTACTAGTGTGGTCTTTAGCGCAATTAGCACAATCAGAACTGTGAGAACCACCCAAGTTAGAAACGCAGGTTGATTGCCGATCGCGGCCCACACTGCAACGACTAAGGATAAAAAGAGAAAGTAGATAAAGGCAATCAGCCAAAATGGCGCACGAATCACTTCTCTAAATCTCATAAGACCACGCTATCGTGAAATAAATAAAGTAGCCTTATGACATGAGTCGCGTTGCCAGCACCACACCGCCCGAAGGATCTGTAATTCCTGAGCGTCATCCGCTCGCCCCTGCCACCGGCACGAAAGTCCCATCTCATTATGGTCACTGTTTTGGTTGCGGTGAATTGCACCCGACCGGCTTGCATTTAGTGGCACACGTCGGTGAAGGCGCAACGATCACAGCCGAATTTACAGTCACCGAAAATCACCAAGGTGCGCCAGGTCTGGCACATGGCGGTTTACTCTCTTTAGCTTTCGATGAAGCTCTCGGAAAGTTGATGTGGTTGCTGAGATCACCTGCAGTTACTGCACGTTTAGAAACTGACTTCATTCGCCCAGTCCCACTCGGTACAACACTCTTCATAACTGCCGAAATTACTGGTCAAGTTAATCGCAAGGTGTATTCAGCTGCAGTTGGCCGCTTAGGTTCACCAGATGGCGAGATTGCCGTCAGAGCTGCAGCCCTATTTGTAATCGTGCCAATGTCGCACTTCTTAACTAAAGCACCTGAAGGTTTCTTGAAGGAAGTTGCGAAGAATCCCGAACTGTTGGCTTTTGTTGATCCAGAATTTGAAATTAATCCATGAGCGATCTGCAAGTATTGATCAAGCGTCTTGATCCGGGTGTGCCACTTCCTAAATATTCCAAAGGTGGCGATGCCGGCGCTGATGTTGTTATCCGAATTGATTTAACACTTGAGCCAGGGGAGCGCGCACTTGTCCCAACCGGAATCGCAATTGCACTTCCTAATGGCTATGCCGCGTTCGCGCACCCACGATCTGGTTTAGCAATTAAGCACGGAGTTTCAATGGTTAATACGCCAGGCACTATCGATGCTGGTTTCCGCGGCGAACTGCAGATAATTCTGATCAACCTTGATCCGCGCGAAGCTATTTCATTTAAACGTGGTGATCGCATCGCCCAATTAGTTTTCCAAAAAGTCGAGCACGCAGATTTTGTTGAAGTCGAAGAGCTACCAGGTTCTGGTCGCTCTGATGGTGGCTTCGGCTCAACTGGATTGGCTTAGTTATGAGTGATCAAAAGAAAGTAATTGACGCGCTCGGTGGCAAGAAAGGTTTACTAGATTCAGGTTTGCCGGCACTGGTTTTTCTAATTGCGTTTAACATAAGTAAAGAGTTACAGATGGCAGCAACGGCTGCAGTTGTAACCGCGCTAGTTCTGGCGATTTTGCGCCTGGCCAAGAAAGACACTTTGCAACATGTGGTCTCAGGTTTAATCGGGGTGGTTTTCTGTGCATTTCTGGCCCGCAAGACTGGTTCAGCCGTTGATTACTATCTGCCTGGTCTGATCATAAATATCATCTACGGTTCAGTTTACTTAATTGCTAATTTAATTGGGTTTCCGATTCTGGGTTTAGTACTTGGTCCGATCTTGGGCGAGAACTTACATTGGCGAAAAGTCGCCGAACGTAAACGCGCCTACATCAAAGCAAGCTGGCTTTGGGTTGGCCTATTTCTCTCTCGATTGATTGTGCAATATCCGCTCTATAAAACGGGTAATTTAACTGCACTCGGAACCGCGCGCTTAGCTATGGGGTATCCGCTTTTTGCCGCGGTTGCTTGGGGATCTTGGTTAATCATTAAGAAAGTACCGGCTGCAATTCCGCCAGAGAAGAATAAAGACTAGTTAGCGATAAAACATTGTTTTAGCAGATCTTGCGCCTCAGCTGTTGCTACAAATAGCAGTTCATCGCCGGCGGTAAATACCTCGTGTGGTTTAGGCGTTACAACTCGACCATCACGAACGATTGCAGCTAGCGCTGAATTCTCGGGCAATGTTATTTCTTCAACTGTTTTGCCTAAGCAAGTTGAGTTATCCGGAAGCGTTAATTCAACTAAGTTGGCTTGACCCTGTCGGAACGAGAATAAGCGAACTACATCGCCAACACTTACGGCTTCTTCAACCAAAGCCGAGATAATTCTTGGAGTCGACACTGCAACATCTACGCCCCAGGAAGAATCAAACATCCATTCATTCTTTGGGTGGTTGATGCGAGCAACTACGCGAGGCACGCCATATTCAGTCTTACCTAATAGCGAGGCCACTAAATTAACTTTGTCATCGCCAGTTGCTGCCACTAGCACCTGACAGGTATCTAGCTTTGCCTTATCTAGTGAGGTAATTTCGCAGGCATCTGCCAATAGCCATTCGGCATCTGGCACGCTATCCATCTTTAGTGACTTTGGATCACGATCAATTAAGAGAACTTGGTGTCCGTTATCGAGAAGTTCGCGTGCAATAGCGCGACCTACATTGCCGGCACCGGCGATAGCAATTCTCACGTTATGACTCCTCGGGGGATTTAGCCAGGGCGGCTTCGACGGCTGCGAGTTTGCCTTCTTCGACAATTACATGAACCAAGTCGCCTTCTTGCAAAACAGTGTGCTCATCAGGAATCAAGCCTTCGCCCAAGCGAGTAATGAAAGCAACGCGAGCAGAAGTCACATTTTCAATGCGCAAGACTGGCGAGCCATACCAATCAGCGGCTGGATGCACTTCGCTCAAACTGATGGTGCCAGTTGCATCGCGCCATTCCGAACGAGTTCCTTCAGGCATTAGGCGACGAGAGATCTGATCGGTTGCCCAAACTACAGTTGCTACCGTTGGGATTCCTAGGCGTTGGTAAATTTCAGCGCGACCGGAATCGTAGATTCGAGCAACCACATTTGAAACACCGAAAACTTCGCGGGCTACGCGAGCGGCAATAATGTTTGAGTTATCGCCATTACTTACTGCGGCGAAAGCAGAAGCGGTTTCAATTCCAGCTTCGACCAAGGTATCGCGATCAAAACCCACGCCCGTGACGGTGCGACCCTTAAAGTCAGGGCCGAGTCTGCGGAAAGCTTCGCGAGATTGATCAATTATGGCGACGGAATGGCCAGCGGCCTCAAGTTCGGCTGCCAAGGAAGATCCGACTCGACCGCAACCCATGATTACTACATGCACAAGGATCAACCTACCACCCTTAGGCTTACCAATTATGGAAACTGAGCGCACTGAAGCCAAAAAGAGGGCGTTTAGAGTGGGTGAACAGTTCACAACCACCATTGAAAAAGTAGCCCACGGCGGCCATTTCATAGCTCGGCATGAGGGCGCAGTTTTCTTTATTCGCCATGGAATTCCAGGTGAAACGGTAATTGTTGAAGTTACCAGCACAGGTAAAACATTTAATCGTGGCGATGTAGTTGAAGTAATCCAACCTTCAGCCGATCGAGTTAAAGCGCCATGTGCTTACGCCCATCGCTTGGGCTGCGGCGGCTGCGACTTCCAACACATTTCGATTTCTCGCCAACGCGACTTAAAGGGCGAGGTAATCACCGAACAGTTCGCCCGTATTGCAAAAATGGAGCTAAATATCTCAGTCGAAGGAGTTGCTGAGCCACTTCATTGGCGAACTAGAGCGATCTTAAACATTGATGGCTCGGGCAAGGCTGGCTTCTTTGGTTCACGTAGCCATAATTCAATTCAGATCGATGACTGTTTAACATGTGTACCCGAGTTGCAATTAAGCGAGATCACTTCGCGCACTTGGCAACCAAATACAAAACTTGAAATTAGCGCGAATAATTCAGGTGATCGAATTATTGAAAATGCAGGAGTCATTGAAGGCCCGAAAACCTTGATCGAAGTGGTTGGCGCGAATAGTTTTCAAGTTAGTCATTCTTCATTTTGGCAAAGTCATAAATTAGCGCCGGCAGTTTTAACCGAAGCGGTTATGCAATTTGCCGAATTACAAAGTGGCGACCAAGTCTTAGATCTCTACGGAGGAGTTGGGCTATTTACTGCAGCTGCTCTAACTGCAGTTGGTGCAACGGGGCGAGTTGATTTAGTTGAGGCGAGTTCGAGTGCAATTGGTGATGCCAAGGTTAATTTTGAAAATGTGCAAAATGTGAATATCTATCTGGGTGATGTCGCAAAAATAATGCCGCGAATTGGCTCTGCTGATGTCGTGATTCTTGATCCACCTCGCGAAGGTGCTGGGCAGTTAGTTTTGCAGCAAATTTCTGCACTTAACCCACAGCGAATTGTTTATGTAGCCTGCGACCCTGCAGCCCTTGCCCGCGATTGTGCTTTTGCTAACGATCTTGGTTGGCAGCTAAGTAATGTGCGCGCATTTGATTTATTTCCGATGACTCACCACATCGAGATGGTTGCGTTGTTTACCCGCACTGCGATAGATTAGGAAAGTATCTCGACATCAAGATACTTTCTAGGAGGCGCAAGTGAGCAAGAATTCCTTCCAGGCCCAAACTTCACTCGAAGTTGCCGGCCAGAGTTATCAGATCTTCGACATTACGAAGTTACCTGAAGCAGCAACTCTGCCATTTAGCTTGAAGGTATTGCTGGAAAACTTATTGCGCACCGAAGACGGCGCAAATATCACCGCCGAACAAATCAAGTCTTTAGCTAATTGGGATCCAGCAGTTGAGCCAGATACTGAAATTCAATTCACACCAGCTCGCGTTGTAATGCAGGACTTCACTGGCGTTCCTTGCATCGTGGACTTAGCCACAATGCGTGAAGCAATTGTTGAACTCGGTGGCGACCCAGCCAAGGTAAATCCACTTGCACCTGCTGAGTTAGTAATTGACCACTCGGTGATTGCAGATTTATTCGGCACTAAAGATTCCTTCACCCAAAATACCGATATTGAATATCAGCGCAACCAAGAGCGTTATCGTTTCTTGCGTTGGGGTCAAGGCGCATTCGATGAATTTAAAGTTGTGCCACCTGGCACCGGAATTGTTCACCAAGTAAATATTGAGTTCTTAGCTCGCGTAGTTATGACTCGCAAAGTCGACGGCGTGATGCGTGCTTATCCAGATACCGTTGTTGGCACTGATTCGCACACCACGATGGTTAATGGTCTTGGTGTTCTAGGTTGGGGCGTTGGCGGAATCGAAGCCGAAGCAGCTCTTCTTGGTCAGCCAGTTTCTATGTTGATCCCACGCGTAGTTGGATTTAAGTTAAATGGTTCGTTGCCAGTTGGTACAACAGCTACTGACTTAGCGCTGACAATCACCGAGATCCTGCGCAAGCACGGGGTAGTAGGTAAGTTTGTTGAGTTCTATGGTCCAGGCGTTGTCGCAGTTCCAATGGCAAATCGCGCAACGATCGGCAACATGAGCCCAGAATATGGTTCCACAGTTGCGATCTTCCCAATCGATGATGAGACCTTGAAGTACTTGCGCCTTACTGGTCGCAGTGATGATCAAATTGCTTTAGTTGAAAGTTATGCCAAGAAACAAGGTTTATGGCATGACCCGTCTGCTGCACCTCGGTTCTCTGAACATATCGAATTAGATCTATCAACTATCGTGCCTTCGATTGCTGGCCCTAAGCGCCCACAAGATCGCATTGCTCTTAGTGATTCAAAAGCAGCGCTAGCTAAGTCATTGCCTGGTTATTTAAGCGATAAGACAAGTGCTAACCCAATTGAAATTAAGGTCGGCGGCACTGCTACCAAGATTACAAATGGCGATGTGGTTATCGCCTCAATTACTTCATGTACTAATACTTCAAATCCATCAGTAATGATTGGTGCGGCTTTGTTAGCCAAGAAAGCGGTCGAAAAGGGTTTGAAGTCCAAGCCGTGGGTTAAGACCACACTGGCACCTGGCTCGAAGGTAGTAACTGATTACTATGACAAAGCAGGCCTAACTAAGTACATGGAAGATCTTGGTTTTAACTTAGTTGGTTATGGCTGCGTAACTTGTATCGGTAACTCTGGTCCACTTCCAGTTGAAGTTAGCAAAGCAGTGAACGAACATGATCTTGCTGTTACTGCGGTGCTTTCTGGTAACCGTAACTTCGAGGGTCGCATTAGCCCAGATGTGAAGATGAACTACCTAGCTTCACCTCCGCTGGTCGTTGCTTACGCAATCGCGGGCACTATGAATCATGATTTCGAAAAGGATTCGCTAGGCAAAGACCAAGCTGGTAACGATGTTTACTTACGCGATATCTGGCCTTCCCAAGAAGAAATCGCGGCAGTTGTCGAAGCATCGATTTCATCTGAGATGTTTAAGAAAGATTACGCCAGCGTCTTTGAAGGCGATCATCGCTGGAAGTCACTTGCGACACCAACTGGAAATACTTTCGAATGGGATCTCAACTCAACTTACGTTCGCAAGGCACCATATTTCGATGGCATGCCAGCGCAACCAAAGCCAGTAACAAATATTTCAGGTGCTCGCGTAATGGCGATCCTAGGGGATTCAGTTACAACGGATCACATTTCTCCAGCCGGAAATATCAAAGCAGATTCACCAGCTGGAAAATATTTAGCTGAGCACGGAATCGATCGAGTTGATTTCAACTCCTACGGTTCTCGTCGCGGTAATCACGAAGTAATGATTCGCGGAACATTCGCCAATATTCGCTTGAAGAATTTGTTGCTCGATGGTGTCGAAGGTGGTTTCACTCGTAACTTCCTCGATGGTGGCGCGCAATCAACAATTTACGATGCTTCGATGGCCTATCAATCAGCCGGAATTCCGCTAGTTATTCTGGCCGGAAAAGAATATGGCTCTGGATCATCACGTGACTGGGCAGCAAAGGGCACCGCACTTCTTGGGGTTCGTGCAGTTATTGCTGAATCTTTTGAACGTATTCACCGTTCGAACTTGATCGGCATGGGAGTTCTTCCATTGCAATTCCTTGAAGGTCAAACTGCTGCAACTCTTGGTTTAACTGGCGAAGAAACTTTTGAGATCACCGGCATTGATGCGCTAAATAGCGGCCCATCACCAAAGGAGCTAACCGTTAAGGCTGGCGATAAAACTTTCCAGGCTAAGTTACGTATCGATACGCCTGGCGAAGCCGATTACTACCGTCACGGTGGCATCATGCAATATGTATTGCGTTCATTACTAGCCAACTAGTATCCAAGCGCAGGACATTTGAGCCTGGAAACCTTAGACTGTAGCCATGATTGAGCAGATTAAATCTCCTAAAGATTTAGCTGCCCTTTCGCCTGCCGACTTAATCGCACTTGCTGCCGAGATCCGCACTTTCTTAATTGATAAAGTCACCAAGACTGGCGGCCACTTAGGGCCAAACCTGGGCGTGGTTGAACTTACTATTGCAATCCATCGCACCTTTGATTCGCCCAAAGATGTAGTTCTCTTTGATACTGGCCATCAAAGTTATGTTCATAAGATTTTAACTGGTCGCAGCGAGGGTTTTGATCTTTTGCGCCAAAAAGGCGGACTCTCAGGTTATCCAAGTCGCTTTGAAAGCGAACACGATGTCATTGAGAATTCACATGCATCAACTGCGCTCTCTTGGGGCGATGGAATATCACGGGGATTCTCACTTACCGGCCAGAACGATCGACATGTAGTTGTAGTTGTTGGCGACGGCGCACTAACTGGTGGCATGTCTTGGGAAGCCCTCAATAACATCGCAACTGCCGAGTCTCGCAATTTGGTAATTGTCGTTAACGATAATGAACGCAGTTACTCACCAACCATCGGTGGCATGGCAACTTATCTTTCAACTTTGCGCGTCACTCGTGGCTACGAGAAATTCCTAGACTGGGGCAAAGATGTGCTGCATCGCACGCCAGTAGTAGGTGGCCCGATCTATTACACTTTGCATGGAATGAAAAAGGGCATCAAAGACATCATTGCACCACAGGGAATGTTTGAAGATTTGGGACTTAAATATATTGGCCCAATCGATGGTCACGATATTGAAGCAATGGAGAAAGCTCTTCTGCGGGCCAAAGCTTTCGGTGCCCCAGTAATTCTGCATGCGATTACCGAAAAAGGTCGCGGATACGCACCTGCGATCGAGGACGAAGCCGAGAAGTTCCATGCAGTTGGCATCGTTGATCCAGAAACTGGATTGCCGTTAGCAAAGGGCGTAACTACCTGGACTAGCGTTTTTGCAGACGAGTTAGTCAAGCAGGGCGAAAGTAATGCGAACTTAGTAGCTATTACTGCTGCAATGTTGGGTCCAACTGGTCTAGATAAATTTGCGGATAAATTCCCAGATCGAACTATCGATGTCGGAATCGCTGAACAGCATGCCGTAACTAGCGCTGCTGGTTTAGCTTTTGCTGGCATGCATCCAGTTGTTGCGGTCTATGCAACGTTCTTAAACCGCGCATTCGATCAAGTTCTTTTAGATGTGGCTCTACATAAAGCTGGTGTGACTTTCGTGTTAGATCGCGCCGGCATAACTGGTGATGACGGTGCTTCGCACAACGGTATTTGGGATCTAGCCTTAACTGGAATTATTCCAACGATGCATATTGCGGCTCCTCGCGACGGTGCTCGCTTGCGCGAAGTATTGGCTGAATCAATTCAAATTACTGATGCGCCATCTATGTTGCGATATCCAAAGGGCGAAGTAATTGCTGATATTCCAGCTTTCGAACGCCGCGATGGCATAGATGTTTTATATCGGGGCGAGAGCGCTGATGTTTTTTTGATTAGTGTTGGTGCGATGGCAGCGATGGCAGTTGAAGCTGCTTCGCAGGCTTACCGCGAAGGTGTTGGCGTAACTGTTATTGATCCTCGTTGGATTAAGCCGCTGCCACAATCTTTAGTAACAATGGCAACTCGCTACAAGAGTGTGGTTGTACTTGAAGATGGAATTCGCCATGGCGGAATCGCGAGCACCATCAGCGAAATGTTCCGTGATGCTGGTCTGCAAGTACCAATTCATTCAATTGGCGTGCCATTAACATTCTTAGAGCATGCCAAGCGTGGACAAATTTTGAGCGAGCTAGGAATTACTGCTCAACAAATCTCTTTAAGCATTGTTGAGTGGAGCGCATCACTTAAAGATGGCTACTTGACTCCTGGTGCAAACTCGCTGACTAGCTCAGAGATGCAACGCCCGCTGGATGAAAACGCTGACCCGAGACGGCTTCGCTAATACCTTCGCGATCTAGGTAAGGCAAAATTCCGCCGAGCAACATTGGCCAGCCGGCACCAAGCAACATACAGATATCAATTTCTGCTGGAGTGCTTACAACACCTTCATCAAGCATCATGCGGGCTTCTTCAGCCAAAGCCTTTAGCGCGCGCAAGCGAACTTCTTCGCCGGTAGATGGCTTATCGCCCTTTTCCATAAGCGCAACTGCAGCTGGATTAGGAACTAACTTGCCGGAATCATCCTTGATGTAGAAAGTTCGAACGCCCTCTTTAACTAGTCGTTGCATCGTAGGGGAGATGCGATAGCGCGGACCGAGATTCTTATTCAAGGTCTCGGCAACGTGCAATGCAACTCCTGGGCCAACTAAGCCAACAAGTTCGAATGGGGACATCGGGAAACCAACGCTACGAAGTGCATTATCTGCAACATCTGCTGGGGTGCCTTCATCCATAGCGTCGGTAATTTCGCCCATGAAACGTGTGAGCAAACGGTTAACTACAAAGCCAGGTGCGTCTTTAGTAATCACCATGGTCTTCTTAAGTTCTTTACCAATGATGACCGCAGTTGCAGTTGTTGCATCATCGGTCTTAGAGGTACGAGCAACTTCAAGCAGCGGCATGATTGCAACTGGATTAAAGAAGTGGAAACCAATAACTCGCTCAGGATTCTTCATGCCTTCTGACATTGCTTCAACTGAAAGTGAAGAAGTGTTTGTGGCGATTACACACTCAGGCGAGACGATGTTCTCTAACTTCTTAAAGAGATCTTGCTTTAGGGCAAGTTCTTCAAAGATTGCTTCGATAACAAAGTCACAACCAGCAAACACTTGTTGATCTGCTGAGCCACTAATTAGCAAGCTCAAACGACGAGCAGCTTCTTCGCTCATGCGCTTCTTTTCGACCAGCTTTGCTAGTTCATTGCGAACCCAAGCCACGCCTTTATCTGCGCGCTCTTGATCAATATCGGTCATCACAATTGGGGTCTTTAAATTACGGAGCAAGAGCAACGCGAGTTGTGAAGCCATTAAGCCCGCACCAACTACGCCTACGCGAGCGACTTTGCGGCCCAGAGCTGGCTTTGGTGCACCTTCTACTTTCTTACGCTTCTTCTGAATCAAATTGAAGGCGTAAAGCGAAGCACGAAGTGGGTCGCTCATTGTTAAATCAGCCAGTGCTTGATCTTCAGCATCAAAGCCTTCGCCAAGCGAATTACTCTTTGCGGCGGCAATCAATTTAAGCGCAGCATTTGGTGCATCTATTTCAGCGCCGCCATATTTCTTAAGTGCGGCAGCCTTGCCAGTAGCGAGAGCGCTTTCCCAAGCCGGATCATTGCTGTAGTCAGCACGTTCTATCTTGGTAGAACCAGCTAAAACGCTCGCTGCAAACTGAACTGACTTCTCTAGGAAATCTGCTGGTTCGTAAACCGCATCAACCACACCAAGCTTTAGGGCATCTTTTGCTTTGAGCATGGTGTTATTTGCAAGTGCGTTCAACATGATTACTTGAACTGCGCGTTCTGGCCCGATCAACTTAGGCAAAATTGTGGCGCCGCCCCAACCTGGAACTAGACCTAGGAAAACTTCAGGAAGACCAGTTAAAGCAGTTGAAGCCAAGGTGCGGTAATTGCAATGAAGACCAACTTCAAGGCCGCCGCCTAAAGCAAGACCATTAACGAAAGCAAAAGTTGGCTTACCTAGTGAACCTAAGCGACGGAAAACATCGTGACCTAGTTTTCCGATAGCAACAGATTGTTCGCGCTCAGTCAAAAATGAAAGAGCTGAGAGATCTGCGCCCGCTGCAAAGATAAATGGCTTACCGGTGATCGCCACTGCAACGACATCGCGCCCAGCTGCATCAGTAATCGCGGCATCTAGTGCCATAAGAGATTTAGGGCCAAAGGTATTTGGGCGATTGTGATCTTGCCCGTTATCTAATGTGATCAGCGCTAATTTTCCGCTGGCACCAAATGGCGCTAAATCAATTTCACGAACGAGAGCGCTAGTGATTACTTCTTCAGGAGCACCTTCAGGCATGATGATTTCAGTAGCCATTTTTATTTGCCTCCTTTGAAGTTTGGGTTTTCCCAGATGATGGTGCCGCCCATTCCTAAACCAATACACATTGTTGTGATGCCATAACGCACCTCTGGGTGGGCTTCAAAGCCGCGTGCCAAGTTAAGAATTAATCGAACGCCAGAGGATGCAAGTGGGTGACCAACTGCAATCGCGCCACCAACTGGATTTACGCGTGGGTCGTCATCAGCGATTCCGAAGTGCTCAAGGAAGCTAAGAACTTGAACTGCAAAAGCTTCGTTAACTTCAAATAGACCAATATCTTCAATTGAGAGTCCAGCTTTTGCTAGCGCTTTAATGGTTGAAGGCACTGGTCCGTAGCCCATAATTTCTGGTTCGACACCAGCGAAGGCGAAAGTGACCATGCGCGCCTTTATGGTTAAGCCAAGTTCGATCGCCTTATCTTCAGCCATAACAAGGGCAGCAGTTGCGCCGTCATTTAAACCAGCAGCGTTGCCGGGCGTTACTCGACCACCTGGACGAAATGGTGTTTTCAAAGCAGCGAGTGCTTCCATGGTTGTGCCAGGGCGCGGTGGTTCGTCAACAGTTGCAACGCTCCAACCTAATTCTGGATTACGCGCCGCAGTTGGAATTAAATCTTTCTGGATAATGCCAGCTTCGTAAGCGGCTGCAGTTTTTAATTGTGAATTAAGTGCGTAGCGATCAGCGCGTTCCTTGGTGATAGTAGGGAAGCGGTCATGCAAATTCTCGGCAGTATTTCCCATTGCAAGTGCATCAGTTGAAACAATTTTCTCGGCTAAGTAGCGAGGATTTGGATCTACGCCTTCGCCCATTGGGTGGTTTCCCATATGTTCAACGCCGCCAGCAATTGCAACATCGTAAGCACCCATAGCAATTGAGCCAGCCACAGTTGTTACCGCAGTTAACGCACCTGCGCACCAGCGATCGATTGAATAACCAGGAACGCTATTTGGTAGCCCTGATAGCAAAGCGGCACTTCGACCGATGTTCATTCCTTGATCACCGCTTTGGGTAGCAGCAGCGATAGCAACATCATCAATTGTCTTCGGATCTACTTTTGGATTTCGTTCTAGCAAGCCACGGATTGCGCGAACAATTAAATCGTCGGCGCGAGTGCCGGCATACAAACTGCCAGCTTTTCCAAATGGAGTTCGAACTGCATCTACTATGACAACTGAGCGCGACATTGCGGGAGCCCTTCGGTAAGTGTTACCAAAGGTTACTGGTCGGTAAGGTTAAGCAGCAACTACGCCGTTAGTTAATTTCGCTACTTCGAATCATCATCATTCTGGCTCAGTAGCCGCCTCTGGGGCCTCAGGAAGTACTAAAGGCTCACGTTCAAGTAAGGCTGCAGTGACTAAATCGGCGATCTCAGCGACTTGCCAAGGGCGAGCTCCAAGTTCAATCGCATCCTTAGTTACATCGGTTGAGAGTTTCCAAACCAATTTTCTGATGACCTCTGGTGAAATCAAATTCTCGACTGGAATATTTAACTCAGCAGAACGGGCTTCAACTGCCGCACGAGCATGTGTAAATGGTGCGTACTTTTCAGGAAAACGTTCTTTCCAAATTTTGGTGGGCGGCATTGAATCGCCAGCAGCACGCATCTCGGGGTGATCATTTTCCGGAAGCGCAACAGCTGAAGCAATTGCGGCCAGCCAAATATCTAGGTTCTCTTTCCATCGGGGACGCAGACCAATTGGCCTTAAAACTTTATCGAACTCACGTTTGTTAGTTGGTGGGTTAATGGCTAACTCAACGATAGCGCTATCGTTGAGCAGCTTTCCTGGTGAAACATCGAGTGACTCAGCAATTTGATTTCGCACATTCCAAAGTGACCGAATGATGGCAAGTTGATTTCGCTTTCTAATCTTGTGCATTCCAGAAGTACTGCGCCATGGATCAACTCTTGGCGGGCTAGGAGGAGCCGCTAAAATCGCGGCGAATTCAGCTTCAGCCCAAGGAAGTTTCTTAGTATCTAATAACAATTGCGCAATTATATTTCGCAACTCAATTAACAACTCAACATCAAGTGCGGCGTAATTCAACCAATCAAGTGGCAATGGGCGAACTGACCAATCAACTGCAGAATGTTCTTTTGCTAGTAATACTCCTAGATGCGCTTCAAGCAGCGGGCCTAGACCGACACGGGGCAAGCCAGCAATACGACCGCCTAACTCGGTATCGAATAAGCGTTTGGGATTGATGCCCAATTCGCGTAAACAAGGTAAGTCTTGAGTACTGGCATGCAAGATAACTTCGTCAGTGTTTAGTAATTCATTTAGTTCAACAAACAACTGATGGCCAGGGCCAAAAGGAATGGGATCAATTAAATGTAAACCGCCACCATTTCGCTTGATCTGAATCAAATAAGCGCGCGCACTGTATTTATATCCAGATGCTCGTTCGGCATCTACAGCAAACGGTCCGGCGCCCTTGGCTAGTTCGACGAGTGCTGCTTTGAAAGATTCTTCACTCTTAATTACAGCAGGAGTTCCGGCAGCAGGTGCGAGTAATGGCGTGGCTGTTGTTACTTCAGGTTCAGTCATTGCAGGAAATTAACTTGTGCGTCGTTTACGTGATGGAGAAATTACTGAGACTCCATCTGGAATTGGCGGCAATCCAGCCACCGTTGCAAGCAGGTTGCACCATGCAGTTACGTGGTTAAACAATTCATCGGGGGATTTAATAATCGGCGACCAAGAAGCGCGAATCTCGATTTCAGCTTCATTGCTGCGGCCAGTTAACTTTCCGAACGAAGCGCTCGTAACGCGAGTAACTGTTCCACTTGGAACGCTGTACTCACACCCGGCATCGGCCAAGGAGTCTAAAAACCAAGACCAGCCAACTTCAGCCAACATTGGGTCTTCGTGCATGTCGGTTTCAACATCAGCGCTCATGAAAGTTACGCAACGAAAATCAGATTCCCAAGTTTGCTGCCCACCTGGCTCATGTAATAAAACAAAGCGACCCGAACCAACACCATCTTCGGCATCGCCAGCTAAGCCATTGCTGACATCGGCGGAAAAGGCGAAGGAGAATCTAGCTAATTTCTGGGGAGCGGGGACTTCTTCAAGAATGATTTCAGATCGGGTATCTACAGTTCTAAGTTGATCAATCAGGCGATCAAAAGCTGCAGCATCCACTACCTGAGTGTAAAGATGAGATAAGCGAATTCAGGGGAGGCGGGGCGGTAACCTACGCGAATGGCTTTTGCACTAGCTCTCTTATCTAGCGCCCTTTGGGGTAGCGCCGATTTCCAAGCCGGACGAATGAGCAAGAAATACCAAGCGCTCGCAGTTCTCGGAGTTACCCAACTAATCGGTTTGGCATTTGGAATTTTCTTGATCTTTGCCACTGGCGAAACAGGTGCAGTCGCATTTGGAAACGATGGATTTTTCTCTGGCTTCTTCTGGCCAGGGGTCTTTGCTGGCGTACTTGGCTATACCGGTTTGATCTGTTTATACATCGGGCTAAGCACTGGCCGCATGGGTGTGGTTTCTCCAATTAGTTCACTTGGCGCAGTTGTCCCAGTGATGTTTGCCGTAATTGGTGGCGAGCAACTTTCGCGTGGTCGCTGGATTGGCGTTGTGATCGCACTTGCTGGTGCTTTCTGCGCAAGTGGCCCTGAGATTTCGCAAGGGTTTCCACTAAAACCTGTGGCCTTAGCCTTTGGTGCAGCTTTTGGATTTGGTACCGCGCTAACTCTGATGGGTATCGGCTCTGATTCAAGTGCGTTGATGACGATGGTGACAATGCGTGCAACGACTGCGCTATTTACAATTGCGATCGCAATTAAATTTCGCACGACAGGTGGATTTAAAGTCAGCGATGCGCCATCTTTAATTTTCATTGGTGTTGCTGATTTTCTAGCAAATTTCACACTAGGGCTAGCAACGCAAGAAGGTCTCGTCTCACTTGTTATGGTGCTGGGTTCGCTGTATCCAGTTTTCACCGTACTGCTTGCATTTAAATTGCTACATGAGCGACTACATAAAGTTCAATACGTTGGCGTCTTCTTAGCTGTATCTGGCGTTGCAATACTTTCTGCGTTTTAGAATTTAATTACTAGCTGTGTAGAAGGTTGTATCTTCTTCGGTTCGCTCAGTTACGTTAGAAAATTTGCTAAGCAATTTTTTGTAATCTACTTGGTCTTCGCCATTGGTTACAGAGGTGACACTTAGTTCAAGTCGATCAATTTTCTTGGCCACAATTAACTCTTCAATTATTGAAACGCCGGACTCGATCACAATGGTCTGCCCAAATAAGCGTTGGGCCCGGGCTAAAGCTTCGACTGGGTCGCAGTTCCACCAGTGAGCCAAGCGATTGTTGGAGAGCGGATTAAGCATCGACTTTGACACGATCACAACTGGAACTGGGGTCTTTTGATATGGCTCGTTGCGAGCAGTGTTGCCACCGATTAAGAGTGCATCTGCGCTCCGGCGACGAGCTAAGAAAGCTCGACGATCGGCAGCGCTTGAAACGCCAGCCGAGCGACCATCTTTACTGGTTGAACCATCAGAACCAACGACTAATGAGGCGATAACAGGCACGGAGAAAAGGTAGGGGGTCGCAGGCGATTTAACGCGTAGTTTTTTGAGTGTCTCGCCTCAATTTTGCTGTGAATTAAGCAATCAAAGCAATGTCAGTGGGGGTCTTTACTATTTAGAACATGATCATTGACTGCGACTCTTGTTCCCTACGAGATTTAGCTTGTAAAGATTGTGTAGTTACATTCTTTCTTAATAAAGCTGAAGACTCGCTCGATTTAAGCAATCAAACTACTGATGCGCTCGAACTTCTCTCTTCTCGGGGCATCGTTCCGCCGCTTCGATTTCTTGCGTAACTGCGCTAATTTTCATGTGAATTCCCTGATTATCGAGGTAATTCTGAGCGTGAATCGCACTTTTAGGCAGTTAAGCGCGGTTTGAGGTTGAGCGGCGCAACTACGCACCGATAACCTCTTCTCTATGACACGCATGGGTTTACGTAGCGCGCTGGCAATATGCGCTGCTTTAACTATGGGCAGCGCACTAATCCCGTCAGTTGCCCAAGCTGCGCCCACCCTGGCGCAAATCCAATCCCAAGTTCGCCAACTTGAGGAAGATGCAACGGAAGCTGCCGAAGGCGCTCAGGCCGCAAAGGTTCAATTAGCAACCTTGAACAAGACTTTAAATGGAATTAAGCAAGAGGCCGCAGCTCAAGGTGTAACAGTGGCTGCACTTAAGAAATCTTTAGGCACTATTGCAATCGAGCAATACAAGGCCGGCGGATTGAGTCAAGGCTTAGAACTGCTCTTCTCGGCCAACCCGGAACTTTATTTGAGTTCGGCGGGTTCGCTCGAGTCGATTACTCGCGCTAAGAGCACGCAACTTCGCAAATTTGAAGCAGCGCAGCAACGGTTAAAAGCCACATCACTTACGGTCAACGACAAATTAGCGTTAGTTCAGGCGGCTCAAAAGAAATTTGCGCAGCAGTCCGCTCAAGCAAAATCTAAGCTAGCTGCGGCCGAAAAAATCTTAGCTAAATTAAAGAAAGCAGACCGTGCTCGATTGGCCGCACTTAAGGCAGCCGAAGAAGATGCTGACCAAGCCGCGTCAAAAGCGTATGCAAGCAGTGCTGGCGCGATCTCAGGCCGGGCCGGACTTGCAATTAAGTACGCACTAAAGCAGATCGGTGATCGATATGTCTTTGGTGCCGCGGGTACTGTGACTTGGGATTGTTCAGGTTTAACAATGCGGGCCTACCAAGCAGCTGGCGTATCACTGCCACATTCTTCAAGAGCGCAGGCACGTTATGGTCGTTCAGTTTCTTACAAGTCTGCCAAACCGGGCGATTTACTCTTCTATGGCCGACCAATTTCCCACGTTGGAATTTACTTAGGTGGCGGCAAGATGGTTCACGCCCCTCGTTCTGGTTCACGTGTGAAAGTTGTGTCTAATGCAGCAACAGCGCTTGGTCGAAAACCACTCGTTGCTGTTCGCCGGTTCTAGTAATGGTTGCAACCACACTATTTATTACCAATGACTTTGGTCCTAGAGCAGGTGGAATTGAAACTTTTGTACACGGCTTAATTGAACGTTTGCCACGAGGAACAGTAGTTGTCTATACCAGCGCTCAATCTGATTCCGAAAAATTCGATTCCAAGTGGCTGACTGATTTCGGAGTAGAAGTAATTCGCGATCGCAGCAAGATTCTCTTGCCAACGCCTAGAGTAATCAAGGCCTGTCAAAAAATAGTGAAGAGCCGCAATCTAACGAGAGTGGCTTTTGGAGCCGCTGCACCACTTGGAATTATGGCTCGAGCAATGCGAAGTGCTGGTGCCGAAAAGATTGTTGCCCTCACTCATGGCCACGAAGTTTGGTGGGCCAAAGTGCCACCCTTCTCTTTCGCCATTAAGTTTATGAGTCAGAGTATTGATGCAATTACTTATTTAGGCGATTACACCAGAGTCGAAATTAGCAAAGCGATCAGTAAGAGCGATGTTAACAAGTTAGTTCAAATAGCTCCCGGAATCGATGTTGAGCACTTTGTTCCGACTGACTCAAGTGAACTACGTGCGCAGCTTGGCCTGACCGAGAAGTCAGTAATTATTAGCGTAGGTCGGTTGGTTCATCGCAAAGGCCAAGATAGATTAATTTCGGCTCTGCCAGCAATTAGATCTGCGATACCAAATGTGCATTTAGTTTTAGTGGGCGTCGGTCCACATCAGCATTACTTAGAAAATTTAATAGCGAAGTTAAATCTCACTGATTGCGTGACATTTATCGGTCGGATTAACTACTCCGAACTTCCGAAGTACATCTGCGTTGGCGACATATTTGCAATGCCGTCGCGTTCGCGATTCTTTGGGCTCGAAGTTGAAGGACTCGGCATCGTTTATCTGGAAGCAAGTGCGTGTGGCCTGCCCGTAGTTGGCGGTAAGTCAGGGGGAGCACCTGATGCGGTGCTAGTTGGCGAAACGGGCGTAGTGGTAGATGGCACTGATAGCAGTGAAATTGCTAGCGCTTGCATTGATTTACTAAATAACCCAGAACTGTGCGCGCTGATGGGCGCAACAGGTAGGGCCTGGATAATTGAAAACTGGCGCTGGGAAATTTGGGCAACTAAATATGCGGAGTTACTCGCTTAACCAAGAGTTATCTCGAGCCACAGCAACTGCGGAGATTCGATTATTAACTTCTAGTTTTCGATAGATACTCGATAGATGAGTTTTGATAGTTGGTTCGCTTAAATAAAGTTGACGAGCTATTTCCTTGGTGCTTTTGCCGGAAGCTAGAATATTGAGAACTTCTAGCTCGCGTGAGCTCAACATCGGTAAACGTTCTCTGGCTTTTAGCGCTTTGTGTAAACCATTCGCAGTAAAACTTAGGGGAGTGACTAAGGCGCGTTCGAGCGTTGCGATTACTTCAGAAATCGGAGCGCTCTTCAGAACGAACCCACTAACTCGAGCTGCCAAGGCTGCGAGCAAAAGATCTGGTGCGTCATTGAGGGTGAGAATTACTATCCCGATCTGACTGGAAATTTGTCGTGCCCAATTTGCAACTTCGAAACCACTGCCATCAGGAAGATTTAAGTCGAGCAGAATAAGGTCTGGATTAGTTCTAGCAATCTGAGCAATCGCTTCATTCTTGCTGGCCGCGACTGCACAAATGACAAAGTTTGAATCAATTAGTGCCTGTTCAAGCCCAGCACGAACAATCGGATGATCATCAACGATTAGAACGCGCCGGTTCAAGTTGGAATCGAGACTCGAATCAAGAGACCAGGTGTCAGATTGATAAATTCAATTTGGCCCGAAAGCTCAGCCACAGCTTCAGTGATACCAACTAGACCAAATCGATCTTTTTTCATTTCGACACTGCCAATCCCGTTATCGCTAACTTCGATCACAGTTAGAGCCTGGTCTTGTTTAGTGTTTAGATTAATCACGCTAGCCCCAGAGTGCTCTACCGCGTTGCGAAGAAGCTCAATGGCTATTGGCTGCAACGAAGGATCTAACTGAGTTCCTAACGAAACTTTGCCAAGTCGAGCACCACAGATCTGAACTACCTGTTCTTCTAGATCTAGGGTCACGCTGCGCAGATTGAGGATTTCGCGTCGTACTTTTTCGATCAAGTCGGTAACTGCAAACCTGAGGCTGCGCAGTTCGGCGCGAGTAGAAATGGGTAATTCAGGCGCGCCTAAAGATTGATCGAGGCGATATCCAAGGGCAACCAGATCTTGCGCAATTCCATCGTGGATTTGGCGCGCAATCTGATTTGTGCCCCGGCTATCCAACTATTCTTTCTCGTAAAGGGATTCGATTTCAGCTGCGAACTCTTGTGCAATCACATGGCGCTTAACTGAAAGCTTTGCAGTTAACTGTCCGCCAGCGATTGTGAAATCGGTTGTCAAAATTCGGAACTTACGAATTGACTCCGCTTTACTTACAGCTTTATTTGCTTCATCGACTGCAGTTTGAATAACGCTGATCAACTGAGGATCAACGGTTAAGTCAGCCATTGATGCACCTTGCTTCTTGTTTGCAGCAATCCAAGGCTTAAGTAGATCTTGATCAATCGTGATCAGCGCACCAATAAATGGGCGAGCATCACCAACTACAACACACTGACTGACCAGCGGATGCGAACGCAAACGATCTTCTAGAACTGCAGGCGCTACGTTTTTGCCGCCAGCTGTAACAATAAGTTCTTTCTTGCGGCCAACGATGAATAAGAATCCATCTTCATCTAACTTACCTAGATCGCCAGTTTTAAACCAGCGATCAGCATCGAAAACTTCAGCATTTGCGGCATCGTTCTGCCAATAGCCACGCATCACGATTGGGCCTCTGATCAACACTTCGCCATCATCGGCAATTTTGATTGAAGTACCAGGAATCGGCTGACCAACCGAGCCAACTCTGATAGCCGAAGAAAGGTTAAGAGTGGCACCAGCTGTGGTCTCAGTTAAGCCATAGCCTTCTAAAATCGTAATTCCAGCACCACGGAAGAAGTGACCTAAGCGCGCACCAAGTGGAGCACCGCCAGAAATTGCAGCCTCTACACGTCCACCGACAGCTGTGCGAATCTTTGAGTAAACAAGTTTGTCAAAGAGGGCATGTTTCAATCGAAGTGAAAGCGAAATCTTCTTGGTATCTAAACCTTCGCTATATGCAATTGCGACAGCTGCAGCTTTGCGGAAGATGTCGCCTTTACCCGCGGCCTCTGCTTTTGCTTCTGCACCGTTGTAAATCTTTTCAAAAATACGTGGAACAGCGAGTACGAAAGTTGGTTTGAAAGATGCCAAGTCTGTGGTTAAACGCCCAACTGGATCGCTGCAGTGAGCTAGATGTAATCCAGCGGTGATTGAACCAATTTGCACCATGCGACCAAAAACGTGAGCTACTGGCAAGAAGAGCAATGTAGAACCATTTGGCTTTAGGAATAAATCAGCGGCACCTTGCACAACGTTTCCGCACTCGGAAAGGAAGTTGCCGTGAGTTAGCGAAACACCTTTAGGTTTTCCAGTTGTTCCAGATGTATAAATCAAAGTTGCCAAGGTATCTGGAACAAGCGCTTCGCGTCGGCGATCGATTTCATCATCACCAATGTGCGCACCGGATGCGGCCAAAATATCTAACACGCCATCAGTCATCGTCCAAACATGGCGAGTATGTGCAGGTCTTACCGTCTCAACTAATTCATGATGCGTTGGAGTTTCAACGATAATTCCAACAGAACCAGAGTCGTTAAGGATCCAATCGATTTGTTCAGCCGATGAAGTATCGTAAACCGGCACAACTACACCGCCGGCAAACCAAATCGCGAAATCTAGGATCGTCCATTCGTAACGCGTACGAGCCATGATCGCGACCCGGTCACCAATTTGTATTCCAGCTGCGATTAGCCCTTTAGCTGTTGCGCGAACTTCTTCATCAAATTCGCGCGCAGTTACCGGTTGCCAACCTTCGCCAAGTGGGCGAGAGAGCATTACGCGTTCTGGTTCAAACCAGGCGCGCTCGGCAACCAAGTTAGTTAAGTTGCCGGCGTTCGCGGCAGGGACAAGGGCGGGTTTCGTCATTTCGTTCATGGGGAGAACGCTAGCGTGGCAACTATCGGAAACGGAAGAGGGTAGCCTTTGCGCCATGAGCGAATTAAGCAGCGGAAAAATCACCATTGATGCCCCTATTAGTCAGGTGCAGGGCGTCCTTTTTGATCTAGCCAAGTATCCTGAATGGTCTACTGCAATTAAGTCAGTTGATGTTCTAGCCAGCGATGAGCAGGGTCGTCTAACAACGGGTAAGTTCGTAATCGATGCGGGCATGATGAAAGATAAAGTCACCCTAGATTACGAGTGGGCAGATGCTCCCAGCAAACTTTCATTCAGCTTTAATGATGCTGATTTGTTAACCGGCATGGAAGGTTCTTACTCAATCAAGAAGATTGATGAGGACACCACTGAGGTTACCTACGAGTTAGGTGTTGAAATTTCGATGCCAATTCCGGCCATGATGCGTAAGAAAGCCGAACAAGCAACTATTGATCAAGCACTTCAGCAATTGAAATCTCATCTAGAGGAATAAAACTTTAGATGTCATTAACTGTTGGCGTAGATGTCGGCGGCACCAAAGTTCTCGGTGGTGTTGTCGATGCATCTGGAAAAGTTTTAGCAACATCACGACGCGATACACCTCGCGAAGGTGGAGTTGAATTAACTAAGACTATTGCCACAGTTGCCCTGGAATTAATGAATGAGCATCCAGTTACTGCAGTAGGAGTATCAGCTGCAGGTTTTGTTTCCTCAGATCGCAAAACCATGTTGGCTACTCCAAATATTGCAGATTGGAATGGCGTTCAACTTGATCTTGAATTAACAAATTTAATTGGTTTGCCGGTTGTAATTGAGAATGACGCTAATGCGGCAGCTTGGGGTGAAGCAAAGTTCGGCGCTGGTCGCAATCAAGTGCACATGATGATGTTAACCATCGGCACGGGTGTTGGTGGTGGCATCGTGGTAAACAATGAGCTTTACCGTGGCGCATTTGGAATCGCAGCAGAGTTCGGACACTTACGAGTTGTGCCTGAAGGTCATCTCTGTGGTTGTGGAGCTCGTGGTTGCTTCGAACAATATGCTTCAGGAAGCGCGCTACGTCGTCATGCGCGCGAAGCAATTAGCGCATCACCTGATTTAGCCCGCAATTTACTGGCGCGCGGTGACGGAACCATCGATGGATTAACTGGTCAAGCAATTACAGATGCAGCGCGCGAAGGCGATGCCGTAGCCCTAGCTGCTTTTCAAACCACGGCACATTACTTAGGAGCAGGTATCGCCTCTCTGGCAGTGTTACTTGATCCGTCGTGTGTTGTGATCGGTGGAGGAGTAATTGATGCTGGTGAAATTTTACTGGCACCAACTCGTGAAGCCATGAGACGGTATATGCCATTTGCGGGCAAGCACCCATATCCAGAAATTGTGGCAGCCGAATTAGGCAACGAAGCTGGCTTAGTTGGCGTTGCTGATTTAGCTCGTAGTTAATTTTCGAACGGGTAGCGCAGACCAATCTGATTTCGTATTTCATCTAGCGTTTGCATGATTTCAATACTCATTTTGTGAGTCAATAACGGCGACTCGATTTCGGCGTTGCGAACCATACGCTCAAGTTCGGCAGCTTGTTCGCGAAGTCCATGGCCCTGATATGAACTTGGGAATTCAGTAGTCGTGCCATCACGCAAAACTAAGCGCATATTTGCTGGATTGTAGAAAGTGCGATCAATTTCAATTCGACCTTTAGTGCCGGTAATTGTGGCTCGGCAGGGAGTTCCAGAAGTTAAAGTAGTTGTAACTACTGCTTGTGCGCCATTGTGGTAATCCAGAATGGCCGAAGTTTGGCTATCGACACCTTTATCAGTAAGTACTCCAGTTGCAGTGATTCGTGCGGGTACACCTAGAACCATGTGAGCAAATGAAATTGGATAAATTCCTAAATCAAGCAACGCCCCACCAGCGAGTGATGGCTCGATCAATCGAGGGATATTGAGATCAAGTAAGTACTGGCCATGATCGGCTTCGACATTAACAATCTCGCCAATTATTCCGCTAGCTAAGAGTTCGCGCACTTGCGCAATATGTGGCAAGAAGCGGGTCCACATCGCTTCAAGTAGCGCGACGTTATTTGCTGGTGCGGCGGCAACCATGGCTTGGACTTCGATCGCATTTACGGCAAAGGGCTTTTCACATAGAACTGGTTTGCCGGCATTCAGCGCCAGAATCGTATTGGCCATGTGTTGAGTATGCGGAGTCGCAACATAAACGGCATCGATCATTGGATCAGTTACTAACTCTTCATAACTTCCATATGCGGTGCAGCCTGGGAACTCAAGTGCGAAATCAGTTGCTTTCTCACTTGATCTTGAACCAACCGCTTGCACTATCTGGTTGTTAAAGAAGGAAAGGTCGCGGGCAAAAGCTTTTGCAATGCCGCCGGTTCCAATAATTCCCCATCTAAATTCAGGTGAATTAGATATGCGCGCCATCTTCGCCTTCTTCCCTCGTTAGATTCCAACGATATAACAAAGTAAAAAGTCCACCAGTGGTTGCAAGTAGCCCGGGCCATGGCTCGATTCCGAAAGGATCGAAACCGATTACGGCAGCTGCCACAATCCAAATTGGTCCAGCAATTAAAGCCAACACTGCAATGCGATTTGCTCGCTCTTTAATCCGAGGCAACTCTGGATTTGGCGGAACAAAGCGTTCGGATTCTTCGATGGCATCGAGTTGATCAAGATAGGTGCTCGGTAGTGATTGATCGAGTGAAAGCGTAGAAACAATTGAATCGAATTCAGCATTTACTAATTCAGAATCATCATCACTTCTTAAGTCGTGAATATTTTTACCAACTACTGCGTATTCACTGATCAGAAGTGGAATTCGATAATCGTCGTCATCGACACTGGCATGAGTAACTATTACGGTGTGGCCTTGCTCTTGAAAACTTGCGCAAAGATCAATGGCATCTTCAATTGGCTGACGAATTCCAAGAATGATTAAAACTGCAATCTCGGCTTTTGTGCCAGAACCTTTAAGAATCAGATCTGGGGGAGTTGAATCTTGGCTCACGAGTGTCATAATAATCGCATACGAATTCGGTGCAATGGAACCGATTTAGCGTTAAATTAGGAAGTGCGTAGGATTACCCCATAGTCCGAGCGAGAAAAGGAGTAACCGAATGGGCAAAGCCGATGATGTCCCTTATGGCATTTTGCGCACTTTCCTCACTCCTTTTTTAATGCTGGCCTTTCGACCTAAAGTAAAAGGTTTACGCAATGTCCCGCTCAAGGGGCCAGTGATCATGGCGTCTAATCACCTCTCATTTAGTGACTCAATTTTCATGCCGTTGGTTGTGCCGCGCAAAGTTACTTTTTTGGCCAAGAGTGAGTACTTCACATCGCCTGGACCTAAGGGCTTCATTAAGAAATTAACTTTCATCGCACTTGGTCAAGTCTCAGTTGATCGTTCCGGCGGGCGTCGAAGCGAAGCTGCCCTGCTAACGGGTTTAAGTGTTTTAGCTCAAGGAAAGTGCCTAGGAATTTATCCAGAAGGTACTCGTTCACCCGATGGTCGCCTCTATAAGGGTCGAACAGGCATTGCACGTTTGGCGATTGATTCAGGCGCACCAATTATTCCGATTGCCATGTTTAACACCGAAAAGATTCAACCTACTGGCACCGTGATTCCTAAAGTGATGCGCGTTGAAATGATCTTTGGCGAACCAATGTATTTCGAGGGTGACTCAAGTGACCTTAACTATTTGCGCGAAGTTACCGATCAAATCATGAAAAGGATTCAAGAACTTTCTGGACAAGAGTATGTAGACATTTATGCAACTAAGCGCAAAGAACAGATTGCTGACGAAGAAGAGTAGTTTTTACTCTAGTCCCAAGCGTTGCGTTAAGTAGTTACAGGTACCGCAACCAGAGCCTGAATCCGGGAAGTCGCCATCGATGACCGTAATTAACTCTTCGATCACTTTAAAGAAAGTTTCGGGTTCGCGTTCAACCGCAACATACTTTTGCTCGACCCCAAAACCATAGTTGGTCGCATTATCGCCAAGAACTGAATTAGGTTTCCAAACTAATAGACCCATCGAGGCAACCTCGCGAGCCTTGCCAGCGGCTGGATTTTCGAGCGCAAATGCATATGACTCAAGCTGCGGTGCATAGAACTGGCCGCTATCGCGATCTGATTCGGAAACTTTGCAATCAATTAAACCAAGGGTGCCATCATCGTTTTCGGCTAAGACATCGTAGATTCCAAGAATCCGCCAAGGTGTTTTAGTGCCATTAATGCTGATGAAATCACTCTTAACCCATTCGCCCCATTTAGTTATCTTGCCCGGGCGAAGGGAGGGATCAAGGTTGGGCATACTCGCGCCACGAAAGTGAGCCTCTTGCAGTTTAGATAGCGTGCCAACGATGGGGAACTGGCCGGGCAAAGTTACTTTAAACCAATACTTAATCCAGATACATCGCTTGCAAGTACTTAATCCAAAAGTTAGATCACTTGGAGCGATCGTGTCGCGCGCAGGCTTTGCTGGTTTCTTAATCACAGGAGTCCAGTTGCAGTTGAGAAAATTACCGAAGCACCCAAAAGAATCATCACACAACCTCCAGTAGCTCTTAGTTTTTCCAGTCTACCTGCATCGCCGGCTAACCAAGCACGCGCAGTTCCGGCAAGTAAGCCCCATCCACCATCACTGAAGAAGGCAAGAACTGAAAACAGTGCACCCAGAAAAAGTAATTGCCCAGTAACGCCACCACGATCACGATCGATAAACTGCGGCAGTACTGCTGCATAGAACACTAAGCCTTTGGGATTTAGAACTCCCACCATGAAGCCATCGCGAATAGATTGAAAAACTGTCGGCTCGACTGGACCCTGATTAGTCATATCGGCTGCGTGAAATTCTCTTTTACGAATTGCATCGATTCCCAGGTAAACCAGGTAAAGACCACCGATCCATTGCACGGCGATGAATGCCAATTCGGAACGTTGCAGAATTGGGCCTAACCCAAATGCCACTAGTGAGGAAAGAACAAAAGCGCCAGATACATTTCCGGCTACGGTAACGACTGCAACTTTTCGACCCCAGGCAATTGCCCGCGCAATTATGAAAAGAACACTTGGACCAGGTGCCAAAATAATTATCATCGCGGCGATGATGTACTCAATTAAGCGCGATGGGATTATCACTGGCAAATTCTAAGGGGATCTTGCGATTTATGTTGGAAATAGGAAACGGGGCCAGTTTCCTGACCCCGTTTGCCGACTAACTAGATCGAGCTATTTACGCATCTTTTCAATCGCAGTCAGTACTCTGTAACCAACAACTGCAACTAGCGTGGCATTTACAATTCCAGTAAATGTGTAGTCACCCTTAGTCCATGAGTAGTCTGCGATACCGATAATCAATGAAGCACCTGCAATTAGCAGGTTAGTTGGGTTAGCGAAATCAACTTTGCTATCGATCCAGATACGAGCACCAAGAATGCCGATCATTCCGAATAACGCAGTTGAAACGCCACCTAGCGCACCTGCTGGAGTAGCGCTAAGAACTGCACCAAACTTAGGTGAGAGAGAAAGCAAGATCGCGCCAATTCCGGCGATCCAGTAAGCAGCAGTTGAGTAAACACGTGTTGCTGCCATTACGCCGATATTTTCAGCATAAGTAGTAGTGCCAGAGCCGCCACCAAAACCGGCAACTGTGGTTGCTAATCCATCTGCCATGAGAGCGTTACCCATTTGATCATCTAAATCTTTGCCAGTCATAGCAGCCACAGACTTTACGTGACCAACATTTTCAGCAATTAGAACTAGAACAACCGGCAAGAAGAGAATCATGATGCTGGTGTCGAAAGTTGGCGAAGTAAATGAAGGAAGTGCGAACCACTCAGCTGCTTTGATGCCTTCGGTCTTTACATCACCCATTGCATAGGCAACTAGATAACCAACAATTAGACCAAGGAAAATACTGATGCGACCTAGGAAGCCTTTTGAAATTACGGTGATTAAACCAATGCTCGCAATTGTGATAATTGCAATCATCGGATCAGCGGTGAAGTTTCCTTTTGCTGCGCCAGCTAAGTTAAATCCGATCACCATGACGATGGTTCCGGTAACGATTGGGGGCAATAACCAGTTAACCCAGCCAATACCGGCAGCGCGAACCACAAAACCTACAATTGCTAGAACGACGCCGGTAAACACGATGCCACCTAGAGCTGCAGCCATTCCGCCATTTGTGCCAGCAGCGGTCATGGCTGCTGCGATTGGCCCTAGGAATGCAAACGATGAACCTAAGTAGCTAGGTAACTTATTTCCAGTAATAATCAAAAATAGAATTGTGCCAATGCCCGAGAAGAACAGGGTGGTAGTTGGCGGGAAACCGGTGATGATCGGGACCAAGAAGGTCGCACCGAACATGGCCGCGATGTGCTGCAGGCCGACACCAATGGTGCGGGGCCAGGTCAGGCGTTCATCGGTTGAAACAACGGCACCGGCGGCAACGCTCTTGCCATCGCCATGCATTTTCCAGGTAAGTAGAGACATATTGAGATAAGCCCTTCCTAATGGCCTCCAATAGCTTTGAAGGCGGTAATAAGAGGGTAAATCCGACCCACTGGTAAGTCGTATAGGTCACACGGCGAGTTCACAGAAATCTCAATTCCCCCTATATCGCCAGAATGAGCGTGTTCAGGTTGTGTTAAGGCGGGATATCGGTTTAACTATCGCATCGATATATCGAATAGATATATCAAATGGATATATCAAATAGATATATCAAATGGATATAGTTATCGGATATATCAGCCAGAGTAATGGATTGCGAAAGGGGAAGTCGTGCGCTCACGTAGTGAATCACTCGAATTCGCCCTTTTGGGTCTTCTTTCGCAGAACAGCCTTCATGGCTACGAACTTCGAAAGCGACTAACCGCTATCTATGGTCCTTTTCGAGCTCTCTCATTTTCAGTGCTCTACCCACAACTCAAGCGCATGATGCTGGCCGGATTAATTGAAGAATCAATTGAGGCCGTAACCCCACGTCGCTCACGAATTGTTTATGGGCTGACTGAAAAAGGGCGAGATCGTTTTGAAAAGCTCACCGACACCGTTGGTCCAGATACTTGGGAAGACGAGGGTTTTGAAGTTCGCTTCGCCTTCTTTAGCCCAACATCTACCACCAATCGAGTTCGAATTTTAGAAGGACGTCATCGACGTCTGAAAGAGAAAGCAGAGATTTTGCGAGGCGAACTGGAAAAGTCGCCGATCGGAATCGATAAGTACCTGGAGGAGTGGCGACGTCACTCTCTTGAATCAGCAGAACGAGAAATTGTTTGGCTGGAAGACATGATCAAAACCGAGAGGAAATAACGTGAATATCACAACCGGTAAAGGCGATATCCGAGTAGCAATTGTAGGCGTTGGAAACTGCGCAAACTCATTGGTGCAAGGCGTGACCTACTACAAAGATGCAGCCCTTGATCAGGAAATTCCTGGCCTAATGCATGCAACGATCGGCAACTATCACATCAGCAACGTTAAGTTCGTTGCCGCATTTGATGTTGATGCTAAGAAAGTTGGCTTAGATCTAGCTGATGCTATTTGGGCAAGCGAAAACAACACAATTAAATTTAGCGATGTAGCAAAGACTGGTGTACCAGTTCTTCGCGGCGTTACAAATGACGGTCTCGGTAAGTATTACCGCGAGACTATTCAAGAGTCAGATGCGCCAGCAGTTGATGTAGTGGCAGTCCTTAAGGAAGAACAAGTTGATGTTCTAATTTGCTACCTACCTGTGGGTTCTGAAACAGCTGCTAAGTACTACGCACAATGTGCAATTGATGCTGGTTGTGCATTCGTTAACGCACTTCCTGTATTTATCGCTTCAGACCCAGTGTGGGCTAAGAAATTCGAAGATGCCGGTCTTCCAATTGTGGGCGATGACATCAAGAGCCAAGTTGGCGCGACAATTACACACCGCATCATGGCTAAGTTGTTCCAGGATCGTGGCGTGCACCTAGATCGCACCTACCAATTGAATGTTGGCGGAAACATGGACTTTAAGAACATGTTAGAGCGCGATCGCTTAGAGTCTAAGAAAATTTCAAAGACTAACTCTGTTACTTCACAACTCGATCACGATATGGGCGAGAAGAACGTTCACATCGGACCATCGGATTACATTCCATGGCTAGATGATCGTAAGTGGGCCTATGTTCGCCTTGAGGGTCGCGCATTCGGTGACGTGCCACTAAATCTTGAGTACAAGCTCGAAGTTTGGGATTCACCAAACTCAGCTGGCGTAATCATCGATGCACTTCGTTGCGCAAAGATCGGTCTTGATCGCAAGATTGGTGGACCTCTATTGTCACCATCTAGTTACTTCATGAAGACGCCACCGGAGCAATACACCGATGAGCAGGCACATGTTAAGACTGAAGATTTCATCAGCGGAAAGATCGAACGCTAATAAATTAGATTGAGCTGCTTTAGAAATTCAGTAAAGGAAAGCGCCCCCGGGATAATCCCAGGGGCGCTTTTTTAACCCATCACGGAGAGTTGAGGGTTAAATCAAAACTTCTTCGCTGGTGTGGCGGCGATGTAGCACAGCTGCTACACCTAGAACGAAGAAGAGTATTGCGCCACCGAGAGATGCGAGTGCTGCATACCCTGCTATAACTCCCATAGTTCCAAACGCATATGCTTGCAAAAGCATGCCTCTTAGCGTATTTCCCATGAACAATGTCTCACGTAAATCTGCCAACTGTGCGATCTTTGCCGCATCTGTGCTACCGCCGCGCACTAGACCCATGTATGCACCAGATACTTCGGAGTAAGTTGCTGCTTTACCCATTACAGCGGTAGCCGATGCATTCATATGCTCGAGGATATAAAGATCTGAGTAGTCTCTGGCCATCTCTCCAGTAACTACCTTTTGCTCTGCCCATTTGGAAAGTTGAGTTCTTGTGGCATCTGGCATCGCGTCTTCTGCAGGGAAGGCTATGTTCTGCATTTCTAATTGAGACGCGACGTTCTCTTCAGCAAATGTTGCGCCCCAATTAAGAAGTCCTGCAAACAGAAGGAGCAGAGCGGCAAAGCCCAAACTTACGATTGAAATTATCTTGTCTAATGTTCTGCGTTTCATAGCTTTCACTCTCCCAATCAGGCACTCGTTTTTGAGTACGAGGCAATTAGATCTCGGAGCGATGTGAGATTTACATGATTTCTGATGTGGCAGCACTCAGAATGAATTACTGAGTGTCATCACTCGTTCCACAAAACGAGAAAAAATTAACTTTAATTAATCCTGATGAAGGCTACAGATTTGTCGACCATCGGGACCAACTCCAAGGCGCGAACAAGCAACACCGAGTTTTTCAAAAGCTTGATCACCATAATGTGTGCGATAGGCAAGTGCTAGCAAAACGCGCAGATTGGTATTTACATCTGCCTTGATTCCAAAAACATGAGCACTTCGACTAACTGTATTTTCGATAACTTTCTCAGTGTGACCGGTATCAATAGCGATAGCCCCATTAGTTTTGCCTTCGCAAAGTAGTTCTAAAACTAAACGTTCAAATGGGGATAGTTCGCGGGAACTAATCGTGATATCTCTGACCATGGTTATGACCTCTCCGTCATAGTCAGGCTACCCCCAATTACTCGGAAGTAACCCTATGCTTAGGCTCATGATTGATGTGATCTCGACAAAAAGCGCCGATGGAGTGCTAACACTCAGCCTAAATCGGCCTGCCAAAATGAATGCCCTGACTCGTGAGATGTATGGGGCCCTTGCCAACGGTCTAAACGAAGCTGCCGGTGATTTCAGTATTCGCGCAGTCATCATTACCAGCGAAGGCGATCACTTCACTGCAGGTAATGACATTAGAGATTTTATGGAAAATCCACCAACGAGTGATGACACTGAGGTAGCAAAGTTTCTTGGCTCATTACTTAATTTTCCGAAACCACTTCTAGCCGCAGTTAAAGGAAATGCAGTTGGTGTTGGCACCACAATGCTGCTTCATTGCGATGTTGTATTGGTATCACCAACTGCAAATTTCTCAATGCCATTTACATCTCTTGGGTTAGTGCCAGAAGCTGGTTCAAGCTATCTCTTTCCGGCTTTAGTCGGATATCAACGGGCAGCGCGCATCTTCTTAACTGGCGAAACTTTCTCAGCTGCTGATGCTAAAGAGATGGGTCTGGTCACCACGATTGCTTCCGATGTATACGAACAAGCACAATTAGTGGCCAGCCAAATTGCGGCGCAACCACCACAAGCAGTCATAAATACCAAAGCGCTTTTAAAGGCAAGCAAGCACGATGCAGTCGAGGCAGTAATGAAAGCCGAATTCCAGTTGTTTTCAATGGCCCTTCAATCCGAAGAAGCCATGATGGCATTTATGAACTTCATGAGTAAGAAAGGTAAATAATGTCACTGGCCGGAAAGAGAATTTTTGTAACTGGCGGATCCCGTGGAATCGGTTTAGCTATCGCGTTGAGAGCAGCCCGTGATGGTGCATCGATTGCAATTGCAGCCAAGACTGCCGAAGTTAATCCAAAACTACCTGGCACAATTTATTCAGCTGCCGCAGAGATTGAAGCGGCTGGGGGAGTCGCACTTCCAATTCAATGCGACCTGCGCGATGAAACCCAAATTGAAGCTGCCATTGCTCAAGCTGCTGCTGAATTCGGCGGAATTGATATCTTGATCAACAATGCAAGTGCCATTAATTTAACTAAGACCGAGGCAACTCCAGCTAAGCGCTTCGACTTGATGTTTGATGTCAATGTGCGCGGCACATTTCTAACTTCGCAAGCGGCAATTCCGCATCTTCGGGAATCAGCGAAAGCTGGCCGAAACCCTCATATCTTGACGCTATCTCCACCACTTTCCATGAAAGCTAAGTGGTTCCAACACCATGTCGCTTACACAATGGCTAAGTACGGCATGAGCATGTGCGTTTTAGGTATGTCCGAAGAGTTCCGCAAGGAAGGCATTGCAGTAAATGCGTTGTGGCCACGTACTGCGATTGATACTGCAGCTTTGCAAATGATTCCGGGAGTGGATACCGCAGCTTGCCGAACACCTGAGATTTTGGCAGATGCTGCTTACATTATTTTAAATCGTGAATCAAAAGACTGCACAGGCAATTTCTTTGTCGATGATGAATTACTAGCATCTGAAGGAATCACAGATCTTGAGAAGTACTCGGTAGTTCCGGGAACTAAAGATTTTCTTCTCGATTTCTTCTTAGACTGATGCGCAAATGATCAGGGACCAACGCCAAGTTCGAAGTGCTTTTGTTTCGACTGCTCTTTTCCTGAGCATGGTGTTTGCCCATAATGTCGGTGGCGCTATTCCGCATTTTTCCATTTGGTCTGCGCTGCTATGGGTTTTAACGTATCTGTTCTTGTCGAAGAAAGATTTAGCTCAGCTTACTAATTCGGGTCTAGCAGCTATAGTTTTGTTTTTTCAATTCCTGGGTCACCTCGTACTTTCAACTGATTCGGTGATTTCCGGAGCTCGCATGTCTGCATCACATCTTCTAGTTGGAGTCTTAACTTTCACGGTTGTCCGTTATGGGTTGTTTTCATTACATGCGATAGAGCGCGGTCTTGCTGCGTTCGCTCCAAAGTCTTTCACTAAGGTAGAGATTATGTGCTCAACTTGCAGCGCATTGATTGAAAGCAAGGAATCAACGTTTCGAAACGAGTACTCACGCAGCACTAATCAATTGAGAGCACCCCCAGTCTTTGCGGCTAATTGATTACTTGAGACACCTGCATATCTAGTTATCCTGCCGCGCCCATGCAGACAAACATTTAACTTAAGGACAGTTATGAAGAAATTTTTTACCTTAATATCGGCAATCACCTTATTTACGGGGATTGCTCTAGTACCAGCTAGTGCACACGTTGGAGTTCAATTACGTGGCAATACTCTAGAAGCAGGAAAATCCAGTCGGATTTACTTAAGCCTTGGTCATGGCTGTTCAAATATGGGCAAGGGTTATCCAACGAGTGTATTCAGCGTGAAAGTGCCGGCTGCGGCGGGGAAACCAACTCCTGAATTCCACTATGGATTCAAGACGACAGTGGTTGCTTCTACAACTTTTGACGCAGCAAGTGCGCCGACTTTCTATACCGTTACCTGGACTGCTAAAACTCTTGCGCATGCAATAGATGATGGCACTTTCTATGATTTCGGGCTTAAAGTAAAGTGGGCAAGCACACCACAAGTGGTTCCGTTTGAAACAACTCAAACTTGTTATGGCGCAATCACTGGTGGCAAGAAGAAGCCTCTTTACCTAAGTTGGACAATCACAGATGGTTCAACAAAGAGTGCTACTGCTGATACCGAGTTCGGTCCAGCGCCTTCTGTAACGACTGTGAAGCTAGGATAAAAATGAGCAGAAAGAGCAAGTCACTTATTGCAGTATCTATTCTTGGCTTGCTCTTTCTGCCTTCCTCGCCAGCCTTTGCACACGCTCAAATCTCTGCAACTTCGCCAATTCAGTATTCGGCAGTTAGTGAAGTGCCAAGCGAAGTAAGTATTGAGTTCGATGGGAATTTAACTCAGATTGAAGATCTCTCAATTAATGTCCTGAAAGTTTTCAACTCACAGGGTATTCAGATAGATGACGGCAAGACCCTAGTAGGTGGCGCCAAATTAACGATAGGAGTTAAAGACCGCTCGGGTTCTGGAACATTCCGAGTTATCTATCGTGTTGTCTCTGAAGATGGCCATCCGATTACAGATGAATTCACATTTGAGGTTACGGGCAATAGTGCTTCACCTGCCTCAGAAGTAAGCGACGCACAGAGCCCCAATGTAGTTGCAACGATAGAAGGCTCGACTAGTGAAACAGGCGACGAAGCTCTGGACGCAAAGGCAATCGCTGGAAAAGAGATTCATCATGAGAGTTTCCTAGTTCATCATAGAACGCACATTTTTCAGTTTGCTGTTGTCGCATTACTCATACTTCTTTGGTGGTTCGGAGAGCGCCGTCGCAAGAAGTAGGAAGCTTGATCAATAGGTATTGTGTTGCACTTTGTTCTACAACAGGCGATATCGAAAAGAGTTAAGTTAGAATCCCAGCATGAAACCTGAGTTAAATGATATTAATTTCATCGACGAATCAGAACGTCGTGGAAAAGCCAGCGATCTCTTCTGGCCTTGGGCAGGGGCGAACGTGTCCTTGCTGGCTCTTTCTTACGGAGCTTTCTTTCTAGGTTTCGGAATTTCTTTCTGGCAAGCAACTATCGCCGCAGTCATCGGCACTGTGGGTTCCTTTGCCTTAGTTGGATTTAGCTCGCTGGCTGGGAAACGTTCTAACGCTCCAACGATGACGCTCTCTCGAGCTGCTTTCGGAGTAAAGGGCAATCTATTGCCAGGTTTACTTTCTTACCTTGTGTTGGTTGGTTGGGAAACGGTTCTGGTGTCTCTTGCCACTTTGGCGACCGGCACAGTTTTAGAACGCGCGACTTCACTTGATCGCAATATTGCCTTAGTAATCGGTTTTCTAGTCGCGGCAACTCTGACAATCTTTGGTGGCGTTTTAGGTCATTCAATAATCATGAAGTTACAAAGGTGGATCACTGCGATCACGGTTCTGGCAACCGTTACTTATATTCTTTTAACGATTGATGAAGTTAATTGGAACTCGGTGTTTGCGATTGAAAGCGGCTCTACTGCCGGACTGGTCGGTGCAACAATCTTTGCCATCACAGGTATCGGTTTAGGCTGGGTTAACTGCGCAGCTGATTATTCTCGTTATCTCCCGCGCAAAGTCTCAAGTAAGTCAGTCTTCGGTTGGACTGTCTTAGGCGCATCAATTGTTCCAATTGTGTTAGTTGTCTACGGAAGTGCGCTTTCGGGTAGCAGTAAAGAATTAAGCGATGCTATCGCGATGGATCCAATTGGGGCTTTGACCCAGTTATTGCCAACTTGGTTCTTAATTCCATTCGCACTCGTTGCAATCCTTGGTTTAGTTGGCGGCGCAATTCTTGACTTGTATTCATCGGGTTTAACCTTGATTTCGGTTGGCGTTAAAGTGAAGCGCCCAGTGGCTGCAGCAATTGACGGCACCATCATGTTGTTCGGAACGGTTTATATTGTTTGGTTTGCAGATAACTTCTTCTATCCATTCCAAGGTTTCCTAATTACCTTAGGCGTGCCGGTTGCAGTCTGGTCTTCGATTTTTGTCGCCGATGTCTTGATGCGCAAAAAGGGCTATAACGAGCAGGATCTCTTTGACCCTCAAGGTATTTATGGTTCAGTTAATAAAGGTTCCATCGCTCTCATGATTTTTGGATCAATCATTGGCTGGGGATTCGTCACGAATACCTTTGCGCCATGGCTGGAATGGCAGGGATACTTCTTTGGCTTAATTGGTGGCAAAGAAGGTCCCTGGGCTTACTCAAATGTCGGAGTGATCTTTGCACTTTTGTTCGGCTTCTTTGGTCATCTACTCCTAGCTAGTCGAAAAATTCGAGCGCAGGAGATTCTGCTCAGTTAGAGTTACGCCATGAGACGTCGGATCGCGCCACTTGCCGATTTCCTAAATCGCGAATCGACTAGCGGGCTTCTGATTTTAGTTGCCTCAGCATTGGGTTTAATTACGGCCAACTCACCGTTATCTGATAACTACTTTTCAACCTTAGATTTTCATATAACACTAGGTGCTGATTGGTATCTAATTGATTTATCAATTTTAAAAGTAATCAACTATTTGTTAATGAGTATTTTCTTCTTTGTAGTCGGCTTAGAGATCAAGCGCGAACTTACTTCAGGGCACCTTGCCTCAGTAAAGAAAGCAATGTTGCCATTCGTCGCAGCACTCGGTGGTATGGCAGTTCCTGCAATCATCTACTTAGCAATCGCTGGCGGTGTGGCACCTGGTGGTTGGGGAGTTCCGGTTGCTACTGATATCGCATTAGCTGTGGGCTTACTTACGATGGTTGGGCCATCTGTTGCTGCCTCGCTTCGCTCCTTCTTATTAGCCCTGGCAGTTATTGATGACATTGGCGCCATTTTGGTTATTGCATTTGTGTATTCGACCGGAATCAACTTTTCCTGGCTGGCTGCAGCCCTTTTTACTGTTGTGCTTATCGCGGGGCTAAAAAAGGCCTGTGTCGAGTCAATTCTGATTTACTCGCTATTTGCGTTGACGCTCTGGTTCTCTTTGTATAAGACCGGCGTTCATCCAACCTTGGCTGGCGTAATTCTCGGGCTGATGACGCCTAACATTCTGCGCCGTGGCACCAAGATCGAAGATACAG